>Ga0210409_10002501_pt1 | contig 21788 bp, 15 predicted proteins | sample IncBWH17MmetaG_FD_161649 | JGI IMG/M metagenome (GOLD analysis project Ga0210409, IMG submission 161649) | Forest soil microbial communities from Barre Woods Harvard Forest LTER site, Petersham, Massachusetts, United States - Inc-BW-H-17-M | ecosystem: Environmental > Terrestrial > Soil >...
AATTCGTCAAGAATGCCGGAGTGGACCTTCTGATTCTTTCCGCGGACCTTGCGGATATTCAATGTTGCGACGCTCTTGCCGAGATCAAAGGCAACTCGGCCACGGCCGATACGCGCGTTATCCTGATCACGCACGGAGGCGGGGCCGAGCGCGCCCGCGGCCTCGACCTCGGGGCCGACGACATCCTCACCCCGCCCTGGGAGCCCGCCGAGATGCTCGCTCGCGTGCGCGTGCAACTGCGCGACAAACATACCGTTGCAGAACTCCGCGACAAGACCCGCATCGCCGATGAAGGCCGTGAAGTGGCGCAGACTGCCTTCCAAGCTTTGGCCGTCACCGAAAAGATGACTCGGGATGCTTTTACCCTCGGACGCGTCCTGAAAATCGGAGTGTCCGCGCTCTTCGCTGTGGCCATTCTGATTGCAGGAATCTTTCTTCTCTATTCCCGCCGCGCCGACAAGGAAGTGAATCGCGCTTATTCCGTTATCGCGCAGCTGGAGCGCAGCGCTCACCGCCAGGAGCAGTTGGTCGCGGACGCCCGCAGCGCGCGCGCCGAACTTCGGAAATCCGATGGCCTCCAACAAAAGCAGCAGCTCCAACAGCAAACGGAAGAGCTGCGCCAGAAAATCGCCAGCGCGCAAGGCGATGAGGTCTCCGCTTTGCGCAAACAGCTTGACGAAACCACCAGCCGCCTCAAGCGCGTGGAAACGGAATCGGAGTCTGCCGAAGACGTCATTCGCGCCTACGCCCCGAGCGTCTGCCTGCTGCACGTCTCCGTTTCTTTTGTTGACCGGAACTCGGGCCAACCCCTGCGCTATGGCGGAATCAATCCCGATGGCGAGCCGTTGAAGGATAGCGACGGAAATCCGGTGTACACCCTGGAGGGCCACGCGCCGGAAGTCCGCGCTGATTTCTTCGGCACTGGCTTTGTCGTGGGCCAGGGGCGCATTCTCACGAATCATCACGTCGCCCAGCCCTGGTGGAAGAATGACGAACTGAGCGCGATTCCGGCGCAGGGGCTCAATCCCGCCATTGCGGAGATGACTGCCTATTTTCCCGAAGCCGCCAGCGGCATACCTGTCAACATTTCGCAGATCTCCGATGAGGCGGACCTCGCACTGGTGACCGGCGATCTTTCCAGCCTCAAGAGGCCCGTCCTGAAAATTGACGGGCGAAAGGAGGCGGCGATCAGCGGTCAATCCCTGCTCTCTCTTGGCTATGCCACCGGGCTTAGCGCCATCCTCGCGCGCGCCGGGGAAGACGCCGTGAACGAGATTGCGAAATCCACGGGTGGCGATCCCAAGAAGGTCCTTCAGGAACTCGTCCACCGCAAGCTGATTCGCCCCTTGGTGACGCAAGGCCACATCGGCGACGTCCTTCCGGACAAGATTGTGTACGACGCCCAGACCACCTCCGGCGGCTCCGGCGGGCCGCTGATCAACCGCGATGGCGAAGTGATCGGTGTTACCTTCGCTGTGGTTCGAGGATTTGGCGGTTCGAACTTTGGCGTGCCGATTCGCTTTGCCCAGCCTCTTCTCAAACCCTGAGCTCCCAATTTGTTTTTTTCGAACTGGAAGTTGAGGCGAGCTTCCTTTACCTTGTTAGAACAATGACGCGGCAATTCAATCGCCTCCGCGCGCTGGTCGTTTGTCTGCTTGCGGTGTCGCTCGCATGGCCAGTTCCTGTGCGTGCCTACGCTGTCCTCGCGCATGAAGCCATTATTGATGTCACTTGGGAAACAGATCTCAAGCCTCTGCTTCGCCGGAAATTTCCACAAGCTACGGAAGAGCAGCTCAGCGGGGCCCAGGCGTATGCCTACGGCGGCTCCATCATTCAAGACATGGGCTACTATCCTTACGGAAGCCCTTTTTTCAGCGAGTTGACGCACTATGTGAGAAGTGGAGATTTCGTTCAGGCCCTTCTGCGCGATGCCAAGGATGTGCATGAGTATGGATTCGCCTTGGGCGCGCTGGCTCATTACGCCGCGGATAATGACGGCCATCGCCTCGCCACCAACCGGGCGGTTCCCATTCTGTATCCCCGCCTGCGGAAGAAATACGGAGATACGGTTTCCTACGAACAAGATCCGCTGGCGCACATGAAAACGGAATTCGGCTTTGACGTCCTGGAAGTGGCGCAGGAAACCTATGCGCCGGAGGGCTATCACGACCTTATCGGATTCGAAGTGTCGCGGCCACTGCTCGATCAGGCGTTTCGAGAGACTTACGGGTTGGAACTGAAAGATGTGCTCGTCAACGAGGACAAAGCGCTCAGCTCGTACCGCCACGACGTTAGCAAAACCATTCCAAAGGCTACCAGGATTGCGTGGAGCCTCAAGAAAAGCGATATCAAGGACGACCTGCCCGGCATGACCAAGAGAAAATTTCTCTACAATCTTTCGCGTTCCGACTATGAGCGGGAGTGGGGCAAAGACTATCAGAAGCCGACGTTGGGCGAAAGATTTCTCGCGTTTCTATTCCGGTTGATTCCGAAATTTGGGCCGCTGAAAGTGCTGGAGTTCCGCACGCCTACGCCGGAAACGCAGCGCATGTTCCGCGCGAGCTTTAATGCCACACTGGACCGCTACCGCAAACTGATTGCCGAATGGAACGAGGGGAAACTAGTGCTGCCCAACAATAACTTTGACACCGGCGAAGAGACCGGGCCTGGCAAATACCGCCTGAACGACGATGCTCGCGCCGATCTGCTGGACAGGCTGGCCGCCCTGAACTTTGTTGGAACGCCGCCGGAGCTGCGCGAGGACTTGCTGCGCTTTTATGCGGACCCGGACGCTCCCTATGCCACCAAACGAAACCCAAAGGCTTGGGCGAAAGTCCAAGTGCAACTCGAGCAATTGAAATCGGCAGCTCCCGCTCCGGCAACACCTGCTCCGGCAGTTGTTGGGTCATCCGAAGAACTCCTCCTCCCTTTGTCGCCTTTCCACTGATAGCGTTGCAGGCATGGCATTCTGTTTACTTCTCGATTCCGCAGCGTCATGAATTTTCTTTGTTCATCGCATTGGAAAAACTGCAGACTCGTCACACCTTATGCATGAAACAATGTAGAATTTCGCGCGATGCTTTTGTCGTTCCAGGTATGAAGAAGACCAGACCAATTCAGAAGCTGCTTGCCGCCAATCGCAGTGAAATTGCCATTCGCATTTTTCGCGCCGCGAACGAGCTAGGCCTCCGCACGGTGGCTATCTATTCACAAGAGGACCGCCTCGCCCTGCACCGCTTCAAAGCCGACGAAGCCTACCAAATCGGCGCAGGCAAAGGTCCCGTGGAAGCCTACCTGGACATCGCCGGAATTGTCGCGCTGGCGAAGGAAAAGGGCGTGGATGCCATACACCCCGGGTATGGCTTCCTTTCCGAGAACCCCGCGCTCGCTCGCGCCTGCGAAAAAGCCGGCCTCATCTTCATCGGTCCGCCGCCAGAGCTTTTGGAGTTGCTTGGAGACAAAACCGCTGCGCGAAGGCTTGCTGCCTCAGCCGGGGTTCCCGTTTTGCCGGGAACCGAGAATCCTGTTAAGTCAGCAGCGGAAGCACACAAAATCGCCCTGGAGATCGGCTATCCCGTCATCGTGAAAGCCGCGATGGGTGGTGGTGGCCGCGGCATGCGCGTTGTGCATTCCGCCGCTCAGCTCGAAGCGCTGCTCGAAGAAGCTCAGGGGGAAGCGCGTTCCGCGTTCGGCGATGCTTCTGTCTTTTTGGAAAAATATCTGCCTCGCGCGCGGCATCTCGAAGTCCAGATCCTTGCCGATCATCACGGTAACTTGCTGCATCTCTACGAGCGCGACTGTTCCGTGCAGCGCCGCCACCAAAAAGTTGTGGAAGTCGCCCCCGCCGCGAATCTTTCCGCTGGCATTCGCCGCGAACTTTGCGACGCGGCCGTGCAGCTTGCGCGCAAGGCAAATTACCGCAATGCTGGCACCGTCGAGTTTCTCTACGACGTCGATTCGCTGAAGTGGTATTTCATCGAAGTCAATCCGCGCATCCAGGTCGAGCACACCGTAACGGAAATGGTGACGGGCATTGACCTGGTGCGCTCGCAGATTCTCGTAGCCCAAGGGCACCAGCTGCATCAGCCGCCCATGGACCTGCCAAAACAAGAGCATGTCCCGCTGAACGGCGCGGCTCTGCAATGCCGGGTGACGACCGAAGACCCGGAGAAGAATTTTGCCCCGGACTACGGAAAAATTTCCACGTATCGTTCTCCCGCCGGTTTCGGCATTCGCCTCGATGGCGGCACCGCCTATGCCGGCGCGATGCTCGCCGCGTATTACGATTCGCTCCTCGTCAAAGTCACCGCCTGGGGCGCGAATCTTCCCGAAGCTTGCCAGCGCATGGACCGGGCTCTGCGCGAATTCCGCATTCGCGGCGTCAAGACGAATATCCCGTTTGTCGAAAACGTTGTGAACCACCCTAAGTTTCGCGCGGGTGACGTCACCACTTCTTTCCTCGACGATTCGCCTGAACTTTTTCGCTTTCCGAGCCGTGGCGACCGCGCGACCAAGCTTCTCTCCTACGTCGGCGACGTCATCCTCAATGGCAATCCCGAAGTGAAAGGGAAACCAGCTCCTCAGGAATTCGAAATTCCCGTTGTTCCTGGCGCGCCGGGAATCGAACCTCCGGCCGGCACGCGCCAACTTTTGCAAAAACTCGGCCCTAAGAAGTTTGCCGCCTGGGCGCGCAAAGAAAAGCGCCTGCTGCTCACCGACACGACCTTTCGCGACGCCCATCAATCGTTGATGGCCACCCGCGTCCGCACCTACGATTTGCTGGCCACCGCCAGCGCCGTCGCTCAACGCCTGCCGAATCTGTTCAGCCTCGAAATGTGGGGCGGCGCGACCTTTGACACTTCGCTCCGCTTTTTACACGAAGATCCCTGGCAGCGCTTGCGCGAACTCCGCCAGCGCATTCCGAACATCTGTTTCCAGATGCTTCTCCGCGGCGCCAACGCCGTCGGCTACGCGTCCTACCCCGACAATGTCATCATCGAATTTGTCCGCGAAGCGCACGCCCAGGGGATCGACATTTTTCGCATCTTCGATTCGCTGAATTCCATTGACAACATGCGCGTTTCTATCAACGCGGCGCTCGAAACCGGCGCCATCTGCGAACCAGCCATTTGCTACACCGGCGACATCCTCGACAAAGGCCGGCCGAAGTACTCGCTTAAATATTACGTCGCCCTGGCCGAGCAACTCGAAAAACTCGGTGCGCACTTCCTCGCCATCAAAGACATGGCCGGCCTCTGCAAGCCCTACGCCGCGTTCGAATTAGTGAAAACGCTGCGCGAAGAGATTGCGCTCCCCATTCACTTTCACACGCACGATACCAGCGGCATCAACGCCGCTTCTGTTCTGAAAGCGGCGGACGCCGGAGTCGACGTCGCCGACGGCGCTCTCGCCGCCATGAGCGGAGGCACCAGCCAGCCCAATCTCAATTCCATTGTCGAAGCTCTGCGCCACACCCCGCGTGACACCGCCGTGGACATAGACACACTCAACGAGTGCTCCGATTTTTGGGAGACGGTTCGTACTTATTATTTGCCGTTTGACTCCGGACCGAAGGCCGGCTCGGCCCGTCTCTATCAGCACGAGATTCCCGGCGGCCAGTACACTAATCTGCGCGAACAGGCCACCGCCATGGGTCTCGGTCACCGCTGGCGTGAAGTGGAGAAAATGTACGCCGAAGTGAATCAGCTTTTCGGCGACATTGTTAAAGTAACTCCATCAAGCAAAGTTGTCGGTGACATGACGCTATTTCTAATGGCCAAGGAGATGCAGCCCGTCGACGTTCTTAAGCTTGACGAACACCACGACGTCTCGTTCCCGAATTCCGTCGTCGAAATGTTTTCGGGCGTTCTGGGCGTGCCTCCCGGAGGCTGGCCCAAAAAGTTGCAGAAAATCATTCTTCGCGGCCAGGCCCCGCTCAAAGGCCGTCCCAGCGCAAACCTCGAAGCCGTAAAGCTCGACGAAGAACAAAAGTCGCTCGAGAAAAGGCTTGGTCACGGCGTCCGTCGCGACGATCTGTTGAGCCATCTTCTTTATCCAGAAGTGTTTGCGAAGTACGACAAATTCCGCCAAAGCTACGCCGACGTCAGCGTCCTGCCCACGCCCGTTTTTTTCTATGGACTAAAGTCCGGCCAGGAAATCACCGTCGAAATCGAATCCGGCAAGTCCCTCATCATAAAATTCCTGACCATCAGCGAACCGCATCCCGACGGCACCCGCACGCTTTTCTTCGAATTGAACGGCCAGCCCCGCGAAGTAAACGTGCGTGACCGCGCCCTGCGCGTGGTCGAACGCGCGCATCCGAAGGCCGACCCTGCCGATCCCGGCCAGGTCGCAGCTCCCACTGCGGGCGTAATCAGCGGCATTGCCGTGCAAGCCAATCACGCGGTGGAACGCGGCGCGAAACTTCTCACCCTTGAAGCCATGAAAATGCAGTCCAATATCTACGCGCCCATTTCCGGCCGCATCGTCAAGCTCCTGGTGATACCCGGGCAACACGTCGAGGCGAAAGATCTTCTGGTGACCATCGCGCCGTGAGTTCCGGACAGCTCCGCAGGCACGAACAATTTCGCTCGCGCTTCCTTCGCAACCAGCGCGATCTTATCGTCTACACCCCGCCCGGCTACGCTGAACAATACCTCCGCCATTTTCCCGTCCTCTATCTTCACGACGGCCAGAATCTTTTCGACGGTGCGACTTCTTTCATCCCCGGGCAGGATTGGCACGTCGGCCAGACCGCGGATCAGTGCATTAACGCGGGCACCGTCGAGCCGCTCATCATCGTCGGCATGTACAACACCAAAGCGCGCATCCGCGAATACACTCCGACGCAGGTGCCTAAACTCGGCGGAGGCCGCGCCGACCGCTACGCCAAATTTCTGCTGGAAGAAGTAAAACCCTTCATCGATCGCGAATACCGCACGCTATCCGGCTCTTCACGCACCGGCATTGGCGGTTCCTCGCTGGGCGGATTGGTCTCCCTCTATCTGGGCCTCCAGCATTACCGCACTTTTGGGAGAATCGCAGCGCTCTCGCCCTCGGTTTGGTGGAATCAGCAGGTCATCGTCAGGTTTGCCCAGACGGCAACCGTCGAGCCGCGCCCGAGCATCTGGCTGGATATCGGCACGCGCGAGGGCCCGCGCATCGTGCAGGACGTCGAGCGCTTTCGCGACGTGCTTCTGGAAAAAGGCTGGCAGCTCGATCGCGACCTGCACTACGAGCGCGTGGAAGGCGCGGAGCACAACGAAGCCGCTTGGGCCCAGCGCGTCGGACCGTTTTTGCAATTTCTGTATCCCGTACGCTAGCCCGCTGTATAATCCGCGCTCAAGTTCCGCGTCGCCAGGAGGCGTCGAATGCAGGAAGGCCGGCCTCTCACCATCCTCTGTGTCAGTTCCTACGAAAAGGGCCAGGAATTCATCCGCACCTGCAAAGCCATCGGCTGCCGCGTCCTTCTTCTGACCGTCGAAAAATTCCGCAACGGCGACTGGCCGTTCGAATGCCTCGACGATCTCTTCACCATGCCGGAAGACCTTCCGTTGCAAGGCCTGATCTACTCGGTCAGCTACTTCGCGCGCTCCCGCCAAATCGACCGCATCGTGGCCCTCGACGAATTCGACATGGAAAACGTTTCCGCTCTTCGAGAACATCTCCGCATTCCCGGCATGGGCCTCACGACTGTGCGCTATTTCCGCGACAAATTGGCCATGCGCGCGCGTGCTAAAGAAGCGGGCATCCTCGTGCCCGAATTCGTTCACGTCCTCAACTATGACAATCTTCGCGAATTCATGTCCCGCGTGCCCAACCCCTGGTTACTCAAGCCTCGTTCACAGGCCTCCGGCATCGGCATGAAGAAGATTCACTACCACGACCAGTTATGGCACTGGCTGGACCAGCTCGGCGATCAGCAATCGTTCTATCTGCTCGAGGAATTTCTTCCCGGCTCGGTCTATCACATTGATAGCGTAGTTTCCGAGCGCGGCGTCGTTTTTGCTGAGGCCCACGCCTATGGCACGCCCCCGCTCGATACCTCTCACCAAGGCGGCGTCTTCACCACGCGCTCGCTTCCCGCCGACGGCGAGGAAAACAAAACGCTTCAAGCCATCAACCGCAATCTGCTCGAAGGCCTCGGTTTCGTTCGCGGCGTCACCCATGCCGAGTTCCTGAAGTCCCATGCCGACGGCAAATTCTATTTCATCGAAGTCGCCGCCCGCGTCGGCGGCGCTTACATCACCGACCTCGTTGAAGCCGCCAGCGGCATCAACCTCTGGCGCGAGTGGGCGCGCCTCGAAGTCGGAGCAGGGAAGCAGCCCTACGAGCTTCCGCCCTTGCGCCGCGAACACGCCGGAGTGATTCTTTCGCTCGCACGCCAGGAGCAGCCCGATACCTCCGCTTACACCGATCCCGAAATCTTCTATCGCATCAAGAAATTTCACCACGCTGGCTTCGTCCTGAAATCTCCCAGCCCCGAACGCATCCAGCACTTGCTCGATTCCTACGCCCAGCGCTTCACCGCCGATTTTCTCGCCACCCAGCCCGTTCCAGACAAACCAAGTTCCTAGCCGGTGCACGGCACTCGGTTTGACGCTCCAGAGACGCGGCTATATACTCGCGCCAACACTCGAAGATCCGGACGGAATGGTGCCTGGATCTAGGCCAAATCCATCCATTTGAAAAACGTCAGGAGGAAGAGATGAGAAAAGCCCTGTGGGCCACTCTGTTTGTGGCGATGCTGCTGACGGCGCTCCCCAGCTACGCGCAAAGTCCGAATTATGATGTTGGGCCGGTCTGGCGCGTCGTCTATTTCCATATCAAGCCAGGACAGGGGGATGCGTTCTGGAAGGATATTCGGGAGAATCTGAAGCCCATCTATGCCGACTTGAAAAAGGAAGGCTTGATCAGCGATGTCAAAATGTGGTTGAACGACACCACAGATCACCCGGGCGACTGGGACGTGGCGGTGGGAATCCTGTATCCGAACTATGCGGCGCTCGATGGCGTGGACGCCAAGGGGGCGACCATTGTGGCGAAGCATTACGGTTCGCGCGACGCGGCGCTTGAGGCGGGAAAGAAGCGCAATGACCTGCGCGAAGTGGTAGCCAGTAAGTTAGCCCGCGAAGTGATGCCGAAGTAATCGCGGAAACGGAAGTGAATGAAACCGGCCAGGCCCCGAATGTTTTTTGGCAAACCGTTTGGGGCTTTCCGTTTTTGGTGTGGAGTAGTTCCATTCCTCTAGCTCAGGACGCGGTCGCGGTTTTATTTCGACATGCTTCGACTTGTCACACGCTGGCGCACCATACCAAAACATCTAGCCAAACATGAGGGTAATTAGGATGGCTTTTGTAAGTCCGAGTCATGCCTTACGCCATTGTGATCTATTCTAAGAACCCAACGCGAACCATTACATCGGAGCCACTGCGGTGACCGCTCCACAATTCCCGATGCTATAAGGTCGTCACGATTTCCGTCGTCATCTAAATCCTCGTCAAACGCGGTCAGGATCATTCCCTCCTTCAACGTCACCAGATTCCCATCTTCATCCTCGCAGGTATCTTTGTGGGAAAGACATAGCAATTCGCTGAATAGTCCGTTGAAATCGGCACGAACGCGCATCTTCTTGTTTTCTGTCACGTCTCACCCGTCGCCGATATTATCGCAGAATCTTTGGATCAGCTCGTGATGAGTCCCACTACCGAAAAATGACCACCCACCCCTTCCCTCCGCTTTACATTTCCCCCTTCTTCCTTCACACTTTCCGTGGATTGAGCCTACCCAGGCCCGGCACGTCCTGTCCCAAAGTCTAGTAACTGTCTGGAACAGCGCTTTCATACATTGTTTGCTGCGCGCGTTTCCGGGGAATAAAGTTTGCTTACCCCGGCCGGAATTCCGCGTGGGGTGGTGCTGTCCCTTTGGGAGGACCGATGTGGGGCAATAAGAAACCGGATGCGCCGCTACCCGGCCACCCGGATCCAAGAAATTCACAATTGAATCAGCCGCCGAAGTCCGCTCCGGCAGCTTGGGAGGATAAACCCGCAATGAGTACAGATGCCATGCGTCCATTAGGGGCTACCGCTGACCGCGCCACCGCGCGCCTCGGCGCCAGCCTGCACGTGAAAGGCGAGATCTCCGGCAACGAAGATCTGCTGATTGACGGCTCGGTCGAAGGACTGATCCAGCTCGATGAGCGGAAGTTGACTATCGGGGCCACTGCAAAAGTAACTGCCGACATTATCGCCCGCGAGGTGGTGGTGTACGGCAACGTGAAGGGCAACCTTCGCGCGAAAGATCGGATCGAGATCAAGAAGGACGGTTCGGTCAACGGTGACCTGACCACCGCGCGCATCATGATCGAAGACGGCGCCTACTTCAAAGGTTCCATCGAAATCGACAAGAGTGCGGAGAAGGAACCCAGCGGGAACGCCTTCGCCCGGAGTTCTCAGGCGTCCGCGGGCGCAGCAGCCACCAAGACGATTTAACGTTCCTCATCTCTAGGAGAATCTCAAGAGCGTCCCGGTTTCGGCCGGGACGCTCTTGCTTTTATTGGGGCCACCTCTTTGTTCGAATATTTCTTAACTTGACAACTTATAAAGTTGGATTAATATTGTCGCGGGCTTTCCTCGGGGCAAGCGCCCAGTATAAGTGCACAGTGCAAGTACATCAGTCGGGCCCGAATCGTTCTGGTCCGGACTGCCTGCTGCGCGGAATGTTCGTGGAGTCATCATATGGGACGGTCGCAGCGCGGCCTCCCGATTGTAGTTCTTGCCTTTGTCGCATTCACCTGTGCGAGCTGCGGAGGCGGTGCGTCTTTCGTCGCTCCACCCCCGCCCCCGCCTCTTCCCGATTTCTCCCTGGTGCTCTCCACGAATTCAATTTCTATTCAACAGGGAGCCACAAACAATTCTCTAAACGTCTCCGTCACTCCGCTGAACGGCTTCACTGGCAGCGTACTTGTTTCGCTCAGCGGGCTTCCGGCCGGCGTCGTCTCCAATCCCGCGAGCCCTTTCACGCTGGCAACCGGTGCAAACACCCAAGTCATTTTCGGCGCCGCGGCAAACGCCGCAACGGGAACATTCACGGTTTCCGCCCAGGGGACAAGCGGCGCTCTCTCTCACAGCCAGAATCTGAACCTCGCGGTCCAGAGTGCAACAGGCTCCGCACTCCCGCGCACCACCTACGCGCGCACGGATGCAACCTCCTCCGCCGACAATCCATTTGGCGAACCGCATCATCGCCATGTCGCTTACGATCCCGCCAACAAGCATGTCTTCGTTGCGAATCGCGCCATGAACCGCGTGGATGTTTTTTCTTCCGTCGACCAAAGCCGAGTCTCGCAAATTTCTATTCCCGGAGCCAGCAGCGCCGACCTTTCCGCCGACGGCACCAGCGTTTGGGTCGGCACGTCCTTGCAACACGTCGTCGCTATTGACGTCACGTCGCTACACATCAAAGCCCGCTATCTCTTGCCCGGTCTTACCCCGCTACCCGGCACGATCTTCAATCGTCCTGAGGAAGTTCTTTCTCTTTCCAATGGGAAATGCATGGTCCGATTGCGCCAGCCTGTCTCCTCGGAAGCGCTCCTGGCCCTCTGGGATCCCAATTCGAACGCATTGACCGATCTCACTTCCACCGCGCCCGCGCTGTTTCAGCAAGGGGTCGGCGTTCTCGCGCGTTCCGGCGATCATTCGAGAGTTCTAGCCGCAGCCAACGATTCCAGCGGCGAAATCGCCATGTACGGCGCGGCCGGAAATATTGTCGCGGGCCCGCTGACGCTCGGCGCGGGCGCAATCCCCAACCTCGCAGCAAATCCGGACGCCACGCGTTTTGCCGTGGTCTTCGCAGCAAGCGGAAACACGCAAGTTTTCTTGCTGGATGCCTCGCTCAATCGCCTCGGCGCGTATACTCCTGCAACCATTCACGGTGTCGCGTTCTCTCGCGACGGTAACTCTCTTTACGTCAGCGAGTCTTCTACAAGCGGATCATTCATCACCGTTCTGAATGGCCATACCGCGCAGCTCGTCGGCCGCGTCTCCGACGCGGCGATTCAAGGCGTTTCCTCGCAAATCGAGGACGCCGACGAAACGCAACTCCTCTTCGGTCTTTCGAATCGCGGCATCAGCTTTGTGGACGCCGCAACACCCGGCACGCTTTCTTCCTCGGTCCCAAGCCTTGCTCCCGCACCGAGTCTCCAGCCTTCGGAAGGCCCCAACATCGGTGGAACCTCAGTTGTCCTCGCCGGTCAAAATTTCTCTTCTCCCGCCCAACTGAAATTCGGTACGCAGGCCGTTTCGAACGTCGCCGTTTCAGGTCCCACTCAGCTCCTCGCGCCCTCTCCGCCCAGCGCCACAAGCGGCGCCGTCAACCTGACCGCATTCTTCCTGGGTGGCTGGCTCGCACTCGCCCCGGATGCCTTCAGCTACGGCCTGCAAATTTTGCAAATCCTCCCGAATGCCGGAGCACCCGCCGGCGGCGATACGGTCCAAATCTACGGCTACGGTTTCGGCAGCGACCCAAACAAGATTTCCATCACGATCGGTGGATCCAGCGCCACAATACAAAGTGTGGTGAACGTCGCCAGCATCACTTCTTCATTGGGCCTAGGCACCACCTATCCCTTTTCCATCGAGCGCATCACTCTGCAAACGCCACCTGGCACCCCAGGCACAGTGGACGTTTCCATTTCCGCACCGGCGGGCTCCATCAGCTCCCCGAAATCATTTCAATACCTGCAAAGCGTGCAATCGTATTCGAAACCCGCTCTCTACAAATTTCTACTCTACGACCAGACCCGTCAGCGCATCTATCTCACCAACATCGACCACGTGGACCTGTTCGACCTGCAGCAGAAACTTTTCCTCGCTCCCATCCAGCCTCCTGGCGGCCCTCCTCCAAACGCCGGCTTGAGAGGCCTAGCGATGACGCCTGACGCTTCGCAACTCATCGTCGCGGATTTTGGCGCGCAGAATGTCTATCTTCTCGACCCCGTTCTCGGGACCGGCACAAAGGTGCCCGTCGGCGGTGTTCCCGGCTTCACCAATTCCGGACCCGCGCGCGTCGCCGCCACCAGCGCGCAATCCGTCTTTGTTGGCCTGAGCGGCGAAGGCGGTACCTCCGGTGCATGCTCCGCATGTTTGGCACAGATGAATCTCACCGCCAGCCCGCCCACGATTCAGCCCGCTCCTCAGCCCGAAGTCACCAGCCTGACCGGCGCGCCCTTGATGCAAAGCAGCGCCGCTGGCGATCACGTTTTTCTTGCCTTCGGTTCCGCTCCCGGTGGACCTCTCGCGTTCTGGAATGCCAGCGCACCGAATCAGTTCACCACTTCCGCCGCCAACGCCTCCACTACCGACCTTGGCGCCGCCGCCGACGGCACCATGTTTGCCCTGCGAGCCAACGGCGTCACAGAAATCCACGATTCCAATCTTTCTCTCACCGCCGTTCCCGCCTCCGCCGAACTCGCTCAAATTCCCGGCCGCGTCTCGGTACCTGGGGTCACTCTCCATCCGTCAGGTGCCCTCGTCTATCAGCCGTTTCTCACAGGTGCCCCCGGAAGCGCTGGCGTGAAAGGCGGCATTGACATCGTCGACGCGCACTCTGGCGCGCTTCGCCTGCGCCTCTTTCTCCCTCAACAATTCATGACCGATGTGGATGGTCTTCATGGGAGTTTTCTCACCACCGATGAAAACGGCCAAAGGCTTTTCGCCATCACTTCCTCCGATGGCACCGCGCAAAATGCTGCCCTGACCGTGGTCCAGTTGGCCGTCGTTCCTCTCGGAATCGGCACGATTTCACCTTCTACTGCTTCCGCATCTGGAGGCACCACTCTAACGATCCGAGGCAGCGGTTTTCAGACCGGCACCACGGCTTCCTTCAACGGAAAAAGCGCGACAGTTTCCTTCAAAGATGTCAACACTCTCTCGGTTGTAACTCCCACCCTAACCGTCGGTCCCCAGCAAATCGTTATTACCAATCCTGATGGCCAAACCATTTCGCTGGATGCCGCAATTAACGCAATTTAAGTGATTGCGCCCTTTCCTCCGGAAAAGCCTCTAACTTTTCTTTCAAACAATTCATCCAACGGGAAGAAAGAAGCCTTAGAATGAGCGCGCGCGAAACCGTTGCTGACACGCAATTTCAGGAGACGTTCGAATGGAAACGCGAAAACTGGGAAACTCGGACATCAAGATCACGCCGGTCGGTTATGGAGCCTGGGCCATTGGCGGCTCGGGCTGGGAATTTGGCTGGGGCGCCCAGGACGACGCCGACTCCCTCGCCGCAATTCATCGCGCCCTCGAATTGGGAGTCAACTGGATTGATACCGCCGCGGTTTACGGCCTCGGCCATTCCGAAGAAATCGTTGCTCATGCGTTGAAAGAATGGCGCGGCCCGCGTCCCTACGTTTTCACCAAATGCGTTTTGCGCTGGGATGAAAAGGGAAAAGTGCATCAGGAGTTCAACGCCGATTCCATTCGCCGCGAATGCGAAGACAGCCTCCGCCGCTTGCAAGTCGAGATCATCGATCTCTATCAAATCCACTGGCCGCCCGACGACAACGGCCCCAGCCTAGAAGAGGCCTGGCAAACTCTCTCCGCTCTCAAGAAAGAAGGCAAAGTCCGCTGGATCGGAGTTTCGAATTTCAACGTCGAGCAACTCAAGCGTGCCGCAAAAATCGCCCCGGTAACCTCTCTCCAGCCGCCGTATTCTTTGATCCGCCGTAAGATTGAAACCGAAGTTCTTCCGTACTGCGAAAAGCAGGGAATTGGCGTGATCGTTTATGCTCCGATGGCTTCCGGCCTGCTCACCGGCGCCATGACGCGCGAACGCGCCGCAGCGCTCCCGGCCGATGATTTCCGCAGCCGCAATCCCGAATTCCGCGACCCTCGCCTTTCGAAGAATATCGATCTCGTCGAGCGCCTTCGCCATGTTGGCGCGCGCCACGGAAGAGCTCCCGGCGAAGTCGCTATCGCCTGGACGCTTCGCCTTCCCGCCGTCACCGGCGCCATCGTCGGCGCTCGCAACGCCAAGCAAGCCGAAGGCATCATGCGCGCCGGCGAACTGAAACTTTCACCGGAAGAGATCGCTGAGATTGAAGGCGCAGCCGCTGTCGCCGTGGCAAAGTAGCGCGATTCGAATGACGCGCGGGAATTAGGGAGTGAAAAATGGATCTCGGACTGAAAGGCAAGACCGCAGTCGTCTCCGGGTCAACGGCCGGAATTGGTTTCGCCATCGCCGCAGCGCTGGCTGCCGAAGGCGCAAAGGTCGTCGTCAACGGCCGCACCGAGGCGCGAGTTACTTCCGCGCTCGAGAAAATTCGCAAGCACGTTAAGAATGCGGATGTGCGCGGCGTCGCCGCCGATCTGGGCTCTGCCCAGGGTGTCGCGGCATTTCTGAAGCAAGTCCCGGAAACCGATGTTCTCGTGAACAATCTCGGAATCTTTGAAGTCAAACCGTTTCTCGAAATTCCCGATTCCGACTGGCTTCGTTTTTTCGAAGTGAACGTCTTGAGCGGCGTTCGCCTTGCACGCCACTACCTGCCGGGGATGTTGAAGAAAAAGTGGGGCCGCGTCATTTTCATTTCCAGCGAATCGGCCCAGAATATTCCCGCCGAAATGGTTCACTATGGGATGACCAAGACCGCGCAGGTCTCGATCGCGCGCGGGATCGCGGAATCCGTACCCGGCACGGGCGTCACGGTGAATTCCATTCTTGCTGGGCCAACGGCTTCCGAAGGCGCCGTCAATTTCGTCGAGAGCCTGGCCAAGCAGCAGGGAATTTCATCCGCGGAATTTGAGAAGCAGTTTTTCTCAACCATCCGGCCTTCTTCGCTCCTCAAGCGCTTCGAAACGCCTGAGGAAGTTGCTGCCGTGGTGGCCTTCGTTGCCAGCACGCAAGCCATTTCGATCAATGGCGCCGCCGTCCGCGCCGAAGGCGGCGTCGTTCGAGGCATTTTCTAATCAGGACTAAGCTACGCGCGCAAGTAGTCCGGTCTCCAAGTCTTGACCAGCCGCTTGATTGCTTTGCGCTCCGTCAGTTTTTCATCCAGAACTTTTCGCATCAGTTGCGGCAATTCCTCGTCGCAGGCGAACCTCAGCGCTACGAACTGGTTGACGGTGAGCTCATCGGCGCGCCAGCGCAATTCTTCCGGCAATACCCGCTCATACCGCACCTGCTCTTCCAGACGAATTAGGCGGTCCTGCACCGCGAGCGCAAACACCCGCGCCACGAAGACCAGCACGACCAGCGCCGCGGCCAGCAACACGCCAAAAACTCCCGCAAACGAAAATCCCAAGGTCCTCAATCGGAAAAGGGACCACACAAAGTTCACAACGAAAACGGGCACCGCGAAAAAATGATAAATCGGCACATACTTTCCATGATTTGCGAAATTTTGCTCGGTCATTGGCTTTCCTCCACTTCGATGCGCCTGATTGTAACAAATACCGCAGGCGTTGCCGTACGGCTGAGTCGCCCCGCTTATCCACCTCCGATGCGCGAAGCATTTAGCGATTAGTCAAAATTCCTTGCGTCAATCGTCCCGCCCGCGCATCCAATATTTTGGACATGTTGCCAGTCGAGCGTTATTCTGGCCAAAGCATTCCTCTCGCAACGGAGACATTCAGAATGGCCAAAGCCTTGTGGGCTGGACACGTTATCGCTGAGAGCGGCGCCACCGTCGTGGTGGAAGGGAACCAGTATTTCCCGCCGGACGCCGTCGCAAAGAAATTCTTGAAGCCCAGCAGCCACACTTCCGTCTGTCCGTGGAAGGGCACCGCGCATTACTACCACGTGGAAGTGGATGGCATGAAAAACGAAAACGCCGCCTGGTTTTATCCCGATCCCAAGCCGGCCGCCGCGGAAATCAAAGACTGCATTGCTTTCTGGAAGGGCGTCCGCGTCGAAGCTTGAGACCTTAACTCGTAGACTTTCTACTTTCCGATTTCGTTTTTGTAGACCGCTCCGTCCTGCATCACAAATTTCACGTGCTCCAGTTCGCCGATGTCCTTGAGCGGATCTCCGGACACCGCAATCACTTCCGCGTACGCGCCCGGCGCAATCACTCCAATTTCGCCTTTCATGTCCAGCATATCCGCGGCTCGTGACGTCGCCGCTTGAATCGCATCCATCGGCGCCATCCCGAGCGAAACCATTCTCCCAAACTCCTGCGCGATCGGTTCCGTCCACGGAATCCCGCCCATGTCCGTTCCAAAAACAATTTTCAAATGCGCCTGCATCGCTTTCTTGAAGCTGATTTCATGTACCGCCGCCCGCGCGCGGTCCCGTTTTCCGCCCGGCGTATCTGCCGCCCCCCAATCGTCGTAATACGGCGACAGCGTCGGGCAGTACCACGTCCCCTGCCGCTGCATCTGCGCGATCTGCGCATCGGTGACTTCCAGTCCATGCTCGATGGAGTCGCATCCCCCGTCCAGCGCCCGCTGCAAACCGATTCCGTTGTAGGCATGGCACGCCACTTTTCTCTGCCAGCCGTGCGTTTCATCCACGATGGCCTTCAATTCTTCGACCGTCAGCGTTGGCTGCGACACCAGGTTCCCCTGCTTATCCACCCACGAGCGGTGCGTCATGTACACCTTGATCCAATCCGCGCCATGCTCGAGCTGCTGCCGCGCGGCCTTGCGCGCTTCCACCGGGCCATCCACAAGTTGTGCGCCCTTGGGCATTTCCAATTCCGGCGCATAGCCTTCTAGGTTGTACCCGCCGGTCGTCGAAATCGCCCGCGTCGCGCCAAAAATCCTCGGCCCCGGAATGGTCCCCTCCTGAATGGCCTGCTTGATCTCGATGTCCCCGTACCCCGCGCCTTCGGTCTCCAAATCTCTGATGGTGGTAAATCCCTGTTCCAGCGCCCGCCGCGCCGCATACGTAGCCCGCGCCGCGCGCAGCGCGATTCCCGCATTTAAAATGTTAACGTCGTAGCCGCCCTTTTTCGGATCCTCGCCCCACAAGAAAATATGCGTGTGCGAATCAATCAGCCCCGGCAGCACTGTCGCGTTCGAAAGATCGATGACCTTCGCCTCCGCCGGAATCGCCGCCGCCCCATCCGTCACCTTCTCGATCCGTTCCCCGCGCACAAAAATCAGCTGATTCTTCCGCGCCCCCGCGCTCGTCCCATCAATCAACGTCCCCGCGCGAATCACCGTCAAAGCCGCGGGCGTTTGCAGTGCGGTCTGGCTCCGCGCAGCGGCGGCGCACAAAATGAACGAGGCAATAAAACCTAGCAAGGAACGACGCATCGAAAGTCTCCTCAACGGCGCTCGGTAGCTTGCCGCAATCGAACCAAACTTTGCAATATCGGAAACGAATTACGTGCCCAGCAGGTTCGGCTGCAGCCGCGAGTAACCGTGTTCGTGGGCCCAGAGCGTCAGCGGGATCGCCGCGAGGTCGTCCACCAGTGGCACGGCGTGGCCGTCTTTGGTGAGGTCCACGGTCTGAAGATAGAACTTGCACGTGTCGCAGGCCTCCACGCGCACATGCGCCAACTGTTCCGCAACGTAGACCGGCAGCTTTCCCTCGGCTTCTTCGCCGCACGTAGGGCACAAAATCCGCCGGAACTCCCATTCTTGCGAACAGAACGCGCAGAGCAGGAAGCGCTTCCCGCCATCCCCTTCCAGCCGCAGCACACCCATAAGCGGCCGCGCGCCGCACAACGGACAAAGGCGAATCGTGACCGCCAGAGGTCCTTGCAACATCCTCGCCGCGCGATATTCCGCGTACGGCTGCAGAAACGCGCGCGAAAGGAACTGCGCAAACGCGCCAACCTGCTGGTCATACTTGCCGGCATGCTGCCAATACGCTTCCAGGCTTGCGATCCAGGAATCCGACGGCAGCAGAGACATTTGACGCGCCGACTCGCGCAGCGCGGACGGAGCATGCTGTTCCACCACCGAGAGGAAGCCGCGAAAGTGCGGAAGCAACACGGTGAGATCGAGCCGCTCCCGCACGTCGGCAACGGGGGCCTTGCCCGATTCGTTCCCCTGCCAGGAACGGACGCTGGCGCTTAGTGTTTTTTGAAATCCCGCAATATGCCGATAGAAGTCCAGGAATTCCGCGGCAAAGGGATAGCTCACGGACAACCGCGCCGCGCGCGCGACTCGCGCGTCATACTCGGAGCTAACGGTCTGTGCTGTGGTCATTTCCGCGGCGTGGACGATCCGCCGGCGATCTCATCATACCAACCGGGGTGATAGCGCTTCGCAAAGTCGACGGAAACATCGCCGCGGATCACCGAGCCGAACGCTCCGCGCTCCGCAAACACGCTCATGTAGATGTGGATCAGGAAGAGCCCGATGGTCAAAAGCGCCGCCGCGGGATGAATCAGCACGGCGGTATAACGCAGGAAGCGGAGATTCCAGGGAATAAATTCCGGAAACCAGAGAACCGCGCCGGTAAGCAGCAGCAACAGACTGCACCAGAAAAATCCCCAGAAAAGAAGTTTCTGCCCCGCATTGTACCGCCCCGCCGGCGGCATCTTGTCGTCTTCATTGCGCGCGTAGTGGCCCACCGCGCCCCACCACTTCTTGTCCGTTTCCGTCGTGCGCATCTGCTTCGCCCACATGCTGTACATCCCGATGACCGCGCAGAAAAAGATTAGCCCTGCCCAAGGATGCAGCATGCGCGAAATCTGCCCGCCGCCCAGCGCGATGGCGATCCAGAAAAGCCACGGCGTGTAAAACGCCAGTCCCGTCAGGAGAAGATAGATGTAGGAAAAGGCGGCGGCCCAGTGCGTCAGGCGCTCGTGAAGCTCATACCGCAGCACGCGGCCGTGAGGAAGAATTTGTCCGGATTGGCTCACGATTTTGTCTCCCCTGCTTTCATCTCTTCGTCGTCGCGGTCCTTGGGGCCGAACCGCAGATAGTGCACAAAGAGGCCAATCAATCCGCCGACCATGGCCACGTTGCCCAGCCACTTCAGCGGGCCCTTCCAGAGTTTCACGCTCCACGGAATGTGCGGATCCTTCGGCAGCCCGCCATAAAGTTCCGGATTCGCGGCATCGTGCAGAACATAAATCACGCTGGTGCCGCCGACGCCCTGCGGATCGTACACGCCCGCGTTCGGATAATTCGAATGCTCGCGAAGCTGCTTGGCCCGCCGTTCCGCAAGTTCCTTCATGTCAACTTTGCTGCCAAAGTGCAGGCAGCCCGTCGGACACGATTTAATACACGCCGGCTCCAGCCCTTCGCCGACGCGGTCCGTGCACAGCGTGCATTTGAAGACCCGCTTGGTCTGCGGATTCAGCTTCGGTATGTCAAACGGGCATCCCGTGATGCAGTACCCGCAGCCAATGCAATTCGCCTGCTGGAAATCCACGATGCCGTTGGTGTATTGCACGATCGCGCCATCGGAAGGGCACGCCGCCAGGCACCCCGGCTCCGCGCAATGCATGCACTGGTTCTTGCGCATCAGCCACATCAGCGAGCCGTCTTCGCGCTCGTGCTCGTTGAAGAGGATCAGGTTCCAATAATTCCACCGCGTCTCCGGCATCGTCTGGTACGTGTTGCCGAAAATGGTTTCGCCAAACGGCAGGTCGTTCCACTCCATGCAAGCCACTTCACATGCCTTGCACCCGATGCACGTGGTGGTGTCAATCAGCTTGCAGATGGTGTATTCCCGTTGCGTATCTTCCCCGGGAACAGTCCCCGCATGGCCGGAAATTTTCTGGATGCGCAGTGTCTCCTGGCTCATGGCGGCCTCTAAACCTTTTCAACCTTGACGAGAAAGCCCTTGAACTCCGGCGTGTGCGCGTTGGGGTCCGCGGCCGTGTGCGTCAGAGAGTTCACCAGGTCTCGCGCCGTCTTGCCTTCATCTTCGGCGATCCCGCGGTATCCCCAATGAAACGGGATGCCGATTTGATAGGTTTTCTTCCCGTCGATCATCATCGATTTGATGCGCTTCGTGACCATCGCCTTGGCGATGTACTCGCCTCGCGCGCTGGAAACTTTCACTCGTTCTCCGCCCCGAAGGCCCATTTCGTCCGCCATTTCCGCAGCCATCTCGATGAATGGCTCGGGCACAAGCTGCACGTTCATGGGATTGTTCTTGGTCCAATAATGGTAGTGCTCCGTCAGCCGGAACGTCGTGCACACCACGTTGAATCCGTCCTTCGTCGTCCCAAACTTGTCGTCGGGATCCTTGAATCGCGTCACCATCGGATTGGTCGACTGCCCCGCATGCAGCGGATTCGCAATCGGACTCTCGATCGGCTCGTAATGCTCCGGGAAAGGGCCGTCCGCAAATGCTGCCAGCGGTGCGAAAATTCGTCCCACGCCCTCCGGATTCATGATGAACGGCCCCATGTGATCCTTGGGGTGCGAATCCGCCTTGAAGTCCGGCACGTCGTTGCCCACCCATTTTTGCGTGGTCTCGTTCCACCACACTTGGCGCCGCGAAGGATCCCAGGGCTTGCCCTCCGCGTCGCACGACGCGCGATTGTAGAGCACGCGGCGATTCGCCGGCCAGGACCAGCCCCAGCCGGGGTGCACGCCCATTCCGGAGGGATCGGAGGGATCGCGCCGCGCCGTTTGATTTCCTGCTTCCGTGAACGAACCCGCGTAAATCCAAATGCCGCACGCGGTCGTTCCATCGTCTTTCAGCCAGGCAAAGCCCGGCAGTTGCTGGCCGGCTTTGATCTGCTGTTTCGTCGCGGGATCTTCGAGATCGGCCAGCGCTTTGCCGTTCATTTCCTTCAATACTTCCGCCAGCGGCGGATTCAGGCGATCGCTGTAGTTCCACGTCAGGTTCAAGATCGGGTCGGGGAACTTTCCGCC
>Ga0210409_10002502_pt1 | contig 21788 bp, 16 predicted proteins | sample IncBWH17MmetaG_FD_161649 | JGI IMG/M metagenome (GOLD analysis project Ga0210409, IMG submission 161649) | Forest soil microbial communities from Barre Woods Harvard Forest LTER site, Petersham, Massachusetts, United States - Inc-BW-H-17-M | ecosystem: Environmental > Terrestrial > Soil >...
AACGCGCGTCGGCGTCGGATTCCGAATCCGAGATCCGACTCCGGGATCGGACTCCGACGTCGGGCATCCGAATCGGACTCGGCCTCGGTGCGGAGCCCCTGGGAGGGCGAAGGGTCATGGCTCGCGGGCCATGGCAAAAAACGCGTGCCAGACAAACCCAGCAATTGCACCCACTTGCAAAAAGATCGCGGGCGGCGTCGAACCGCGCGCGTGTCGATCGACGTCGCCATGAAGGAGAGACCCTCATGGAAAACGTCATCGCTCCCATCCCCGCCCTCGCCGCTCTCGAGCGCCTCGAGCCCAACCCGCGTACGCTCGTCTGGACCGGCCGCGTCCTCACCGGCCTCGTGGTCGCATTCTTGGCCCTGGACGCCATGGGCAAGCTCATCCCCCTGGCGCCGTACGTCGAAGGCACGACCAAGGTCGGCTACGCCGTCGAGCTCGTCCGCCCGCTCGGCATCGTGCTTGCGATCCCCACGCTGCTGCACCTCGTCCCGCGCGCCCAGTTCTTCGGCGCCGTCCTGCTGACCGCGTACTTCGGCGGCGCGGTCGCAACGCACGTGCGCACCGGCACGCCGTTCTGGTGTCCCATCGCGTTTTGCGTGACCCTCTGGGTCGCCTACGCGATGCGCTCGCCACGCTTGCGCGCGTTCCTGCTGTCCACGGTCCGCTGAAGCCTCGTCATCCGAGGGAGAATCCCATGCGCTTCATGATCATGCACAAGAACGATCCCCACACCGAAGCAGGACACAAACCGCCGATGGAGCTCGTGAGCCGGATGGGCGCCTTCATCGGCGAGTACGCGAAGACGGGCCGCTTCGTCGACGGCGCCGGCCTGGCCGGCAGCAAGACGCGCACCCGCCTCGTCTTCCGCGACGGGCATTGCACGGTGCGACACGGACCCTACCGCGGCGAGCAGGAGCTGCCAGCGGCGACGCTGCAGCTCAAGGTCAAGACGCGCGAGGAGGCCATCGGCTGGGCGGAGCGCTACGGCAAGATCCTCGGCAACGGCGAGATCGAGCTCGGCAAGGTCAACGAGCCGTGGGACATCGGTCTGATGCCGGCCCCGGAGAACCCGCCGCTACAGTTCTTGCTCGTCGAGAAGGCCGATGAGGGCACCGAGGCCGGCGGGCGCAGCCCGAAGCAGAAGGCCGACCTGACCCGCCTCAAGACGGAGATGACCAAGGCGGGCGTGCTCGTCAAATCGATCGAGCTCAAGCCCAGCGCCGGGGCCAAGCGCCTCGTCTTCACGAACCACCAGATGCGTGTACTCGACGGCCCCTTCACGGAGTCGAAGGAGTTGCTCGGCGGCTTTGCCGTGATGGACCTGTCGGGAATGGACGAGGCGATCGAGCTGTGTCGCGCCTACGCGGAGATCCTCGGGGGCACGCTGGAGATCGACGTGCGGCTCGTCGACCAGGCGGGCTAGGCAGCTTCGGCGCCCCGATATTCGGCGAGGGTCTCGCGCAAGCGACCCATCGCGCGCGCATGCAATTGCGAGACGCGCGGCTCGCTCACCCCGAGACGGGACGCAATCAGTTTGAACGGCACCCCTTCGAAGTAGTGCCACGTCACGATGTTTGCTTCGCGCTCCGGAAGGAGTGCAACGGCCCGCTCGAGCGCGGCGCGATCCATGCGCTGTTCCACCTGCTGCTGCGGCGAAGCCACCGTTTCGTCCGCGAAGGCGTGTGCCTGCGACTCGGGCAAGTCGTCGAAGCCAACAACGGATGCGCCCGCCGACTCGCCTTGCGCTTGGGCCTTGGCGGCGCGCGTCCGGGCGCGCCTCGTCAGCCAATCCTGCGACCGCAGTTCGTCGACGACCGCGCCTCGAATGCGGATGCGCGCATACCAGTCGAATGCGGGGCCGCGATCGACGCTCTTGCGAAGCGCATCGATCAATCCGAACGAACCGGCGGCCACGAGATCGTCGCGAAGCACATTGGGCGGAAGCTTCCGCAATACCCGCCCCACCACCTGGTGGACGAGCGGCATGTACAGCGCGAGTTCCTCGCGGGTCGGGATCTGAGGGACGGCTTGAGAGGTGCTGGGCTGCATCGAGGGTCTCCCGTTGGCGGCGAGCACCCTCTCTTCAGCATGACTTATGCCATCGATCTTAACTACATTAATTCAATGACTTGCACTGTATAGGCCGCTCGTTTTATGGGTAAGAATTGACCTCTCGACCCGCGATCGCCTGATGCATTGGGCCGCTGATGCCAGAGTTTTCGACTACTTGGAGGGATGAGTCCGTACGGACCCCCGGTGGGTCAGTCTTCGAGTGGCCTGACGACGCGGTGCAACAGCCCCGAAAAAGGGAGGTAATTCCGGTGATTATCACTAGTTGGTCGCCGGCGTGCCGGCACCGGTGCCGGGCTGGGCCGGCGGAGTCTCGCTTGACCCGTAACCGAGCTCCGCCTCTTCGTCCTCGGACACGTCGCTCGTACCTTCGTCGGCTACTGTACCTGGCTTTTCGTACCTCGGCGGCTCACCGGGATGCGACCAATCCACCCACGAAGCTTTGGTGTCGCGCACGTCGAGGTGAACGAACGAGCTGTTCGGATAGTAGCCGCAGCCCGCACTGCGCAGCGTCCGGCAGAAGTCGCGCAGGGCTTCGTCGCTCACGCCCCGAATGCGAAAATCAAGCGCTTTGCCGTAGTTATGGTTGGAATGGGGCGAGTATTGCGCGGCAGTGTAGGCACGGTAGCCGCTGATAACCTCGATGGTCTTGCCTCCAAAGTGACTGGAGACGATGCCGACCAGCGCAACAAGCCGCGGATCCACAGAATGTGTCGCGTTCCCTTGGCGCATCAGCCGCTCGAACGCGCGGACTGCGTTCGGGGCCACGTGTCCGCGCGAATCCTTCACGCGGATGTGAAAGTCCTCTCCGAGTCTCACCGCATGAATCGTGTCGCTTTCGGCGTGGCCGCGAGGCTCGGTCGAGTGTTCCGGTTCTGCGGTGTATGCCCGCGAAGCGGCGGCCGCGGTTCCGACGTCCCGTTTGTCTCGTGCGTCCTGCAGGGCGCTTTTCTTCTTCGTGTTCTCGACGCCTGGAATCACTAGGGTTTGGCCCGGTTTGAGATGCTTCGGGTCCGCCAGGCGGTTGGCGTCGATGATCGCCTTTGTGCTCACCCGATAGCGATGGGCGATGGCCTCGATCGTATGCCCTTTTTGCACGATGTGTGTGACGTCGGCCCGCGCGACCCGGGCAGGAAAGGACAGCGCGAAAATCGCGGCACACACTCCAACCGAGCTGCGCGCGCGGGAAAGACCGTACATCGCGCGCCGGAGACTACATTTAAATGGCTGCGCGCCCGCCGGACTTTTTTGACGCGAGACGTTTTAGGGTGCGACACTTCGTACGCTAGGTAGCGCTGGCGGTGACCGACGCCAAACGCTCCCGCGCGCGAGGGCGAGAGGCAAGTATGGCCGAAGGCAAGAACCTGGTCGGTGTCGACATCGGCGCGAGCTCGATCAAGGTCGTCCAGCTCAAGGAGTCCCGCAAGAGCCTGCAGATCGCGCGCTGGGGCTATTCGCCGCTTCCCGCCCAAGCGATCATCGACGGGCACGTGATGAACTCGGGAATCGTCGTCGAGTCTCTCGCGCGCATTTTTCGCGACGGCAAGATCCAACAGCGCGACGTGGCCGTGGGCGTCTATGGGCAGAGCGTCATCGTGCGAAACATCACTGTGCCGATGATGACCCCCTCGGAGCTCGACGAGCAGATCCATTGGGAAGCCGAGCAGCACATCCCCTTCGATATCAAACTGATGTCCGTCGATTATGCCGTCCTCCGGCGCAGGCCCGAGGCGGGGCAGATGGACCTGCTTCTCGTGGCGGCAAAAAAGGACGAGATCAGCGATTACACGGCCATCCTCCGCGAGGCGAAGCTGAGGCCGATCGTCTGTGACATGAACGTGTTCACGATCCAAAACATCTTCGAACATCAGTACGGTCTGCCGTCGGACGCGACGATAGCGCTACTCAACGTCGGCGCCGCAGTTTCTACCCTCAACATCGTGTCCAAGGGGGTGAGCACCTTCCGCCGCGAAATCACCAACGCGGGCAACGCCGTGACGGAGGAGGTCCGCAAGGCGCTCGGCTGCTCGTACGAGCAGGCCGAGGCATACAAGCACGGCGGCGGTCCCACACAAATCGTGCCGCAAGAGGTCACGCAAATCGTCAACCAGGCCTGCCAGGGCCTCGCGGGGGAGATTCAACGTTCGCTCGACTTCCATCTCGCGACGAGCGGCGAGCACGACATCGGACGCATTTACATCTCCGGGGGAAGCGCTTACCTCGCCCCGCTCGTTCAAGCGATCGAGCGGCGCTCGCGCGTTCCCGTTCAGGTCTTCGACCCGATGGTCAATCTTTCGGTCGACTCCCGAGCGGGCGACGAGACGCGACTTCGCTCGCTCGCTGCGCAGATGGTCGTGGCGCTGGGGCTGTCGCTTCGATGCGACAAGGAGCGACGGCAATGGTTCGCGTAAACCTCATCGGCGACAAGCGGCAGACCGCTCGCCGCATATCGACTGGCGAACCGACGCAGTTTTGGCTGTTCGGCGTTCTCGGCTCCTTCATTGTGACCATCATCGTGTGCCTCTTCGTTCAAAAGGTGAAAGAGGACCAGCTTCGCGAAATCCTGGCGGAAAACGGCCGGATTCAGGGGCAGATCGACGACATCAAGAAACAAACGGCGAATCACGCGGAGATCAAAGCAAGGCTCAAGGAGCTGCGCGATCGCGAGGAGGCGATTCAAAAGCTGCAGGCGGCTCGGACGGGACCTGCCTCGACACTGCTCGAGCTGGCGCACTTGCTCACGCTCGGACGCGGCCCCACCGCCGATCGCGACAAGCTCGAGCAACTCAAGCGTGACGACCCGGCGGAGGTCTATAACGTCAACTGGGATCCGCGTCGCCTCTGGCTCACGTCGTACCAGGAATCGGCGCGCATCGTGAAGCTGGGGGGGCTTGCGCGAGACGGCGAGGACGTGAGCGAGCTGGAGCGGCGACTCAAAGCGAGCGACTATTTTGGGGATATCAAGCTCCTGCCCGGAGCCAAAGTCAACGACGCGCAAACGCACCAGGATCTCTTTCGCTTCGAGCTGTCCGCGAAGGTGAAGTACTGAGATGGCGCCGCCGACCGGACAATCCGCGCTGGCCCGCACGCCGAGATACGTCAAGGTCGGCGCGTCGGCAGTCGCCGTGCTGCTCACCGCCGGCGCGTACTGGTTCATCTTCTATTCCGACACGGCCGCGAAAATCGAAGGCGCAGAGCGCCAAAAGAAATCGCTGCGCGACGAGCTCGTGCAAGAGCAACAGGCCGAAGCCGGCTATTTCGCCGATCGGGACGAGCTGGCGCTTCGCGAGCAGCGCGCCCGGGAGCTCAACAAGCTCCTGCCTGCCGACGCCCAGGAGGACGCGTTCCTCTCGAGCGTTCAGCAGGCATCGAACTCCGCCGGAATCGATCTCAAGGCCTACGCGCCGCAAGAAGAGGCGCCTCAGAGCTTTTACGCGAAGGTGCCGATGCGACTCGAGATGACGGGGAAGTTCCATCAGATTGCCAGGTTTGCCTACGACCTTGGAAAGATCGATCGCATCATCAACGTCGAGGACATCGAGCTAACCGATCCGAAGGTCGTCGGCGACGAGATCATCCTTCATGCCCGATGCCTGGCGACGGCGTTCCATTCGATCAAGCCGAAGGAAACCAAGTCGGCGACTCCCGGTGCCGGCGATCAGGGTGGTTCGCCCAAGGCGGGCGCGCCATGAAAGGTCGGCTTGGCAGAACGCTTGCGGCGTGCAGCCTTCCACTCCTGCTCGCGTGCAGCACGCCGACGACGACTCCCCCGCCGCCGCCAAGCCGCGTCGCGCCAGCCGCATCGGCAAAGGCCCCGGGCCTTCCGCCGGAGTTGAGAGGGCCCGAATACACGGAGAATGACTTCGTCGAAAGCGATCACAATCGCGACCCGTTCAGGAGCTTCCTCGTTCAGGCCCAGACCGTGAACAAACAAGCGCTCAACCAGCGCAAAGTGGAGCTCGCGGAGTACTCTATCGACGAATTGAAGCTTGTGGCGATCGTGAATGGGGGAGACCGCTCGAGCGCGATGTTCGTCGACCCCACTGGAAGGGGCACGGTCGTGTACCGGGGCACGTTCATCTGCCGCCCCGAGGTGGTCCATCTCGGCGGCAGCAACGGTCCCGAATATCAGCTCAATTGGCGAGTCGACCGCATCCGTCAAGGCGATGTGGTGCTCATTCGCGAGGATCCGGCGCAACCCGCAATCCCGCCGGCAACGCGCGTCGTACCGCTGCACCCCGAAGCCGAGAAAGAGGCGCAAGGCAATAAGCCGGGATAGCGGACGGTAGCGCGTACGGGGACGCGTACCGGGACGCCGTACGGGGACCATGGCTACGTCCTAGGACCTGCACGAAATTGGCCCCTTTCTGATCGCGTGTTCTACGGTTGCGTTTGCGGTCCCGTCGGATCCCTCCGTGGGGCGCGAGGAGCCAATATGCGTGGGGCGAAATCGCTTGTGTACGTCGCCGCATTCGGGATCCTGCTGTGCGAGTCGATCGCTTCGGCGGAAAGCGCGTCCAACCATGTGCGCGACGTTCACGTGCGGGCGACCGACGCCACGTCGGGGGCCGCGGAGATCGAAATCGCCGGGACCGGCGCTCTCACCTATAGTGTGCGAGCGGCCGACGGCGGGCGACGCCTGCTCATCGACTTGAGCGACACCGACCTAGTCGGAGCGCCCGCGGCGATCACCAATCCCGTGGGTGTCGTCGGCGGCGTGTTGACGCAGTCGTTCGACACGGACGCCGGGCGGATGACCCGCCTGACGGTGACCCTCGACCGCGCCGCAAGCTATCGCATGGTGCCCGAAGGGGCCACGCTGCGCGTCGTCATCACGCCCAACGCTGCCTCGAGCTCAGCTCCACCCGCGGCCAAGCCGCCCGTGGCTCCGGCTGCAGATTCCGCGAGCCCCGCGGCTTCGGTTCGCGATGTGCACTTCGAGCGTGTTTCGGGCAAGACCCCCGGCTGTGCGCCCAACGGGTGCGACCGCGTGGTAATCGAACTCGAGGGCCTGCCCGCCTACTCGCTGGGTGTAAGCTCGAGTGGGCATCCTCGCATCGAGCTTCGGGCGACGAAACTTCCCGACGCGCTGGCGCACACGTTGGATGTGAGTGCTTACGGCGGAGTGCTCAAGTCCGTCACCGTGTCCCATGATCAAGCGAGCGGATCGACGCTGCTCGAACTGGATCGCGACACGGACGCGCCCGGAACGGTGTCGGCAGAGGGCGGCAAGCTCACTTGGTCCTTTCCCGTCTTGAAGACAGGCGGCCAACCGTCGCCGATCGGCCCGGTGCGGATCGACGGACAGACGGTCGCCAAAGACGGAGGGGCGGTACGTAGAGTTGTGACGGTCGCGCGAGAGGATGGGCCCAAGGACCTCCCGCGCATCGAGACCTCCATCCACGATGAGGATCCCGTTGTCGAAACCGTGGGAGGGGGCGCTGCCGGATTCGCCTCCGTGGCGGGAGGCCCGCTTGCGCAGCAGCGCTACACGGGCCGCCGGATCGACATCGATTTGAAGGATGCGGATATCCACAATGTGCTCCGCCTTTTGGCCGATACGGGGCACGTCAACGTCATCACCGCCGACGACGTATCCGGCACGATCACCATCCGCATGCGCAACGTGCCATGGGACCAGGTGCTCGACGTCGTGCTCCAGGCCAAGGGCCTCGGGATGGTGCGGCAGGGGAACCTCATCCGCGTCGCCCCGCTGGCGCAATTGCAAAAGGAGCGGGAGCTCAAGCTCGCGCAGCAGAAGCAAGAGTACGAGCTCACTCCGCTCGAAACGAGGCTTATCCCCATTAGCTACGCGCAGGCAGACGAGCTCCAGGCGCGCGCGAAAGAGCTTTTGTCACCGCGCGGGTCCATTGCAGTCGACGAGCGCACCAACGTCCTTATCGCCCGCGACGTGCCAGGCAATCTAAATTTCATCGAAGAGCTCGTCCGGTCGCTCGACACGCAAACCGCGCAAGTACTCATCGAGGCCCGCATCGTGGAGGCCACGAGCAAGTATTTGCGCGATGTCGGCATTCAATGGGGCGGCGACGTCACCTTTGGTCCCGCCACGGGTAACCCCACCGGTGTAGCGTTCCCGTCGGCCGTCTCCGCGGCGGGCGGCGCCTACGACAACAACACGCCGACCGCAGGTGTATCCCCTCTCACGCGCACCATTCCCACCCCGAACTTCGCGGTCAACTTGCCTGCGGCCGTCGGTACGGGCGCCGGCGGCGCACTCGGAATGAGCTTCGGCTCGATCGACAACACCATCAACTTGGGGCTGCGCCTGTCGGCGGCGGAATCGAGCGGCCTAGTTCGAATCGTGAGCGCGCCACGAATCATGGTGCTCGACAATCGTGAGGCGCGCATCAACCAAGGAACCCTCATCCCGTTCGCGCAGGTGAGCGCCCTCGGCGTGCAGACGACCTTTCAGGAGGCCAAACTCCAGCTTCTCGTCCGGCCCCACGTCACAGCGGACGGCTCCGTATCGATGCATGTAAAACTCAACCGCGATGAGCCGGACTTCACGCAGACCAGCCCGCGCGGCGATCCAACGATCCTAAAGCGCGAGGCCGAGACCGACCTACTCGTAATGGACGGCCACACGGCGGTCATCGGCGGTATCTACACGCGAAACACGGGCCGCAACCTGGACCAAGTTCCCTTCTTCGGGGATATCCCCATTCTCGGGATCTTGTTCCAGAGGCGCCGAGCCGCCGATTCGCGCGGTGAGCTGGTGATTTTCATCACACCCCGCATCGTGAATCGCTCCGAAGCTCTCGGGCGGTGAGCGAGTGCGGTGCTGCGATCGACATTCACCGTGTAAAAAAGTCCTGGATTGTGCGGGTGGAGCGGATCACCCACAGTGCGATCGACAAGAGCGCTTGAGTTAACCGCTCGATCGGCCGGTTCGAGCGGACGATCGTACGCGCGATCCACTTTGCACGTCGATCAATGTCGATCGCACCGAGGCTTTACCCGATGGTCCGAGCTACACTTTCCACTCAGCCGCCGATGCCTGCTAGTTTCAAGCCCGAATACACGCTCGACATCACTCCGGAACGCAACCAGCTTGCGCACGAAGTAAGCGACGAGCACTTCGACCGCGCCGCATTCGCTCGCCAAGCGCTAGAGCTGGCGCGACCGCTTCGAACCACCGTCGCTATTTGCGAAGACGCAACGCGCATGCACGTAGAATCCGGGCCGCAGTGGAGGCGCCGGGGCGAACGGTGGGCTCTGCTTGCAATCCCGCGCAATGCCTCGAGACGTGCGATTGCGCTGGCCGTCGCGGAGCTGTCACGAGCTCCCCGCGCGTGGGCGCTGGACCTGCTGGTCAGCATGGAAAACGGCGCGGGATATTCGTAAACGCGTGTCAGCCGCCGTCCGTGGCCGCGTCTTGCGGAGGCGCGCCGCCTTCTGCGTCGGGTGTGCCGGTGTCGGGAGCCACGGCATCCGCCGGGGGAGCCCCTCCTTCCATGGGGATGCACTGGCCGACCGTTGCCATCGGCGTACCGGGAATGGGCTGACACGCCCATCCAGCCGGGCCGCCTGGACAGTCCACGTTGTCTCTCGGGCTTCCGCCACACGCCGGTGGGCTGCCCGAGGGACAGGAAGCTTGGCAGGACGTGCTCGACGGACCGCCGCTGCTGGCCGGCGTCACACAGCAAACGTCGGTGCCATTGCAGTCGCCGCCCGAGCACGGAATCGCAGCCGCCCCGCTGGGGCAAGCGGCCGCAGTGGCGGCGCACGTGCCCTGCAAGTTGCTACCCATCGGCGCAAGGCAGCACACCTCCGAGCCGGGGCAGTTGGGGCAGTCATTCGTACGGGTCAGCGCACCACCATCTCGTCGGCCTCCGCTGCTGCTCGCCCCGCTGCTGCTCGCCCCGCTGCTGCTGGCTCCGCTGCTGCTCGTCCCAGCGCGGCCTCCGCTGCTGCTGGCGGTAGCGCCACTGCCACTGCCGCTTCCGCCGCCGCTGCTCGTACTGTCAGGGCCGCCGTCGCCTGCGATGTTGGCGTCGCTCCCGCCGCACGCTGCGGCAAGAGCAAGTCCCAGTGAAGCTATTCCGAAAAAGTGTTCGCATTTCATGAGAAGCCTCCCAATCCGTCGCGTGACGACAGGTGCGCTGTTTTCCGTTCGGTTTGGGCTAGTAACCGTTCGTGCGCCTCAGCAGGCTCATTGCGCCGCGTCTTACGCGGTGCGTTGCTCTGAGTGCAGAGCCAAAGGCCCGCCAGCTCAAGCAAGCTTAGGCGCGATCTGGCTTCCCCCCGCACAGGCGCTCGAACCGGCCCCGAGTGGCCAAACCTGTACGATTCTGCTGGCGCGACGCATCAGCCAGCCTCATACTTTCCTACGTTATGCCACTGCCGGGTCGGCGCGGGTTGTACGATCCGACGTACGAGCACGACGCATGCGGGCTCGGCTTCGTAGCCGATCTTCGACGCCCTGCGTCGCACGACGTCGTCGCGAAAGGCCTGGAGATTCTGCGCCGCCTCGCCCACCGTGGCGCCGCAGGCTGCGACCCGTGTACCGGGGATGGATCGGGAGTCCTATTGCAGCTTCCCCACGCGCACTACGAGCGCGTGCTCGGCCGTGCGGGAATCGAGCTGCCCAACGAGGGCGACTACGGGGTCGCGCAATGTTTTCTGTCGCGAGAACGCACGGCATGCGCGGCCGAGATGCGCGTGCTCGAAGATGCCGTGCGCCACCACAACCAGAAGGTCATCGGATGGCGAACGGTTCCCGTTAACGAGAGCGTGGTCGGGCCGCTCGGGCGCCGGTCCATGCCGGCGATCAAGCAGCTCTTCATCGGTCGAATGGGACCGGCTCCCGTCTTCGAGCGCTCGCTCTTCATGATTCGCAAGCGAGCCGGACGGAAGGCGAGCGAGGCCGGCCTGACGAACTTTTACCCGGCCAGCGTCTCGTCGAAGACGGTCGTGTACAAGGGCCTCGCGCTTCCCGAACGGCTCGACTCCTTCTATCTGGACCTTCGCGAAGAGGAGGCGAAGAGCAGGCTGGCGCTCGTGCACTCTCGTTTCAGCACGAACACGTTTCCCACGTGGGAGCGCGCGCATCCGTACCGCCGGATTGCCCACAACGGGGAGATCAACACGCTTCGCGGGAACCAGACCTGGATGAGCGCCCGCGAGGCGCTTCTCGAGAGTCAGGCCTTCGGCGAGCACCTGGCTGACTTCAAACCGATCATCCGCCCGGGCGGGAGCGACTCGGCTTCGCTCGACAACGTAGTGGACTTCTTGGTCGCGGGCGGGCGCAGCATCCCGCATGTCATGATGATGCTCATTCCCGAGGCTTGGGAAGGGCACGAGGATCTGCCCGCGGACCGTCGCGCCTTTTACGAGTACCACGCGTCGATCGTCGAGCCGTGGGACGGCCCGGCCGCGATCCTCTTCACGGACGGCAGCTACATCGGCGCAACGCTGGACCGCAACGGCCTGCGTCCGATGAAATACGTCGTTACCGAAAGCGGCTTCGTCGTCGCTGCGAGTGAGCTCGGAGTCCTCGATTTCGAACCGGAGGACATCATCGAGAAAGGACGTCTGCAGCCGGGGCGAATGCTGCTCGTCGACCTCGCACGCGGGCGGGTCGTCGGCGACGAGGAGATCAAGCGGGAGATTTCGACGCAGAAGCCCTACGCCCGTTGGCTCGACGACAACAAGATCGAGCTTTATGCCTTACCGGCCGTCCGGGCGACCCCTCCGCTCGACGCGAGCGCCAGGCGCCGCCTCATGCGCGCGTTCGGCTACAGCCGCGAAGACCTGCGTGTGCTGATGGGCCCGATGGTCCAGGGGGGTGAAGAGCCGGTCGGCAGTATGGGGACCGACGCGCCGCTCGCCGTGCTCAGCGATCGCCCGCAGGTCCTGTTCCGCTACTTCAAGCAGCAATTCGCCCAGGTGACCAACCCGGCCATCGACCCCATTCGCGAAAAGCTCGTGATGACGCTCCGAGGTTGCCTGGGCGGCGAGGGCAATCTCCTGGCGGAGAACCCGCAGCAGTGCCGCCTGCTCGAGCTCGAGCAACCCGTGCTCACAAACGAAGAAATGGCCAAGCTGGCATGCGGCCTGGAAGATTTCCGTGTCCGCGTCCTGCCCATGCTCTTCGATCCGTGCGCTGTGGATGCGGGGCAATCGCTCGAGCGAGCGGTCATCGAGCTCTGCGCGGCTGCCGAGCGCGCGGTGGATCAGGGGGTGAGCCTCGTCGTGTTGAGCGACCGCGGCGTGGACGCCGCTCACGCGGCGATTCCCAGTCTGCTCGCCACGAGCGCCGTGCATCATGCCCTCGCGCGCGCCGGCAAGCGCATGCGCGCAGGTCTCGTCGTCGAAACGGGCGAGATGCGCGAGGTGGCCGACCTGGCACTCTTAATCGGCCACGGGGCGGGAGCGGTCAACCCGTATATGGCGTTCGAGGTGATTGGCGCGTTCGATGTCGAGATGGCGCGCTCCGATCGCACCGAACAATACATCCATGCGCTCGACAAGGGCCTGCTCAAGGTCATGAGCAAGATGGGTATCTCATGCCTGTCGAGCTACCAGGGCGCTCAGATTTTCGAGGTCGTCGGACTCAACCGAGAAACGGTGGAGCGCTGGTTCCCGGGCACGGCATCGCGCGTCGGGGGCATCGGGTTCGCAGAAATCGCCAAAGAGACGCTGCTCCGGCACCGCGCCGCCTTCGAGGCCCCGATCGATGACGCCGCCAGCGACGAGGACGCGCTCGACGTGGGTGGCGTCTACGCATGGCGTGTCGGCGGCGAGCGGCACTTGTGGAGCCCTCGCACGGTGGCGGCGCTGCAGAAGGCCGTCCGTGTGGAGGACGCGCGGTCTTACGAAGAGTACGCGCAGGCCATCAACGACCAAGGGGACCACCCTTTCACGTTGCGCGGATGCTGGGATTTCGCCCCGAAGGACGACCCGGTGCCGATCGAAGAAGTAGAGGCCGCCGCGAAAATCGTTCGCCGCTTCGCTACGGGCGCCATGAGCTTCGGCAGCATCAGCAAGGAAGCTCACGAGAACCTCGCGATTGCCATGAACCGAATCGGTGGCAAGTCGAACACGGGCGAGGGGGGCGAGGACGAAGCTCGGTACGTTCCGCTTCCCAACGGCGACTCGAAACGCAGCGCAATCAAGCAAGTGGCCAGCGCACGATTCGGGGTGACCGCCTATTACCTCGTCAATGCCGACGAGCTTCAGATCAAGATTGCACAAGGGGCCAAACCCGGAGAAGGCGGGCAATTGCCCGGCCACAAGGTGGACGAAACCATCGCGCGAGTGCGTTACTCCGTGCCGGGTGTCACCCTCATCTCGCCGCCACCCCATCACGACATCTATTCGATCGAGGACCTGGCGCAGCTTATCTACGACTTGAAGGCGGCCAACTCGCGCGCGCGCGTCAGCGTGAAGCTCGTCAGCGAGACGGGCGTGGGGACGATTGCGGCGGGCGTGGCCAAAGCCCATGCGGACCTCATCACGATTGCCGGCCATGACGGCGGGACGGGAGCTTCGCCGCTCTCGTCCATTCAGCATGCGGGTACGCCTTGGGAGCTGGGGCTGGCGGAAACGCATCAGGTGCTCGTGCTCAATGCATTGCGCGATCGCGTCCGGATACAGGTCGACGGACAATTGAAAACCGGTCGTGACGTCGCCTTTGCGGCGTTGCTCGGCGCCGATGAATTCGGGTTCGCGACCGCCCCGCTCGTAGCCAGCGGCTGCGTGATGATGCGAAAGTGCCACCTGAATACCTGCCCTGTCGGCGTTGCGACCCAGGACCCGATCCTTCGCGCGCGCTTCCGGGGAACACCCGAGCACGTCATCAACTTCTTCTTTTTCGTGGCCGAAGAGCTGCGCCGGATCATGGCGCGACTCGGTTTCCGCTCGGTGGACGAAATGCGCGGTCGCGCCGACTGCATCGTAGCGCGGTCTTTGAACCACCCGAAGGCGAGACTGCTCGACTTCAGCGATCTTCTCGCTCGGGCCGAAACCCTTATTCAAGAAGATGCACCCAGTGGGCTCGAGACGTCCACGCAGTCCGATAGCATCTTGTGCCAGACCTCCTCGACGGACGAAGCGCTTCTCGAGGGAACGCGTCTGTCACTCAAGTATGGCGAACCGAGCACGATGCAGATCGCTCTGACCAACGCGGACCGCGCATTTGGCGCGCGGCTCGCGGGAGAGCTCGCGCGCAAGTACGGGAGCGAAGGATTGCCCGAGGGCACGGTTGTCGTGGAATGCAGCGGGACGGCTGGGCAGAGTTTCGGCGCATTTGCGGTGCGCGGCATGCTGCTGGTCCTCGAAGGCGACGCCAACGACTACGTGGGCAAGGGTCTCTCGGGCGGCGTGCTGGCGCTCCGCCCGCCCGCGCGCGCACGCTTCAAGGCGCATGAGAACGTCATCATCGGAAACACTTGTTTGTACGGCGCGACGAGCGGCAAGGCGTTCTTTGCCGGAAGGGCGGGCGAGAGGTTCGCCGTTCGCAATAGCGGAGCGATTGCCGTCGTCGAGGGCGTGGGAGATCACGGCTGCGAGTACATGACCGGCGGTACGGTGGTCGTGCTCGGCCCGACCGGTCGGAATTTCGCGGCCGGGATGAGCGGCGGTATTGCATACGTACTCGACGACGAGCAGGCACTCGCGTCGCGCTGCAGCAAGGCCATGGTGGACCTCGAGCCGTTATCGGCCGACGACGAGGAACGGGTGCGCGGACTGGTCGAGGAGCATGTCCTGCACACGCGCAGCGCACGCGGTCGGCAGGTGCTCGCCACCTGGGCAAAACGGCGTTTCGTCAAGGTGATGCCCCACGAGTGGCGGAGGGTGCTGGAGCTTCGCAGGCAAGTGCAGGCGGTGGGCGCGTAGCCGATGGGCGATCCGAAGGGTTTCATCAAAGTAGCTCGCGAAGAGGAGGACGAGCGCGCGGTCGACGATCGGGTGCACGATTGGCGCGAGCTCGTCGTGCACGCGAGCGCCGAGACGGTTCGCGCGCAGGCGTCTCGGTGCATGGACTGCGGGATTCCCTTTTGCCATCAGGGGTGTCCACTCGGCAATCTCATCCCGGAATGGAACGACCTGGTCCACCGCGGAAGGATGGACGAGGCGGTACGACGCCTTCTGGCGACGAACAATTTCCCCGAGGTAACGGGTCGCGTTTGTCCCGCGCCGTGCGAGGCCTCGTGCGTCCTCAACATCCGAGAGGAGCCGGTGACGATCAAAACGATCGAGCGCACCATCGCCGACCACGAATTCGCGGCATCTCGCGCAGTCGGCGGCGGCCTGCGACCGCAACCGGCGAGAGTGCGCACGGACAAGTCCGTGGCCGTCGTGGGTTCGGGGCCGGCCGGCATGGCCGCCGCGCAGCAACTCGCGCGCGCCGGGCACGCGGTCGTTCTGTTCGAGCGCGACGACCGCATCGGGGGGCTTCTCCGATACGGCATCCCCGATTTCAAGATGGAAAAGGACATCATCGACGCGCGCATTCGGCAAATGGAAGCCGAGGGTGTCGAATTCCGTACGGGCGTTGCGGTGGGGCTCGACGTGGAGGGGCCGCAGCTCGTCCACGATTTCGACGCAGTCCTTCTCGCGATGGGCTCGCGCGTTCCTCGCGACCTGCCTGTGCCGGGCCGCGAGCTCCGCGGCGTACACTTCGCGATGGAGTTCCTCGTCCAGCAAAACCGACGCATCGCCGGCGATGTCGTTGGCGCCGCGGGCTCGATTTTGGCGACCGGCAAGCACGTCATCGTGATCGGGGGCGGCGACACGGGTTCCGACTGCGTGGGCACGTCAATTCGTCAGGGAGCGGCGTCGGTCACTCAGCTCGAACTCATGCCGAAGCCCGCGCTCGTGCGCATTCCGAGCAATCCCTGGCCCGAGTGGCCGCTGGTGCTGAGGACGTCGAGCTCCCAGGAGGAGGGCATGGATCGCGACTGGGCTGTCTCGACGCGCGCCTTCGGCGGCAAAGCCGGGCGAGTGGCCAGCCTGCTGGCGACGCGCGTGGTCCTGGAGGGGGGGAAGATGCGGCCCGTGCCCGACAGCGAGTTATCGCTGCCATGCGATCTTGCGCTTCTTGCGATGGGCTTCGTGGGGCCCGACCGGGGCGGCATCGTGGAGCAGCTCGGTGTCGCGCTCGACGCGCGTGGCAACGTGAAGACCGACGCGGCCGGAACGACCACTGTGCCTGGCGTGTTCGCGGCAGGCGACGCGGCGCGCGGCCAGTCGCTCGTTGTGTGGGCGATAGCGGATGGTCGGCGTGTGGCGGCGGGCGTGGATGCGTGGCTTCGCCGTTCGCCCGTGGCGCGCGCGGCCAACGGCTAACCGAACGTCTGTTCACCGCTTGCGTGCGTGCTCCAGGAACGTTTTCTTGCGCCGTGGCCCCGCGGCGTTACCACTTAGGCTGGAGGGGCACCGGAAAGACGACGGCTTTTATGCTGCATCGCATATCCAAGGACGGTCGCCATATCGTCCTCGCTGTCGGAACGCTCACCTCGTTGCTCGCGCCTGTAGCACCCGTAGGCTGCGGCCAGGGCGATTCCCAGGCGAGCGGGCCGTTCAACATGACTTCGGGAAGTGGCTCTGGCTTCGGCAGCGCGAGCAGTGAAGGAGGCGCCGGCGGTCCGGATGGAGGCGGCGGCACTGCCCCTGGCAAGGGAAGCGGCGGTGACGCGGGTCGTGGGGGCGCCGGCGCCGGCGACGCGACCACGAGCGGCAGCAGCAGTGGCGCGGTTGGCAGTAGCGGGATGGGCAGTAGCGGCAGTAGCGGTGGCCGTAGCAGCAGCGGCAGCAGTGGCGGGAGCAGCGGGGGAAGCTCCGCTGGCGGTAGCAGCGGCGCTGGGGGCAACGGGGCTTGCGGCGCGGGCGATTCGAATCTTCCAGCCGAACCGGCGATTCCACCCGCCTGCGCCACACTTCAGGCCACCCAGAGCGTGAGCGCCGGGGGTGTTCCGAGCGAGAGCGCTCTCGATACATCGGCGATCCAGACTGCGCTCAATTCCTGCGCCTCGGGGAACGCCGTCCGCCTCACGACCAGCGGTTCCAACAACGCATTCATCACTGGCCCGCTCACTGTGCCAAGCGGCGTCACCTTGTGGGTCGATACGGGGGTGACGCTCTACGGGACCCGGGATCGAACCGTGTATGGTTCCGCCAGCGCGCTCATTTCGGTGAGCGGCTCCAACTCCGGCATCGTCGGCGAAGGCATCATCGATGGTCAGGGTGGCGAGCCGAACATCGGCTCGACCTTATCGTTTTGGGACCAGAACGGCAGCGGCGGCGGCAGTCCTGCCCTCATCGCCGTGCGGGGCGCCACGAACTTCACCCTGCATCGCATCACACTTCACGACTCGCCGATGTTCCATGTCAAGCTCGGCGCCGCGGGCTTCGTCGTGTGGGGCGTCACCATCCAGACACCGTCGAAAGCCACCAACAGTGTCGGCACCGCTTTGACGTATTCGAGCGCGCACAACACGGATGGAATCGATCCCGGAGAGGCGGCCAGCAACGGTTATATCGTGTGCAGTCGCATCAGCGTCGGCGACGACCAGATCGCTATCAAAGGCTCGAGCGCGACAGGCGTGACGCACCTGACGATCGCCCACAATCACTTCGGGGCGGGGCACGGCATGTCAATCGGTAGTGAATTCACGGGGGGCGTCTCGGACGTCAGCGTCTACGACCTGTCGATCGACGGCATGAACACCGGCACGAGCGGGGGAAGCTCCAACGGAATCCGCATCAAATCGGATTCCAGCCGCGGTGGGCTCGTCAACAACGTCACGTACAGCGACGTCTGCGTTCGCAACCTGTCAAACCCAATTCTCCTGACTCCCTATTATTCCTCGGCGACCGGCTCGAGCATTCCTCAATACACGAACATCGCGATCCAGAACTTTCATGACGTCGCGGGTGGCTCAAATACGCCAAAGGTAACCCTCAACGGGTACGACCCCTCCCATCAGAACAGCGTCACTTTGGACAACGTGATCATCGACGGGATTTCTCCTTCGAACGTCGCCGCTTCCTACACGGACGTGACGCTCGGCCCGGGCAACGTGAACTTCATGCCAGTCGGAGCGAACGTCAACGTCACGAACAACATTTCGGGCGCGAGTCAACCCAATCCTTGTTCGAACAAGTGGGTGACTTTCTAGGTGGTTGTTCGTCTTTTCCCGTCGGGTTTCAGCCTCGACCAAGTATCTTGTCCCATAGATGTCCTCTGTAATCGGCATCGACCTCGGCACCACCAACACGGTCGTCGCCGCCGTTCGGGACGGGATCGCCGTCACGCTTCCCGATCCGCAAGGCAACCGGCTCATTCCGTCGTGCGTGTCGTTCCATCCGGCCGGATCGACGCTCGTGGGCCGCGCCGCGCTCGAGCGTCGGCTCGTTGACGCGCCGAGTACCGTGTACTCGGTCAAGCGCCTCGTCGGGCGCACGTGGGATTCGCCCGAGGTCCAGCAGGCGCGAGACAAGTTGCCGTTCGAGCTGTGCGAGGGCGCGCAGGGTGCGACGCTCGTTGCCGCCCGGGGCGAGAAATACTCACTGCCGGAAATCAGCGCTTTCGTGCTTCGTTATGCAAAAGCCGTCGCCGAGGCCGCCCTCGGGGAACCGGTTGAGCGGGCGGTCATCACCGTACCGGCGAACTTCAATGACCTGCAGCGCGCGGCGACGAAGATGGCAGGCAAGCTCGCCGGGCTCGAGGTGCTCCGAATCCTCAACGAACCCACGGCGGCGGCGCTCGCATATGGCCCGCCTGCGCGCGCCCGTGAGACCGTCGCAGTTTACGACCTCGGCGGAGGCACCTTCGATGTCACGATTCTCGACGTGGCGGGCAATGTATTCGAGGTGGTGTCGACGGCTGGCGACACGGCCCTGGGGGGCGACGACATCGACGTCATCGTTGCCGAGCACATGGCGGGCGACCTTTTGAAGAAGCACCGGTTCGACGCACGGGCAAATGGACTTGCATTCGGTCAATTGCGCCTGTTTGCCGAGCGACTCAAGCGCGAGCTGTCGACGAGCGAGGAAGACACGATTGAGTCGGACGACCTCGTGACGGGGGACCGGGGTTCCACCGTGGCGTGGCAATTCAGGATGACTCGCCCCGAGCTAGAATGGGCGTCGCTGCCGGTCGTCGATCGAACCTTCGCCGTATGTCAGCAGGCGCTGGACGCCGCGGGTGTGAAGGCACGCGATCTCGACCGCGTCCTTCTTGTGGGAGGCGCGACTCGCATGCCGATGGTGGGGCGCAAGGTGGAACAATTCTTCGGGCGCGCGCCGGTCGTGCAAATCAACCCCGAGGAGGTCGTTGCCCTTGGGGCGGCGATTCAAGCCTCGCTACTCGACCCTGCTCGGCGAAAGGGCGCCGAGCCAATCGTCCATCCGCAGGTCGACGAGCACTCCGTGGTCGCTGCTCCGGCGGACGAGGCGCCGGCGCAACGTGAGCTCCCGGATTTGCCGGTTGTTCATCCTCTCAAGGGGGGTCCGGCAAAACCGGCCGCGGCCGAGTTCCTGCCCGCCTCGGGGGGAAAGCCGCTCGTCTTCGACCTGCCTCATGATGCCTCGGCTCCCACCTTCGACCTGGAACTTTCGCTGCCGGAACCGCCCCCGGCCGCCCAGCCACCGCCCATTCCGTCGAAACGCACTCTTCGCCTGAAGTATCCCCCTCCACTCGCCTCGGAACTGCAACAGCCGCCGGCGCTACCACCCCCTGCCGTTCCTCCACCCGCGCCGATTAGAGCGGCGCCGGCGCCGGCCCCCCCACGGCAGGAGGCCGCGCCGGGGCCACCGCGGCCAGCGCCATTGCTGATCGACGTCACGCCGCTCAGCCTGGGCGTCGAGACCGTCGGCGGTTTTTGCGACACCCTCATCGACGCGAACACGCCGGTGCCGTGCGATCGCACGCGGTCCTTCTCGACTGCAAGCGATGGGCAAAGGGCTGTCCGCGTTCGGGTCGCGCAAGGCCTCAGCAACCGCTTCGACGAGAATACATTTCTCGGCGAGCTCGAGCTTTCCGGGCTCGCCGCCGCGCCTCGCGGCGAGACGCAAATCGCCGTGACCTTCGAAATCGACGCCGACGGCATCCTCAACGTGCGAGCGCGCGACGTCAAGACGGGGCAAGAGACGGTGGCGCGCCTTCAGCTCGTGGGCGCCCAAACCGGCGCAAGCGACATCGAAGCGATGCAGGCGCGTCAGGCGGCCCACCCGGTCGCCTTGTAGCGGTTGGGTCCGATACGAATCCATGGCGTCCAAGGATGCACTTTTTCTGTATCTGTCCTCGCTCGACAAGAAGAACTATTACGAGATTCTTCGCGCGTCCAAGGATGCGGATCTCGCGGCCATCAAGTCGGCATTCCACGCCTTCTCACTGCTTTATCACCCGGACCGATACGTGGATTCGCCCCAGGAAGTCCGCGCCCTCGCAGCCGAAATCTACAAGCGCGGCGTCGAGGCGTACCGGTCACTATCGCGCCGCGACGCGCGCGCGCGTTACGATCGATCCCTTGCGCGCGGGAGCATCCGTCACGACGCCCGGCTGCCGACCCCGCTCCCGCCACGTCCGCTGCCCCGCACGCTGGAAATGATTGCCCGCACCGCACGGGCAAAGAAGTTCGCCGACAAGGCCGACCGCCTCATTTCGATTGGAAAGCTCGAGAACGCCCGAGTCGAACTCGTGAGCGCGTGCCAGTGCGAGCCTGACAACGAAGAGCTCGCCGAGCGTCTTCGGCTTCTGTACGAAGCGCTTGCACTCGAGGGGATGGTCTAGTGGGGGCTGCGCCAGAGAGTGATCAGCCCGTCCCCGTCCCCGTTCCCGTCCCCGGCCTGCAACGACGAGAATCGGGTGCGGGGAGGGGGACGGGGACGGAGTCGGATGCGATTTGCTCAGTTGTCGCGCAGAGCGCGACAAAGCTTGATGAGCATCGCGACGATGCGCTCGTTCTTGCGTCGCGCTGCACCCGCAGGCCCCTATTACGTGCCGCGTTCGATTGTCTCGATGAGCGCGCGCGCCCCTTCCAGCGATGGATCTTCCGACAGCGCTCGATTGAGCAGTGCCATCGCCCGTTTGGGGTCCCCCTGCTTTCGGGCGATCTCACCCATGTGCTGGTAGGCAAGCGCCTTGCTCATGGGCCCCGCGCGTTTCAGTAACGTGATCGCGCGAAGTGCGCGGTTGGCCAGTTCCAGATGGTCGGCCTCCATCGCTCGCAGCGCAACGTCCGCGCACACCTGCCCGTTTTGGGCATCGCATTCCAGCGCCAGCATGAGCGAACGCGCCTCGTCCGACGTATTGCCGAGACGGCGCGCCACTCGCGCCATCCGAAAGTGAAGCGGCGCGAGCTCCCGGTCGCGCCGACCCTTATGGGATGTGATCAGCGGCTCGAGCAGCACCGCCGCCTCCTGTGTGCGCCCTGAGGACGTGTAGGCGTCCGCGAGGAGCGCGACGCAATTGGGATCCTGAGGCCTCAGCGCGTGGGCCTCTTCGACTGCCGCGACCGCGTCGCTCGGGTCGTTTGCCCGTTCTAACAACAGCGACCCGGCCCGAACCAACAGCTCGAAGCGATCGGCAACGTCGCTGGCGGTCCGCGCGTCCTCCAGTACGAGATCGGCCAGTTCGCGCCACGCGCCCGATTGCTCGTATACGCGCTCGAGTCGTTGGCGAACGGGTCGCTCTTGTGGAGCGTGAGCTCGAGCGCGTTCCAGAGCTCCGCGGGCATCACCGG
>Ga0210409_10002503_pt1 | contig 21787 bp, 21 predicted proteins | sample IncBWH17MmetaG_FD_161649 | JGI IMG/M metagenome (GOLD analysis project Ga0210409, IMG submission 161649) | Forest soil microbial communities from Barre Woods Harvard Forest LTER site, Petersham, Massachusetts, United States - Inc-BW-H-17-M | ecosystem: Environmental > Terrestrial > Soil >...
AGGCGGAATTCAGAGGCATACAAACGGGCAAATTCAGAAATCGCCTGGTTCAGGGGCTGCAAACCGAGCGCCACCGCGGCCAGCGCCAGGGCGCCGGCGCACAGGCCAAGCAGCGCGCCGGTGTAATAAAAGGGCCGGTGGATAAAGCTGTCGGTGGCGCCGACCAGCTTGGCCACGGCGATTTCCTCGCGCTGCGTCAGCACTTGCAGGCGCACGGTATTGAACACCACCGCCACCACGACTACTGCCAGGGTCGCCGCCAGGAACAGCAGCACCAGCCGCAGTATGCCGAGCAGGGCCGCCAGCCGCTTGACCCATTCCGAATCGACCTGCACGGTATCGACGCCGGGCAAGGCCTTGAGATCGGCGGCGATGAGATCGATGCGGGCGGCATCGGGCGCGTCATGGAAACCGGCCAGTTTCAGTACATAGGCGTCCGGCAAGGGATTCTGGCCGAGGGTGGTGAGGGCATCGTCCATGCCGGTCTTGTTCTTCAGGCTGATCAAGGCATCTTCGCGCGGAATGAACAGCACCTTGGCTGAGCTGTGATGCTGCTGCAGGATGGCGTCGATCGGCTTGGCCAGTGCGGTGGTCTTGTCGCGTGCCGCATCCAGCGCCATGAAGATGCTGATCTCAGGCTCCACCGCCAGCTGTTCCGAGACCGGCCGGATGTTTTCGATCAGGGTCAGGCCGCCGAACGGCAAGGCCAGCGCAATCGCCACCACCAGCACGTTGAGGGCAAAGCCGCCGGGCGCCTTGAACAGGTGGCGGAAGGCGTCGCTGATGGCGAACAGGTGTTGCCGCAGCCAGCTCTTCATGCCGCACCCCCGGTGTTGCGCACGGCAGAGTTTTGCCAGTGATCGACGATCTGCCCCTGGTCCAGGAACACCACGCGGTTGGCGCTGTTGAGGAACTGCTCGTCATGGGTCGAAATCAGGCAGGTGACGCCGACCGCATGGAAAGATTTGAGCGCATCCAGCACCTTGTTGGCGTTGTCGCGGTCGAGATTGGCGGTCGGTTCGTCGGCCAGGATGATCTGCGGCCGGTTGACGATGGCGCGCGCGATCGACACGCGCTGCTGTTCGCCGCCGGACAGCGCTTGCGGATCGGCCGCCGCCTTGTCCAGCAGACCGACCCGGTCCAGCGCAGCCTGCGCCCGTTTCTCGGCTTCGACCCGGGTGGCGCCGGTGACCAGCAAGGGCAGCATGACATTAGCCAGCACGCTGCGGTCCTGCAGCAGTTTCTGCTGCTGCAGGATCAGGCCGAGATTGCGCCGCAGGTAGGGCAGGCCGGACGATTTCAGCTTGCCGACATTGGCGCCGCTGACCGTCAGGCTGCCGCCGGTGGGACGTTCGATTGCCGCGATCAGGTTCAGCAGGGTGGTTTTGCCGGCGCCGGATGGGCCGGCCAGGAAAATCAGGTCGCCCTTGTTGACCGTCAGCGTGATATCGCGCAGCGCGAACACGTCGCGCGCATATTTCTTGGATACCTGGTTGAATTCAATCATTGCAAATGTTGGCTAGTAGCGATGGCAATACGGCTTGAATGGAAACCCGGAACAACTTCTTTCATCAATTCAGCGCGGTAGGGGGCACGATGCGCCCACCCTACGGTTAACTGAGCAGCGCGTCAACGAAATCGGCAGCATTGAACGGTTGCAAGTCTTCGATCTGCTCGCCGACGCCGATGAAGTACACCGGGATGGCGCGGGTGGTAGCGATGGCAGCCAGCACGCCGCCCTTGGCGGTGCCGTCCAGCTTGGTGATCACCAGCCCGGTCAGGCCCAGCGCATCGTCGAAGGCCTTGACCTGCGCCAGCGCATTCTGGCCGGTATTGCCGTCGATGACCAGCAGGATTTCGTGCGGCGCGGTAGCCATGCCCTTGCCGATCACGCGTTTGATTTTCTTCAGTTCGTCCATCAGGTGCAGCTGGGTCGGCAGGCGGCCGGCGGTATCCACCATGACGACATTGGTGCCGCGCGCCTGCGCCGAATGCACGGCGTCGAAAGCGACCGCCGCCGGATCGCCCGATTCCTGGGCGATCACGGTGACGTTGTTGCGTTCGCCCCAGATCGTCAATTGTTCGCGGGCAGCGGCGCGGAAGGTGTCGCCGGCCGCCAGCAATACCGATTGCTTGTGCGCTTGCAGATGCTTGGCGAGCTTGCCGATGGTGGTGGTCTTGCCGGCGCCGTTGACGCCGGCGATCATGATCACCAGCGGCTGATGCTGGTCCAGCACCAGCGGCTTTTGCAAGGGTGTCAGCAAGTCGATCAGCAAGCTGCGCAGCGCCGCCTTGACCTGGCTCGCTTCGGTCAGCTTTTCTTCCTTGACCTTCTTCTTCAGGGCGTTGAGCAGGAAATGGGTGGCGTCGACGCCGGCATCCGACACCAGCAGGGCCGATTCCAGCTCTTCGTACAGGTCGTCGTCGATCTTGGCGCCGACAAACAGGGTGCTGAGGTTGGACGAGGTCTTGGACAGCCCGCTTTTCAGGCGCGACAGCCAGGAGCGCTTTTGCTCCGCCGCCACCGGCGCCGAGATAATTTCGCTTTCCGCTTCCGCGGCTGCCGGCGGCAGGCTTGCCACGGCAGCCGGGACGACAGCAGGCACAGCGGCAGGCGCAATGTCAGCTGCTACGGCGGGAGCCGCCTCGGCTGGCGCGGTTTCTATCGTTTCTACCTGCGGTAATTCTGCTGCCGGCAAAGGCGCAACTTCGGGTTTTGGTTTTTTCTTGAAGAAACTAAACATCTGAGGCCTGGTCTGTCGGGCGGTGAAAAAGGGTGCGGCGGCGGGCTGTCGGAGCCTGCCGCACAAGAGGTACAATCACCGGCATTCTATCAGAGCAGCGGCTATCGATTTAGGGATAGTCTTGCCAGCCAGCCTCTAAAATAGCTGCCGCAGGCGCCCAGATCGACGAAATCCGGGCAGATTTTTCCATCTTTATTAAAATTAATGAAAAAACCAAGTAGCAAAAAGCCGCCGAAAACGCCGGTACATGCCATCAAGCCGCCTTTGGCGCGCCAGGTCAGGATTATCGGCGGCGCCTGGAAGCGCACGCCGCTGGCGGTGCTGGAATGCGAAGGCTTGCGGCCGACCCCGGACCGGGTGCGCGAAACCCTGTTCAACTGGCTGAACCATTTGCTGGACGGTAACTGGGCCGCGGTGCGCTGCCTGGACCTGTTCGCCGGCACCGGCGCCCTCGGTTTCGAGGCCGCCAGCCGCGGCGCGCTGGAAGTTGTCATGATCGAACACAATACCCCGGCCGCGCGCCAGCTGGAAGCTACCAAGGCTAAGCTGGACGCCGGCCAGGTGCGGGTGCTGCGCAGCGATGCGGCGACCTGGCTCAGCAAAGCCGCCGCGGAAGCCGGGCGTTACGACCTGATTTTCCTGGACCCGCCCTACCAGCAGGGCTGGCTGGAAAAGGTGCTGCCGCTATGCCAGGGTTTGCTGGCCGAACACGGCTTGCTGTATCTGGAGGCGGAGTTTGCGCTGGCTGAGGATGCCTTGCCGGCCTGGCTAGCCGGCTGGCAGCTGCTGCGGGCGGACAAGGCTGGCATGGTGTACTACCACTTGCTAAAAAGGCAAGCTGCTTCGGCCTGAGGCAAATTCAGGCATAATGCGCGATCTGATTGGGGCAAGGGGAAGAAGATGGTCACTGCAGTTTATCCGGGAACGTTCGATCCGCTCACGCGTGGTCACGAAGATTTGGTACGGCGCGCGTCCGGGCTGTTCGACAAACTGGTGGTCGGGGTTGCCGACAGCAAGAACAAGAAACCGTTTTTCTCGCTCGAAGAGCGCCTGTCGATTGCCAACGAGGTGCTCGGCCACTACCCCAATGTGCAGGTGGAAAGCTTTTCCGGCCTGCTCAAGGATTTCGTCCGCCAGCATGACGCCAACGTGATCGTGCGCGGCTTGCGCGCGGTGTCCGACTTTGAGTTCGAGTTCCAGATGGCCGGCATGAACCGCTACCTGCTGCCGGACGTCGAAACCCTGTTCCTGACGCCGTCCGACCAGTACCAGTTCATCTCCGGCACCATCGTGCGCGAAATCGCCACCCTGGGCGGCGATGTCTCCAAGTTTGTCTTCCCTTCGGTTGAAAAGTGGCTGAAGGAAAAGCTCGACGCCCAGCAGCCTTAAGCGGTTTCCCAGCAAAAAGAATAAAATGGCGGGAGCAGGACGGGATTTCCCGTTGTGCTTCGGCCCCCGCCGTATTTTGAATAGAGTAGTGCAATGGCTTTACTGATCACCGATGACTGCATCAATTGCGACGTGTGCGAGCCCGAGTGCCCGAACGGTGCGATCTATATGGGGCCGCTGATTTACGAAATCGACCCGCACAAGTGCACCGAATGCGTCGGCCATTTCAATGAACCGCAATGCCAGCAGGTTTGTCCGGTCAGCTGCATTCCGCTGGACCCGGCCTGGCGCGAATCCAAAGAACAGCTGCAAGCCAAGTACGAGCGCCTGCAGGCTGAACTGGCCGCGCCCGCCGCCGCCAAGCAACCGTAATTCCCCTCTGCGAATCAGGAATCGGCACTATGCCGATTTCGTCATCTATTGCATGGCGTAGCAGCAAGACAGCGCCGTCCGCGCCGACTACGCTGTCGGTATGGAAAAAATCTCGATTCTCGATTCCCACACCGGCGGTGAACCCACCCGCCTGGTGCTGGCTGGCGGCCCCGATCTTGGCGAAGGGCCTTTGTCCGAACGGTTGCAGCTGCTGCGCTCGGAGCATGACCGCCTGCGCGTCGCCACCGTGTGCGAGCCGCGCGGCTCGGATGTGCTGGTCGGTGCGCTGCTGTGCCAGCCGCAAGATCCGGCCTGCACCGCCGGTGTCATTTTTTTCAATAACGTCGGCTATCTCGGCATGTGCGGCCACGGCACCATCGGGCTGGTAGCGTCGCTGGCTTACCTAGGTCGTATCGGCCCTGGCCGCTACCGCATCGAAACGCCGGTCGGCGTGGTCGAGACCGAGCTGCATGCCGACGCCAGCGTCACCGTGCACAATATCCCTGCCTACCGCTGGCGCCAGGACGTCGCCCTGCAAGTACCAGGCTACGGCCGCGTGACGGGCGACATCGCCTGGGGCGGCAACTGGTTTTTCCTGGTCGGCGAACACGGGCTGGAAGTGCGGCAAGAGAACCTCGCCGCCCTCAGCGCTTTTGCCCAGGCGGTGCGCGCCGCGCTGGAACTGGCCGGCATCAGCGGCGCCGCCGGCGCAGCGATCGATCACATCGAATTGTTCGGTCCGGCGCAGCAAGCCGGCAACCACAGCCGCAATTTCGTGCTCTGTCCCGGCAACGCCTACGACCGCTCGCCCTGCGGCACCGGCACCAGCGCCAAGCTGGCCTGCCTGGCGGCTGACGGCAAGCTGGCCGAGGGCGCTGTCTGGCGCCAGGAAAGCATCATCGGCAGCGTCTTCGAGGCGTCCTACCGGCGCCGGGGCGAACGGATCCTGCCGGCCATCCGCGGCACGGCCCATGTCAACGCCGAGAGCAGCTTCATTTTCCACAAGGACGATCCTTTCGCCTGGGGCATTATTTGAGCATCGATGTCTTGATCGTCGGCGCCGGCATCATCGGCGCCGCCTGCGCCGATGCGCTGGCGGCCGAGGGCCTGGCGGTGACGGTGGTGGAACGCGAAGCCACCGGCAGCGGCGCCACGGCGGCCGGCATGGGGCATCTGGTGGTGATGGACGACAATCCGGCGGAGCTGGCGCTGACCGCCTATTCGCTAGAGCTATGGCGCCAGCTGGCCGACGCCGATCCCGTGGCGCACGAATACAGCGGCTGCGGCAGCCTGTGGATCGCCGCCGACGATGAAGAAATGGCGGCAGCGCACACCAAGCAGATCACCTTGCAAGCACACGGCATCGCCTGCGAGCTGCTGGACGCGGCCGCCTTGTACGCGCATGAGCCGCAGTTGCGGCCTGGCTTGCGCGGCGGCTTGCGCGTCGGCGGCGATGCTATCGTCTATCCGCCGAAAAGCGCCGCATTGCTGCTGGCGCGGGCGCAGCGCCGTGGTGCACAAATGTGCAAAGGACAGGTGCAAGCGCTGACCGGTCACGGCGTGCTGCTGGCCGACGGCCGCGAACTGCGCGCCGGCAAGGTGCTGGTGGCGAACGGCAGCGGGTCCGTGCAGCTGTTGCCTGAACTGCCGATCCGGCCGAAGAAGGGCCATATTGTCGTCACCGATCGCTATCCGGGCCTGATCCGTCATCAGCTGGTCGAACTCGGCTATATCAAAAGCGCGCATGCCGCCAGCGGCGACTCGGTCGCCTTCAACCTGCAGCCGCGTCCGACCGGACAATTGCTGATCGGCTCCTCGCGCCAGTTCGATGTGACGGACAAGGCAGTCGAGCCGGCGATCCTGGCGCGCATGCTGGCGCATGCCGCCAGCTTCGTGCCGGCATTGGCCGCCTTGAACGCCCTGCGCTGCTGGACCGGCTTGCGCGCTGCCAGCAGCGACGGCTTGCCGCTGCTCGGGCCGCATCCGTCGCGGCCAGGCGTCTGGCTGGCGACCGGCCATGAAGGTTTGGGCATTACTACCTCGCTGGCCAGCGCCCAGCTGCTGGCGGCGCAGATCGCCGGCAGGCCGGCGCAGATTCCGATGGCGCCTTATCTGCCGGCGCGCTTCGAGCAACTGAGACTACAAAATGGCTGACGGCGACATCGAAATATTCATCAACGGCAGCAGCGTCAAGGTGGCTACCGCTTGCAGCGTGGCAGCCGCACTCGCCATGGCCTGTGCCCCGGGGATCACGCGGCGATCGGTCAGCGGCATGCTGCGGGCGCCGCTGTGCGGCATGGGCATCTGCCAGGAATGCCGGGTCAGCATAGACGGCCGCGCGCATAGCCTGGCTTGCCAGACTGAATGCGTCGCCGGCATGCGGATAGCAACTGCGCAGGCCGACGCATGACGCATGTGAAGCTGGACATCGTGATCGTCGGCGCTGGGCCGGCCGGACTGGCGGCGGCCAGAAGCGCGGCGCAATCCGGCGCGGCAGTAGCGCTGGTCGACGACAATCCGCGCGCCGGCGGCCAGATCTGGCGCGGCGGCCCGCAACACAGTACGCATCAGGCGAAAGAATTGTGGGACGAACTGCAGCAGATGACGAAAGTGCAGTGGTTCATGCAGAGCCGCGTAGTTGGCGCGGCTGGCGCAGCGCAACTGCTGCTGGAAACGCCGCAGCAGACCTTCACTCTGGCTTATCGCAAACTGATACTGGCGACCGGCGCGCGTGAACGGCTGTTGCCGTTTCCCGGCTGGACGCTGCCCGGCGTGACCGGCGCCGGCGGCTTGCAGGCGCTGGTCAAAGGCGGATATCCGGTGCAGGGCAAGCGCGTCGTCGTGGCCGGCTCCGGACCCTTGCTGCTGGCGGTAGCGGCGACCTTGCGGCAGCAAGGCGCACAGGTATTGCACATACTGGAGCAAAGCAGCTGGCGCAGGCTGGCCGGGTTTGCACTGCAGCTGGGGCGCACGCCTGCCAAGCTGCGCCAGGCCTGGCAATTGCGCAGCCAGCTGGCCGGCGTGCCATATCACGCCGACAGCTATGTATTGCAAGCGCAGGGCGAACAGCAGCTGCGCACAGTGCAGATGATGGTGGCCGGGCAGATTCTGGAGGTGGAGTGCGATTACCTGGCTTGCGGCTACGGCCTGTTGCCGAACACCGAGCTGGCGCAGGCGTTCGGATGCCGCATCGCGGACGGTGCGGTGCAGGTCGATGCGGAGCAGCGCAGCAGCGTGCCGGATGTGTACTGCGCCGGCGAGAGCAGCGGCGTCGGCGGTGTCGACCTGGCGCTGGCCGAAGGACATATCGCCGGCCGCCATGCCGCCGGCGGCGCAGCCGAGCGCCGCTGGCTGGTGCAGCGCCGCAGCCAGCAGGCTTTCGCCAGGCGCCTGGCGAGCGCATTTTCCCTGCGCCCTGAATTGCGCAGCCTATGCACACCCGATACCTTGGTATGCCGCTGCGAGGATGTCGCTTATGGCGTTTTGCAAGAGCACGCCAGCTGGCGCAGTGCGAAACTGCACACGCGCTGCGGCATGGGGCCATGCCAGGGCCGGGTCTGCGGCGGCGCTACCGGCTTCCTGTTTGGCTGGCAGCCGGATGCGGTGCGTTTGCCGATTTCACCGGCGCGCGTTTCCAGCCTGATGGCTTTGGCTGGCGCTGTCCCCGAGGAAAATCCAGGCGCGGGATAGTTATCGCGCTTGCAGCAGCTGCCGGTAGGCGCGCGGCGTAATCCCGACCGTCGCCTTGAACTGGCGCGTAAAAGCGCTGTGATCGTGATAGCCGCAGGCAGCGGCGATCTCGGTGATGCTCTGTTGTCCCGCCAGCAGCGCCGAAGCCGCATCGAGGCGGGTCTTGATAATCATCTGGCGTGGATTCAGCGAAAAGATTCTTTGAAAATAGCGCTCCAGCTGCGCCACTGACAGCGCGGCCAGCTTGGCCAGTTCGCCTATCTGCAGGGGCTGGTCGTAATGGCCGTGGATGAATTGCGCGGCCGCGGCGACGCGTTGATACACCGGATGATTCTTGTCAGGCATAGCGAGGTCGCGCGAAATCCCAGCCATGCCGGCGACGCCGCCGGCATGGTCGCGCAGCACGATCTTGTGCGTGACGCACCAGCCCGGCGCGCGGTTCGGATAGAGATGCAGTTCCAGCTGGTCATGGATGTCGACGCCGGTGCTGAGCACGCGCTGGTCCTGCTGGCTGTAGCTGGCGGCGAATTCGGGCGGGAAGATATCGCTCGCCGTGCGTCCCAGCAAGGCGGCTTTGTCGGCCAGGCCGCAGCGCGCCGCCAGCGTGTGGTTGACCACCAGGTATTCGGCCCGCATGCCCTTGACGAAAAACACCACGTCCGGCAAGGCGTCAAACAGCGTTTCGGCGAAAAATACATTGCCTAGCGCTGCCGCCAGCAGCTTGCGGTCGGCGGCAGTGTCGATCGGTGCGGCGGAATGATTCATGCTGGCAGCGCGGCAGTGGAAGTTGTTTGCATCATACCCTTGTGGCTGGCAGCGGCGTCCCGCTGCCAGCCATTAGATCCAAATATCAGTGCGCAGGAACGGCTACCGGCTCGCCGCCCTTGAACTGATAAATGGTGACCGGCGCGTTTTTCAAGTCATGGCTGGCGTCGAATTCATAGTCGCCGACCACGCCCGCGTATTTCATGGCCGCCAGCACCGGGCCGAATTTGGCCGGCTCGATGGAGCCGGCCTTTTTCATGGCTTCGGCGATCATCAGCATGCCGTCGTAGAAATAGGGGGCGTAAGTCAGCGGCGCCTTGCCGTAGGTTTTCTGGAAATCGCTCAGGAAGGCTTTTTCGCCAGCCTTGTCGCCCAGTACGGTGCCGCCCTGCACGCAATAGACCTTGTCGTTGACGGCGTCGCCGCCAAGCTTGCCGGTTTCGGCATTGCAGATGGCGTCGCCGCCCATCAGGACCACGTCAAGGCCGAGCTGCTTCATCTGGCGCTTCATGGCGGCAGCCTGGGCGAAGTAGCCGCCGTAGAAGATGGCGTCGACCTGCTTGCCCTTGATCGAGGTCAGGATGGCGCTGAATTCGCTCGCCTTGTCGTTGGTGAATTCGCGGCTGACGATCTCGATCTGGCTGGCCTTGGCGGCCTTCAGGAAGGCGTCGGCGACGCCCTGGCCGTAAGCGGTGCGGTCATCGATGACTGCCACCTTTTTCAGTTTCAGCTGCCTGGCCGCATAGACCGCCATGTTGCCGCCCAGCTGGCTGTCGTTGGGATCGAGGCGGAATACCTGTTCATAACCCTGCTGGGTGATGCGCGGGTTGGTGCCGACGGTGGGCATCACCACGCCGGCATCGTTATATACCTTGGAGGCCGGAATCGCCACGCCCGAGTTGTAGGGGCCGAGCACCGCCTTGACCTTGCTGTCCACCAGCTTCTGCGCCACGGCGACGCCGGCTTTCGGATCGCCCTGGTCGTCTTCAGTAAGCAGCTGGAAGCTCAGCACTTTGCCGGCGACCGTGAACTTGCTCTTGTTGAGTTGCTCGACCGCCATCCTGGCGCCGCTTTCATTATCTTTCCCTGCCGGCGCCTGCGGCCCGGTCAGCGGACTGGTCAGACCGATTTTTACGACTTCCTGCGCCGCAGAGGCGGCGCTCAATACCACACTGCAGGCCAGGCAAATTGCTTTGACGGTAAAGCTCATTTTCTTCGCTCCTGAATAGTTTTCTTGGATTTGTACTGATCTGTGCAAGATTCATGCAGAGTTCTGCACAGTATTGGCAACCCCGGCGGATGCTGCCGGCGCGAGCTTTTGCGGGTCGTGTTTTCGCTTCCTTTTTTATGTACGCGTACCTCATTTAAATATATTGCAAATATATTTGCAAGATATTAGTATCGCTTTCATCGATCTTTTTTCAACACCGGTCAATGCACCAGACTGATTCTTTTTCTTCAAGGAGCCGCACATGTCGTCAGCAAAATGGGAAGGCGTATTCCCCGCCGTCACCACCAAGTTCAAGGAAAACGAAGACCTCGACCACGCCGAGATGGAAAAGCATTACGCTTTCCAGATCGACAGCGGTGTGCACGGCCTGGTGACCTGCGGTTCTCTGGGCGAGGCCAGCACGCTGTCGCTGGATGAAAAGCTGGAAGTCACGAAAATCGCCCTGTCGGTAGCCAACGGCCGCGTGCCGGTGCTGGCCAATGTCTCCGAGCTGCGCACCCGCGACGCCGTGCATTTCGCCGAACAGGCGGCCAAGCTGGGCGTGCAAGGACTGATGGTGATGCCGTCGGTGCTGTACGTGGCCGACGCCCGCGAAGCCAAGGACAACCTGCGCACCATCGCCAACGCCGCACAGCTGCCGGTCATGGTGTATAACAATCCGGTGGCCTACCGGGTCGATCTGACGCCGCAGGATTTCGTCGAACTGGCCGATTGCAAATGGCTGGTGGCGATCAAGGAATCGACCGACAACATCCGCCGCATCACCGACCTGCGTAACGTCCTCGGCAACCGCTATCAATTGTTCATGGGCGTCGACGATCTGGCGTTCGAAGCGCTGGCCATCGGCGCCGACGGCTTGCTGGCTGGCGTCGTGGTGGCGTTCCCGAAAGAAACCGTGGCGCTGTACACGCTGATGAAAGCCAAACGCTATGAAGAAGCGCTCAAGCTGTATCAATGGATGACGCCGCTGCTGCATCTGGACGTCTCGACCAAGCTGGTGCAAAACCTCAAGCTGATCGAAGCCATGGCCGGCGTCGGCAATGAAATCGTGCGCCGCCCGCGCCAGCCGTTGGCAGGCGCGGAGCGCGCCAGAGTCGCGGCCGTCATCCAGCACGCCATCGATACCCGTCCCGACCTGAGCCAGTTCAAGCTTGACCGCTAAGCGTTCAATCTGCCGCGCGCGCTGGCCGGACTGCTATCATTTGATCTTGCCTGTGCCGGGAAACAGTACGGGGTAAGCAGAATAGGGATAGCTAAAACACCATGGTCAGCAGTAAAAAAATTGAACGCAGCCTGCCGCCGCCTAAATTACGGGCGGCGGATGTGGCCTACGACACGCTGGAAAACCTGATCGTCACCTTGCAGATCGCGCCTGGCGCACCGATCGTCGAAGCCGACCTGGTGGAGATGACGGGGCACGGCCGCACGCCCTTGCGCGAAGCCTTGATGCGCATGACCTCGAACGGCCTGATCGAGCAGATGCCGCGGCGCGGCCTGATTGTCAGCGACATCGAGGCGGCAGAGCACCTGACCTTGATCGAAACCCGGCGCGTGCTGGACCAGCTGATCGCGCAAAGCGCCGCGCGCAAGGCGACGCCGCAGCAGCGCAAGGATTTGCTGGCTTGCGCCAAGCGCATGGTGGTGGCGGCCAAGAAAGACGACCTCGGCGCTTACATGCAGGCCGACCAGGAACTCGATCACGTGGTGCACGCGGCTTGCCGCAATCCATCGGCGGTGGCCGCGGTGACGCCGCTGATCATCAAATGCCGCCGCTTCTGGTATGCCTTCCAACACGAGGGCGATATTGTGGAAGGCGCCAAATGCCACATGCAGATGGCGGCTTCGGTGGCCGACGGCGATCCGCAGGAAGCGGTGAAAGGCGCCAGCGCCCTGATCGATTACCTCGAGCTGTTTGCGCGCAAAGTCATAGACAACTAAGAAACCTTCACCACGAAAAATCATGCCCATCAGCGGACAATCCATTATTGGCAGCAGCCAGAGCAATAGCCAGGGCGCGCTATTTCACGCATTCGATACGGTGCAGGGCAAGCAGATAGAGCCAGGTTTCCATAGTGCGGGACCGCAGGATGTCGAACGCGCCTGCACGCTGGCGCAAGCCGCTTTCGATATCTATCGCGCAACCGGCCAGGAAGCGCGCGCCGCTTTTCTGGAACAGATTGCCCAGCAGATCCTCGACATTGGCGACGACCTGATCTTGCGCGCGATGGCGGAAAGTGGCTTGCCGCGCGCCCGCCTGGAAGGCGAACGCGGCCGCACGGTGGGACAGTTGCGGCTGTTTGCCGCAGTGCTGCGAGAAGGCTCGTGGAACGATGCCCGCATCGACCCGGCGCTGCCAGACCGTTTGCCGCTGCCGCGTGTCGATCTGCGCTTGCGCAATATTGCTGTCGGACCGGTGGCGGTGTTCGGCGCCAGCAATTTCCCGCTGGCGTTTTCGGTGGCGGGCGGCGATACCGCTGCCGCGCTGGCGGCGGGCTGTCCGGTGGTGGTCAAGGCGCATCCGGCCCATCCGGGCACCTCGGAACTGGTCGGACGCGCCGTGCAGAAGGCGGTCGCGGCCTGCCATCTGCCGGAGGGTGTGTTTTCACTGCTGACCGGCATCGGCAATGCGTTGGGAACTGCATTGGTGCAAAATCCATGCATACAGGCAGTGGGCTTTACCGGTTCGCGCCAGGGCGGTCTGGCCTTGATGCAAGTGGCGGCGGCGCGGCCGCAGCCGATCCCGGTGTATGCCGAAATGAGCAGCATCAATCCGGTTTATCTGTTGCCGGCGGCGCTGGCCGCGCGCGGCGAAGCCATCGCCAAAGGTTTCGCCGATTCGGTCACGCTGGGGGCCGGCCAGTTTTGCACCAATCCGGGTCTGGTGCTGGGCCTGGCCGGCGCCGACTTCGACCGTTTTGCGCAACTGGCCGGCGCAGAACTGACGCAGCGCAGCGCGGCGGCCATGCTGACCGCCGGCATTCATGCGGCTTATGAACAAGGCGTAGCGACGCTGGCGGCGCAGGATGATGTCAGGCGGCTGGCGCAGGGAGCCGCTGCCGACGGCTGCCGCGCGGTACCGGCTTTATTCGTCACCAGCGCGGCGGCTTTCCTGGCGAATCCGCTGTTGAGCGCGGAAATATTCGGACCGGTCTCCTTGCTGGTAGCGTGCACAAATGAGGCGGAACTACTGCAAGTCAGCGAGCAGCTGGAAGGGCAGCTGACCGTCACCTTGCAAATGGACGATGATGACAAGGCGCTCGTGCGCCGCCTGTTGCCGGTACTGGAGCGCAAGGCCGGCCGCATCCTGGCCAATGGCTTTCCTACCGGCGTTGAGGTGTCGCATGCAATGGTCCACGGCGGGCCGTTCCCGGCGACTTCGGACAGCCGCAGCACCTCGGTCGGCAGCGCGGCGATTTACCGCTTTCTGCGCCCAGTGTCCTACCAGAATCTGGCCCAGGACTTGTTGCCGGCTGCGCTGCAGGACGCCAATCCGCTGGCCATCTGGCAGCGGCGCGATGGCCAGCTGGACAAATAGGTTGTTCAGACTTCTCTGTGGATAAAGGGGACGTTATCGTGGATGGCTTGCCAAGAGGTAGGGTGGGCACGCTTTTGTGCCCACGCTGTGTCGGTATCCGCGTGGGCACAAAAGCGTGCCCACCCTACGCACGAAAGCATCTTTTTCACCCATAGAGAAGTCAGATGGATCGAAAAATAAGGCTCAGAAATCCAGCTCAAGCGTCATTTCCTGGCCGACGCGCAGGATTTCGCCGGCGCCGTCCTGCAAGATGGCATTGACGCCAAAGGTAGGCGCGCCGTCGACGCGCGGATTGCCGCGATAGGTCAGCAGGATATCCATGGGATCAGGGCCGAATTCACCGGTAGCCTGGTCGACCGAGGGCATCGGGCAGCGTGTGCAAGGCTTGACCGGTCGCAGGCGCACCGGGCCGGCTTCGATCATTGCGGCAAAATCTTCTTCAAACGCGTCCACGCCGTCGATCACAATATTCGGGCGATAGCGGTTCATCGGCACCGCGGCACGGCCCTGGGCCTGCAACTTCTGGTTCAAGTCATCCAGCGAACCCTGCGAAATCACGAGCATCGGAAAGCCGTCGGGGAAACGGGTCGGGACATCCGCATCGTCCGTCCATTTCTTGCTGGCCAGCCGTTTGACGGCGGGATCGAAGCGCACCAGCCGGCAAGGCTGGCCGAGCACTTGCGAGAACCAGCGGCCGGCCTTGTCGCCGCAATCGTGGGCGTGAAGCTGGTCGTCCCAGATGGTGACTGCGATGGCTGGCGCCAGTCCGGCTGCCAGCGGCGCGGTGGCAATCTCCAGCGGCAGCATGCCGGGCGCCTGCAGGAGCATGGCGCCGCCCTGCAAGGCTGGCACGATCAACGCCATCCGCGGGTGACTGCGTTGCGACAGGAATTGCCCGGCGCTGTCGACTACCATCCATTCGCGGTCATGCACCTGTTCATGGTTGAGGCCGGCGGCGCTCACGGTTGCCGCCTGCAGGGCAATGCCGGCGCAGGATTTGATCGGGTATAGCGTCAGCGTGGCAATGGTCGGCATCGCTTCTTATTCCTTTATGCTTGATTCAGCCAGGATGGCGCTTAGCCAGTTCTGGAAATCCCTAATTGTAGTTGTCTTTGTGGTATCGAAGGGCGAGACCGAGAAATAACTGCCGCGCGCCGGCGCCGTGATGTCGAACAGACGCACCAGGCGGCCGCTGGCCAGGTGATTGTGCACCAGGCAGCTGCGCGCCAGCGCAATGCCCTGGTCGGCGGCGGCGGCATCCAGCAGATGCATGGGGTCGTCGTAGACCGGTCCGCTTTGCGGTTCATGCTGCTGGATGCCGGCCGCGGTAAACCATGGTTCCCAGCCGCCATGGTGGGCAAAGCGCAAAAGGGGATGGTGCGGCAGGTCTTGCGGCGCGAGGCCTGGATGGCTGGCGGCGAACGCCGGGCTGCACACCGGGAAAATGACTTCCTTGAGCAAGCGTTCGTAGCGGTGATTCTTGTGGCCGGCGCGGCCGTACCAGATGGCGACGTCGGCGTCGCTGAAATCCAGTTCGCTCAGTTCGTGGGTGCTGCGCAAGCTGATGTTGATGTGCGGGTGCTGCTGGTGGAATGCAGCCAGGCGCGGCACCAGCCAGGCGCTGGCGAACGAGGGCGGAACGCTGACGCGCAGTGCTTGCGCCGCGCGCCGGGCTTCAACCCGACCTATGTGCAGGGCACGGTCAAGTGTCGTCAGCGCCTGCCGTATTTCTCCGGCCAGCAAACGGCCGCTGTCGGTCAGCACCATCTGGCGGCCTTCGCGCTGGAACAGCTTGCGCCCGGTGCGCTGCTCCAGGGCGCGGATCTGGTGGCTGATGGCGCTATGGGTCAGGCTCAGCTCTTCGCCGGCGCGGGTGTAGTTGCCGAGGCGGGCGGCAGCTTCAAAGGCGCGCAGGGTCTGGGTGGGCGGCAGGTGTTCGAACATGGCGGCAGGGGGGCTGAGCGGAGGATTCTGGTTGATCGGTTAATTCTATTCACATATAAGGATAAAACACTTCGCTGGCCTTCGCACGGCTTGCTCTCTAGTATCGACATATTCTGTTCCTATTAGTGATCTGCCATGAAACTCGCTACCCGTGTGTTCCTGATATTTTCTTCAGGCTATTTCATCTCTTACCTGGCGCGCGGCATCAATCTGCCGTTGGCGCCGCTGCTCAGCAGCGAACTCGGCCTGTCGCCGGCGCAGCTGGGTTTGCTGACCAGTCTTTACTTCTTTGCCTTTGCTGCTTGCCAGCTGCCTTTGGGGCTGCTGCTGGATCGTTTCGGCCCGCGCCGGGTGCTGGCCTGTCTGCTGCTGGTGGCTGCGACCGGCGCGCTGGTGTCGGCCAATGCACATGGCTTCAGCAGCCTGCTGATCGGCCGCCTGTTGCTGGGGATCGGGACTTCTGCTTGCCTGATGGCTGGCCTGAAGGCGATCGTGGCCTGGTTTCCGCACGATCACCTGCCTTTGATGAACGGCGCCATTTATGCAATCGGCGGCCTGGGAGCAGTGGCGACCGGCACTCCGATTGCCTGGGTGCTTGGGCTGACTACCTGGCGCGTGCTGTTTGCGGTGGTGGCGGGCTTGATTTTGCTGATCGTGCTGGCGCTGTTCACGCTGGTGCCGGAGAAGGATGAGCAGCATCCTAAAACTACGCTGGGGGCGCAGTTGCGCGATATCGGCGGGATTTTCCGCAGTGGGGTGTTCTGGCGTACTGCGCCGTTTGTCATGGCTAGCCAGGGTGTGTTTCTTGGGGTGCAGGGTTTGTGGGCGGGTCCTTATTTGCGGGATGTGGGTGGCTTGGCTGCGGGCGCGGCGGCAAATATCGTGGCGCTGGTGGGTTTGGCGATGGTGCTGGGGGCGGTGGGTTCGGGCTGGCTGGGGCGCCGTTTGCAGCGGCGGGGGATTTCTTTGCATGTCACGGCGGGGGCGGGGATGCTTCTGTTCATGCTGGCGCAGTTGCTGATTTTGCTTGATGCGCCGTTGCCGGGCTGGCTGTTGTGGGGAATGTATGGGGTGTTCGGGACCTCTGGCGTGTTGTCTTATGCGGCGCTGGTGCGTGAATTTCCGGCGCATCTTGCGGGGCGGGTCAGTACCGGTCTGACCTTGGCGATTTTTGCGGGGGCGTTTGTGGTGCAGTATGGATTCGGCTTGTTGCTGAATGCGTGGCCGCATGATGGCGGTGGTTATGCGGTGGTGGCGCATCGGGCGTCGTGGATGATTGCACTTGCAGTGCAACTGGCTGCAGGCGCCTGGTTCTGCCGTCCGTTGCGAGCCGTAGCGACACGAGCAACCAACCAAGCGGCTTAGCATCACTGGTAGTCCATCCGCCGCGCAGTCAAATGGGGTCGGAGTTTTTTTTCGCGGTTTTTTGCGAAAATTACTCTGACCCCATTTGACGTTCTACGGAGCGCATGTCTTGGCATACTAAGAACGATCTGCGGGTTGTTAACATCGTAGCTACTCCGTGGATGCTAGCCGGGGGTGGCCCGGCAGCCAGTCACTTTTTCTTGCTTCGCCAAGAAAAAGTAACCAAAAAGAAGGCGACCGCACAGCCGTTGCCCGCCTTCGGCGGGTCCCCAAATCCGGCGCGTGTCAGCCGGGTGGGGGACAAAACTCGCCTTCGGCTCAAACATGTCCCCCACAATTCCCGGCTGACACGCGCCGGATTTGGCAACGTCAGCATGCGGGGTACTTCAAAAGCAACGGCAACGGCAACTTCAAAAACAACCCCAACGTCAACAGCAACCCCAACGTTTAAAATCAGCGCAGCATAAAGGACATGGCCGACATGCTGTTCAGTATGCGTACCGCATACTGGACGGATGGCGCCGAGAACGTCAGGTTGACGCCGTCGACTCTTTCCACCACCGGCAGCAGGCAGAACAGATCGGCCAGCGCCGGGCTGTTGGTTTGCAGGCGGCAGGTGATGGTCGGCTGCAGGATAAAGGGACGGCAGTCGGCCAGCTTGCCGACTGCCGCCTTGGCCCCTGCGCCCAGCGCCGCCAGGGCGCTCTGCGGCGACAGCGATGTGCCGCTGGCGGCGCCTTCCGCGGTCTTGACGCTGACCAGCGTGGCTTGCGGGAACAGCGGCTGGTTCTCTGCTACGAAAACATTGTCGCCGCTGCCGAAAATCACCGGCACGCCAAATTCCCCGGCCAGTGCGCCGTAGATGCCGGCTTCGCCTAGTTCCTGGTCATTGAGCCAGATGCGGGCAAAGGAAAAACCGTTGATGGTGTGCGCCAGGATGCCGCGGCTTTGCGCGCGGCCGTGGTAGCCGACCATCATCACGCCGTCCACGCCGCTGTCGACGCCGCTCATCATGCCCAGTAGGCGCGGCTTGCCGAGGATCTGGCTGGCGGCGGGATGCAGCAGGTCGGGCAGCAGGTTGCGGAAACCGCCGTGCGAATCGTTGACCAGGATCTCGCTGGCGCCGCCGGCCAGCGCGCCTTCGATCACGGCATTGGCCTCGGCGGTCATCAGGCGCCGCGCGCGTTCATATTCGGGATTGCCGGCACGGGTTTGTTCTACGTTAAAAACGCCTGCAACGCCTTCAATATCAACGGAAATCAGTATCTTCATTGTCTTTTCAGATTCTAGGTTGGTAACCCGGCTGCGAGCTCGGAGAGGGAAAGCCGTTGATGGCCGTCGCGGCCGCTGACGGTCTGCGCGGCAAACAGAGCATTGACGATAGCTTGCTCGGTGCTGTCGGCCACCGCTTCAAACAGCGGATCGAGCAGACTGTCGTGCAGACATGCGTTCTGGCGGATGGCCTCGTGCGGACGGTAAGGCACGGTCTGGGCCGTGGAAAACGCCAGCGCCAGGTCGCCGCTGCCATGGCCGTAGATCGAGCCGGTGCGGCCCAGGCCAATGCCGCAGCGCGTCGCCAGCCGTCCCAGCTGGCGCGCATCCAGCGGCGCGTCGGTGGCGATGATCATGATGATGGAACCCATCTCCGGCGTCTCGCCGGCCATCTGGCGCAGCGCCAGCAGTTGCGGGCCGACATGCTGGCCGGCCAGGGTCAAGGCCGGCAGCTTGCCGAAGTTGGACAGCACCAGCGCGCCGACGCAGTACCGATTGCCGCCGACTTCGGCATAACGCGAAGCGGAACCGATGCCGCCCTTGAGGTCGAAGCTGGACATGCCGCGGCCGGCGCCGACTGCGCCCTGGGCAAATTCGGGAGCCGCGCTATCCAGCGCTTGCCGGTAATGCTCGGCCGTGACGGCCATCGCCTGGATATCGTTCAGGTAGCCGTCATTGCATTCAAATACCAGTGGATTGATGGTGGGATCGCTGCGGCCGATTTCCGGATTGCCATCGATGGCAGAGCGGATCTGCGCAGTCGCCACGGCGCCGACCGAGAGCGTATTGGTCAGCGCGATCGGCGTTTCCAGCACGCCCAGCTCTTGCACCTGCAGCAGGCCGATGCTTTTGCCGAAGCCGTTGAATACAGTGGCCGCGGCCGGCAGCTTGTCGCGGAACAGATCGCCGCCATGCGGCCGGATCACCGTCACGCCGGTCTGGATCGCGCCCTGCGCCAGGGTAGCGTGGCCGACCGTGACGCCGGCCACATCGCTGATGGCGTTGAGCGGGCCGGCCGGCAAGCGGCCGATATGCGGCAGCGTCAGCATCAGCGGCGGTCGATCTTCGGATCCAGGGCGTCGCGCAAGCCGTCGCCGAGGAGATTGAAAGCCAGCACCGTCAGGAAAATCGCCAGGCTGGGAAAAATCGCGATATGCGGCGCGGTCATCATGTCCGAGCGCGCCTCGTTCAGCATCGCGCCCCATTCCGGCATCGGCGGCTGTGCGCCCATGCCGAGGAAGGACAGGCCGGCGGCAGTGATGATGGAAGTGCCGATACGCATGGTGAAATACACCACCACGCCCGATATCGTGCCCGGGAAGATATGGCGCAGGATGATCGTGAAATCATTGGCGCCGATGCTGCGCACTGCTTCGATGAAAGTCAGGTGCTTGAGCGCCAAGGTATTGCCGCGCACCAGACGGGCAAACGTCGGGATGCTGAAAATCGCCACGGCAAAGATCACGTTGCTCATGCCGCTGCCGAGGATCGCCACGATGCCGATCGCCAGCAAGATGCCGGGAAAGGCGAACAGGACGTCGCAGATGCGCATGATGATGCGGTCGGCCCAGCCTTCGTAGTAGCCGGCGACCAGGCCGGCCAGGGTGCCGACCACGGCGCCCACCGCCACCGACAGGAAGCCGGCAGCCAGCGAAATCCGCGTGCCCATCAGGATGCGGCTGAAAATGTCGCGCCCCAGCGAATCGACGCCGAACCAGTGCGCCAGCGACGGCGCGGCATTCAAGGCGTCGTAGTCGAAATAGTTCTCGGCGTCGTAAGGCACGATCCAGGGTGCGGCGATCGCCACCACGATCAGGAACAATACGAAGCAGCCGGCGGCGAGCGCCAGGTGCTGCTTCTTGAACTTGCGCCAGAACTCGCTCCAGGGCGTACGTACGCTGCTCGGCAGCGGTGCGGCAGCAATGGCTGCAATGGGATTGGATGGCGTCGACACGGGCGGCCTCACTTGTAACGGATGCTAGGGTTGATGACGGCGTACAGCACGTCAACCACCAGGTTGATGAAAATGAATTCCAGCGAGAACAGCAGGATCTCGGCCTGGATGATCGGGTAGTCGCGCATTTCGACGGCGTCGATCAGCAGGCGGCCCATGCCGGGCCAGTTGAATACCTTTTCCACCAGGATCGAGCCGCCCAGCAGGAAGCCGAACTGCAGGCCCATCATGGTCACCACCGGGATCAGAGAATTGCGCAGGCAGTGCTTGAGCACCACCACGGTTTCCGACAAGCCCTTGGCGCGCGCGGTGCGCACGAAATCTTCGTGCAGGATTTCAATAAAGGAAGAACGGGTAAAGCGCGCCATCACGGCGGCCACCGCGGCGCCCAGCGCCAGCGACGGCAGGATATAGTGGCGCCAGCTGTCGGCGCCGATGGTCGGCAGCCAGCCCAGTTTGACGGAGAACAGTTCCATCAGCAGCATCCCCAGCGCAAACGACGGGAAGGAAATGCCTGATACCGCCAGCGTCATGCCAAGCCGGTCCGGCCACTGGTTGCGCCACACGGCGGAAGCAATGCCGATGATCAGGCCGAACAGCACCGCCCACACCATGCTGGTGACGGTAAGCCAGAAGGTCGGCCAGAAACGGTCGGCAATTTCGGTGCTGACCGGGCGCTTGCTGCTCAGGGAGATGCCGAAATCGCCGCGTAGGGCTTTGCTGAAATAGTTGACGAACTGCTCGGGCAGCGGCTTGTCCAGGCCCAGAGCCTTGCGGATCAGTTCCACCGTCTGCTGGTCGGCCTCGGGGCCGGCCACCAGCCGGGCCGGATCGCCCGGCAGCAGATGGACAAACAGGAACACCACCACTGCGACAATCAGCAAGGTTGGTATCAGGCCCATCAGGCGTTTTAGTACGTAAGGAAACATGGCATGCTCTGGTTGACTGCTCGGTTGCTACGGAACGCAGGCTGGGCTGAAACAGCTCGGCCTGCGGGTACTACGGGGAACTGCTTATTTCAGTTCAATTTCGTCGAAATTGAAGGACCCGTCAGGCATTACGTACACGCCCTTCAAGTTCTTGCTGCGTGCATACAGCAGCTTTTCCGTGACCAGGAAAGCCCAAGGCGCATCTTTCCAGATTTCTGTCTGCGCATCCTTGTAGAGCGTGGTCTTTTCCGCGCGGTCGGTGGTGGTCAAGGCCTTGGCGATATCGGCGTCGACCTTGTCGCTCTTGTAGTAAGCGGTATTGAACAGCTTGGGCGGGAACGATTCCGACGCCAGCAGAGGACGCAGGCCCCAGTCGGCTTCGCCGGTCGAAGACGACCAGCCGGTGTAGTAGATGCGTACCGGCGCATTGGCAGGAACCGGCGCGCTTTCCACCTTCTCCACACGTTGGCCGGCTTCCAGCGCCGTTACCTTGGCCTTGATGCCGACCTGCGCCAGCTGCTGCTGCACGAACTGGATGACTTTCTGTGCGGTGGTATTGTTATAGGCGGACCACAATTCGGTTTCAAAGCCGTTCGG
>Ga0210409_10002504_pt1 | contig 21773 bp, 14 predicted proteins | sample IncBWH17MmetaG_FD_161649 | JGI IMG/M metagenome (GOLD analysis project Ga0210409, IMG submission 161649) | Forest soil microbial communities from Barre Woods Harvard Forest LTER site, Petersham, Massachusetts, United States - Inc-BW-H-17-M | ecosystem: Environmental > Terrestrial > Soil >...
AGCGCGGGCCTGATCGGGCGGCTCGCGGGAGGGAGCTGGTGAGCACGCGCTGTCTTCCAAGACGAAGATGCATGCACAGGCCAACGCCGCGAGCTGAAGCTGAGCTCGCAAGCGTCGGCTCTTCATGCGCCCGTTTTTAGTCCCGCGCCGGCACTCAGGTCGAATATCCTGCGAAACTCGAAGCTCGCGATGAATGCACTGGTTGAATCGCCCCCGTGGCAAGCGCTTGCCCGCCATCAGCTCACGATGCAGGGCGTTCACATGCGCGATTTGTTCAGCGCCGATCCCGGTCGATTTGGTCGCTTCTCTCTAGAGGTCGACGGTCTCCTGCTCGATTACTCGAAACATCGAATAAAAGACGAGACGCTGAGGCTTCTGTTCGACCTGGCCCATCAGGCGGGCGTGTTTGAGTGGCGGGACAAGATGTTCTCGGGCGCAAAGATAAACAGCACCGAAAATCGCGCCGTTCTGCACATTGCGTTGCGCAACCGATCGCCTCGGCCGATCTTGGTGGATGGCAACGATGTGATGCCTGCAGTCTTGGCGGTGCTCGCCAAGATGCGAACATTCACCGATAAAGTACGCGGTGGAGCATGGCGAGGCCAAACTGGCGAACGCATCACCGACGTCGTCAATATCGGAATCGGCGGCAGTGATCTCGGGCCCGCGATGGCCACGATGGCGCTGAAGCCTTACTGGCAGTCGGGGATGCGCGCGCACTTTGTGTCTAATGTGGACGGAACACACCTGGCCGAGACCCTTCGCGCGGTGACACCCGACAAGACACTCTTCGTCGTCGAAAGCAAGACTTTCACGACGCAGGAGACTCTGATGAACGCGCGGAGTGCTCGCGATTGGCTCACAAGCAAACTGGGCGAGACTGCAGTGCCGAAGCACTTCGTGGCGGTTTCGACAGCAACCGACGAAGTAAGAAAGTTCGGAATCGATCCTGACAATATGTTCGTTTTCTGGGATTGGGTAGGCGGGCGGTATTCGCTCTGGAGCGCCATCGGTCTTCCAATCGCCCTGATGATTGGAATGGACTGCTTCGAGGAGATGCTTGCGGGCGCGTACGCCATGGACGAGCACTTCCGGACAGCGCCGATGGAAGCGAACGGTCCGATCATCCTCGCTATGCTGGGCATTTGGTATGCGAATTTCTTCGGGGCCGCGACGCACGCTATTTTGCCGTATGACCAGTACATGAGCCGCTTCGCTGCCTACTTCCAGCAAGGCGACATGGAGAGCAACGGCAAGCGCGTCGACCGCGCGGGCCGCTCAATCGACGACTACACGACCGGGCCGATCGTCTGGGGGGAGCCTGGAACGAACGGTCAGCATGCGTTCTACCAGCTCCTCCACCAGGGGACGCGCCTGGTGCCGAGCGACTTCCTTGCGCCGCTCGAGACTCACAATCCAATCGGGCGGCATCATGAGGTTCTGCTGGCCAATTTTTTTGCGCAGACCGAGGCCTTGATGCGAGGCAAAACTCCCGAGGAGGTCCGAGCAGAGCTGCGCGCCCAGGGGCTGCACCAGCTCGCCGCTGAGCGCATTGAAGAGCTCGTGGCACACAAAACCTTTCCCGGGAATCGACCGACTACCTCAATCGTGTTCGAGAAGCTCACCCCGCGCGTGTTGGGGCTGCTCGTGGCTCTATACGAACACAAGATCTTTTCGCAGGGGGTGGTCTGGAACATCGTGAGCTACGACCAGTGGGGTGTCGAGCTCGGCAAACAGCTCGCAAAGAAAATCGAGCCGGAGCTGGAGAGCAGAGGGCTCGTTACTTCGCACGATGCGTCAACGAATGCGCTCATCAATCGTTATAAAGCGCACTACGGGCGCGTGTAATCGGATAGCCGCGCGCATAAGTACAGCCGCATGCGCGCCTCATCGGTCGTCAACGCACGTTCGCGGATAGAGGACTACGCTCTCGTCGGCGACTGTCACACCGCCGCCCTGGTCAGCAAAAATGGTTCAATCGACTGGCTCTGCCTACCGCGTTTCGATTCGGACGCGTGCTTCGCGGCGCTGCTCGGCACGCCGGACCATGGTCGCTGGCTCTTGGCACCGCACGCGCACCCGAGGCGCGTGACGCGTTCCTACAGGGAGGGGACGCTCATTCTCGACACCACGTTCGAGACGCATACCGGCACAGTCACAGTGACCGATTGCATGCCGCTTCGCGATGCGGTGCCCCACTTGGTGCGCGTCGTTCACGGCATTCGCGGGCGCGTCCACATGCACAGCGAGCTCATCGTTCGGTTCGAGTACGGCTCCGTCGTTCCGTGGGTGCGAAAAGCCAACCTCGGGATCCAAGCGATCGCCGGCCCCCACATGCTTCGCGTGCAGAGCGACGTCCCGATGCGCGGAGAGAACATGACGACCGTGGCCGACTTCGACGTCGGAGCGGGAGACACCGTCACTTTTGCGCTGACCTGGCACGCGTCGCACGTGCGGCAGCCGCACGGTGTCGACGCCCGCGCTCTCGTTCGGAGCACGGAGAAGATCTGGCGCGAGTGGTCCGCGCAATGCACCTACCGAGGCGAGTGGCGCGATGTAGTGATCCAGTCGCTGGTGACGCTGAAGGCGCTGACGCACGCGGTTACGGGGGGTATCATCGCGGCGCCGACGACATCGCTTCCGGAGATCATCGGCGGCGTGCGCAACTGGGACTACCGCTACTGCTGGGTGCGCGACGCCACGTTTACACTTATGGCGCTTGCGGCGGGAGGATTCAAAAGCGAGGCGCGAGCCTGGCGCGAATGGCTGCTTCGCGCCGTAGCCGGCAGCCCGGCGCAACTTCAGATCATGTATGCGATCGATGGAGGGCGCCGGATTCCCGAATGGGAGGTCGAGTGGCTCCCCGGGTACGAGCAGTCGCGTCCGGTCCGCGTCGGAAACGCCGCCTCCAACCAATGCCAGACCGATGTGTATGGCGAGCTTCTGGACGCGATGTACCAGTTCAGCAGCGTGCTCGAGCAGGAAACCGCGTCCTGGGCCCTACAGCGAGCGTTACTCGAGCACCTCGAGTCGAAATGGGATGAACCCGACAGTGGAATTTGGGAGGTGCGCGGACCGCAGCGCCATTTCACACATTCCAAGCTCATGGCATGGGTGGGCTTCGACCGCGGCATCAAGACCATCGAACGGTTCCAGGTGCCGGGCCCTCTCGAACGGTGGCGCAGCGTGCGCGATAGCCTTCACGAACAGGTCTGTCGCGCTGGCTTCGACGCCGGACTCGGCGCATTCGTGCAGGAATATGGCTCGAAGAAACTCGACGCGAGCCTGTTGATGATCCCGCTCGTCGGCTTTCTGCCGGTCAGCGACCCGCGCGTGCGCGGTACGGTTCAGGCCATTGAGGCGCGCTTGATGGATCGCGGTTTCGTGCGCCGGTACGAGACCGATCCGGCGGTCGACGGTCTACCCCGCGGCGAGGGCGCGTTCCTCCCGTGCAGCTTTTGGCTAGCCGACAACTGGGCGATGATGGGGCGGGACGCCGATGCACGCGCCTTGTTCAAGCGCCTCGTCGGCCTTTGCAACGACGTGGGCCTACTCTCCGAGGAGTACGACACGCTCACCGGCCGCATGCTGGGCAACTTTCCGCAGGCGTTCTCGCATGTATCGCTCGTGAATACCGCGTACAATCTTGCGCTCGCCGAAAGCGGTCCGGCGGGTCGACGTCAGGCAGCTCGTTGAACGTTGGTGCTGCGCGGGGAGTATAGTCGCGTCGGTAAAGGAGACTTCCCATGCCCGAAAGCGTCTACAAGATCATCGAATTGGTGGGTACGAGCACCGAGTCGTGGGAGAAGGCTGCGCGCGTGGCGGTTGAACGTGCAGGCAAAACACTTCGGGATCTGCGTATCGCCGAGGTCGCCCAGCTCGACATGCAGATCGAGAATGGAAAGGTCAAAGCGTACCGCGCGAAGGTGAAGGTCTCGTTCAAGTTCGAGAACGAGAAGTAGTCGCTCCGCGCCCTACCCACGCTGCTGCGAATCACGCCACGGCGGACAGTCCGCGTTTGCCCTTCTTCTCCGGCTTGGACTGGCCGTTGGCGCCGTTCGTGCGCGCGCCCTTGCTGGAAGACCGAAGCAAGTCGTCGGCGATCTTCGCTGCGCGATCGGTCTTTTCCCAGGAGAACTCGGAACGACCAAAGTGGCCGTAGGCGGCGGTGCGCTTGTAGATCGGCGTGAGCAGTCCAAGCTCTTCGATGAGCGCCTTGGGTCGCATGTCGAAGTGACTCTGAATGTACTTGCCGAGAACCTCGTCCGGGACTCTTCCCGTGCCAAATGTGTTCACGTGCACGCCAACGGGCTGCGCTACGCCGATCGCGTATGCGATCTGAACCTCGCAACGCTTCGCGACGCGCGATGCGACGACGTTTTTCGCTATGTACCTCGCGTAGTAGCACGCGCTGCGATCGACTTTGCTCGGGTCCTTACCGCTGAATGCGCCGCCGCCATGACGGCCCATCCCGCCGTAGGTGTCTACGATGATCTTGCGCCCAGTTAGCCCGCAGTCGCCTTGCGGGCCGCCGATGACGAACCGCCCTGTCGGGTTGACATGCAGTTTCGTCGACTTATCGAGCAGCCGCTTCGGCAGCGCTTTCTCGATGACGAGCTCGATGACCGCTTCGCGAAGGTGCTTGTACTTCACGGTCTCGTCGTGTTGTGTGCTGACGACGACGGCGTCGAGGCGAACCGGGACGTCGTTCTCGTACTCCAGCGTCACCTGGGTCTTTCCATCCGGGCGTAAGAAGTCGACAGTTCCCTTTTTCCGGACGGACGCGAGCTGGCGTGCGAGCGTGTGTGCGTATTGGATGGCTGCGGGCATGAGCTCGGGCGTCTCGTCGGTCGCGTAGCCGAACATGAGGCCCTGATCGCCGGCTCCCTGCTCCTTATGCAGGCCGTCGCCCTCGTTGACGCCCTGTGCGATGTCGGGGCTCTGTCGCTCGATGGCGGTCAATACGGCGCACGTGCCCGCGTCGAAGCCCATCGCGGAGTCGACGTAGCCGATCTCATGGACGGTGTCGCGAACGATGCGCGCGAAGTCGATGCGCGCGCTGGTGGTGATCTCGCCCGCGACGACGACCATTCCGGTCTTGGCGAGCGTCTCGCATGCGACCCTCGACCTCCGGTCCTGCGTGAGGAGCGCATCCAAGATGGCGTCGGAGACTTGATCGCAAAGCTTGTCCGGATGCCCTTCGGTGACGGACTCGGAGGTGAAACGGTAGGACGCTGACATGATCGCTTATATGTTTATGTAGTACGAGGCCGCTCGCAAATCAAAACTGGTGTCGTGATGCCTCATCTCAGCTCTCGTCAGGCTTTCCTCAGGAGAGCGGCGGCGCGCGAACGCTCGGCCTCGTGTGGAGCTCCACTTCGTCGCCGGGGCGCGCCGCGATGGCCAATGTCGCAGGGGGGTCGAACGACATTGGCTTGTCCGGCCCGCCCCACCATCCATAGAAGCGAGTTGCAATCCGCTCCATGCGTGCGTCGCCAATCTCCTCCCAAACGCGGCGCCATGTGCAGGCTTCGCGCATCGCGCGCACGAACGACTCGGCGCTGACGAACCCCATCGTGTGCCGTACGACCGTGTGCCGCACCATCGCCAGGCCGGCCCGCTCGAACATCGCCGACATTGCGTCGCGCTCTGCGTCGACGTGAGGGTCCGCAACGGCATACTCGGGCTCGAGCTCGCGCAACAGCGCGCCAAGCTTCACGAAAGGCTCCGCTGGGTCGCTCGGTCCCCACGTGATGACGCCGACCTTCCCTCCGGGCGCGAGCTGGCTCTGCCAGGAGCGCAGCGCCTCGACCCGGTCAGGCAGTTGCCAGAGCCCGAAGGCGCACACCACCCCGTCCCACGGACCTCCGTCTGCGTCGCGCGCGTCGGCTTCGACGCACTCGATGAGGGCCTGTGGGCGCGCACGCTCGGCCTGCTCTCGACAGATGCGTACCATTTCCGGGCTTTTGTCAGTGGCCCGAACGAATCCGCCCTCCCCCACGGCGCGCGCCACGGCGAGAACCTCGGCCCCCGGCCCCGCGCTCGTGACAAGGACACGAGCGCGCTGACGCAGCGCCATCTCGCGTACCAAGTCGAGGTGGTATGGAACGAAGCGCGGCACCCATTCGGCCAAGTAGCTCTCCGCCGTCCGGTCCCAGGGTGTGGCCATTGCCACCGCCCCAATGTAGTCGTGCTGATGGGCTAGGCAACCGTGGCGCTCGGCGATAAACCTCCCCGCCCGCCATGCCCGTGCCCGTCTCACATCCCGACCGGTTCGCAGTCCGCCACATCGGGTCGAGCGAGGAGGAAATCGCCGAGATGCTCCGCATCGTTGGCGTCGATTCGCTCGACCAGCTCATCGATCAGACGATTCCAAGCGGCATCCGTCTGGCGCGCCCGCTGAATCTGCCTGCCGCCAAACGCGAGCACGAGCTTCTCGAGCAGCTTCGCGCCATTGCGGACCAAAACGAGATTTGGCGGTCGTTTCTCGGAATGGGCTACTCCGACTGCATCACGCCGCCGGTGATCCAGCGCAACGTTCTTGAGAACCCCGGTTTCTACACCCAATACACCCCCTATCAGGCCGAGATCTCGCAGGGTCGTCTCGAAGCCCTCCTGACCTTCCAGACCATGATCAGCGATCTCACGGCCCTCGAGGTGGCGAACGCCTCGCTGCTCGACGAGGCGACTGCTGCCGCCGAGGCGATGCACATGATGGACTCGCTTTGCGGTGCTCAGGACCGGCGAGTCCTCCTCGTTTCCGACGCGTGTCACCCGCAGACCATCGAAGTCGTGCGGACCCGCGGGGCGGTGCTCGGGGTGGAGGTCGTGGTGGGTGATCCAGAGCAGTGGGATTTCGCGAGAAGGACGTTCGGCGTGGTTCTTCAATACCCCGCGACGGACGGCGGCCTGCACGACCCGCGTCAAGTCATCCACCGGGCGCACGCGTCAGGCGCCATGGTGACCATGGCCTGCGATCTGCTCTCCTTGGCGATCCTCGTTCCGCCCGGAGAGCTCGGGGCGGACATTGCGGTCGGCAGCGCGCAACGCTTCGGCGTCCCGCTGGGCTATGGCGGCCCTCACGCGGCCTTCTTTGCATGCAAGCCGTCGATGGTGCGCAAGCTGCCGGGTCGCATCATCGGCGTGAGCGTGGACGCGCGAGGGAAGCCGGCGCTGCGCATGGCGCTTCAGACGCGCGAGCAGCATATCCGCCGAGAGAAGGCGACTAGCAACGTGTGCACCGCCCAAGCGCTGCTCGCCATCGTCGCGGCGATGTACGCCGTTTATCACGGACCCCAGGGAATTCGCGCGATTGCCGAGCGCGTCCACGGGGTGGCGGCCGCGCTGGCGCTCGGTCTGAGGCGGCTCGGGGTCCGCGTGGCCAGAGAGCGATTCTTCGATACGGTGCGCGTGGAAGGAGAGCCGCGTCGGGTCGCAGCGTGGCTGAGCGAAGCACGCTCGCGACGGTTCAATTTGCGATTGTTGGACGAAGGATCGATCGGCATCGCGCTCGACGAGACCAGCGGGCCGGCGGAGGTCGATGCGCTGCTCTGTGTATTCAACGGCGGTCGTCCGGCCCCTTTCACCTGCGAGGAACTCGCGCGCGAGGCATCTCCGGCGATCCGCGGTTTTGAGCGGGCCAGCTCCTATCTCGGCCATCCGGTCTTCAACTCGCACCGATCAGAGACGCAGATGTTGCGCTACCTGCGCAGCCTCCAGGAGCGGGACTTGTCGCTCACTCACTCCATGATCCCCCTTGGGTCATGCACCATGAAACTCAACGCGACGGCCGAGATGATGCCCATCACGTGGGCGCGCTTTGCACGTGTCCACCCGTTTGTCCCGCCGGAACAGGCGCTCGGCTATCAGACCGTCATCAAACAGCTCGAGGCCATGCTCGCCGAAATCACCGGCTTTGCGGCGGTAAGCCTCCAACCGAACTCGGGCGCGCAAGGAGAGCTCGCTGGCTTGCTGGTGATTCGCAAGCACCACCAAGCTCGAGGCCAAGGGGAGCGCGATGTCTGCCTTATCCCCGCGAGCGCTCACGGGACGAATCCTGCGTCCGCGTCGATGGCTGGAATGCGCGTGGTCGTCGTTGCGTGCGACGAGAAAGGCTACATCGATCTGGCGGACCTAGGCGCCAAAGCGAAGGAGCATGCGAGTCGCCTCGCCGCCATCATGATCACTTACCCGTCCACGTACGGAATTTTCGAGGAAGACATCGAACGCATCTGCGCGATTGTCCACGAGCACGGCGGGCAGGTGTACCTCGACGGGGCGAATTTGAACGCGCAAGTCGGTCTCTGCCGCCCGGCGGATGTAGGGGCCGATGTGTGTCACGTGAACCTGCACAAGACCTTCTGCATCCCCCACGGCGGCGGCGGTCCGGGGATGGGTCCGATCGCGGTCGCGTCCCACTTGGCGAAGTTTCTGCCTCGCCACCCGGTCGTACCGACCGGAGGCGAAGACGGAATCGGGGCCGTCAGCGCGGCGCCGTGGGGGAGCGCCAGCATCTTGCTGATCTCGTGGGCATACATTGCCTTGATGGGTCCGGACGGGCTTCGGCGCGCAAGCGAGGTCGCCATCCTCCACGCCAACTACGTCGCCGACCGGCTCCATCCGCACTTTCCGGTCTTCTTTCGCGGGAAGCGCGGCCGCGTCGCGCACGAGTGCATCCTGGACACACGCGCGGTCAAGCGCACCGCGGGAATCGACGTCGACGACATTGCGAAGCGCCTCATGGACTACGGTTTTCACGCGCCGACGATGAGCTTCCCCATCGCCGGAACGCTGATGGTCGAACCGACCGAGAGCGAGTCGAAGGCGGAGCTCGATCGATTCTGCGACGCGATGATCGCGATTCGTGCCGAGATTGGCGCCGTCGAGCGCGGACAAATGTCGCGAGACGACAATCCGCTCAAGCACGCGCCGCATTCGGCGGAAGCGATCGCGGCGAGCGAATGGAACCACCCGTACTCGCGCGAACAGGCCGCGTTCCCCGCTCCGTGGACGCGCGAGAACAAGTTCTGGCCCTCCGTCGGGCGCATCAACAACGCGCAGGGGGACCGTAACCTCGTGTGCGTTTGTCCGCCCGTCGCGGACTAGTCCGCGATCTCGTCGGGCAACCCGTTGACGTATCTCTTCAGGTCCGCGGTCGATCGAAAGCGCTCGACTACGATGCCTCGGTGGCAGCCCTCGCACCGCCCCTCGGGGGGATCCGTCAGGTACGCGCGCGGATCGGAGCGCGGATAGATTCCAGAACCCTTGCAGGTCGGGCAGACGCGGAACACTTGCCATTCGATTCCGTCGGAATAAACCTCTCGCCACCGTTGCGGTGCGAAATTTTGCGGCATGGAAACGACCCCCTTAAAGGCAAAGGTATCTCGCGAGGCGGCCCAGGAGTAGGTCGCTTCGCCGTCGCGGTCCAGGGCTCCCGCGTGAATATTTTCGCGATCGACGTGGGAGTCGTGGCAGAGGTAGCCATGCGTTACTCTCTATCGCAATCGTTGTGACCGCTTCGTCACCGAGGCATACAGCCCTCTATTTCGAGCATGTTTCACTGGGCGCACGGATCGTGCCGTTCGCCGGCTGGGAGATGCCTGTTCAATACACGGGCATCGTCGAGGAGCACCAAGCCGTGCGAACGGCGGCCGGTCTGTTCGACGTGAGCCACATGGGTGAGCTCGCGCTTCGTGGAGAGTACGCGGGACATGTCGTCGATTACTTGGTCACCAACGACGCGAAGAAACTCTCCGACGGTCACGCGATGTACACCTGCGCTTGCAACGAGCACGGGAAGGTCCTCGATGATCTCATCGTCTACCGGCGCACACAGGAGGACTGGCTCGTGGTTTGCAATGCCTCCAACGTCGCAAAGATGAGCGCGCACTTCGCCCGCGCGGCCGAGGGGCATTGCGAGTTCGAAGATCAAAGCGCGGCGACCTCTCTTGTCGCGCTGCAGGGCCCGCGCGCGTTCGATATACTTTCCCGGCTGTCGACGGATGGCGCGTCGCTCGCGCAGTTGGCGTCATTCCATTTTCGAGATGCCGCGCTCGCGGGCGTTCCTTGCATGGTGGCCAGGACCGGATACACGGGCGAGGACGGCGTCGAGATTTTCTGCCCGTGGGACAAAGCGCCCGCACTCTGGCGTTCGCTTCTTGCTGCCGGCCGGCCGGTCGGCCTTAAGCCGGCAGGGCTCGGTGCGCGAGACACGCTTCGGCTCGAGGCTCGGCTCGCGCTGTACGGAAACGACATCGACGAGACGACGAATCCAATCGAGGCAGGCCTCGGCTGGGCGGTGAAGCTCGACAAGGGCGATTTCGTGGGGCGCGCGGCGCTCAAGGCCATTGCGGCGCAGCCCACAGCCCGCAAGCTCGTTGGTTTCGAGATGATTGGAAGAGGCGTGGCCCGCCATGGGTACATCTTGCGCGACTCCGACGGAAACGACGCGGGCGTGTGCACGAGCGGGAGCCCGGGGCCGACCGTTGGCAAGAATATCGGACTCGGCTATTTGCCGGCCGCGATGTCGACCGTCGGCACGCGCCTGCTGGTCGATTGTCGTGGAAGAAACGTCGAAGCGGCCGTCGTGGCGACGCCGTTCTACAAGAGGGCCAAATAGATGAGCGATTCGATCCCCGCCAATTTGCGGTACACGAAGGACCATGAGTGGGCGGGCAGGGCGCGCGACGGCGCCGAGGTCACGGTCGGCATCACGGGGTTCGCGGTCGAGCAACTGGGCGACATCACGCTTGTGAACTTGGACGTGAAGGTGGGCGACGACGTCTCCGCCGGCAAGCCATTCGGGACCATCGAGAGCGTCAAGACGCTGAGCGACTTGCTTGCGCCCATCGGCGGCAAAGTCGTGCGGGTCAATGACGCTCTCACGGCCAAGCCGGAGCTTGTCAACGAGGATTGCTACGGCAAGGGCTGGATGGTCGCCATCGCGCCGACGGATGCCAAGGCGCTCGACGCCTTGATGGATGAGCGCGCGTACGGCGAGTTTGTCAAGACCGTGGCGACGTAGCGCGGTTCTCAGCCGCACGGGACGCCAGGAAGAGGAGAACCGCGCTAGCGAATCCGCGGGAGCGGATTCGGGGTTTGGGCGAAGCGCAAGGAACGAACTAGCTTTCATCCGGAAAGTGGCTCTGCGCTTCCCGTACACGTGCCCGTGCCCGTGAACGTGCCCGAAATCCATGGAGAAAATGCATCGGGCAGGGGCACGGGCACGTTCACGGGCACGTTCACGGGGAGAGGCGACTTCTCGGACGAGAACTAACTAGCCGTCACTTGAGGGGCATCCCATGCCCAGGACCTAAGATCTCGCGCATCTTTATCGCGGGATCGAAGCCCTCTACGTGGGGTGGATGGTGGCACGCAAGACACCCGTCTGGCGACGGCTTCGCGACGATGGCGGCTGCGTCCGACGGATTGAGGACGTGCTTGGACCCCGGGCCGTGGCAGACCTCGCATTGCACGTCGCGCAACCCTTCGACGTGCGTGACCGTACTCCCTCCCGGGCGCTCGTATCCGGTCACGTGACAGCCGACGCATTCGAGATTGTATTCCTTGAACTGCGACGCAAGGGTTTCATAGGCCCGCGCGTGCAGCGTACCTTTCCAAACGGCGCGCGGCGCCGCGTGACATCGTGTGCACGCGTCGATGCCGACGTAGCTCGCTTGGTTCGCGCCGGCAGGAGCGGGCGATCGGTCCGCGAAGGCCACACGGTTGTGCTCATCCACCGACTTGTAATAGGTGAGCATGTCACCATCGATGGTGGGGTCCTTTCCAAGGGACTCGCGAATCTCCTTGAGGGCGTAGCGAAAGAAGCTGCCATGCGCCGGCGGGGGTCTCGCATCGAGGGCATCGCGCTGCGACTCGAGCGTTGCAAGCTCGCGTTTTCGCGCATCGACGTCGCTTGGGGCGACGCTCCGGTCTCGCTGCCAGGCGGCAATCTTCGTGTGAAGCTCATCGATCCGCACCGTCAGGTCCTCCCGCTTGCGCGAGAGCTCGAGGCCGCTCGCGTCCGCGAAACGGATGACTCGCCCAGGTGTGACAGGCTCGCGGACGAACAAATCGAGGACGGCGACGCTCTGAAGGTGGTTGGCCGCCTGTACCACGAGCACACCGCCGACTTGCTCGGGTTGCGGGGCGCTCGTATTGGCATCGCCGTCAGACTTGACCGCGCCGACGACGACGGCGGTCAGCTCCGGCACCGCATCGGCAATGCGCTTCGCCTCTCCCCGTCCCACTGCCGAGAGCGCCACGAGGACATTGGCGCCGAGCCGCTTCGCCGCGTCGACCCCGCGTTGTACCGCCTGCTCAGGATTGGGCGTGCTCGCCCCCGCCGGCCTTTGGCCGACGCCAACGAACCCGACCCTCACTGTCCCTACATCGCGCACGACGTAGGGCGCAAACGGCGGCGAGAGTTCAGGCTCGCCCAGGACCACGGTGGCCCCGGAGACTTCAGCCAACTTCGCGAGGGCGGGTGATCCGTCGGCCCAGTCGTTCGCCCCCGGCGAGAACGCTACGAACTCGAGGCGGCGCAGCACGCGCGCAATCGTCTCCGCCTTCGTTCGATCCTGGGCGGCGCGGTCGCCTTCGAGGCGCTCGTCCATGAAAAAGAGCGGCCCGGCCGATGCCGTCACCGCCTCCGGAGCGTGGGTGCGCTCGCGTCGCACCCAAGCGCCGAAGTGGTCCAAACCCCCGAGCTGATCCTCAGTACAACCGCAAGGCTCGAGGGCGCCGGCCAGGTCGGTCAGGAAGTAAAGTCGCATCGTGGGCGGACCCACGTCGTCGGCCGTCGATCGGATATTTCCAGGAGGCGCCGCCGAGGAGCGGCAACCCTGGCAGGCGGTCAGCCCGAGCGCCAGGGCTACGGCGCCGAGGATCGGGTACGGGCAACGCGTCATTTTGTCCTTCAAGGGCAGCAGCTGGATACACTCTGAAATGGATGGCGTCGGGCGGAAACCGTCCCTTTAGAGGCACTCCCAGGCCGCTCTCGGGCGGCCCCGTGAAATTCGGGCCTTATTGGCTGGAGTCCCGGCTCGCCGTGGGCGGGACGGCCGAGGTCTACATCGCGCGGCCGATCGACGCCAAGGCCACGCCGCGCAGGCTGATAGTCAAGCGGCTCCTGCCCCACTTCGTCGCGGACCCCGAGGGACGCACGATGTTCGAGCGCGAGGCGGCGCTTCATGCGTCCGTGCTTCACGAGAACGTTGTCCGAGTCTTCGCGTCAGGCATAGCCGGTGACGAGCCCTGGCTGGCGATGGAGCTGGTCAACGGCTGCGACCTTTATCGACTTCTTCGGCGCACGTCGACCGACGGCCGAAGGCTCGGTCCGAGCGTTGCGGCTTACGTCGCGCGGCAAGTGCTCTCCGCGCTGGGAAGCGTCCACGAGGCCCGCGACGCCCGCGGGCAGCCGATGTGGATTGTCCACAGGGACGTCACGCCGTCCAACATCTATTTGTCCGTTCAGGGCCAGGTCAAACTGGGGGACTTCGGCATCGCGCGCGCAAACCGGGCCACGCTTCGCTCGGCCGGCAGCGACATGCTCAAGGGCAAGCTCGCCTACTTGGCTCCGGAGCAGGTCGCAGGCGAGCCGTTCGACTACCGCGCCGACCTGTTCTCCGTCGCTGTCGTGCTCACCGAAATGCTCATCGGCAAGGCCCTGTTCGCCGGCAGCGGGCAGCTCGCCGTCCTCTTGGCGATCCGCGATTGCCGTATCGATCCCTTGCGCGAGTCGCGCGATCTCTTGCCGAATGGACTCTACGGGGTGCTCGAGCGCGCTCTGGCCCGCGATCCTAGTCAGCGCTTTCTTTCTGCCGCGGCACTGTCGGCCGCGCTCTCGCCGTTCGACACCGACCCGCGGGCGTCGTGCACGGAGCTAGGCACGCTCGTACGTTGGGCTCAATCGGCGCCCTCGATGGAGCAGATGCAGGCCGTGCGAGAGAGCGCCGGCAGAATGCGAGCCGCCGTCGCCGCGCGCACCGAGGATGCCGATCAGACCGCCGAGTACGCACCTATCCCATCGCACGTGTTGACTCAGCTCGGACGGCGACTCGGCCCTTGGACGTTCGCGCGGCTCGTCGAGGCAATCGCGACGGGAGAAGTGGAGCGCGGCGATCAAGTCGATTACATGGGCAAGGGGATGGCCCCGATCGAGTCGATCGAGGAGCTCGCGCGATTCCTGCCCGCGCGCTCGGTCACTACCGACCAACTGACCGATGTGGGGACGCCGGAGTTCGTGGATGAAGTCTCGATCGAGTCGCTGACCACGGTCCTGCTTCGAGTGGCAGAAACCGATGCGACCGGTGTTCTGTTCGCGGAGGGTCCGACCGAGTCGCGGCGCGCCGACAGCGCACCGCTCGCCGCGGGCGAGGCGGGGCGCAAGGACCTCTACTTCGTGCGCGGCAAACTGCATCACGTCGCTTCCAACAATGCGACCGAATTGCTCGGCGAATACTTGGTCCGCCGAGGCATGATCACGCGCGACGAGCTCGACTTGGCGCTGGCCGTATTGCCTCGTTATGGCGGGCGAATGGGCGACACGTTGATAGCGCTCGGCCTCGTAGCCTCGCTCGATATCTTTCGAGCCATTCGCGATCAGGGCCGGGACCGCATCACGCATCTATTTCAATGGCGCAAGGGCAAAATAGCCTTCTTCTCAGGGCAAACCGCGCCACATGTCGAGTTCCCGCTCGACTTGGACGTAGTGCCGCTCATCGTCGCAGGCGTAGAGGCGTGCGAGCCGCGAGAGGCGATGCTGGCCGAATGGCGATCGCGTTTCGATCAGGTGCTCGGTCCCGGCCAGGCCAGGAGCCCGAAGATCCGAGCCGCCCCTTGGCCGCCTCTGTACAAACATCTGATGGATGCGGTGGATGATCCCAAGCCGCTACGGGAAGTGCTCTCGGCGATGGCTCAGACGGGCGCGACCACCGCGACCGAAGTCTTGCGCGCGCTCGAAGTCCTGCTCATCGCGAAACTCGTGGCCTGGCAGTGAGTCTCCAATTCATTGATGAATCATACGTTCACCTCGTTCGTGATTCACGGCCCGCACCACGTTCATCTCGTTCATCCATGCGTGATTCACGAAGATGAGTGCCTTCATCTCGCTCGTCCACGCACACCACGAATCGTGGCAGACCGAGTGAAATCAGTTGGCGGCTCTTGTGGGAGTCTCGTTGACTGCGTGAATGCGGCGCGGATGAACGCGATGACCTCCGACGCGTCGACCGTTCTCACTGGGTGACCTAATCGCGACCGGGACGCCGCCCGTCACGGCGCCTGCAGCGTCGGGATCGATCGCTACGCGTCCCGAGGGCAGGTGCCGCGCCGGGCTTATGAAACGGCATCCTTCTACTCTGGCATTGAGCGAGTCGGCGCACAGCTCAACAACCCCGGCCCACGACCGAGTCGTGGAGTAAGTTTTCGCGCGTTCGATGTCGATTTGTGTTGACGCATCTCGCGCTGCGCGCACGCCGACATCGGCGGGGCGAGCCGCAATCGTGGACTGCGGACTTCCAGAGACGTCGCCGATGGCGTTCGCATGCGAATGGAGCCGCGAAGACTGCACTCGCCAGATCGTGCGTTGGCGGGCCAATCCGGAGCTCGAAATTTTCGATGGTAAGAGCGAACGATGAATCTCACTGATCTCTCCAACGAACAGGTCCTCTCGGATCTGCACGCGCTCATCGGCCAAGGATGCAAAGTCCTCGCCGGCCTCCTCGCCTACCTCGGCGAAGTTGAGCAGCGGCGGTTGGATCTCGAGTCCGCGTGCTCCTCGCTCTTCGACTTTTGCGTACGGAGGCTCGGGATGGGAGACGACGAAGCATGCAGGCGCGTCGCGGGTGCGCGCCTAGTCCGCCGGTTCCCGGTGGCCCTCACAATAATAGAGCGTGGCGAGATACACCTCACGGCTCTGCTGCTCTTGCGCGAGCACCTCACCGACGACAACCACCAGGAGCTTTTGCGCGCCGCCTCGGGCAAGAGCAAGAACGAGGTGCAACATCTGCTCGCCCAGCGCTTCCCGCGGCCGGATGCGCCGTCGCGGATCCAGATGTTGCCCGATGCCGCCCGCCAGGCGTCGCTACCGTCCAGCGCCGAAACCGTCTTGACGACCTCCGCCACAGGGGGATCAAGGCCATCCCGCATCGCGCCCCTCTCCCCGGAAAGGTACAAAGTTCAGTTCACCGCCAGTGCCGAGCTCAAACGGAAGATCGAGCGCGCAGCGAACCTGATGCGACACACCAATCCGAGCGGGGACCTGTCGGCCGTTCTCGATCGCGCCCTCGACCTGCTGCTCGCACGGCTCGAGAAACAGCGCCTCGGCAAAGCGAAGCATCCCTCGAAACCGGCGACCGGCGAAGAGCGCCAGCCAGCACGCAGCGAGAGGACTCGAAGCGGAAACGTGCCGCGAGCCGAGCGTCGCGCGGTCTTCGAGCGCGACGGCGAGCAGTGCAGCTTCGTCGACGACCGCGGTCGGCGCTGTCCGTCGCGCGCTTTCCTCGAGCTGGACCATCGAGAGCCGCGCGCGGTGGGAGGCGCCGACGACGCCTCGAATCTCTCCGTCAAGTGCCGAGCTCACAACATGCTTTCCGCCGAGCGCGATTTCGGACGACAACACATCGAGCGAATGAAAAACCAAAGAAAGATCCACCCGCGCCAGCGCGGGTACGACGTCGAGGTCGCGGTTCGCGCGCTATGCGCCATGGGATTCAAGGACCGAGAGGCTCGTCGCGCCCTCGCCATCGTCGAGCACCGCCTGCCCAACGTCCGACCTCCGCCGGTGGAAACGCTACTTCGCGAGGCGCTCTCCGTTTTGGCCTGATCTGACAAGTGACTATGTGAAGTCGCTTGCCGCTCGGTCCCACGCAGAGCGTGCACGATTGCCCGCGGGCGTCGAGCCCGATAAGTCGTTGCATCGGTGTCCCCTCCTTGGTTGTTGAGCCGTCTGCCGACTCGCTCGCTGCCCACGGAGCGCTGGGTCGTAGCCCTGGTCATCGTTCCACAGCTTGGTGGTGACGAAGATCTCCTGGCGCGGCACATCGCTCGCGCGCAAGGCCGAGCCCACGTCGGCTTCGTTGCCATAAACGCGAGCGGTAATGTGGGCTCCACTGTTGAGCGACAGATGAGCGACAGAGCGTCGTGGCTGCGTTCGGCGCGGTGTGCATCTTGTCCAGCCGCGCGGAGGATTCGCCTACCCTACGGCACGCGCCAACCCAGCTTTTAAAACATCAAGCCATCCGACACGTAGATGCCGACGGGCAGGCTTGGGTTCTCGGAAACGGCATCCGGCGAGTAAGCAGCTTCGACACGGAAAATCGCGGCCTCCCCCCACTGGAGGAATAGCCCTCCGCCGATTCCGTATTTCAAACCAAGGGAATGGCCGTCGGCCACCGATACCACCGCGTAGTCTTCCCAAACGCGTCCCGCGTCGAAGAACGTCGTGGTCCCGACTCGAAAGCGTTCGCCGAATAGAGTGAATCGCGGAAACGGCGTGCTTCGTATTTCGACGTTGGAGACAAACTTCACACGGCCTGCGTAGCGTGCGAAGGGCACGCCGCGGACTCCGGTTTCACTGCCGAGCAAATACTGTGGCTCGAAAATGCCCCCTTGCGCGAGATCATAGAAAGGTACTTGCCCGAACTGGAAGTCAGCCACGAACCGACTCGCGAAGATGAACGGCCCCGGGAGCGGCGCATAGTGAGCCAGCACCATGCCGGCCGCGCCGTAACCCACCCTCTCCGCCGAGCCAACCGTGCCGCTGACGCCCGCCTGGTAGAAGACGCCGCGCCTCGTAACGAACTCGCTGTCGCGTGTATCGAGCATGAGTCCGATGGACAAACCAGCGAGGGCCGCGGCTTGCGTACCAATGGCACGTGGAGTCGTGGAGTCGTTGCCGGACGCCGTGTCTTCTCCGAGCTTCGATAGTTCGTTGTTGGAAATGGCGTAAACGGTCGGGTTCTCGTATCTCAAGTTGGTGCCCAATGCGACGTCAAATCCCGGGATCCGCGTGTGAACGCGCGCGATCGCACGCAATCGTGCCTCCTCTTGTACGTATTGATAGCGGTGAGCGTTCTCGCTCGACGGCGCCGGCGCCGCATTGCCGATTCCATAGTAGCCTGCATTGACGGTGCGCTGGAAGCTCGCTCGCGTGTCCACTCGGAGCCGGCCGGAGAGCAGGTCGGGAGCGTCGAGACGGAGCAAGTGGCTTTGCTGGATCAGCCGAAAGCCTTGATCGTCTTTGACGCTCGCAGAGAGGAGCAGATCCACGTTCCAGGCATAGGGGACCGCTTGGTCGTAAAAGCGCGTAAAGGTGACCACCCCGCCGAATTGAAAGCCGATATCGGTCGTTCCCGCGAAAATCGGAAAGCCCGCGAGTTCGTATCGACGCGGCGGAGGCTGCGCTTGCGGAAGCGTTTCGGCCTCTTCACCCATCGCGGCCGCCGGGCCGAGCACGCCGGCCAGTCCCACGGACATTACCAGAACGGCGGACGCCCGCATTTGCGACCAATTCATGAAGCTGGCGATGAGAGACGCGTGTGCATCACCCGTTTAGCGCGCTGCGGCCGACGCGCCGCCAGAGAACGGCAAGAGCGTCTTGAGGTCGTCATCGGTGAAGCGGAGCTGGAGACCGAGAAAATAATCGTGGTAGTTGGGATCGAAAACGCGGTCGGCGCCGCCGAGTAGCCAGAGGTGGTTGATGAACTCGTACGCTACCGAGACGCGATAGCGCGGCTGATACGACAGGGCGAAGCCGAACAGGTCGTTTTGAATCTCGAAGCGATCCTGCAACAGGTGTATGTCGACTCCCGCTCCTCCGGTTGACTCGATGATCCCGAATCGTCCCGTGAACGGCCCGACGCGCTTGGCGAACTCCAGCGAGAAGAGAAAGCCCGAGCTGAGGGTGGTCGTCTTCGTGGAGTAAGCTTGTGGCATCGTCGAATTCGTCGTCGTGACGTCCGACTGGGTGATCGATACGACTCCTCGCGGGTCATTGATGAACTCGAGCAGATAGTACTTGTCCTCTTTTGGCTGCAGGCGCAATTGCACATACGTCTTGATCGAATTGGCGAGAAACAAGTAGTCGCTTCGCAAGCCTACGATCGTCTGCAGACGAGTAAGGCTCTGTACGTAATCGTTGACGCCCTCGGCGACTCCCTGGACCTCGTTGACGAGCTGCTCATCCTTGGTCAGCTTCCCGATCGTTCCTTCGCCCCGGTCAATTCGTCCGGCGATGCTGTCGATATGCGCCATAGCGCTTTCCAAGCTCTTGCTCGACTTGTCGAGATGCTCGATCGCATCTCGTAACTCGCCCTTCTGCCCTTGCGGCGTCTGGTTCGCCGCGGCCATCATCTCTCGCACTTCTTGCGTCACGATGCGAACGTTTTCCAGGATTTTGGCGAGCTCCGGATTGGCATTTTGCGTAATCTGTTGCACGGTCACGAGCGTCTCGTGGATCGTCTCACGATTCTCACGGATCGTCTTGTTGATTGCGTCGGTAGCATCGGCCAAGTTCTGGAGGATCAATTTGATGTTCTGTCCGCCCTGCTCGGTCCCGATGGACTTCGCGAGCTGTTCAGAAACCTGCTTTACGTCGTCTGCAATCGCCTTGACCTCCTGCAGTAGATCGCCGGGGGTCGTCTCCGTGATGATGAGTCTGATCTCGTCGCCGTCATGCAGCTTGCGGTGGTCGGGCGTCCCAGGCGTCAAGACGACCGCAGACTCGCCCAACAGCGACGTGGCTTTTTTGCCGAGCGTTGCGTTCTCGTACAGGGCCACGTCGTTTCGCACTTTCACTTCGAGCCTTGCCTCGCCTTTCTCGAGCTTGATCGCGTCGAGAGAACCGACGGGAATTCCGGCAATGGTGACGCGCGAGCGCGTGGCGAGCCCCGTCGCGTCCTGGATGAAGGCGTGCACGGTGTAGCCGCCCGTGCCGCTGACCTCAGGGCTGATGTAACGATAGATGCCGTACGCGGCCGCTCCCGTCAGCGCGACGAAGAGTCCGACTTTGGCCGCCTGCGCCTTCATGGATCAGCCGAGCGTAGCAGGCCCAACTAAGGCGGTTCCTCATAGAAGGTTTCCGTCTCCGGAGCCTCGGTCGTTGCGCCCACAGGAGCGGGAAGCGCTATGGAATCGAGCTCGGCGTCGAGCTCCGCGCGTAGCCGGTCGAACTGATCGCGACGCGGACGGGGGACGACGCGAACTCCGTCGAGCCGCAGCGTCATCGGGTCGATGAACACGTCGCCTTGCCGAATCCCGAAATGAAGGTGCGGGCCGGTGACGCGGCCGGTCTGTCCCACGTAGGCAATCAGTTGCCTCTGCTCGACGTGCTGTCCGACATGCAAACCAGGCGCAAAACGCGATAGGTGGCAATACACACTGGTCGTCCCGTGGCCGTGGTCGATTTCCACTTTGTTGCCACACGGTCCGTCGTAGCCGACGCTCGTCACCACGCCTGCCGCAGTGGCGCTTACGGGCGCGCCTGCCGGAGCCGCCAGGTCGACGCCGTTGTGCGGCATGACGACGTGCAGCACTGGGTGCATGCGGTGCGGATTGAAACGCGAGACGACGCGCGCCAAAGGCACCGGTAAACGCCAGCCGCCGTGGATCGGCTGTTTGCCTTTCGCATCGTACCAGCCGCCGTGATGCTTCTTGTGTCCCTCGTCGTCGTCGTCGAACCGATATACGCGCACCGATGGAGCGTTCGGGTTGGCGGGGAAATACTCGACGGCATCCAGCGAGATCCAGCGCACGAATACGCCGTCGACCCGCTCCTGGGTTCCGACAATTCGTATCCGCGCACCTGGTCGGACGTCGGAAAGCTCGGCGTGCCCCCCGAGGGCGTCGTCCAACATCGAAAGGACGTCGTCGACATCGGCCAAGCCCGCCTCGTCGAGCGAAGCGCGCAGATCCGCACCGACGAGCACCGCCGTGCGCACCCTCACGGGCTCCACCGGAAGCTCCAGCTGCCGCGCCACGAGCTTCATCGACCCGTCGGCCTGTGCCTCCTGTCGCTCTTGCCAGACTTCGGTGGGCGAACTCGATATCTCGAACGCGACGACTTCGCCGCTCGACTTGTTGCGCGCGACGGTGAAGGCATCCTTGGCGCCGACGCGATCGACGTTTCGCAGCTCCGACAGCGATTGCACGATCCGCTGCGCCTCGCCTCGCGAAAGGCCAGCTGCGGCGAGGGCAGTCAATAGTGGTCGGCGGCCGATTACGCCCCCCACGAGCGTGATGCTGGGGTCCGCGCCGAGCTGATCGACCCGCCACACGGCAGCGTGTTCGGGCGCCGCGTCGCCAACGGAATCCAGCGCCTCATCGAGGCCTCCATCGTCGAAGAATGCTTCACTTCCCGACACGGAGCCGGCAAGGGGCGCGGCGCTCGTCCGCTGTGACGGGTGAGGCGTGCCACCGGTCGCGATCAGCAGTGCCACGGCGCCGAGCAATGCGGCACCGCCGGCGACCGCAATCGCGAAGGCCGGACGCCCGATGAGGCCTCTTGTGTGACGCGCCGGCTCTTGCTCGGCGGCAACCAGGACCGGAGCGCTCGAAACGGAGCCGGCCTCGGGCGATTGGACCGGAGAGGCCGCCGTTGCAGCGGCAGTAGGCTCGGGAGACGAGGCCCGGACCATTGGCTCGTGAGGCGCCGGCGTATTGCGGTCCGCTTCGTCCACCGGGAAACTGCCCTTAGCGGTAGATGCGCGCGCATGCAACCGCGCGTGTACGGTACACGCGATCCAAGGGCGAGGGTCGTGTGGGTGTGCGGGGGC
>Ga0210409_10002505_pt1 | contig 21756 bp, 16 predicted proteins | sample IncBWH17MmetaG_FD_161649 | JGI IMG/M metagenome (GOLD analysis project Ga0210409, IMG submission 161649) | Forest soil microbial communities from Barre Woods Harvard Forest LTER site, Petersham, Massachusetts, United States - Inc-BW-H-17-M | ecosystem: Environmental > Terrestrial > Soil >...
TGGCGTTCCTGCACTTCCGGCGGCAGCGCCATGCGCGCGCGGAGCCTCAGGCAGCGGCCAGTCCGCAGCAAGCCGAAGAAACCATGTAATGCAGGGAGCTGCGCTGGCGTCGCCGCATCTTTCCGGCGGCTACGCCAAGCGCCGGATTCAAGCGGTTGCCGCCGCTGCAGGCAAAGCCACGCGCTGACCGGACGCGCGTGCCGACAGACGGCTTAGAGGAATCTCTACCCAGCGGTAGAAAAGCGCGCCGGCGGCCAGGCTGGCAGCCCAGGCCAGCACCATGCCGATAGCCTGGAACAAGGGCTGCGGCGGCACGAAACGTGCGAAGGCGGCATTGATGACCAGGCACACCGGGAAATGCACCAGGAAGATGGAATAGGAAATGCGTCCGAAGGCCCGGATCCAGGACAGCCGCTGACGCGACATCAGCATGCCGCGCCGGCTTACCAGCACCAGGGCGCAAGCGACTATCAGCGCCACCGCGATGCGGGTGCGGAAATCGACCGCCAGCGCGCACACGGCCGGCAGCACGATCGCTACCAGCAGCAAGGCCACTACCGCCGGACGGCGGCTCAGATCGCGCGCCCACCAGGCAATGATGCCCAGTCCGTAGCTGCCGAAGAAATAAGGCGCCCAGGCATCCCAGGCGGCGTCACGATTAAAGTACAGCAGCGAAGCCGTCATCCCGACCACCACCAATACCGGCGCCAGCCACGGTGCCGAGCGTCGGCTGGCGACGCTGCCGGTGAACCACAGCAGCATGGTGAGCAAGGCATATAGCTGGAAATCGATGGCGATGTACCAGGCGCCGGCCGAGATCGATTCATAGCCGAGCACCGTATGCAGCAGCAGCGCGTGCGCAGCCAGCTGCAGCGCGGTCGGCATGGCCGAGATCGAATAATGAGTCATCCACATGGCGGCCCAGGCCGAGGCCCCGACTCCCAGGGCGGTCGCCACCAGGAACGGCGGCACCAGCTTCATGTAGCGTCGCCACAGCACGCGCAAGGGATCGGCAACGCCGGAATTGCCCTGCGGCGAGAGCGACTTGGCGGCGAGGAAACCGCCGACCACCAGGAATACCTGCACCGCGATGCGGGCGTAGCTATCCAGCCAGCCGATCAGGGTCGGCGCCACCGGCCGCACGTAATCGGCCATGGGGCCATAGAACGCCAGATGATGCAGGACGATCAGCTGCGCCGCGACTACCTTCAGCAGGTCGATGAAGCCGAATTGGAAATTGGAATTGCGGTCAGGTACGTAGGATGAGCTTGGAGGCAGCGGTGAAACGCTCATTATTACATCCGTGTTAAAAAAGATGCCAATGATAAACATTCACTCGCGCTTGTCCAGCGGAATATCGTTTTGTAACACTTGAGGGGATTGACACATGCCAGATAGTTGAACGGACGACATGATTGTCGTCGCGTCCGTCAGTTTTTTCCTGCCGACAGCTGGTATTTCTTGATTTTGTCGTACAGGGTCTTCTTTGGCAGACCGAGACGGTCGGCAGCGTTGGCGACATTGCCGCTGCTGGCCTCCAGCATTTCGGCAATCAGCATCCGCTCGTAGACTTCCAGCTGCTGCGGCAGCGAGGCGCCTGGCGGCAAGTCGCCGCTGGCGCCGAGGGCAGGATCGGCCACGCCTTCCGCCACCCCCAGCACCAGCCGGTCGGCAAAATTGCGCAGCTCGCGCACATTGCCCGGCCAATCGCGGGTCTGCCACTGCGCCATCTGCGCCAGGCTCCATTGCGGCAACGGCCGCTGGTAACGCAGCGCCGCGCCCTGGATGAAATGCGCCAGCAACAAAGGGATGTCTTCGCGCCGCTCGTTCAGGCGCGGCAGGTCAATGCTGACCACGCCGATGCGGTAATACAGGTCTTCGCGGAAGCTGCCCTGCGCGCTCATCTGCAGCAGGTTAGCCTTGCTGGCGGCGATGATGCGGCAGTCGATGGCGATCGCTTCGTTGCCGCCCAGGCGTTCCAGCTTGCGCTCCTGCAGCACGCGCAGCAGCTTCACTTGCAGGGCCAGCGGCATCGATTCGATCTCGTCGAGGAAAACGGTGCCGCCCTTGGCATACTCCAGCTTGCCGATGCGGCGCTTCTGGGCACTGGTGAAAGCCCCTGCTTCGTGGCCGAAAATCTCGCTTTCAAAGACGGCTTCCGGCAAGGCGCCGCAATTGATGGCCACAAACGGCCCCTGCCGTCCGCTAGCCAAATGCAACTGGCGCGCCACCACTTCCTTGCCGCTGCCGGTCTGGCCGTTGATCAGGATGTCGACCATGGTCGGACCGACGCTGCGGATCATGGTCCTGACCCGCTCGATCGCCGCCGACTGCCCGATCAGGCTGGGCATGTCAGGATGCGCCGCCCAGGCCGCCTTGAGGCGCCGGTTTTCCAGGATCAGGCTACGCTTTTCCTGGGCCCGGTGAGCGGTTTCCAGCAGGCGTTCGGCGCCGAACGGCTTCTCGATGAAATCGTAGGCGCCGGCGCGCATGGCGTCTACCGCCATGCTGACGTCGCCATGGCCGGTGACCACGATCACCGGCAAATCCGGATCAAGCGTCACCACCTGGGTCAACAGTTCCAGGCCGGAGCGGCCGGGCAAGCGTACATCGGTGACGATGACGCCGGCGAAACCCGGCGTCAGCCATGCCTGCGCCTGCTCCACGCTACCGCAGGGATGCACGGTAAAGCCGCCCAGCTCCAGCGTCTGTGCAATCGCCTCCCGTACCGACTGCTCATCCTCGATCAATACCGCTTGCGGCGCTGCTGCACTCATCTCCATCATGGTTCCGTGGTTTTATCTAGCGTTTCCAGCAAAGGGATGCGCAGCACGAACTCGGCGCCGCCCTCGCTGTGATTATTCGCGGTCAGGCGGCCGTTCATCGCCTGCACAATGGACGATGAAATCGCCAGGCCCAGGCCGAGCCCCTTGCCGGAAGGTTTGGTGGTAAAGAACGGTTCGAACAGATGCAGGGCGACCTGGGCCGGAATGCCCGGCCCGGAATCGCGTATGCGGATCACGGCGTCGCCGGCATCGCGCTCCAGTTCCAGCGAGACGTTTTTTTGCCCGGCATTATCCACTGCGTCGAGCGCATTGCGCAACAGGTTGATCAACACCTGTTCGGTGCGTACCGAGTCGCCCACCACCTGGGCCTCTTCGCGGATATCGATGTGCAGGCTGGCGCCGTGGGTCTGGAATTCATTGTTCAGCAAAAGCGCGGCCGCTTCAATCGATTTCGACAAATCGATCACCGCCACCGCTTCATGGCTCTTCCTGGAAAAACCGTTGAGCTGGCCGACGATCTTGCCCATGCGGGCGCTGGCGTTGCTGATATGGCCGAGGTTTTCCACGGCCTTGTCGCGCTGCTCGCGCGAGAGGAAGGTGATGGCGTTGTCGGCGAAGGCGCGGATCGCCGCCAGCGGCTGGTTCAGCTCGTGAGCAATGCCGGCCGCCATCTGCCCCAGCATCGCCAGCTTGCCGGCCTGGATCAGCTTGTTCTGGGTCGAGCGCAGCAAGTGTTCGGTTTCCTGCAGCTTGGCGTACTTCGCCTCCAGCGTGTGATTCGCCACCATCAGTTCCTGGGTTCTCTGGGCAATCGTGCGGTCCAGGTATTCGGCCGAAGTCAGGCGCTCTTCCAGACGCCGCCGGCGCTGGTAAACGGCCCACAGGGAAATCGCCGCGATCGCCAGCAGCAGCGCTGCCGCCATGGTCCACAGCAAGGCGATGCGGGCGATGCGCGCCTGCGACGGAAACAGCATCAGCTGCCAGCCGAGGCGGCCGATATTGCGCGTCACGTGCTGGCCGAATTCCGCTCTTTCCTGCTTCGGCAAGGCGCTTACCGGCGTGATGGCCTGGTCGGCATACTGATGGGTGCCGGCCAGATTCAGCTGCACCTTGCCGTCCAGCGAGTACAGACTGTGATACTTCCAGGCTGGACGGTTGCTGAGGAACACCACGCCGCTGCTGTCGACCAGCGTGATCGGTTCTTCGCTGCTGCGCCAGGTGTGTTCGAATTCGGTCAGGTCGATCTTGATCGCCATCACGCCCAGCACAGCCTTGTCGCCGTGCTCGGCGGCGCTGGCGTAGATCGGCTGGGCCAGGAAGTAGCCGGGAACGTTGGTAGTGTTGCCGATACCGTAAAAGCGCCCGGGATTGCCCTTGATCGCTTCCCGGAAATACGGACGGAAACCGAAATCCCGGCCGACAAACGATGTGCTGCTATCCCAGTTGCTGGACGCCAGCGTCATGCCATTGCGGTCCAGCATGAAGATCGCCACCACTTTCGATTGCCGCTGTATCAGTTGCAAGGCCTGGTTGAGACGCTGAATGCTCTGCTGGTCGTCAGGCCGCGCCAGCGCCTGCAAGACATCCGATTGAAAACCTAGTGCAAACGGCAAGGTTTCGAACTTCTGCAGCACCGATTCCAGGTCCAGCGCGATGATCTGCAGCTGGCGCTCGCTGGCTTCGCTGATGTCGTTGCTGGCTTTCCTGGCCGCCATCACATAGGTAGTGACCAGCACCGCCAGCGCAGCAATCAGCGCCAGCGCCGGCAACAACAACGGCTTTTTCAGTTTCATGACAGCACCCGCAGATTAAACGTAACTAGCAGCCGACAGGAAGCATGCGGCGACGGCGTTCTGCCGGACGTCGCCGCAGGCTGTTCAACGTGGCGTTGCCGCCGCGCCTTCAGGCATGTGCTTGTGGGTGTCCAGTGCGACATCCTTGAGATAGCCTTCCTTGCTGGGATCGCGCATCTTGTAGGCGACCACGAAGGCGATGGCGCACATGGCCGATACGTACCAGTAGAAAGTGGACTCGGAGCCCAGCCCTTTCAGCTCCAGCGCCACATATTCCGCGGTGCCGCCGAACAGCGCGTTGCCGACCGCATACGACAGGCCGACGCCCAGCGCCCGCACTTCCGCAGGGAACATTTCGGCCTTGATCAGGCCGCTGATGGAGGTATAGAAGCTGACGATCGCCAGCGCCAGGATCACCAGTCCGAACGCCGCGTATGGACTGGTCACGTCTTTCAGCGCGTGCAGGATAGGCACGGTGGCGACCGTCGCCAGGGCGCCGAACCACAGCATCGAAGTGCGGCGGCCGATTTTGTCGGACAGCATGCCGAACAGCGGCTGCATCACCATGTAGACGAACAGCGCCGCGGTCATGACCGTGCTGGCGGTCTTGGCGCTCATGCCGGCGGTGTTGACCAGGTATTTCTGCATGTAGGTAGTGAATGTGTAGAAAATCAGCGAGCCGCCGGCGGTGAAACCGACCACCGTCAGGAAGGCGCGCTTATGCTTCATCAGCCCGGCCAGGGTGCCTGCGTCCTTGTTCTTGCGCGTCTCCGCGGTCGAGGTTTCGCTCAGGGATTTGCGCAGGTACAAGGCAACCAGAGCCGCCAGCGCGCCCAGCACGAAGGGAATGCGCCAGCCCCAGGCATGCAGCTGATCCGAGGTCAGCAGCTGTTGCAGGATCACCAGCGCCAGCACCGCCAGCAGCTGGCCGCCGATCAGGGTCACATACTGGAACGAGGCAAAGAAGCCGCGCCGCCCTTCCAGCGCCACCTCGCTCATATAGGTAGCACTGGTGCCGTATTCGCCGCCGACCGACAAGCCCTGGAACAGGCGCGCCAGCAACAGCAGCAAGGGAGCAGCGATACCGATGCTGGAGTAAGTCGGCAGGCAGGCGATCATCAATGAACCGCCGCACATCATCAGCACCGAAATCATCATGGCGGTGCGGCGGCCGTGCTTGTCGGCGATGCGTCCAAACAGCCAGCCGCCGATCGGCCGCATGAAGAAGCCGACCGCGAAGATGGCGGCGCTGTTGGCAAGCTGGGTGGTTGGATTACTGCTAGGGAAAAACATCGGCGCAAAATAGATCGCGCAAAACGAATAGATATAGAAATCGAACCATTCCACCAGGTTGCCGGACGAAGCGCCGACGATGGCGAAAATGCGTTTTCGGGTATCCGCGGCGGCGGCAGGGTCGGAAGGATGAAGCACGGACATGGTTATCTCCTGGTTTTAATGTTTTTTGTACAATCCTGGCAACGACCGATTGATCCAGCTTGAGCTGATGCGCAAGCCACATCATGCCATTCAGACGGCACAACTAGCAAAGGGGGAATTTACGGCTAGGGTCAGGCCTGCGCCGGATGCCTGGCGCAGGCTCGGATATGCAGCGGAAATTGGTGTTGCGGCTCATGTTTGTCTCCTGTGGATTATATTTTTGTATAAGCCATTGCAGACTTCATGCCAGGCCGGCTGGAAAAGCTAAGCGCTTGATTTATTGGAAAATTCTTATCTAGAATACTATCCACAGGACAACTCTTGTGCGGGAATCCGGAATTGCGCCCGCCCGGCTTGCGGTTTTCCGCCCGCCAGGCCGGATTCCGGCAACGAATATGGCCATGCGCCGGCCGCTATTGCGCTACCATCTGCGCTGCAAAAATCAAGAAAACGCTATAGGAACCGCTATGAATCAAGAAGAACGCCTGATCGACATTGAAATCAAGCTGACGCGTCAGGACGACTTGCTGGATGAATTGAACAAGCTGGTCTATCGCCAGCAATTGAAGATAGACCAGCTGGAAGCGCTGTGCGCCGCCCTGGCGCAGCGCATCAAGGATGCCGCCGACAACAGCAATGCGAGCCAGGCCGCCAACGAGCGGCCACCGCATTACTGATCAAAGCAAGCCTTACAGCGGCCGGGTACGCTCTTCCAGCCACTGCAAGGCATCGCCGCGCACGTGCGGCGTGAGGCGCTCACGCACTTGCGCGTGGTAGGCATTGAGCCAGTCGATTTCATCGCTGCGCAACAGGCTGGCGTCGAGGCAGCGGGTATCGATCGGACACAAGGTCAGCGTCTCGAAGCGCAGGTAGTCGCCGAACTCGGTGCTTTCCGCTTCCTGGTTCAGCACCAGGTTCTCAATCCGTACGCCCCAGCGGCCGGGACGATAGATGCCCGGTTCGATGGAGGTGATCATGCCGGCCTCCATGGCGGTATGCGCTTCCGGCGCCGCACTGTTGGAAATCACTTGCGGACCTTCATGCACATTGAGGAAGTAGCCGACGCCGTGGCCGGTGCCATGGCCGTAGTCGATGCCTGCGGCCCAGATCGGCGCGCGCGCGATGGCGTCCAGCATCGGCGATTTGACGGAACGCGGGAACTGCGCCGACGACAGCGCAATCACGCCTTTCAGCACCAGGGTGCAGTCGCGCTTTTGCGCGGCTGAGGGCTGGCCGACCGGCACCATGCGGGTGATGTCGGTGGTGCCGCCGACATACTGGCCGCCGGAATCGATCAGCAGCAAGCCGTCGCCGCTGATGGTCGCATGCGCTTCCGCGGTGGCTTTGTAGTGCGGCATGGCGCCGTTGGCGTTAAAGCCCGCGATTGTCGCAAAGCTCGGGCTGACAAAGCCGGGACGGCGCGCCCGCGCTGCCGTGATGTGGATATCGACCATCAGCTCGGTGACCGCTTCCTGCTCGCGTTTAGCGATCGCCTGCTCCAGCCAGCTGAAGAATTCGCACAAGGCGGCGCCATCCTGCTCCATGGCGGCACGCACGTGGGCCACCTCCTCGGCGCTCTTGCGCGACTTGGCGAAGGTGGTCGGATTGATCGCTTCCACCACTTTGGCTGTGACGGCAACTGCCTGCCGCAATCCCAGCGTCACGCGGCGCGGATCGAGCAGCAGCACGGCATCTGCCGGCAAGCTTGCCAAAGCCGCGGTGGCCTGCGCATACGGCGCCAGCGCCACGCCATCCTGCAGGAGCAGATCGCGCAACGGCGCCGGCACTTTGCCGTCGGCGACGAACAGCGTCACCTGCTGGGGTCCGATCAATGCATGGGCCAGGAACACCGGGTTGAAATTGACATCGGCGCCGCGCAGGTTGAACAGGTAGGCGATATCGTCCAGGGTCGAAATGAAATGCCAGCCGGCGCCCTGCTGCTGCATGGCCAGGCGCAGCTGGTCCAGCTTGGCGGCCCGCGTCAGCGGCGCATGGGCAGCATCGTGCTGGTAGATTTCCGCCATGGGCAAGCCCGGCCGTTCACTCCAGATATCGCCGAGCACATCGAGATCGGTGCGCAGCTTGCTGCCGCCCTTGACCAAAGCCTGCTCCAGCGCGCGCGCCGTCGCCAGCCCCAGCACCGCGGCGTCGACCGCCAGCGTCTGGCCGGCCGCCAGATTGTTCGACAGCCACTCCAGATGCAGCAGGCTGCTGCCGGTAGGCGTCTTCATCAGGACGATTTCAGTGCCGGCCAGCTCGGCTTCGGCCTGCGACCAGTAGCGGCTGTCGGCCCACAGGCCGGCGAAATCGGCGGTAATGATCAGATTGGCGACCGAACCAGTGAATCCCGACAGCCATTCCCGGCCCTTCCAGCGCCCCGGCAGATACTCGGACAGATGCGGATCGGCCGACGGAATCAGGCAGGCATCGACATTGTGGCGTTTCATGGCATCGCGCAGCAGCTGGATGCGCGGGGCGGCGGTAGTCTGGGAAAAGGTTCGGGAGTTCATCGTTGAGTATGGGCAGAATGGAAATTCGGACAATTCGGATATGGAGAGTCACTTACCGCTAAGCTCGTAAGCATACCATTGCGCAAGCGTAAACGGGGCCTTGCGCCCTATCCAGCCGACAATCAACTGACAATCAAAAAAACGAGTAAGCTCTCACGTCACAGTCGCTGCAAAACATTCTGATCATCATAATTTCTCCCAGAGGAAATCGTCATGAGCCGCAAAACACCCATCGAGCGCTATCGCAACATCGGCATCAGCGCCCACATCGACGCCGGCAAGACCACCACCACCGAGCGCATCCTGTTTTACTCCGGCGTCAGCCACAAGATCGGCGAAGTGCACGACGGCACCGCCACCATGGACTGGATGGAGCAGGAACAGGAACGCGGCATCACCATCACTTCGGCCGCCACTACCTGCTTCTGGCAGGGCATGGCTGGCAACTATCCTATCCACCGCATCAACATCATCGATACCCCGGGCCACGTCGATTTCACCATCGAAGTCGAGCGCTCGATGCGGGTGCTGGACGGCGCCTGCATGGTGTACGACGCGGTCGGCGGCGTCCAGCCGCAATCCGAAACCGTCTGGCGCCAGGCCAACAAGTACGGCGTGCCGCGGCTGGCCTTCGTCAACAAGATGGACCGGGTCGGCGCCGATTTCTTCCGCGTGCACCAGCAGATCAGCGAACGCCTCAAGGGCAACCCGGTACTGGTGCAGATCCCGGTCGGCGCCGAAGAGAATTTCCATGGCGTGGTCGACCTGATCAAGATGAAGGCGATCATGTGGGACGACGCCACCCAGGGCGTCAAGTTCGAGTACATCGACATTCCGGCAGCGCTGCAGGAAAGCGCCAAGGAATGGCGCAGCCGCATGATAGAAGCGGCGGCCGACGCCAGCGACGCCATGATGAAGAAATACCTGGAAGGCGAAGACATCAGCGAAGATGAGATCAAGGCCGCCCTGCGGCAGCGCACCATCGCCGGTGAAATCGTCCCCATGCTATGCGGCAGCGCCTTCAAGAACCGCGGCGTGCAAGCCCTGCTGGACGCCGTCATCGATTTCCTGCCGGCGCCGACCGACATCCCGCCGGTCAAGGGTCACGACGCCGACGACCTGGTGGTGGAACGGCGCGCCAGCGACGACGAAAAGTTTTCCGCCCTCACCTTCAAGATCATGACCGATCCGTTCGTCGGCCACCTGAGCTACTTCCGCGTGTATTCCGGGGTGCTGCTGTCGGGCGACTCGGTCTTCATCCCGAACAAGGGCAAGAAGGAAAGGATAGGCCGCGTGCTGCAGATGCATGCCAACCACCGCACCGAAATCAGCGAAGTGTATGCCGGCGACATCGCCGCCGCGGTCGGCCTCAAGGAAGCCAGCACCGGCGATACCCTGTGCGATCCCGGCAGCGTCATCACCCTGGAAAAGATGGTGTTTCCGGATACCGTGATCTCGCAGGCGGTGGAGCCGAAAACCAAGGCCGACCAGGAAAAAATGGGGGTGGCGCTAAGCCGCCTGGCGGAAGAAGATCCTTCATTCCGCGTCAAGACCGACGAGGAATCCGGCCAGACCATCATTTCCGGCATGGGCGAGTTGCACCTGGAAGTGCTGGTGGAACGCATGCGCCGCGAATTCGGCGTCGACGCCTCGGTCGGCAAACCGCAAGTGGCATTCCGCGAAACCATCCGCAAGGTATGCGAATCGAGCGAAGGCAAGTTCATCAAGCAGTCGGGCGGGCGCGGCCAGTACGGCCACGTGGTGCTGAAAATCGAACCGCAGCCGCACGGCAAAGGCTTTGAATTCGTCGACGCCATCAAGGGCGGCACGGTGCCGCGCGAATATATCCCGGCGGTGGAAAAAGGCGTGCGCGAAACCCTGGCCACCGGCGTGCTGGCCGGCTATCCGGTGGTGGATGTCAAGGTCACCCTGTTCTTCGGTTCCTCGCACGATGTCGATTCCAACGAAAACGCCTATCGCATGGCGGCGTCGATGGCGTTCAAGGATGGCTGCCGCCAGGCCAGCCCGGCGCTGCTGGAACCGATGATGGCGGTCGAGGTGGAAACGCCGGAAGAAAAAATGGGCGACGTCATCGGCGACCTGTCGTCGCGGCGCGGCATGATCCAGAGCATGGACGACATCCCGGGCGGCGTCGGCAAGATCGTGCGCGCCGAAGTGCCTCTGGCTGAGATGTTCGGCTACTCCACCACGCTGCGCTCGCTGACCCAGGGCCGCGCTACGTACACGATGGAGTTCAAGCATTACGCCGAGGCGCCGGCCAATGTAACCGACGCCGTGATCAATGCCAAGCATGTGGGGAACGCCAGGCACTGACAGCCGCTCCCGGGCCGGGCAGCGCTGCCCGGCCGGCGCTTACAGCTCGTTTTCGTCGAGGTCCTGCTCCATGCCGTCGACCGGCAGCAAGTGCCCGAGCTTGGCCGCTTTGGTGTCCAGGTATTTGCTATTGAAAGGATTACGATTGAGCATCAGTGGAATCCGTTCGACCACGTTGATGCCGATTTTCTGCAGCGCCGCTACCTTGCGCGGATTGTTGGTCATCAGCCGCAGCGCGGTGATATCCAGGTGTTCCAGCATGGTTTCGCACAGGCTGTAGTCGCGCAGATCCGCGGCAAAGCCGAGTTGCTGGTTGGCTTCCACCGTATCGGCGCCGCCATCCTGTAAATGATAGGCGCGCAGCTTGTTGATCAGGCCGATGCCGCGCCCTTCCTGACGCAGATACAAGATGGCGCCGCGCCCTTCGGCGGCGATCTTTTGCAAGGCGCCTTCAAGCTGGGCGCCGCAATCGCAGCGCTGGCTGAACAATGCATCGCCGGTCAGGCACTCGGAATGGACGCGCGCCAGTACCGGCGCGCCATCGTTGACTTCGCCCAGAGTCATGGCCAGGTGTTCTTTGCCGGTGCTGTGTTCGATGAATGCGTGCAGCTGGAAAGTCGCCCATGGCGTCGGCAGCGCGCACGAGGTCACATATTCCAGCGCTTGATAGCCTGAGGCGGCAGATAGATTGCCTTTATTATTAGTGGTGCTCATCAGATAGGTTCAGAGTGAATAAAAGGCATGCCATTGCATAAATGACATGCCCGCAATTAATATGTGGTTTAACAATGCTAGGTATACGCGCCATTTTACGATTATTCGAAAATATCCGTTTGACGGCGGCCCTTGCAAACCGCTCCCTGTCTCGTAAATAGGGATTAAACCGGCGTTTTCAACAGTTTGCCCCGTGTTTGAGGGGATTTATTGTTAGAATCTCATCTACTCAAACCTAAGACTATCAATGCGCGAAGTCCCCGACCTGATTGCTTGCGAAGGATGCGATGCCCTATACCGCAAGGTGCAGCTGCGCCGCGGCGAAATCGCCCACTGTCCGCGCTGCGGCACCGAGTTGGACCGCGACGACGGCCGCCAGCGCGAACGCATCCTGCCGCTGACCGTGGCCAGCCTGATCATGTTCCTGATCGCCAACAGCTTTCCCATCGTCGAAATCGAGCTGCAGGGCCTGCGCAGCCAGACCACGCTGTTCGGCGCCGTGCTGTCGCTAAGCGCTGAAGGCATGTCGCTGGTAGCCATGCTGGTGCTGGCGACCACCATCCTGTTTCCGCTGCTGCAGCTGCTGTTTTTGCTGTACTTGCTGTTAACGCTACGCAGCGATCGCACCCCGCCCGGCTTCCGCTGGCTGGTGCACGCCATGCAAAACCTGCGCCCCTGGGGCATGGTGGAAGTATTCCTGCTGGGCGTGCTGGTGGCGGTGGTCAAGCTTTCGAACATGGCCACCGTGCTGCCTGGCGTCGCACTGTGGGCCTTCGGGGTCCTGACCGTATTGTTGACGGCGGTGGTTTCCTTCAATCCGCGCCGCTTCTGGCAGATGGCGTTTGCCGACAGCAGCGCACAGGAATCGCCATGAGCAGCGGCGCCATCGAAGCGGATGATCCGATCATCGTTGCCGGCGACGAAGACCTGCCGGAGCACACCGCCGCCAGCCTGGGCATGATGTCGTGCCACCACTGCGGCACGGTATGGCAGGATGTGGCCGAAGATGACGACTGCCAGCGCTGCGGCACCGCGCTGCACATGCGCAAGCCGCACAGCATCATGCGCAGCTGGGCGCTGCTGATCGCCGCCTGCATCATGTACATTCCCGCCAACCTGATGCCGGTGATGGTCACCAAGACCCTGCTAGGCGTGCAGCAAGACACCATCATGAGCGGCGTCATCTATTTCTGGGTATCCGGTTCCTGGGAACTGGCGGCGATTATCTTCATCGCCAGTTTCCTGGTGCCGCTGTTCAAGCTGGCCTCGCTGATCCTGCTGACGGCGACCGCGCAAAACCAAAGCCGCTGGCGCCGCCTGCAACGCGCCAAACTGTACCGCCTGGTGGAAATCATCGGCCGCTGGTCGATGCTGGACGTGTTCGTGGTGTCGCTGCTGGCGGGACTGGTGCAGATTGAAGGTTTCGCCAAGATCACCGCCGGTTTCGGCGTGGTGGCGTTTGCCTCGGTGGTGGTGCTGACCATGCTGGCTGCGCTCAGCTTCGATCCGCGCCTCACCTGGGACGACAGGCCGCACCGTCTTGCGCAAAAATCGACAACAAAGCGACAACAAAGCGGCAACAAAGCAACAGAATTGACAAACAAGTCAAAAAATAAGTAAGCAAAAAAGTGAAAGCACAAGATGAGCGATGAAAACACCCCGGCGCCCTCCCTGCCGCCCCTGCCCGCGCCGAAGCTGAGCCGCAAACGCGACTGGCTGCCGTCGCTGATCTGGCTGATTCCTATCGTCGCCGCCGTGGTCGGCCTGACGCTGGTGGTCAAGATCCTGGTTGAACGCGGGCCGTCGATCACGATCACCTTCCGCACCGCCGAAGGCCTGGAAGCAGGCAAGACCAAGGTCAAGTACAAGGATGTCGACATCGGCCTGGTACAGACCATCACCCTCAGCAAGGACCGCTCGCACGTACTGGCTAACGTCCAGCTGTCGAAGGAAGCGGAAAGCTTCACCGCCGCAGACACCCGCTTCTGGGTGGTGCGGCCGCGGGTGGCGGCTTCTGGCGTTTCCGGACTGGGCACCTTGCTGTCGGGCGCCTACATCGGCGCCGACGCCGGCACCGCCAAGGACAAAAAGGACGAATTCACCGGTCTGGAAGTGCAGCCTATCGTCCGGCTCGACGCCAGCGGCAAGCAGTACATGCTGCACGCCACCGACATCGGCTCGCTGGACATCGGCTCGCCGATCTATTTCCGCCGCATCAAGGTCGGCCAGCTGGCCGCATACGACCTGGATGAAGACGGCAAAGGCGTGACCTTGCGCATTTTCATCGATGCGCCCTACGACAAGTTCATCGGCGTCAACACCCGCTTCTGGCACGCCAGCGGCTTCGACATGCAGATCAACGCCAGCGGTTTCAAGCTGCGCACGCAATCGCTGGCGACCGTGGTGCTGGGCGGCATCGCCTTCCAGTCGCCGGACGATGAGCTGGGCATCAAGGCCAAGGAAAACACCACCTTCAACCTGGCGCCGGACGAAGAAACCGCCTTGAAGGAACCCGATGGCCCGTCGGAAACCGTGATCATGTATTTCAATCAGTCGCTGCGCGGCCTGACGCCGGGCACTACGATCGACTTCCGCGGCGTGGTGCTGGGCGAGGTCAAGTCGATAGGTATCGAGTATGATGCCAAGCAGCGTGAATTCCAGATGCCGGTCGCGGTGCAGATCTATCCGGAACGTTTGGGCCGCAAGTACGCCGAGGATGAGCGCCATTCCACCTACACCGCCAAACAGCGGCTGGAATACATGGTCGGCCGCGGTTTGCGGGCGCAGCTGCGCACCGGCAACCTGCTGACCGGGCAACTGTATATCGCGCTCGACTTTTTCCCGAAAGCGCCGCCAGTGAAACTCGACAATTCGACTTCGGTGGTAGTGTTGCCGACGATTCCGAACAGCCTGGATGAAATCCAGTCGCAGATCGCCGAGATCGCCAAAAAGCTGAGCAAGGTGCCGTTCGACCAGATCGCCGCCGACCTGCAAAAAACCATCGGCACCATGAACCGTACTCTGCTCAATGCCGAGCAGTTGACCAAGAGCCTGAATAACGACGTGGCGCCGGAAATCATGGCGGCGATGAAAGACGTGCGCAAGACGCTGGACAACGCCGACCGCACCCTGTCCGACAACTCGCCGCTGCAGCAGGATATCCGCCAGACGCTGCAGGAACTGACGCGTTCGGCCGCTTCGGTGCGCATCCTGACCGATTACCTGGAACGCCATCCGGAGTCACTGATCCGCGGCAAGCAAGAAGAAAGCAATAAATGATGACGACCAAGACCACAGCAAGCCGCGCGCGCGGCGCCATATTCGCAGCGGCGACAGTAGCTGCAACGCTGGCCCTGGCCGGCTGCGCCTCCAGCCCGACACGCTTCTATACGCTGTCGGCGCCGCCGGCTGCAATCCCGGCGGTAGCGCAAAATGCCAAACTGTTTATCGAAGTCTCGCCCATCGCCTTGCCGGAGCGCCTGGCGCGGCCGCAACTGGTGGTGCGCAGCAGCGGCGCCAATGCCGGCACCCGGGTTGACATCCTGGAGCAGGAGCGCTGGTCCTCGCCCTTCAACAACGAATTGCGCGATGCGCTCGCCAGCGCCATCGCCAGCCGCCTGGGCGCAACCGACGTCAGCCGCTCCGGCAGGCCGACCGACCAGCCGGTCTACCGCATCGCCATCGAGTTGCGCGAATTCGATGCCGCCCCCGGCGACAAAGTGCAAGCCACCTACGGCTGGACCGTCACCCGCTCGGACAATGCCAAGACCAGCGCCTGTCAGTTGACAGTAGCGGAACCGGTCGCTGCCGGCATCGACGCCCTGGTGCTGGGCGTGCAGCGCACCGTGGCCGATGCCGCCGGCGCCATCGCTGCCAGCGTCGGTACATTCAAGAACGGCGCCGCACCGGCTTGCCAGGGTTGACGGCACAGTACGGCAGCCATGATCGATAAACAGCAGGAACTGGCGAAATCCAAGCATCTGGCGCTGCTGTTCCTGGGCGTCGCCAGCGCCGTGTTTGTTGTCACGCTGCTGCTGCCCGGCGGTTTCTGGCCAGACCTGGTCAAAGCCGTCTCAGAAGCGGCGATGGTGGGCGCGCTGGCCGACTGGTTCGCGGTGCACGCCCTGTTCCGGCGGATACCGATCCCGCTGCTGTCGCGCCATACCGCCATCATTCCCAGGAACAAAGACAAGATCGCCGACAACCTGGCATTGTTCGTCAAGGATAAATTCTTCGATGTCGAGTCGATCGCCGGGCTGATCCGCAAGCACGATCCGGCCAAGCTGCTTTCCGCCTGGCTCAGCGGCCCCGACAATACCGAGAACTTCGGCCGCCATCTGCTGCGGGAAGCCGCACGCATGCTGGACTTCATCGAAGACGCTCCGGTGCAGCGCTTCATGACCAGGGCGCTGCACGTGGCGCTGGAAAAAATCGACCTGTCGCAATCGGCCGGCGTGATTCTCGACCAGCTGACCAAAGACGGCCGCCATCAGGCTCTGCTGGATGAAGCGCTGCGGCAGTGCGCCGGGCTGTTGAACAGTCCCGATACGCAAGAACTGATCGCCGGCGAAATCGTGGTCTGGCTCAAGCAAGACCATCCCTTGAAAGAGAAGGTCCTGCCATCCGAATGGCTAGGCCGGCAAGGCGCGGATGTTGCCGTCAATGCAGTGAGCCGCCTGATTGCCGAGATCAGCGGCAACAAAAACCATGCCTTGCGCGGCAGGTTCGACGTCTTCACCAAGCGCTTCATCGAGCAGCTCAAGGAGGATCCGGAATTCCTCGCCAAAGGCGAACAGATCAAAGCCTACCTGCTCAACGACCCTACCCTCTATCTCTACCTGAAAACCCTGTGGGGATCGCTGCGCAGCTGGTTGAAAGAAGATCTGGCCCGCAGCGACTCGCGGCTGCACCGGAACATTGTCGCCGCCGGCCATTGGCTGGGCAAGACGCTGGCGGACGATCCTGCATTCCGGCAGTCCGTCAACCAGCATCTGGAAGAGGCGGCAAAGAACATGGCGCCCGACTTTGCCGACTTCCTGACCCGCCATATCAGCGATACCGTCAAAAACTGGGACAGCCGGGAAATGGCGCGGCAGATTGAACTGAACATCGGCAAGGACCTGCAATGGATACGCATCAACGGCACTATCGTCGGCGGCCTGATCGGCCTGTTGCTGTATCTGGTTTCGCAGCTGCGGCAATGGCTGCCGCATTTTTAAACAGCCTAGCCGCTCAATCAGCCCGCGCTAACCGGGCCTAAAACCGTTCGTAGCCCAGCAGATAGCGCCACTCGCCAACCGCCAGGCTGGCCATCGGCAGGCGGCCGATGCGGATGCGCTTGATTGCCACCACCTGCAGCCCGACCTGCTCGCACATGTGCACCAGCAAGCCGCGTTGCGGCGCCTTGAGGGCGAAGCGCAGGCGTTTTTCGTTCTGCCAGCTGACCTTGATCGGCGGCAGCGGCTTGCGGTTGAAACTCAAACCGTGGTTCAACAGCTTCAAGCCGTCCGCAATGATGTCGCCGCTCACCTCGACGATGAATTCGTGTTCGATCTTGGCGGCATCGTCGACCAGCTTGCGCGTCACCCGCCAGTCCTGGCTGAAAATCAGCAGGCCGCTAGCCAGCGTCTCCAGCGGCTCGATCAGGTTCAGGTTGTTCAGGTGGCGCTTGAGAAAGCGCAGTTCGGCACGGTCGTCGGCCGCCCGTTTGTCGGCTGCCACCAGGCGCGCCGCCAGCTCAGCCACCGGCGTCTCGGCGAACAGATTCAGTCCGGCCGGCTTATGGTACAAGATGGTAACCGGATCTTGCGGCTCCAGCGTGGCCTCCGGCAGCAATTCGATCTGCTGCCCTGCGCCGATGCGCTGTCCGGGTTCTTCCACCAGCACGCCGTCAACCTTGACCCAGCCACCTTCGATATATTGTTCGGCTTCGCGGCGCGAGCAGGAAAGCTGGTCGGCGAGCTGTTTCGCCAGGCGGATGGATTCAGTCATGTATGTATGCCTTGATCTTCATTTATTTGCGATACAGTTCGGGACGCGACTTGTTGCGCTGTTCGTAAATGGTCTTGGCGTCTGCCCGTGCGCGTTCCAGCGTACGCATGGCCGGGTCGTCGTCGTGCAGGGTAAAAAAGTCAGCCGCTTGCGCCCGCATCACGTACTTGATCGCGGCATCGTCCTTGAGGTCGTAAAGTTCGACCATCAAGGTCGTGACTTCATCCAGATATTCTTCGTAGGTCATGATTAACTCCCGTGTTTCCTGCCTCGCTCTCCTTCATCCACCACGTTACAGGAAGAGTTAGTGCAGTGTTGCGCACATAATGACACTTAATAAACGGTGTCTTTTTGCGCCATGCGTCGTTGTAAATCCTCGCGATAGCCCACTATCGCTCCGGTTTACGCCTAGCCTGGCGCAAAAATACACCATTTCTTAAGCGCCATTACATGCGCAGCACTACACTAGGCGGGCGTATTTTCGCATCAAACAGCCCCGAGGACCAAGTTATCGGACTCAGCCTGCCTTGGCTGGCGGCCTTATTCCACCGAATCGGCGCCAGGTCCGCCTGATTTTTGCCGCGTGCTGCCTGCCGCTGTCGTCCAGCAGGTCCAACGCCAGCTCGCAGTGCGGCTCCAGCTCGGGCCGCTGTTCTGCGATCTGCCGCAGCAGCCCGTTGGCGACATTGCGGTCATTCGAAACGCCCAGCATGTCTTGCAACTCGCTCAGCCCTTGCACATAGGATCGCATGCGCTTGGGTGGAAAATACGATTCAAAGAATTCCGCGGCGTAGCGTGCTTTCTTGGCGGCGATCCTGAGGCGATGCCGTTTTGCCGGCCCTTGGCGCTTGATGCCCTTGCCGCGCGCCAGCAGCTTGCTCTGCAACTTGGCCAGCTTGCTGCGCGCGAATTTCTTCAAGGGCATCGACAGCGCGGCAATCTGCTCAGCGCTTTGCTGCTGGCGCCAGCGCCGCCCTTCCAGCCAGCTTCCCAGCGACAGCAGCAATCTGGCATAGGCACGGGAAGCCAGGGCATTGGCAGCCGCTTGACGGTGCTTGCCTGCCTCGCTGACGGTATGCTGCCGCAGATGTTCTAGCTGCGGCGCATGCCGGCTATTTTCGGCAGCATCGCTCAGGGTGGCAGACGCTAGCACTTCCCAGTCGCGCGCCGGCCCCAGCAGGCCTGCCAGCCAGCGCAGCTGTGCGGCGATCTCCGGCGGCGTCTGGATGATTTTCTTGAACAGTCCCAGCGCCGCGCGCAAGCGCCGCAGCCCGACCCGCATCTGATGCAAATGCTCCGGATCGCCGCCATGCATGACGCCGTCTTCATTACCCTGTATCTGCGCCAGGCAGTTGTACAACAGTTGCTGGAAACCCTGCTCCAGTGTCAGTGCCAGCGACAGCTTGAGCGGCTGCGCTTTCACGACAGCCGGTGCTTGCGGCGTATGCAAGGCATAGCCGCGCTCCGCCTTGCTGATATTAGCGCTGCGCAGAGGCAGGCTGTTTTGCAGTTCAAGGGCGACATCGAACAGGCTGGCAGAATCGCCGGCTTTCAATTCCAGCTCGATTTCACTGATCGGAATCGTCTGGTCGCCATGGACCACTTCTCCCTGGTCCAGCGCCAGTTCGATCTCAGCGCCGGAAGGCAAACGCAGCAACCATATGGTGCGCCGGAAGCGTGTCGCGAACACCGGCTGCAGCCGCTCGGCCAGCGCCGGCGCGGACATCAGCCCGGCCACCGCCGAACCGGTCTCGATCAGTCCAAGCAAGGCCGGCAGGTCAGGCCTGGCGCCATGGATCTCCGACTCCCACTCCGGGCGCTGGTGCAAGCCGGCCGCTACCTGGCCGCCGCTTTTACAGGTTTGTATCAGGCGCCTGCCGACCCGGCGCACACGCAAAGCGGTGTGATTCTGTTTCAGGTAGAGCTCAGGGGTATCGAAATAAACGCTGTCCAGTTGCCGCGACTGTGGCTTATTGACCGCATGTTTTTTTAACAAGGGATGGCGCCGGAAGCGGTTTACATCGGCCGGATCCAGCAATAATTTTAATTCGATTTCCATGTTTTCCAATGTTAAACAAAATTGCGGATAGCGGCAAAACTATCCGGCGACGCGATCTTTATCCTGGCGCCGTATGCACAGTATAGGCAGCGCGGCCCTGCTTGCACGGGCAATTTTTTCTGTAAAAAACCACAAGTAATCGCCAGCGACACGGACTTTTTGCATTTTACATTCATGACACAAGAGTAATAGGTTATTTTTTGCTAGGTAATTATCAATTATCGCAAAACTTCGCCAATCTTCGTCTAATTGACTAAATAATCGTCTATTTACAAAAGAAATTCATTTTACATTTATTGCTTTAAAGGAATTTATTTATCACATTTCGCGAGAAAATTGTGCCGCACGGAAAATAAAACAACGTAAATAGTAAAATATTTCAGGCGCGTTACATCGGCTCTCAAACTGATACAAAATGAAATGGCGATGCCCCAAACCGTTGCAAGGTACGGGTCACCGCTTGTCGATTGGACACACACAGTCCACTCCGGCAAAACAAAACGAAAACATGCTGCGCGGCGAATTTATCGAATTGGCCGTAAAAAAAGCATGAAGCGAAATTGATCATTTCCTTATAAATAAAGTGGAGAGCTTTCAGATGAAGAAGAAGTTTTTGGCATCAGCTGTTGCAGCAATTTGCCTCGCTCACAACCCCGTCGCCTTCGGCGCAGATCAAACCACCCCTTCCCCCGACAGTCTTGAACGCATCACGATTACTGGTTCAAATATTTCCCGCATCAACAAAGAAGGGCCGACCGCGGTTGAAGTAATCAAGCGCGAGGAAATCGAGAAATCGGGGGCCAGCACTGTCCTGGAACTGTTGAGCAAGCTGCCCTCGGTTTCGGTCGGTCTTGACGGCAACAGCAACACATCTTTCGCCCAAGGCGCCGCCTCGGTCGGTCTGCGTGGTCTGGATGCAAAATATACCTTGATCCTGCTGAACGGCCGCCGCCTGGCGAACTATGGCTTCGCGGACGGCGCCGAAAACTCCTTCGTCGACCTGAACAACCTGCCGCTGGCAGCGATTGAATCGGTTGAAATCCTGCGCGACGGCGCATCCGCGATCTATGGATCGGATGCAGTGGCCGGTGTAATCAACTTCAAAACCAAAAGAAACTATCAAGGTGTCGAGGGCACAGCCAATCTGGGCACCAATGAAAAAGGCGACGGCGGCACAGCCAGCGCCAGCGTCACTGCCGGCTGGGGCGACCTCGACAAGGATGGCCAGAACCTGCTGTTGACGGTCGACGTGTTCCGCCGCAATCCTTTGCAGAGCGATAAGCACGACGCCACCGCCAATCGCGATTTCAGCCGCTTTGGCGGCAGCGATAACCGTAGCATCGATCGCTACCTGGGTAGCCTCAACGACTACACGACCGGCGAACCAGGCTTTCCCATACCCGGCTGCCGCGGCACGGTTGGCGTCAGCAGCGGCACCGGCGACACGCGCTGCTTCAACAACCAGACGGTGCAGCTGTCGCCAAAGATCTTGCGCGGCGGGATTTCTGCAATCTTTACAAAACGGCTCAGCGGCCAGGACGAACTGTTCGGCGAAGCCAGTTTCAATCACAGCGAAACCAGCGTCCAGTATGCTTTGCCGAGCTTTGATTCGCAATTCATCGGCAAAACTGCCGGCTCCACCAATCCCGGCCTGGCCAACCTGCCAGGGCCAAGCCCGGACGGTTCCCTGCAAGGATTCACGCCCGGCGATCAGCTGCGCGTGTACCGCGCCATCTATGAAGCGCCGCCAACCGTCAATAAAATCACCAGCGACACTATCCGTCTGGTAGGCGGATGGCGCGGCCAGATCGGCAACTGGGACAGCGAAGGCGCGCTCAGCCTGAACCAGAACCGCCTCAAGGACGCTGCCTCCAATTCCGTCCTCAAAGATGTCTCGACGGCCTCTTTGCAAAACGGCCTGCTCGGCAAGGGCGGCTACGATCCGTTTGCCTACTGGAATCCAGCCAGCGTCGTCGATCCGATGCTGACCACCACCGAACGGGTGGCGGTCTCGCGTCTGGAAACCCTGGACTGGAAGATGTCCGCGCCGGAATTGTTTTCCTTTAACGGTGCACCGGTCGGTTTCGCCTGGGGTGCGCAAGCGAGCCACGAATCGATCGACGACCGCCCTG
>Ga0210409_10002506_pt1 | contig 21755 bp, 20 predicted proteins | sample IncBWH17MmetaG_FD_161649 | JGI IMG/M metagenome (GOLD analysis project Ga0210409, IMG submission 161649) | Forest soil microbial communities from Barre Woods Harvard Forest LTER site, Petersham, Massachusetts, United States - Inc-BW-H-17-M | ecosystem: Environmental > Terrestrial > Soil >...
CTCTCTTCGCGCGCACCCGGGCGCAGCCTGGCCACGCAGATCCGCCAAGCCCTGCTGCTCGGCCTGGCCTACAACATCTACCGCCTGAGGCATCGGTCCGCTCAAAGAGGATGTCAACAGAGCCCAAGTGTTGCAAACAAAAGGCTTACGGTAGAATTAACTCCTTTAGATGCAACACTTACGAAGAAACCCGGGGGTGGGGGTGCACAGCCACTTCTTCTACCCATCACTGAACACCGAACACAGGCCACTCTTCCTCCGGTTGCCGCTCTCGCTCACGAATGCTACGATTTGGTGTTCCATGTCCCCTGCTGATACCCAACTTACGAACGCCCCCCGGCCACGTGTGGGCATACCTTGGCGCACCACCCAGGAACAGCGCGACGGCATTCGGGACAAGCTCGACCTTTACTTCCAAGCGGTCCGGAAGGCGGGTGCCGATCCCGTGGACGTGTCGCTCCAGCAATCGCCTGCGGAGCTTGAGAAGCAGCTCCAAGACTTGGACGCCTTCGTCCTTCCCGGCAGCCCGGCCGACGTCGATCCGGCACGTTACGGCGAGCCTAGGCACGCCAAAACGGTGAACCTGGATCCCAATCGCGACAATACGGACGCCGCCATCCTTCGCCATGCGCTCAGTTCTTCGAAGCCCGTGCTGGCCATCTGCTACGGCTGCCAGATTCTTAACGTTCACCTCAATGGGACGTTGGTCCAAGATATCCACGGGGAGAAGCCCGCGTCCGGGCCGCACGGCGCCACCGATTTGCCTCCAGGGTCCGTCAAAGGCGATATCGAACATCAGGCACAATTCGCTCCCGAGAGTCGTCTCGCCAATCTAAATGGTTCGCAAGCGGTCATCATCAACAGCAGCCATCACCAGGCAATTGATAAACCCGGCGAGAATCTTCGTGTAGCCGCGCACGCGCCGGACGGCACCATAGAAGCCATTGAATGGACCGGGAGCCCGAATTGGGTCGTAGGCGTTCAGTGGCACCCAGAGCGCCGCGGCGACGCATTGTCCGAAAAGCTCTTCGCCGAATTCGTTGGCGCAGCACGCAGCGCCCGTGAAGCCGTCGCGCACAAAATGTAAGCGATTTAGTTTTTCCATTTTCGATTTTCGAATTTCCAGTTTCGAGTTTCTACTTTCGGGGGTTTCATGATTTCGCTTGCAGGCAAGGCGGCACTCATCACCGGCGGTTCACGCGGCATCGGCGCGGCTGCGGTTAAATTATTCGCGCAGGCCGGCGCCGACGTGGTCTTCAACTACGTCAAGGCCAAGGACGCCGCCACTCAGGTCCAGCAGGAAGCCGGCAAGCACGGCACGCGCGTAGAGGCCTTCAAAGCCGATGTGGGCAAACACGCCGATAATCAGAAACTCGTCGAGCACACCATCGCGCGCCTCGGCCGGCTGGACATTCTCGTCGCCAATGCCGGCGTCTGGAACCAGGACGACGCCCCGATCGAAAAGATGACCGAAAAACAGTGGGACGACATGATTCGCATCAACCTCAAAAGCGTCTACTCCATCATCCACTTCACCGTCCCGCAGATGATCAAGCAGAAGTCCGGAAAAATTATCCCCATCAGCTCCACCGCCGGGCAGCGCGGCGAATCCTTCCACACGCACTACGGCGCGTCGAAAGGCGGCATCATCAGTTTGACCAAGGGTCTGGCCACCGAACTCGCCCGTCACAATATTCTTGTGAACTGCGTCGCCCCCGGATGGGTTGCCACGGACATGTCCAATCCCGTGCTAGACACGAAAGCCGGCCAAAAGATGGCCGCTTCCGCCATTCCGCTGGGCCGCGCCGCCACCGCGGAAGAAATTGCTGGACCAATCCTCTTTGCCGCCTCGGACCTGGCCAACTTCATGACCGGAGAGATCATCAATGTAAATGGAGGCGCGATCTTGTGCGGTTAAAGTTCACCCAGTTCGTAGCGGTTTCTCTGCTTGCCGGCGCGGTGTTGGTTGCGCGCGCCGCCGCACAGAATCCGGACACCATGATGCCGGAGCAGAGCGCCACCAAAGGAAAGCAGATCCTCAGCGATCTCATCAACGCATTCGGCGGTCCCGGCTACACCGAAGTTCGCGAAAGCCAATGCCAGGGCCGCCGCGCGCTTTTCGGCCATAGCGGCGACGTGACTGGTTATATCCAATTTACCGAAGAGCGCCGCTTCCCGGACAAAGTCCGCACGGAATACGTTGCCAAGGGCCACAACACTCTCCTCGCCTCTTTGATCGGCCTGGACGGTTTGGACATCACGCACGGCGGCCTCGTCATTACGCTTTACAACGGCGATCGCGGCTGGACCTATGACCGCAGTGGCGTCAGCGAAATTCCGGCAACCGCGATCAGCGTTTTTCAGGAAGGGGTCAAGCGCGACATTGATAATTTGCTTCGCCTCCGCCTCAACGAGCCGGGCTTGGCCGTTCGCTTCGGCGGTGACGACATCGTGGACCGCCGGGAAGTACAATGGGTCGAGATCACGGATAGCGAGGACCGCAAGTTCCGGCTCGCCGTGGACCGTTTGACGCATTTCCTGATTCGCAGCATGGTCACCACCAAGGATGAAGAAAACCAGCAGCTCAACGACGACGTCACCATCTACACCAATTACCAGTTGAAGGACAGCGTCTGGGTGCCGCTGCAAGTTTCCCGCGAACATAACGGCCGCCGCGCTTCCCAATTTTTTTACGAGACCTGCAAATTCAATCCAGGCTTGCCCGATGTTCTTTTCGCCAAAGAGTCGTTGCAAAAGGGCGGCGCTGAGGCCGTTCTCAAAAAGAGCAAGAACTAAAAGAAGCGGATCCGCGATAAGCTGGATCGGCTTCCATGAATCTCACTCCCCGCCAGCAGCGCGCGCTGGAATCCATCTGCGAAACATTTCTTCCTAAAGCGGAAGGCTGGCCTTCCGCGTCCGAATTGCGAATCCCCGGAGCCATCGCCGGCGCTCTGGATTTCAATCCTCGTGCGAATGACCGCGCGCAATTTCTCCAGCTTCTCGATTTGTGGGATTCGAGACTCCACAGTCTTCTCACAGTTGGACGTCTGAAGAACTTTTCCTCGCTTTCGAATAAGGATCGCATTCGCGTTCTGCGCTCGTGGTCGGACAGCGGGATCGGCAAGCGCCGCGCCGCGTTCCAGGCGCTTCGAAAAGCGATCGGGTTTCTTTACGTCATGCTGCCCGCCGCGGATGGCTCGCGCAGCGCGGTTTGGGATCGCCTTCAGTATCCGGGCCCGCTCCGTGCCCAGAATGTTTCGAAACCTCGTCCTCTCCACGTCATGGTTCCTGACCGCGACATGAAATTGTCCTGCGATGTTTGCGTCGTGGGTTCCGGCGCGGGCGGCGGGACTGCCGCCGCGATTCTCGCTGCGGCGGGAGAAGATGTCATCGTTCTGGAAGCCGGCGGGTACTACGATGACGCGGATTTTGACGGCGCTGAGCTTGGCGGTTTTCAGCGGCTTTACACGGAAGCGGGCTTCGCAGCCACTGCCGATCACAGCGTAGGGTTACTCGCCGGTGAATGTTTCGGAGGCACGACGGTCATCAATTACTGCACATCGTTTCGAACGCCGGATGACATTCGAACCGAGTGGGCCGCGGCCGGCGTACCGTGGTTCGCAAGCGAGGAATACACGCGAAGCCTCGATACGGTTTGCGAACGATTGCACGTCAATCTCGATCACAATCGCGTCTCTGCACGCGAACAAGTCCTCGAGCGCGGTTTACGTGGGCTCGGCTGGCACGTGGATGCCATGCCGCGAAATGTGATTGGGTGCGACCAAGGAAAAGTTTGCGGATATTGTGGTTACGGATGTGCAATTGGAGCGAAACAGTCCACGACGAAGACGTGGCTCGCGGATGCGCAACAACATGGCGCACGGTTTGTCGTGGAAACTCGCGCGCTTCGCGTTCGAATCGAGGCCGGGGCCGCTACTGGCGTGGAAGCGCATTCGAAAAGCGGCCACGGCGTCAACATCCGGTGCAAAGCAGTGGTTGTTGCTTGCGGCTCGATTCATACGCCTGCGCTTCTGCTGCGTTCCGGACTGCGCAACGAGCACATTGGGAATCATCTGCATCTTCATCCCGTTTCGAATGTCTGCGGCGTATTCGACGAGGAGATTCGGCCCTGGGAAGGAACGATGCAGGCCATTTACTCCGATGAGCATCGTTTTCTCACCGGAAGCTATGGCGTGAAGTATGAAACCACCGCTCTGCAGCCCGTCATCGCTGCCGCTGTTCTCCCCTGGCGCGATCCGCAGCAATACCGGTCATTGATGGAGAAGCTTTCACATACGTCGGCGATTGGTGTTCTTCTGCGTGATCGTGATGGCGGGCGCGTCACGATCGGCCACGACGGCCATCCCATCGCTCATTACGCGCTTTCGGGATTCGATCGCGGGCATCTGCGCCGCGGGTTCATTGGCGCCGCGCGCATCCTGGACGCTGCGGGTGCGCGGCTGATTTTTTCTCCGCATGCCAAGTGGTGCGCGTACGAACCGGGCCGGAGCGGTTCGCTCGATACCTTCACGGAGGCGATGGATTCGGCCGGGTGGGACTCCGGCCGACTGGCGCTCTTTTCGTTCCACATTCAGGGGACCGCGCGGCTCGGGGGATCGCCGAAATCCTCCGCGACGAATCCAGACGGCCAAGTCTGGGAGGCCCGCAACCTCTATGTGATGGACAGTTCTTCGTTTCCGTCCGCTTCCGGCGTGAATCCCATGATTTCCATCGAAGCGATCGCTCACCGCAACGCGTCTGCCCTTGCAGCACGCCTTAGATAGACATTCCTTTTGACGCGGATTAATTGGACAAGGGGCAACGAATGTTAACTTATAAATACTTTTATTGTTGCCGAGTTAGCCGTTGTTCGCATGTGGCATTCCGTCACATTTTTACCCATACTCGTCTTGGCCTTTTAGAATGTATACTTGTAATCTCTAGAAGTTCCTACTTTTGGCGATAGTTGCGCAGGGCTGCTCTCGGCCCTGCAAGTGCAAGAATATGGGAAGCTTGCCGTGTCGGCAGGCTTGATGCTCGATTGGAGCAGGATAAGGGAAGCCGTCTTGGGACGGAGTCGCAAACACTCGGGCCGTCGTCGAAGCCACACTGGTGGCTTCAGCATGGTCGAATTGGCGGTGTCCATGACCGTGCTGCTGATTCTGACGGCCATTGCTATTCCTTCGCTGATGTACTCGTTCCGGACCTATCAGCTGAACGACGCGGCAACGCGTGTTTCCGACGCCCTGAAATTTACGCGCTACGAGGCGGTTCGGCGTAACACGCAGGTATGTTTCCTGATGCAAGGCGGGTCCGGATCCCCTTGGGTCATTGGAACGGACTCCAATTGCAGCGGAACATTCAGTGCGAATGAGAGGCAGCAGGTGATTGCCGGTTTCGCGGGCATTCTGGGCCCAGGCGTGGCCCCGGGCCCCTCGGCCATATCTACGGCCTTGGGCGGGACCATCCCTACGCCGGTGTATAACACTGGCAGCTCAATCAGGTTCGACGCGCGCGGTGCGATTCGTGTCGGCGGGAGTGTTTCCAATACCATATTTGTGTTTTACCTCGGTAGCTCGGCCGATCCTGAGTTCGGATATCGCGCCGTGGTTCTAGTTCCCTCGGGCAATATCCAAATCTGGACTGCCCCGGCGGCTGGCCCCTGGCAACAAGTCAGCTGAGACGGGGAATCAAGGACAATGATGAAGCTCTCTTTCAAATTCGCACGGAGGAAGGACAGGGGCTTCAGCATTCTGGAGATGATGCTTGCCACAGTCATCTTGCTGGTGGGACTAGTGGCGATTGCGCAGCTTGTACCCGCTTCAATCCTCCTGAATTATAGAAATCGAACCGATTCCTCGGCGCTTGTTTTTGCCCAACGCGAGTTGGATCAGATGCTCGATCAGCCGATCAATCCAACGTCGAACCAATTCACGGATGCCCTGGGAAACGTCTGTAAGCTTGGCGACCCCACGCACCCCAATTCCCTCCAAGGAACGAACGTCGTGCTCTTCAACAACCAATCCGCAATCGACTTTGGATCCTCGGTCTCCGGCTATAACTTTACTTTCCAGGACCCGACTGATCCCAACGGCGTGACGTACGACGTGCGTTGGGCAGTGATCATCACCGGGAACAGCACCACCGCCTCGTCGAAACGATTTATCCTTGGCATCCGGCAAGTCGGCGGCAACGGTTATTTCCAGCCCATTACGCTTGATACGATGGTGGAAAAATGAACCTGGCACTACGTCAAAAGCCGCAGATGGGGTTTACGCTAGTCGAGTTGCTGGTCGCTCTGGGCATTTTTCTTGTGATCACGGGAGCCGCGTTCGCGCTGCTGGGCAGTTCCCAGCAGCGCTACCAGACCGAGTCCCAGGTGTTGAATTCTTTCCAGGAAGCGCGGCTGGGCTTGGACCAGATGGTACGTGACATCAATGACGCGGGGTTTCCGCCGCCGACTTTTTTTTCCTCTTCCTATCCCCTGCAGTCCACCAGTTTTCCCTTCGGCTGGAGTCCTGGGTACACGGTCCCCAGTGCCTGCCAACTCGGCACGGGTGGAGGCGGAACGTGCGTTACTCCCGGAGATTTCGATATCATTATCGAGACGGATCCCAACCCGCAGGATCCTGCCTGCACCCCTAACTGCCCTGTTCAGTGGATCCGTTACACGTTGCAAGGAACGACTCTGATGCGCGGGGTTGCCCAAAAGGCTAGTTTGCACGACCCAGCGGCGGATACCTCCTCGCAGCTCGTACCCTTCGTGCAAAATGTAGTGAATAACGCGTGTCCCCCGTCACTCCCGGGGTGTCAGACAGCGTATCCGTTGATCTTCCCGGGAGGAGCCCCCGTGCCGATCTTCAGCTTTATTTGTGACACGCCGATCACGTCGCAGTATCCAGCTCCCGCTTGCCGTTCGGCACTGGCAGACAATTCTCCGGCCAACATTCGAGATGTCGGTATAACCTTGATTGTTGCGGCGCCTCTGCCGGACGCGGCAACGGGGCTTCCGCGCCTGGTGCAATTGAGCGGGCGCGGCCGGCGAGTCAACCCCAATCTATACCAATGAATTTTTGAGGTCCGCCGAGAGGGCATGAGAGCCAGAAGACAAACTCGAACGAAACACGCGGAGCGAGGAGTCGCCCTGCTGATCTCGATATTTATTCTGCTGCTGATCAGCGTCGTGGCGATTGCCTTGATCGTTTCGTCGGGAACGGAATCCGCACTGGCTGGCAACTATCGCTCCGCGACGGGAGTCTACTACGCAGCCCTGGCCGGGCTGGAAGAGGCGCGAGGACGGCTGCTTCCGAAAAATCCCAATTCCTTCCAAAACACAACATCGGGCTTCTTGCCTTCGCCCGGAATTCCTCTTGCGGCCGGCTACGCCGATTACGTCCTGAATCCGGCTGCCGGTGAGGCGGCGTCTACATTGCTTACAACCTATCCGGACGCAGAATATGACGCTGAATTCGGTACAGGATCGCTCGCGGGCGCCACAGTGAATACGACTCTCTCGGTTTGGAACAGGGCCCCGCTAAACTCCCTTACAGTCCCGGTCCCCTTGTACAAATGGGTGCGCATTAACGCGGTCACCGCGAAATCTCTCAATGTGCCCGTCGCTCCCTCGTATTCCGGTCCCCCCTACGATTCCACAACGCCGGTGTTCTATGACGGTACGCAGCCGAGCGGCGCGCAGCTGAATATATCCGGTACCGGCGCACAAGTTCTGGAGCTCACTGCCCTTGCCGTGCTGCCAAATGGCAGCCAGAAATTGGTGCAATACTTGGTGGCTCCCACACCTCTGAATTTGAGTTTTCCCGCGGCGCTCATCCTTGATGGCAACACACCACAATTTACGGCGTCGCCTTCTGATGATTATTATGTGAAGGGAATTGATCAGGGCAGCGTGGGGACGTGCAATCCAGGTTCGACCCCATCCACCGCAGTTGGATATACCGATGCCAGCTACACGAAACCTAACTTCGAACAGCCGGGAAATGCCAAGGGAATTCCTTCTGGGAAGCTGAATAACTATACGAATGGTGTTGCTGCAAACCCCGACGTTGTTTCTGTGACACTGTCGTCGAATCTGTCGACGGTGGGAGGGCTAAACAGCCTTGTGCAAACAATCCAGCAGAGCGCGGACTTGGTGTTTAACCGCAACGCAACGCAGGCGGACATGCCGGCAGGCATGAACGCGACGAACCCCATGACCATTGTCATCAACGGTGATCTAACCTTGAGCGGTTGGCGCTCAACTGGCTACGGACTCCTGCTTGTCACTGGCAAGTTCACTTATGATCCGGATGCATCGTGGGACGGGATAATTCTGGTGATCGGGAAAGGCTGGATGTACTCCTCCCAGGGCGCATACACCACCACACAAATTCAAGGGGCAGTGCTACTTGCGAGGACGCTGGACGCATCTGGAACTCCGCTGTCGCCTTCCTCTTCTCCGATATTCACCCCCCCGTCATCGGGTTCGCCTACTTCAGGTTTTGACTTTTACAGCACGCCGAATACGTTGACCAATGGCATCTACTACAGCAGTTGCTGGATCCAGGCGGCGATGCCGAATTTGCCCTACAAGATTCTGTCCTTCCACGAAATCGCGCAGTAGGAGCTTTCACGGCCAGCAACCTTTTTCCTTCTCGCCTCGCAAGGTGTTTCCCAGTTCGATAAACGGACTATTTTGATCTGACGATTGATGGTGCTTGCCGCGTAGAGTGGGGAAATGGAGAGTGGCCCTGGAGCCTAATGAGAATCCGCGCTTCTACAATCCTGTTTTTGCTGTTCCTTTCGAGTGGGACGACTCACGCGCAGGACGCGGCGGCCCCTGCAACATCGGATGTCTGGCTTCCCGGCAAGCCGTGGGCGCTGGAGCTGGATGGCACGGGTTTTACCACGAAGGCGAATGAGATGCAGGCCGATGGCCGGCGCTACTTCCTGGCGGAAAACACCAAGAGCCGCTTCGTTGTTTCCGTTTATCTGGAGCTCACGAAGGGGCCTGTGCGGCCGGGTGAATGCAAGCGTTCCCTGGAGGAGAAGGCCAAGCACAATGCGTCACTAACGTCAGGAGAATTGAAAGGCGTTGCTTATCGCGAGAGCGGAGAAATGCAGATTCTCGAATTCACGCTGCCGGAACTCGATGGCGTGCCGACGAATCAGAAGAATATTTTTGGCTGCCTGATCAAGGATGATGTCTTCGTGGACATCCATATTTCGAAGATTTTCGCCAAGGCCGCCGACGGGCCGGTGTTTGACGCGCTGCTGCAAACGTTTCATTTTGTGCCGAAGGAGGCCTCGGACGCGCCGGTGCTGACAGGGAACAGCATGCTGCTTTTCCAGCAGGGGAGCCGGTACTTCCTGGCGCATCAATACCGGCAGGCGATCGCGCCGTACCAGAAAGCTTTTGAAATCGAGAAGAGCACGCCCACGCTGGAGAAGAATCTCTGGCGCGTGCTGGTTGACAATCTCGGCATGGCCTATGGGATTTCGGGCGACCTGACCAGTGCGCGCGACACGCTCACCTACGGGGTTTCGAAAGACCCGGACTATCCGCTCTTCTACTACAACCTGGCGTGCGTCACGGCGGAAAAAGGCGACCGGCCCGACACGGAGAATTACCTGAAGCTGGCGTTCGAACGCCGCGAGAATATGATTCCGGGAGAAACGTTTCCGGATGCCCGCGTGGATGATTCGTTTCAAACACTGCTGCTGCAAAAAGAATTCCGCCAGTTCGTCAATTCGCTCTACGGCCCCGCGCAGTAGAACAACCGTTTCAAATGACATTCACAGTGGCTTCACGGGATTTTGCCGCGCGGTCTTGTTGAGCGGTATAATGGCCGAATGCGAACTAGCCCGGGAAGCGCACAGATGCACGGCACTACGGTCTTGTGCGTGCGCAAGGACAACAAGGTGGTGCTGATCGCCGACGGCCAGGTGACCATGGGCGATCACGTGATGAAACATACCGCGCGCAAGACGCGCCGCTTGTACAGCGACAAAGTGGTTGCGGGCTTTGCCGGTTCGACGGCGGATGCGATTACACTGTTCGAGCGATTCGAAGGCAAGCTCCAAGAGTTTTCTGGGAACCTGCAAAAGGCCGCGGTTGAATTGGCCAAGGAGTGGCGGAAGGACCGCGCGCTGCGACACCTGGAAGCGTTGCTCATCGTGGCTGATTCCAAGGCTACGTTCATTCTTTCCGGGAATGGGGACGTGATCGAGCCGGATGACGGCTTGGTGGCCATCGGTTCTGGCGGGACGTACGCATTGGCGGCGGGGCGCGCATTGCTGAAACACTCCAAGCTGAATGCCAAGGATCTGGCCATGGAGGCCATGCGCATCGCGAGTGAGATTTGCATTTTTACCAACGCGAATTTTACGGTTGAAGAGTTGTGATGCGGGAAGCGTGAATCGAAGAGAAATGGTTTCCAAACTCTTTCCGGCCATGTAGCATCAGCATTCGGGGAGCAGCAAGCAGCGATTTGACTTGAACACGATTTCACCGATTATTGACGATTAGTGACAAAGAACTCTTATGCCCACCAAGTCTGATAAAGAAGTGATTCTCGTTCCCGGCGGCAACGGCGCCGCGCCGGTCGAGGGAGAGGAACTCCTTCCGGCGCTGGACGACATGACGCCGCGAGAGATCGTGCTGGAGCTCGACAAGTACATCGTCGGGCAGGGTGCGGCAAAGCGCGCAGTCGCCGTGGCGCTGCGCAATCGCGTGAGGCGGCAGAAGTTGCCGCCGGAGATTGCCGAAGACGTTTTGCCGAAGAACATCCTGATGATTGGCCCTACCGGCGTTGGGAAAACGGAAATCGCGCGTCGGCTTGCGCGGCTCGCGGGGTGCCCGTTTATTAAGGTAGAGGCTTCCAAGTACACGGAAGTCGGCTACGTGGGACGCGACGTGGAATCCATGGTGCGCGATCTGGTGGAAACTTCGATTGACATGATTCGCGAGGAAAAGCTCGACGAGGTTGCCGACCGCGCAGAACAAGCCGCGGAAGAGCGCGTGCTCGATTTGTTGCTTCCACCGCCGCCACCGCCTACGGCCGGCACTTTGGAAGCGGATGCGGCCGCGCAGCGCGAGCAGACGCAGCGCACGCGCGAGAAACTTCGCGCGCAGCTTCGCGAGGGCAAACTCGACCAGCGAATGGTGGATATTGAGGTCCGCGAGCGCGCCATGCCGTCGTTCGAAATCATCTCCAATCAGGGCGTCGAGGAGATGGACGTCAATATCAAGGACATGCTCTCTGGCATGTTCGGGCAGCAAAAGAAAAAGCGCAAAATGAGCGTGGCCGACGCGTTCGAATACTTGATTCAGGAAGAAGAGAACAAGCTTCTGGACATGGATCAAGTGACGCGCGTGGCCGTGGAGCGCGCCGAGCAGATGGGAATTATTTTTATCGATGAGATTGACAAGGTTGCGGGGCGCGAATCGGGGCACGGGCCGGATGTTTCGCGCGAAGGCGTGCAGCGCGACATTCTCCCGATTATTGAGGGCACGACCGTCAACACGCGCTACGGGATGATCCGCACCGATCACATTCTGTTTGTGGCGGCGGGCGCGTTTCACGTGACCAAGCCGTCGGACCTGATTCCCGAACTGCAAGGCCGCTTGCCGATTCGCGTGGAGCTGCAATCCCTGAAAGAGGAAGATTTCATTCGCATTCTCACGGAGCCGAAAAACGCGCTGATCAAGCAGTACATCGCGCTGCTCGAGACGGAAGGCGTGAAGCTCAACTTCACCGAGGATGCCGTTGCGGCGATTGCGCGCTTTGCCACCAGCGTGAATGAGCAGACGGAAAACATCGGCGCGAGAAGGCTGCACACCATTCTTGAAAAAGTTCTTGATGAGATTTCGTTCGAAGCGCCTGATCTCAAGAAGAAAAACGTGAAAGTGGACGCTGCCTACGTCACCAAGCAGCTTGCCGACATTGTCAAGAACCAGGATTTGAGCCGCTATATCCTGTAATTCCTGAAATCAGAAAATGGAAAATCGAAAAGGGACGCCACCCCTCATCGGAAAAATTTCTGTGCGGCCCATTTTCTCTCTTCTGTTTTTCATTTTCTTTTTTATGGCTGGCTGCGGCGCGCCCGGCGAGCCTGTGCCACCTTCTCCGCCTGTTGCGGTGGCGATCGCGGATCTTTCCGCTCGCCAGGCCGGCGACGGCGTGGAACTGACCTTCACACTTCCAACGAACTCTATTTCTGGGGGGAAACTCGCGGCTCCGCCCGCGGTCGAGATTCTACGTGGAAGCCTGAAGACAGGCGGCTCACCCGATCCCAAAACATTTCGCGTCGTTTACACGATTCCGGGCGTCTTGGTGGAAAACTACCGCTTCGAAGGCCATGTGCGCTTTACTGATCCGATCTCGCCTGAGGAAACCAAGGCGCACCCGGGCGGGACAGTTGCTTACACGGTTCGAACGCGCGCTTCGCAAAAACGCGCGTCTGCGGATTCGAATGTTGTGACGGTGCGCATATTTCCCGTGGCGGAGCGAATCGCCGTGGTCGAGGCTCGAGTTACAGACACCGCGATCGAGTTGAGCTGGCTGGTCCCGGCACGCACATCCGCCGGCGACCCACTCAGTGCCGCGATCGCCGGCTATCGCGTCTATCGCGCGGAGATCAATGCCGCTGCCTCCGCCACCACCGCCCAGGGTCTCGCGCAAAACAGGGAAGAGCCGCGCTTTGCGCCACTGGCTCCGACGGAATCGAACAACTATCGCGACACATCGTTTAGTTTCGACCACACGTACGTGTATATGGTTCGCAGCGTCATTCAGGCCGAAGGCAAGGAACTGGAGTCTTCCGATTCGCAGCCCGTGACGGTCACTCCGCGGGACACGTTTCCTCCTGCGCCTCCTCAAGGGCTGGTTGCGGCCGTACTGCCCGGTTCGACCGCGGGAACGGTTCTCGTGGACCTATCCTGGTCCATAAATCTTGAAACCGATCTTGCGGGTTATCACGTCTATAGGAGTGAGCAGGAGGGCACAAGGGGACAGCTGCTGACTGCTGATTTATTGCCCACCCCTGCCATTCGTGATACGTCTGTAGAGCCCGGCCGCCGCTATTGGTACACTGTGACTGCTGTTGACCGCGCGGGGAACGAAAGCGCACCGAGCGCCCCCCTCGCAGTTGACGTCACGCAACCATCTTCGCAGGTCCGGGTTAAACAATTGTCTGTCGCTTGGGAGCCCAGCATCGGATGGCCATTAGAGCGCATCTGCCCGGTTACCGTTGGTTCCACGTCTTCCGCAATGCGGCGATTCGAACGGGTGTATATGCTGGTGTTTGCATGTCGCTGGTTTTCACGGCGTGGCTGATCGTCGCGAATCATTTCCCGCTCCTGGAACGATTTGCGATGGAGCGCAATGTGGCCGCGGCTGTAGTTCTGGGTTTTCTCGCGTTCATCCCGGTTCTTCGATTCTTGCTTATGCCTGGCCATCTCCTGGCGTCGAGCCTGATTGCCTGGATGATTTTCAGTGCAAGTTATCGCGCTCTCTGTGTGTTTTACCGGGCCCTTAGCGAATGGCACAGCACGTTTCAGATTTTCATGCTTGGCGCTGTCGCGTATATGATCATCACGACGCTTTGCTGGATTGGCACAACCATCTGGAAAGTGCGCGGTGAAAATGTTTCTCATCCTAATCATCACGTGAGCTGACTTCCCAATGAAATTCTGCCGGTACACGATGCGCAATGGTTCTGTTTCGCCACACTACGGGTTCATTGAAGGCGGCGCCGTATTCGAAATCTCAGGTGCCCCCTGGTGCCAATGGTCGCGAAGCGGGCATTCTTCACCACTCAACGAGGTGCGACTGCTCGCGCCCGTCGAGCCATCGAAGATCGTGTGTATCGGCCGCAATTATGCGGCACACGCCGCGGAGATGGGCAACGAAGTGCCGAAAGAACCGCTGATGTTCCTCAAGCCGCCCTCTTCGATCGTCGGCCCGGAAGAAGCGATTGTCCTGACGAAGTATTCCCAGCGTGTGGAGCACGAGGGCGAACTGGCTCTAGTCATTGGGCGCCGCTGTTCGCATCTGCGCGATAGTGATGACGCGCTTTCCTTTATAATGGGTTATACCTGCCTCAACGATGTCACCGCGCGTGACCTTCAGAAGAGCGATGTGCAGTTCACGCGTGCCAAGGGATTCGATACGTTTTGCTCGGTCGGCCCGCACATCGAAACGGATCTCGACTCTTCCAATGTCCTTGTCGAAACGCACGTCAACGGCGCGCGCCGCCAGTCCGGCAGCACCGCGCTGATGACCTATCCGCCTGCTTTCCTCGTTCGCTGGATTTCGCGCATGATGACGTTGATGCCGGGGGACATCATCGCCACCGGAACACCCGCCGGCGTCGGTCCGTTGGTGGCTGGGGATACGGTCGAGGTCAGCGTTGCCGGTGTTGGCGTGTTGCGCAATCCGGTGCACGCGCCGCAAGCCTAGTTTCACGCAAGCCGCTTGGTTTCGGTAGAATACGCAGCAGTGAGGCATCGGAAGGATTCAGGATTCCTTTCGAAAAAGGCAGTCACGGCCCATTAGCGCGCCGCTTTGCCTCGATCCTTCTGGCCACACGGAGCCCGTTCGTTGAAAGCTTTGCTTGCTGATTGGAAACTTGTCTTGGCCATGGGTGGTGCGGCCGTTGCTGCTCTGGCCATGATCGCCTATGCATTCTTACGGCCCGCCGAGGATCCCGAGGCAACGGAGCGCAGGCGCCGACTTCACCTAAATCAGATCGGACGGATCGCCGAGGGGCAGGTGGTTGAACTGGTCGAACATCCGCCTGAATCAAAAGAAGCGCGCAAGGGTCTGTTCGGTGCGAGCGCCCGCCCGCTCGCCGACATGCGCCCGCGCCATCTGGTCTCCTACAGTTATATGATTTCCGGCGTGACATATCATACCGCGCAAGACATTACGGGCCTGGAAAGCCAGGTTCGTCTCGAACGTCTGGTTGCCGGCCAGCCTGCCAGCATCAAGTACGACCCGTCTAACCCCACCGATTCGATTCTTGTGGCCGACGACTGGTCGGGCTTGCGCTGATTCGGCCACCCGAGTTCGCGAGTCTTCCGCGTTCTGATTTTTGCCCGGTTGCGCTATCCTTCTCCTTGCCGCCTCAGCGTGGCCAAGACCAAGTCCCATGAAAATGATCATTGCATCTATTTTCACCACGATCCTCATTGTGGCGATGACTCTCGGCGCGATGTTTATCCTCGTCCAAGCGACGGAATATGTCACTTCGCTCGAATCGCCGTTGCAGCGCGCTTCGGCCATGGGCGCGGAGCTGCTGTTGGGTGTTGTCCTACTTTTGGGAACGGTTTGGTTGGCCACGCATCTAGCCGTGCGAATCTTTTCCACCACAGTGCCCCCTTCCGAGGGAGGACCCGTTGGCTGAACCAAAACCCATTTTGTCCGCAGCGGCCAAACACAGCGACCGTATGGACGAGCTCCGCCGCATCTCCGCAGAAGCGGAAGCCGGCGGCGGCCCCGAGCGCCGCGACCGCGAGCACAAAGCCGGCAAGCTCACAGCGCGCGAGCGCATTCACCTGCTTCTTGATGAAGGCACTTTTGAAGAGCTGGATAAATTTGTGCGTCACGGCTGCGTTGATTTTGGAATGCAGGAGCAGCGCCCGGCGGGAGACGGCTTTGTCACGGGATTCGGCCGCATGGACGGCCGCGTGGTTTACGTATTTGCGCAGGACTTCACGGTTTTCGGCGGCTCGCTCTCCGAGGCCAACGCGCGGAAAATCTGCAAGATTATGGATCTGGCTATGCGCTCGGGCGCGCCCGTAATCGGCCTGAATGATTCCGGGGGCGCGCGAATTCAGGAAGGTGTCGCTTCGCTTGCCGGCTATGCGGATATTTTTCTGCGCAACACGCTGGCCAGCGGCGTAATTCCGCAGATCAGCGCGATCATGGGGCCGTGCGCGGGCGGGGCGGTCTATTCACCGGCGATCACCGATTTCATCTTTATGACCCGCGAAACGTCGTACATGTTCGTCACCGGCCCGGACGTGCTCAAGACCGTCACGCATGAGGAGGTCACCAAACAGGAGCTCGGAGGCGCGATGACGCACAATGCGACCAGCGGGGTCGCGCATTTTGTTTCGCGTGACGATGCTGATTGCCTCGCCATGATCCGCGAGCTGATGAGTTTTCTGCCTTCGAACAACGTCGAGGATCCGCCTCGTCGCGCGGCAACGGATTCTCCCACTCGCCGCGACGATTCGCTCAACACGCTTGTGCCCGCAGATCCGCAGCTGCCTTATGACATGAAGGACGTCATCCACACGATCGTGGACGACGGCTACTTCTTCGAAGTTCACGAACACTACGCGAAGAACATCGTCGTGGGATTCGCGCGGCTCGATGGCCGCCCCGTGGGCATCGTTGGAAATCAGCCTGCCTATCTCGCGGGCGTTCTTGACATCAATGCTTCGGTGAAAGGCGCGCGCTTCGTGCGTTTTTGTGACGCCTTCAACATCCCACTGATTACCTTCGAAGACGTTCCAGGCTTTCTCCCCGGCACGCAGCAGGAGTTCGGCGGCATCATCCGGCACGGCGCAAAACTTCTTTTCGCATTCGCCGAAGCCACCGTCCCGAAAATCACGGTCATCACGCGCAAAGCCTACGGCGGCGCGTACTGCGTCATGGCTTCGAAGCACATTCGAACCGACGCCAACTTCGCGTGGCCCACAGCGGAAATCGCGGTGATGGGACCGGAAGGCGCGGTGAACATCGTCTACAAGAGGGAACTCGACAAAGCTCCCGAATCCGAGCGCGAAAGACTGCGCCAGGAAAAAATCGCCGAATTCCGTGACCGCTTCGCGAATCCCTTCGTCGCCGCCGAGCGGGGCTATATTGACGCCGTCATCGAACCCTCTGAGACCCGCGCCCGCATTATCACCGCGCTCCGCGCCCTGGAAAACAAGCGCGACACCAACCCTAGAAAAAAACACGGCAACATCCCCCTTTAGCTGCGGGTTCCGTATGGGGGTGCAGCCCGCCGCGCCGAAGTGCCGTTGGAATTACGTTGAGTTTACTTGAGCAAATACTCTTGAAGAAATTCCACGGTCGCGTAGAACTGAAAATCCGCGTTCGCTTTCTTCTGGAATCCGTGGCCCTCATCTTTCGCCATCACGTACCAAACCGGCGTTCCTTGTTTTTTCAACGCGTTGACAATCTGATCCGATTCGCTCACAGGAACGCGCGGATCGTTTTGGCCCGCTACAACCATCATCGGTTTCTTGATCTTCTCTATGTTATTCATGGGCGCAATTCTTTCCAGGAACTCCCGCATCTTCGGGTCCCGCTCATCGCCGTATTCCACGCGCCGCAAATCCCGCCGATAGGCCTCCGTGTGCTCCAGGAACGTCACCAGGTTCGACGGGCCGACAACGTCGATCGAGCACCGTAGCCGGTCACTGTAGAATGTCGAAACCGCAAGAGTCATGTGGCCGCCGTAGCTTCCTCCCGTCACTGCGACGCGGCCGCTATCCATGTCGGGCCGCGCGCCGATCCAATCCAGGAGCGCATTGACATCTTTGTACGTGCCTTCGCGAAGAAAACCGTTATCAAGCTTTGTGAAGGCTTTCCCGTAACCCGTCGATCCCCGCACGTTCGGCAGGATCACCGCAATTCCCAATTCATTCAGGTAGTAGTTATAGCGGCCCAGAAAATCAGGCCGAGATTGACCCTCTGGCCCGCCGTGGATCTCAATCAGTACCGGCCGCCTCCCCGTAAACTTGGCCGGCGGCCGGTACAAAAACCCCGAAATCATTTTTCCGTCGAAACTCTTCCATCGCACCAGCTCCGGCTCCGGAAACCCTTCCGTTTTCACGGCGGTTTCGCTCATCGTCCACCGCTCCAGTTTCCCGGTCGTGACGTCGATCGAATACGCATCGCCGGGGGAGCTGGCCGACGAAATGCCAAACGCCAGATCTCGTCCATTCTTGTGCCAAATCAGCCCGCTTACCAATCCTACGGGGAGCTTTGGGACCGGCAGCTCTTTTCCCGTGCCGGCATCCAGCAAATGCAGCGCGCTGAGTCCATCCTCATTGGTGATGAATGCGATCTTCCTGCCGTCCCAGGACAACGCGAACTCGTCCAAGTCCCAGGGGATATTGGCCGTCAACACTTTCTTCTGTTTGCTTGCCAAATCCATGTACACCAGACGCTGGAATTCTGAATCCTTGTCCGAAGTGAAGTAAACGCCTTTGCCATCCTTGCTGAATTTCGCGTTGCCGTAGGCCACCTGTTCGTCGGTCTTCCGCGGTGTCAGCTCGGTCTTCTCGCCCGTGGCTGCATCCAGCACCCAAAGATAGGTTTCATTCACGGAAATCCCCTCGACTAACAGGATCTTCTTGTCATCGGAAGACCAGTCCTGGGGCTCCCATCCGCCTCCCTTCAATTGAGCAACCAGATGATTTGTTTTCCGGTCGGCCGGATTTATCGCCCAGAGTTCCGTATCGTCGCTGTTGCGGTGCGTTGATGCGTACGCGATCCAGTCGCCGCCAGTCGACCATTGCGCCGAAGTATTCCGCGATTTTCCATCCGTCAGCAAAGTGCTTTCGCCGGAAGAAAAGTCGTAACGAAAGAATTGGTACCACTCTCCGCCCCCGGCATCTTTTGAAAAGAGCATGTAATCCCCGCCGTTTGGATGAAAAGAGCCACCGTAGACGGGCTCCGGGAAAAACGTGAGTTGTTGCCGCGCGCCTCCCGGCATCTTTACGAGGTGCGCCTGAAACGTATTTCCAAATCTCGTGCCGATCAGTATTTCACGGCGTTGCGGATGCCAGTCCGCTGGAAACGCGGCTCGATTTTCACTATAGCGGCCGGCGGCCTCCGCAATCGAAGCCGGAATCTTCGGCACGTCCTCGGCAACGATATTCTCAGGCGGCGCGATCGTCGCTTCCTGAGCCTGGATCGAAACGACGTTGCCCAGAAATGCCGCGAATACCAACGTAAGATACTTCCTCATGAAAAACTCCTTCCTGTCCCTTGACCGCCCCTTCATACACCCCAAACGATTGGACACGCAAGCCGAGCCACGGGCATCCTCCTGTCGCCACGCATGCTAGAATCCCGCAGCACATAGAAAATCACATGTTCAAGAAAATCCTGATCGCCAATCGCGGCGAAATCGCTGTCCGCATCCTGCGCGCCTGCCGCGAGCTGGGCATTCGCTCCGTGGCCGTTTTCAGCGAGGTAGACCGCAAATCGTTGCACGTGCGTCTTGCGGATGAGGCGTATCCCATTGGGCCCGCGCCCTCGCGCGAGAGTTATTTGCGCATTGACAAGCTGATGGACGTTGCCCGTCGCGCCGGTTGCGATGCCGTACATCCGGGCTACGGATTTCTCGCGGAAAACGCCGCGTTACCGCGCGCTTGCACGGATGCCGGTGTCACATTCATAGGGCCGCCCGCGGAAGCCATGGAAGCGCTCGGCTCGAAGACGGCTGGCCGCCAACTCGCGCGGCGCGCCGATGTTCCCATTGTTCCGGGGACCAACGATCCGATCGAGAAACCTCTCGAAGCGCAAGCGCTTGCGCACAGCATGGGCTACCCCGTTTTGCTCAAGGCGGTCGCGGGCGGCGGCGGCAAAGGCATGCGCCTGGTCTACAGCGATGCCGAATTTGATTCCGCATTCCGCGAGGCGTCCTCCGAAGCGCTGAACGCCTTCGGCGATGCGCGCGTGTATCTTGAGAAGTATTTGGAACGGCCGCGGCACGTGGAAATCCAGATTTTTGCCGACGCCCACGGCCGCGTCGTTTCTCTCGGAGAGCGAGAATGTTCCGTGCAGCGCCGCCACCAAAAAGTCATTGAAGAAGCGCCTTCGCCGATTGTGACGCCGGACCTGCGCAAGAAGATGGGCGACGCGGCGGTACGTCTGGCGCGTGCAGGTGGTTACGTCAACGCAGGCACCGTCGAGTTTTTGTTGGACGCCCATCTCAATTTTTATTTTCTGGAAGTGAACACTCGTTTGCAGGTCGAGCATCCCGTTACCGAACAGGTCACCGGCCTCGACCTCGTCAAGTTGCAAATCGCCATCGCCGCCGGGCACCGCTTGCCCTTTGCCTGGGAAACCATCACGCCGCGCGGGCACGCCATGGAAGTGCGCCTCTACGCCGAAGATCCCGAAAATAATTTTTTTCCGTCACCTGGAAAAATTCTCTCGCGTAATGTTCCGAGCGGCCCGGGGATTCGACTGGACGACGGCGTGTACGAGGGCTGGACCGTTCCGAATGACTACGATCCGCTCCTGAGCAAGCTCATCGCCTGGGGCAACAGCCGCGAAGAAACCATCGCCCGGCTGCGCCGCGCCCTCGAGGAATATTCCGCCACCGGGATCAAGACCAACGCCGGTCTCTTCAGCCGCATTCTCACCGAGCCCGAATTTCTGCGCGGCGAAATTCACACCAAGTGGCTGGACGAATTGCTCCGCCGCCCCCGTTCCGCTGCGCCACCGGCAGATGAAAAAGAAAACGCCGCCTCCGATGCCGCTGCCATTGCCGCGGCGGTTTGGCAGGCCACGCGTGGGGAATCACTATCGAATACTCTGTCATCCTCCGGCGAAACGTCCTCCCGCTGGAAACAGGAAGGCCGCCGCCAGCAATTGGACCGCACGCCATGAAATTCGAGGTTCAGCTCACCGGCCGGTCCGGGGAAAAAACGTGCATCGTCGAATTGGAGCGCGACGGCGCGGCTTGGCGCATACTGCTCGATGGCCGGCCCGTGACTGCCGACGTTGCCGAGATCGCTCCGCACACGCTCTCGATTCTGCTCGACGGCCAATCGTTCGAAATCTGCGTGACGCCATCCCCGGACGGTAAATTGAAACTCCAAGCCGGTGCACAGGAATTCATTGCCGAAGTCATTGATCCGCGCGCCTGGAGCGGACGCCGCCATGGTGGCGTCGAAGCGGAAGGCCGCCAGCAAATCGTCGCACCCATGCCCGGCAAAGTGGTGCGCGTGCTCGTCAAGACGGGCGACCAAGTCGAAGCCGCTCAGGGTTTGCTCGTTGTCGAAGCCATGAAGATGCAGAACGAAATCCGCTCTCCGAAAAGTGGCACGGTCGAGCGCGTCCTGGTCAAGGAGGGGCAGGCCGTAAACGCCGGCGAAGTCCTCTGCGTCGTCGCGTAAAAAAATTTCCTTTGCCAGGTCAAGAAGGATGAGTTTGAAATGAAGAGGACGGATTGTTGCTTTTCACAAGCAACCGCTCGAGTCACCAGCCGCAAATCACTTCCGCAGAACTGGCAGAATTTAGAAACGGAGAGTTAGTGTCCGATGGACTTAGGTGGCATCGTGGTCTTTGCGGCGTCCGGCAATTTCCCCGCGGCTTCCACCACCTGTTGTGCCAGGTAGTTTGTCGTACGAGCTTCGTCGCGCGCGATAGCTAGATAGGCGGAACGCAACAGTTGCTCCTTGCGATTGCGCAGCGTGTCGCGGATGGTCTGCTGCACCTGCGGATCATTGATCCCACGCAATCCCGGCGACTCGCGGGTAATCAGCTTGAGGATGCGGTAGCCTTCCTTCAATTGAATCGGCTGGCTGACCTGCCCTGGCTTCAATCCCACGACGATATGCTTCAGCGCGGGGTCGGACTGGTTCAACGCCGATTCCGGCACGTAGCCAAGATCGCCGCCCGTTCCCGCCGTGTTCATGTCTTCGGAGTAGTCCATCGCCAGCTGCCCGAAGTCCGCGCCGCTGTTCAGCCGGTCCATCAGCATCTTTATCTTGCGCTGGG
>Ga0210409_10002508_pt1 | contig 21752 bp, 19 predicted proteins | sample IncBWH17MmetaG_FD_161649 | JGI IMG/M metagenome (GOLD analysis project Ga0210409, IMG submission 161649) | Forest soil microbial communities from Barre Woods Harvard Forest LTER site, Petersham, Massachusetts, United States - Inc-BW-H-17-M | ecosystem: Environmental > Terrestrial > Soil >...
CGAAAACAAAAGAGAGTGAGACTCTGATCGCATTGGGCAGAACCCTCCGAAACGGCGACGCATTGTCGCACAAAACCACTCCGGAGCGTGGTATTCCGATGGCCGACGAGGTTTTGGCCGATCCGCACCGAAAGACGAGCTTCCGGACAGTTCACAGGATGGTGCGCCGCTTTCGTGGCCTTCGGGGAAGGCCAACCTAAGATGACCGGACCCGAAGAAACGAGAGGGACGTCAACTTGGTCTGGAAGCTTCGCAACCCCGATTCGCCCAGCCTATAACGAACCCCAATCCTACTTACTGGATCTCAGTTTCGTCCGAACGCCGTCTCGGCTTCGAGCTCAGTCCTGTAGGGACAGCAGATATTAGCCCCGGACGTAAGTCCGGGTAGGGGCATCAGAGAATCGAGTCCCGTAGCGACGACACTCGTGTGCCGCAGTCGCCCGCGCCCGTGTTTCCCTTTTGGTTTGACCGATCTCCCGCCATCACGCTAAAATGATTGGGTTTGCCTGTATCCGCGGACCCGTTCTGGGCCGCCCGCCGTGGCTGACAAAACGCCGCGCGGCAAAACACAGCAAGCATCCTGAGATCATAGGGTTCCGCTTCCAGCGCCCGTGTGCGCGGGGAGCGATTTTTCGGAGGCAAAGTATGTACGCGGTCATCCGCGCCGGCGGTAAGCAGTACCGGGTGGCGCCCGGAGATGTGATCCGTGTCGAGAAGCTCGGCACCGGCACCGAGGGTCAGGTCGAATTTAACGACGTCCTTGCCGTCTCGGGTTCCGAAGGCGAAATTGCCCGTCCGCAGTCGGAAGCGCGTGTCGTCGGCCAAGTGGTCGAAGAAGGCCGGGGCGCGAAAATCCTCGTCTTCCACTACAAGCGCAAGAAGCAATACAAGAAGCTGCGCGGACATCGCCAGGCCTACAGCGCGGTGCGCATCACCGAGATCGCTTTCGACGGGCAGTCCTTCAAAGCGCCGGAGCTTGCCAAGAAAGAACCGAAGCCGAAGAAAGTAACACCGGCAGCGGAAACCAAAGAAGCGGCTCCGAAGGGCTCCGCCAAGAAAAAGGCGGCCAAGAAACCCGCCGCCAAGAAGGCGGCCGCGAAAAAGAAGAAGTAGTTGTCAAAACTAAAGCCGCTACCGGCTATCAGCTACTAGCCGTCAGCGACTGATAACTGGCCACTGGCCACTAAAGACTGGGTTTGATATGGCACACAAAAAAGGTTTAGGCAGCTCACGAAACGGCCGCGACTCGAATGCGCAGCGGCTCGGATTTAAGGCCTTCGGCGGACAGCTCGTTCCCGGCGGAACCATCATCATTCGCCAGCGCGGCACTCGCGTGAAGCCGGGCCTCAACGTCGGGCGCGGCAAGGACGACACGCTCTTCGCCAAGATCACCGGCCGTATCGTCTTCAAAGACCGCGGATCTATGGGCAAGTATGTCATGATCGAGCCCGTCGAAACGACGAAGAACTAGCGTGTGGCGCGGACACTCTTGTCCGCGGTAGTTCTTGCAAACGGCATTCGGGATCCGAATGACCCACGCCGCTTCTCGCAGTATCTGCTTAGCCCCTGCCGTTAAGGGGCTATTATTTTTGAGTGCGGATGGCTTGAGTTTCTTATCGGGTGGAAAGCGCCGATGAAAGGCTTCCGACTTTGCCAACGACCAAGAACCATCGACGGTTTTGTACCAACGACCAACGCGCTTTTTCCGAACACCTGATACCTGACACCTGATGTTCATCGACGAAGCCACAATCCGAGTGAAAGCCGGCGACGGCGGCAACGGCTGTCTCGCTTTCCGCCGTGAAAAGTTCGTTCCGCGTGGAGGTCCCTCGGGCGGCGACGGCGGCAAGGGCGGCGACGTCATCATGGAATCCAGCGAGCGCCACAACACGCTCGTGCACTTCCGCTTCAATCCTGAATACAAAGCTGAGCGCGGACGCCACGGAGAAGGCTCCAACAGAACGGGACGCGAGGGCGGCGACGTCACACTGAAGGTCCCCGTCGGCACGATCGTTTACGACGAAGAGACCGGTGACAAGGTTTGGGATTTCTCCAAGCCCGACGAACGCATCGTCATTGCGCACGGCGGCCGTGGTGGGCGCGGCAATGCGCGCTTCGCCACCTCGACTCACCAGGCGCCGCGCGAACACGAAGAAGGACGTCCCGGCGAAGAGCGCGTATTTCGCCTCGAACTGAAGCTTCTCGCCGACGTCGGTCTCGTGGGCTTCCCCAATGTTGGCAAATCGACGCTGATCTCGCGCATCTCCGCCGCTCGTCCCAAGATCGCCGACTATCCTTTCACCACGCTGCAGCCTAACCTTGGGGTTGTCGTGGCGGGCGATAAAAAGGAAGAGATCAGCTTTGTGGTTGCCGACATTCCCGGCCTGATCGAGGGCGCTCACGAAGGCGCTGGCCTGGGCACACAGTTCTTGCGCCATATCGAGCGCACACGGCTACTGGTTCATCTCGTCGATGTGTCCGACGCCAGCGGCCGTCCCGACGTCGTCAAAGACGTCGAAGTCATTCTCGGCGAACTCGACAGCTTCGGCGCGCACCTTGCCGATAAGCCCATGCTCATGGTCGCCTCGAAAATCGACGCCGCCAACAAAGACAAGCTCGCCAAACTCAGGCAGTACTGCAAAAAGAAAAAACTTCAGCTCTTTCCGATCTCCGCCGTAACCGGGGAAGGCATTGAGAAATTGAAATGGGCAATGGCGGAAAAAGTGGAAGAGTTGCGGCGGGAGGTCTCCGAGACCGCAACGCCGGCTGCCGAATAACCTGACGTTCCCTTTACTCGGGCGAACCACTTGGGGACGGCCTTGGGGTCTCCAACGCGCCCTCTGCTTATTTTCAAGAAGGGGTCATTCCGACGGGCGAGCATAGCGAGGCAGGAGGCATCTGCTTTTCTTGACATACCAGCGTTGCCAGCGCACGCCCCTTTTAACTTCGGCGTCGCATCGCAATCGCAGCGCAAATTCCCTGCCATTCCATCCTTACCCCTCGCTCTTCCGAAATCTCGTAGCGAACTTTGCGATGCTCACCACGGCTCGTCCGACCGTTCCGCGACCGATTTCCTGAGCGCCATCGCTCGCAGAAACGCGAACCGTATAGAAGCGTCCGTCAAACGACTCCACCACTGCCTCCGCCTTGACCTTCGCACCGATCCCGCTCGCCGCACGATGCTCCACGTGGATCGATGTGCCCACGCTGATTTCATCGCCCTCGCAATACGGCTGCAGCGCGTGAAAAGCTGCGGTCTCCATCAGCCGGATCATGTCAGGTGTCGAATAGACCGGGGGCAACTGAGGATGATGCGCCGTCAGGGTGTGCTTGAATTCCACCGTCTCGGCCGCCTCGCCGCGCGCGCCCAACTCGACTGTTTTTGCCATTGATTGTCCTCGCTGTTCTCTGGCGGGCTTGTGAAATCTCGAGATTCTTGGCGGTAGAGACTATTCCCCTGGTACGAGAACTTCCGAACAAAAAGAAAGCCACCGCCCCTCGGGGCCAGTGGCTCTCGGAACCATTTTTTCACATTAAACTACGCCGCCGTCTGCGCCGTGCGGCACTCCTCAATTCCGTCGAGCGCTGTCCACAACGCCTTTGCGGCAGCTTCCGCTGCGTCCAATGCCCCGCCCGCAGTCTCGGGATTCGCCGTCACGCGCTTCCCAAGCTGCTCCCGCCACACGTTGGAATGATAGACGTCGGCCGTCGCGTGCAGCGAGAAGTAGCGCGTCGTCTGCTCATCGGCACCGTACATCTCGCGCAAGCCGCGGTCTTTTTCTTGCGCCACGCGCGGAACCTGCGACTCATATGCATAAAACGCCGCCAACGCCTCTTCTGGAGTTCCTGCGCTCGCCACCGTACTGAAATGCGCGACCAGCCGGGAAAGTTCTGGTACCGATTGATGGGCGAATTCAGTTTGACCCGCGCCCATTCCCTTCGCGAAATCCATCCACAATTCTGAGTGGGGCACGCCCGGTCCGTCGGCTCTATCCTCTCCGCCCTGCTCATCGCGCATGTTGGCCAGAACCGCGCGCCGCAGTTCCCCCTCATTCAACCGCAGGGCAAAAGCCGCCAGATAAGACGGGAATGCATGCACATGCTGGTAGTAGTCAAGGGCATATTGGCGCAAATCCTCGCGCGTCAACTCGCCCGCGCTCCACGCTTTGTAAAATGGATGGCAAAGCAGGTCATATTTTGCGATTCGCGTGTCAAGTTCACGGAAAAATTGCTGGCTGGTCATGAATCCCCTCCTGAGGCAACTTACTATAAGGGGCGTGTCCGCGCTGTGACAAGCCGCGCCCGATGGAAAACAGTTCTGTTCCGCGCACATCTCTGTGCAGCGCAGTGACTTGCTTGTGCAATCATTTTCCCTTCGAAATTGTGCGTCCTTGGCTGATCTATCTCCCGCTGCCGTGTTTTGCAGCACGCCTTGTTAAAATGATGTTACGCGTGCGAGCGTCGTCGGCCCTTCGCTTCGCGAGGGCCTTCTTAGGGAAACGACGAACCTAAATGCAATTCACAGAACAATTCGACGTTGTCGTTGTGGGCGCCGGACATGCCGGGTGCGAGGCCGCGATGGCCGCTGCGCGCATGGGCCTTAAGACCGCGCTCTACACGCTCAACGTCGATCTCATCGCGCAGATGTCCTGCAACCCCGCGGTCGGCGGAATCGCCAAGGGACACCTCGTGCGCGAAGTCGACGCCCTCGGTGGCATCATGGGCGAAATCACCGACGCGGTCGGCATCCAGTTCCGCCTGCTCAACACCTCGCGCGGTCCGGCAGTCTGGTCTCCACGTGCGCAATGCGACAAGCAGGCCTATCGCCTGAAGATGCGCGAGGTCCTCGAGTCGCAACCGAATCTCAAAATCAAGCAAGCCGAAGTCGCCGATTTAATTCTCGAACCCTCCTCGAACCACGTGGGGGCAGACGCCCTCGTCTGCCCAGCGGAGCGAAGCTCCGCAGTTGCTGCCGCTGATCTGCTGACGAGTGACACCCCGCCCGATACCCGCCGCGTACTCGGAATCAAACTACGCGACGGACGCACCGTCCGCGCCCAGGCTGTCATCATCACCACCGGCACTTTCCTCAACGGCCTCATTCACTGTGGCGAACAGCAATATCCCGCCGGACGATCCGGGGAACCCAACGCCGTCCTGCTCGGCGAAGCGCTGAAGAACCTCGGCCTGCGCGGCTGCCGCCTCAAGACCGGCACGCCTCCGCGCCTCGACGGCCGCACCATCGACTGGTCGCGCTTCCAGGTCCAGCCCGGCGACGACGACCCCACGCCCTTCAGCTTCCGCACCAAGCGCGTTGCCCATCACGACAAGCAGGTGCCCTGCTACATCGCCTTCACCACCGAAGAAACGCACCGCATCATCCGCGAGAACGTCCATCGTTCGCCGATGTACAGCGGTCAGATCCAATCTATCGGGCCACGATATTGTCCGTCGATCGAAGACAAAATCGTCAAGTTTCCCGACAAGCTCCAGCACCAGCTCTTCCTCGAGCCCGAGGGCCTGAACACGCACGAGATCTACGTCAACGGTATGAGCACATCGTTGCCCATCGATGTCCAGCTCGCGATCCTGAAGTCCATCCCCGGCCTCGAAACCGCCGACATGCTGCGCCCCGGTTACGCCATCGAATACGACTCCATCGATCCCACCGAACTCGAGCGCACGCTCGAGACCAAAAAGATCGCGGGCCTCTTCCTCGCCGGACAAATCAACGGCACCAGCGGCTACGAAGAAGCCGCCTGCCAGGGCCTGATGGCCGGCATCAACGCCGCGCTTAAAGTAAAGAACGAGCCGCCGCTGATTCTCGATCGCACCGAGGCCTACACCGCCATCCTCATCGATGACCTCATCTCCAAGGGCACCAACGAGCCCTACCGGATGTTCACCTCGCGCGCCGAGTTCCGTCTGCAACTTCGCATCGACAACGCCGACCGCCGCCTCACTCCGCATGGACGCCGCGTCGGTCTCATCAGCGAGGTCCCCTGGGCCGACTATCTCGCCAAGCTGCAGCGCCTGGAATCCATAAAGGGGTTGTTAGAGAAAACAAAACTGACGGGCGCAATGTTCAGCAAGATGAGCGCCTCCATAGACCGAGTGGGGAGAGACGCCATCTGTTCGGCCGAGCAAAGCTCGACAGTTGTTGCCGACGACCGTTCTCAGCCTGCCCTGAGCGAAGCGACGGCACCGCCGACCACCGACTTCTCCTCCGCCGTCGGTCAGGCACTCGCCCAACTCCTCAAGCGCCCCGAGATGACCATCGAGCAGCTCGTGCCCGTCCTGCGCGATCTTGCGCCCGATTTCTTCGCCTACCACGGCTCTCGCCTTGTGCATGACGCCGCTGCTACCCCTGCTCCCTCCGGGCGCAGTTCGGCAGCAGATTTCCCTCTACCTTCCCGGGCGCGCAACGAACTCAAGTCCGTCGAAACAGAAATCAAGTATGCCGGCTACCTTCACCAGCAGCAGCGCTCCATCGATCGCCTGAAAAAGGCCGAGCAGCGCTCCATTCCTGAGTGGTTCGACTACCGGACCGTCAGCGGCCTCTCGCGCGAGATGCAGGAGAAGCTTCTCAAAATCCGTCCGCGCACTCTCGGCCACGCCTCGCGGATCCCCGGCGTGACCCCTGCCGCCCTCTCGCTCGTGAACGTCTATATCGAAATCCAGGCCCGCCGCCGCGAGCAAGCGACCGCCCTTTAATCACTCGCGGCCCGCTGTAACTGCCCCCACCCTTGAGTCGCCCGCACCTTTAACACCGCCGGTCGCTAGGGGGAATCAAGCAACTTTTAGGAAGCGAAGTGCTAAATAGCGCCGGCGTACCGCCGGCTGTCGGGAGGGCGTCTCGCCCTCCGACAAAACCCTCCGATCCAGAAACCGTCCACTACACATAATCAAACAACGTCATGAACCCGTAATCCATGTGCAACTGCTGATGACAGTGAAACAGCGTCAGCCCCGGATTGTCCGCGACGAAATCAATCTCCGCCTCCTGATACCCACCCAGCATCATCACATCTTTGAAGACTCCCGCCGTGCTGGCGCCCGCCAGACTGGTCAATTCAAAAGAATGTCGGTGCAGGTGAACCGGATGAATATCATCGCTCGCATTCTTCATGTGAATCCGATAGCGCTTTCCCTGCGTCAAATGAAACGCAGCCGGCGCGCTTTCCCCCGTCATCGGGTACGCCACGCTATTAATCGTCCAGCGATTGAATCCTTCTTCGGCGGCATTCTCTTTTGCAAATGTCATCTCGAACGTCTGATCCGGTTCCGCCGCCTTCGCCCCGGCTTTTGCGAATCGCGCATAGTTCCACTTGAATTTCGGAGGCGGCGCCCACACCGGCTTTCCGTTTCGTAGCGCATACTCCACCACGATCCCCATCCCATGCTGCCGATCATCGTCGTCCAAATTGCCCAGCACCCACACGCCCGGATGATTCATCTCCACCACCGCCGAAACTCGCTCCGCCGGACCCAGCCACAAAACTGGAACCGTCGCCGCATTCGGCACCGCATTCCCATCCAGCGCGATCACGCGAAACACATGTCCGGGCAGTGCAAGGCTGCGCATCTCGGTCGCGCTTCCATTCACCACGTGAAATAACACGCGTTCACCCGCCTTTACCTTGACTGGATCGCCATGTCCCAGCATGCGCCCGTTGATCGTGAACGCGCCGTACTCCACCTCGTATCCCTTCGGCATTCCCTTCGCGAGCGACGCCTTCATCGCGGCTTCGCCCGTTTCCTGCAACGTCTGGTTCTTGGTCTCGGGAAGCAGAAAGTCCTGATCCATGTCCCCGCCGCGGCTGAACTTGGGTTCGAACTCTTTCAGCACCAGAAACACTTCACGATCGTGCGCTCCCGGTTCGTCGCGTGGCTCGATGTAAACCGCTCCCACTTCGCCGTTGTATTGCCCCTTTGCCAGGTTCGCTCCCGCGCGATTGTGCGTGTGATAAAGACGAAGCCCAGACGGCCCGGGCGTGAAAGTGATGCGCCGCTGGTCGTGCGCAGAAATAAAGGGAGTGCCTTCTTCCGAGGCGCCATCCACATCCGTGCTTAACTTCTGCCCGTGCCAGTGCAATTGCTCCGGCGTGTCCGTGTCGTTGTGAATTCCGACCGTGACTGCACGTCCTTCTTTGAAGCGTAGCAGCGGTCCGGGAAACTGCCCGTTGTACGTGGTCGGCGAAATGATTCGCTTCGGCGCAATCTCCACGGGTGCCACTTTGATATGAACTGTGTAATCTGCAGCTCCGCTTTGCGCGTTTGCATTCTGACTCAGCGCGAAATCTTCCGCCGCAAGCTGTCGCCGGCTCATCGGAAGCGCGGCGAGCCCTCCGGCCACGCTCATCATTTTCAAAAACTCTCTTCTCGATTTTGACATCGTGCTCCTTCGACAGTTCGTGTGGCGCGGAACCTTAGCCTGGACGCGGCTGAGCGAGTCGGTCCCCGACCTCAACTTGAGATGAACAACTCCAGCCCGGTGGCGAAACAAAAACAAACGGTCCGCCTCGGCGGACCGTCCCAACTTTCGGAGGATGCCTCAGATTCGTGCCTCTTAGTTAGCAGAATCTCAGAAGGAACCCAAAAATTAGGTCTCCATCTTCTGCAACTCCGCCAGCAATCCATCCAGATCCGGCAAACGGTCGATCGGGTAGACCTGCGCAAACCGGATCACGCCTTCCTTGTCCACAATGAACGCCGCGCGCTCGCTGATTCCCGGCACCGGTGGCTCGTCCCGCAAAATATCGAACTTGCGTGTGACCTCGCCATGCGGATAAAAGTCGGAGCACAAGGGAAATCGCATCATCCCGATTTCTTTTCGCTGCCAGGCCAGGTGGCTCTGAATCGAATCCACACTGATGTCGAGCAGTTGCCCGCCCGCAGCCGCAAACTTCGACTCCAGCGAATCCAAAATTGGCAGCTGCGACTCACACGTCGGAGTCCAGTCCAGCGGGTGAAACGTCAACACCACGTTTTTCTTGCCCCGGTAGGCGCTGAGCTTGAATGTCAGCCGCTGTTCGCCCTCCACGGCGGGCAACTCGAAATCGGGCGCTCGATCTCCAACTTTCAGAGCCACGCAAATACTTCCCTTCCGCACACTCGCTTTGCCATTCTACCGCTGCGTCCACCCGAACGTCCGGCTGCCCCTCCACTACGCAAGAGCGGGAATTAACACTCTTGTAACAATGGCTTCGCTCCGTCACCGCTAATATTTCCGGATGCCACTGCACTCGCAAGAACCGCTTAGCATCGAGGATCGCGACGGCTCGCTTCCCGGTCAACGAATTCTCCGTCTCCAGGGACCCGTCGTCCTCGGAACTCTGTTTCAGTTTCAGGCCGCCATTCGCGCTAAAAACTCGGCCACTCTAATCATAGATTTCTCCCACGTACCTTACATTGACTCGGCGGGAATCGGCGCGCTCGTCGGCGCTTATGTCTCGCAAAATAAAGAAGGACGAAAGCTTGCCCTGGTCGGTGTCAGCGACCGACTCATCACCGCTCTGAAAGTGACGCGCGTTGAGCAGTTCTTCCGCTTCTACAAATCGCTGCCCGAAGCCGAGCAAGCCTGAGAATCATTCGGGGAGCGGCGGGCGTCCGCGCCCGCAACGTGGTGCGAAAAACTAGAAACTAAACTCCTGTCATTCCGACCCACGAGCGTAGCGAGTCAGGAGGAATCTGCCCCTCCTCCCAACCTTGTCATCGGGAGCGCAGCGACGGACCCGTTTTTCGCTCAACGCCTAACCCTTCCACGCCATCCTCAGCAACTCTCGCCGCCCGCGCCACTTCGTATATCCTCGTTTCCACGCGCGCGCCGCAAGAACCAGCGGATTCTTCGTCCCCAAGAACTCCTGTGGTTCGTTCTCGAACCTCTCCATATGTCGCCGATAGCTCGCGTCACGGCTTCTCTCCAGCTGCGCCGTGAGGCGATCGAGCATGCGATCCACATCAGCCAACAGCGCAAGTTGCGCACGAAACTTCGTCGCGACTTCCGCCGCGCAGTCCGGTAAATCAAAAATCGCAAACACCGCCGCCAGATTCAGCAGCTTGTCGGCGGACAGCGATTTCGCAAACTCGTCGTACAACCCGCTCCCCAGATCGCGCGCATACATCGCATCGCCATGGTGAACGCGGCCAAGTTCCGTCGCGCCCGGCGCCCGCGCCACGAAGCGGCTGGGCAGCGCTGCCGTGGAATACCGCCGTAGCGACAAATTGAACAGCTCAAAGCCGTGTGCCTTCATGAAGCGGTCCACGTTGTGAAACGTACCATCCGTTTCCTCGTCCGACCCCCACACTCGCACTTCAATGCCCACCCCCATGATCTTCAAATCATCCAGCGTACGATCGAACGAGTTCAGGATCTCGAAGTCCTTCCCGTCCACGTCGATCTTCAGAAAATCAACGCTCGCAATCCCGGCACTCTTCAGATACTCAGGGACCACCACGCTCGCCGCCGGATCCACCAGCTGCGCGCTCTGCCATAGGTTCGAGGATCGCTTCTCCTTCCCCGTGACCGATTGCTTCCGCATCTTCTCCACAAATAGCACCGTACTCATCCGCGGGTTCGGATCACGGGCAAACTCGAGCTGGCCTCTGCGCTTCAATGCAAAGGGATGGTTCGCTCCAATTCCCGCAAACGCGTTCAAGTACGTGACCGCCGGGTTTTTCTCTTCCGCCTGAAGGCGAGCGATTTCGTCGATATCGGGATCGATCCCCAACGCCTGCAATCGCCGCCCCATGCGCCGCCAGCGGCGGTCGATGCCGCCCGAGCAGCCGACGTCCACCAACTGAAATGTGCGCGGAGTTGTGATCTCGGCTAAATAATCGAGGAAGGGAGAGGAGTTGACCAGTCCATCCACAGTGTTTGCTTTCTCGACCGTAATCGGGCGCAGTTCCGTAACCAGAGGATTGTCGCCGTTCGCACGGAATTTGCCCGCGCAAAAACCTCGCCCGCACACTAGCGTGGAAGGCTGCTCAAAGGCAATTACTGTTTTTGCGAGGCTGCGGAGGGAGCCGCTCGCAATTGTTCAAAGGGCGCCCCCGTTTCAAAGCGCTCGGGAAAACGTTCCTCGTACGACTCCAGCCCGGGGCACAACATGTGATGGAACGAATCGAATCCGAACGCCGCCATTTCCCGGTGCGCCCGCGCCGGGCTCCAACCCTGCTCCGACATGCGATAGCTCGCAATCATCAGCCCGGTACGGTCTATGCCTAGCCGGCAGTGTACGAAGATCTTCTTGTCGGGATTGGCGCGCAAGACCTTCAGGAATTCCGCCACCTGGGCATCCTTCGGATATGCGCAGTGCCAGGGAATCGAAACGTATTGCATGCCCAGCTTCTCGACCTGCTCGTGCTCGACTCGGCTGTCGCCGCGCAGGTTGATCACCAGTCCCACGCCCCGCTTCGACAGTTCCTCAAATCCCTCGCGGGTCGGCTGGCCCCCGCGCAGCAGCTGGCTGGTCACCTCGCCGAAGTTCGGCACGCCCACCAGCGGCAGCTTCCGGCCAATCAATCCTTCAGGATCGCTCGCTCCGCTGGGAGTCTTGATCTGCGGATGAATCGGGATCCCCACTCCCAGAACGAACGCGAGCACACCCGTCGTCACCGCACGAATTCCTAGCCCTTTGAATGGCATGCTGATTTGATGCAAGTTCTCTACAAAACAGCTGAAAGCCGCGCGCCCAGCCGAAAGGCTAGAGCGTAGACCTTAGAGCGGAGAGTCGAAAGCCAAGAGCCCAAAGTCCGGAGTGCCCAGGGCGCTCTCTAACCCCGTTCGAATGCGTGCTTCTTGTCTAACTCAGCCAACGCGGTCTCGGCAGACACTTCGAATTCAGCAGAGCGTGCCATCAATGCCGGTTCCGCGGTCGCATACCGGCGCGCAAGTTTTATCAGACCTCTTGCCGCCAGGGGGCTGGCAAGCTCGGCTATGTGATCAGTCGTTGTCTGCAGATATTGAGCGTCGGTCTCATCTCCCAGCCACACATCCCCGCCCGCCAGCTTGGTCTGCCAGTAAATCTTGCGTTCAAGAAATGAGGTGATCGTCTCATCCGTCGCCTTTCCGAACGCCCACTGGTTTCTTTTGAAATCATAATGACGGCTGGAAAAATTCACCGGGATCAGTTTGCCCGATTTCACAAACTCCACCTGTCGACGATCCACTTCCTTGCGCAGCGCGTTCACCACCGGGCTCAGAACATCCCTCGGCTCGAGCGATGGCAGCACCTCGCGCACCGTCGCCGATAGATTGACCGAGGTGGGCGCATGCAGGCCCTCTGAGATTTCCAGGCGCAGGTCCGCATGCAGCACCCAGAAATCTGCTCCTGAAGTTGATTTGTGAAAGGGCCACTCCAGGTGAATGCTGAGCGGCAGCCCGGTCAGCGTTACGTAGATGGTTTTGTTCGTCGTCGATCCGTGGTCTTCGGCCATATCCAGTCGCGGGTCCTCTGCGAAACCAGATATTCTAACGCCTTCGCGAGCGCATCCTGAATCGACCACCGGGCGCTCACGGCGCGACCAGGCTGCCGTGCCTCCCTCGAGGGTTCAACCCACTTTCCTCGTCGCCCTACCCATGCAATCGTCACTCACCCTTCGTTCTGGGGATTTTTCTCGGCTGTTCAGCCCACCTATTTATCAAGCGAACTCGTATCCAACGTGGTTCGTCGGCCTTTTTTGACCGAGCGTGGATTCAGCAATTTCCAGCCCTCGCAAGACGACCACATCTTGACCCAACATGTAAACCCGAGTTTACACAGAGTCTTCGATGCCGGCTCCTTACCCTCGTGACCTCAGCTTGGTTACGATCGGAATCATGAGGTAACAACCAAAGTCGTCGCATTCTCTTCACGACATCCCAAGGCCGCGGACCACGCGGGAGCCTCGCCCGCGTCGTTCTCTTCCAATCCTTCCCCAACGGCTTCATTCAAGGCGCTGGTATCTGTGTCCCAGATTTCCTCATCGCCCTTCACATCCATCTCTTTCTGCTGATCGTCTGTCGGCGAATGCACGACCAGCAATACGATGGAAACGAAGAGTCCAACCATCGGCCAGCCATGCGCCAGCGCGGTGATCACGGGAACATTGAGTTCACTCGCAAATCCGTCCAGCTTGCTTTGCAGGCTCGCCATCCCGATGCCTGCCAGCACCGCGGCCGCCACTGTGTCATGAGTCCAGAACGAATACCGCTGCCCGTTGGCCATTCGAACCTCCATCGCTGGTTTCCCGCCTTCCCGCTCGCTTGCGAAAAAGTGGGAACCTGGCGCGGTCTCAAAAACGCCCTTCATCTGCCGACGGTCCATAGATCGCAGGCACGGGTTGTTCGAGCAGCCGCAGATAAACTGTCAGCTGCCCCCGGTGATGTGCCAGATGGCTGAACACAGAGTCTCGTAACACGATATATCGCGGAGTCGGCGGCATCACCTGTTTGCCGGCTACCAGCAGTCTCCACGGCTTCATCAAGTGTTCGTCGTTTGTCTTCTTGAAAGATTCACGCGCCGCAGCCACGGCCTCGTCGTGCCCACGTACCAGTTCTTTTGCTGTGCGCAGGCTCGGCTTTTTGTATGTGGCCAGGTCGAGTTCGTCGTGTTCGATCGTGAACACGCTCCATGACGGTAGCGTCGCCACCAGTTCCGCAAGGTATCCGAACGCCATCGATTTCGGATGCGGTTTCCAGTCGTACTTCCCCTCCGGTACGCGCTCCAGCGCGCGCCGTGTGCCATCCGCCTCTCGTTCCAATTCCCCCAGGAATAGTTCCGTCAGCTGCATGACTTCCTCCTTAGCTGGATTTCGCGCCTGCCTCTGGAAAGTTCTGACCCCTATCTAGCGCGGCCGATCCAAATCGACAGCCAAGACGGTATCAACAATTGCGGACAGCTTCGGTCCTCAATAAATGCTATCTTTTTCCGCATGTTGCAGACCTCCGCTCGCCTGCTTCGACTGTTGTCGCTCTTCCAGGCCCAGCGCTATTGGGCCGGCGCTGACCTCTCGGCTCGTCTTCATGTCACCGCGCGCACTCTCCGTCGCGACGTCGATCGCCTGCGCAGTCTTGGATATCCTGTCCATTCCACCTCGGGCGCAGCCGGCGGATATCAACTAGGCGCGGGCGCGACCCTGCCCCCGCTTCTGCTCGATGATGACGAGGCGGTTGCGGTCGCCGTCGGACTTCGCACCGCCGCCAGTGGCACCGTGACCGGCATTGAAGAAGCATCGTTGCGCGCGCTGCTGAAGCTCGAACAGGTCTTGCCGTCTCGTCTGCAGCGCCGCGTTTCCGCGTTGCACGCCTTCATCCTTCCCCTGGCTCATCCCGGCCCGACCGTCGATCTGAACGTTCTCTCCGTGATCGCGGGTGCCTGCCGCGATCATGATGTCCTGCGCTTTCACTACATCGGGCGCGACGGTCAGCCGAGCGATCGCGCCGTCGAACCGCACCGCCTCGTGCCCACCGGACACCGCTGGTATCTGGTCGCGTGGGATCTTCGCCGCAACGACTGGCGCTCCTTCCGCGTCGATCGCATTCGATCGAAACTGGCCACCGGCAATCGCTTCAATCCGCGCAAAGCTCCGGAAGGCGGATTCGCCGCATACGTCGCCCGCGCCATCTCCTACGTGCAGTATTCCTATCGCGCCCGCATCCTGTTTCACGCGTCCGCCGAGACTATCTCCCGCTGGATCCCGCGCACTGCGGGCACTGTCGATGCCATCGACGAACGCTCCTGCACGCTTCACACGGGCGCACAGTCGCTCGAGACTCTTTCGATTTATTTGGCTTTAGTTGGAGTAGATTTCGAAGTTCACGAGCCGCCGGAACTCGCCGCCCATATGCGCATCCTCGCCGAGCGCATCACGCGCGCGCTCGCGAAGCGCCCCGCTTGATTTTTGGGAGGTGCACGATTCTTAGGTGTGAGGTCGTAAGTGCCAGGTCTTGGGCAGGAATTCTATAGAACCTGATCGCGCCCTCACTCAAATTCCACAGTCACAAACCCCAACCCCTGCAGCAAACTTCGCAACGTCGATTGCGCATTCTGCTGCGCCGTCTTCAACACACCATCTGCCAGCGCCGCCTGCTGCAACTGTCGCTCGGCCTCTTGGCGCACTTCGCTTTCCAGATTCGGATCCACCGGAACCAGCAGTCCCGTCTGCCGCGAATACACGCGCGTGCGCGCATTATCCAGCCGCGTGGTGAACACCTGCGGCGCCGGCAAACGCAATCGCACCTGTTTCTCATTTACGGAAACATCGCCGCTTTTCAGCCCCGAAAAATCCACTCCCGCCACCACCTCGCCGTGCACGATCATCAACAGCTTGTCGCCCGCCAGGAAGTCCGGAAGAATGGCGCTCCCCTTCTCACCGCTCACCACTTTATCCATCGTGTACACGACGGTCTCCAGCCGCTGCAGCTGTTGAATCTTGTTGACGACCGTAGGCTGGCTCACATCCACCCGCGTGCTGCGGCCCAGCAACCCGCCGACCATGCGGCTCCATAAAGAAGACTCCGACTGGCGCGACAGCACCGCCACTCCCGCCACGCCCACCAGGATCCCTGCCAGCAATGCGACCACCCACCGCGCCCTGCCTCCCGATGGCGGCCTCTGCACTGGAGATGAAAATAGCGTATCCATCACATCAATTCTCTCAGGAACTCCCACTCACCGGAAACATCCCCTCGGGATCCGCCTCACGGCTTCAAATCACACGCATTCACCACATAGCCATCTGCGATCGCGCCAGTTGTCGAAACATAACTTTTTCCACGCGTTTCGCCAAATCGCAGGTTTGTTTGCGACCCTCTCCGCTTTTCCGTAGGACGCTCCCACAATATTGGAGACTCTCTCAACACTGCTTCATTCTACGCAACCACCTCGATCTCAAACCCATGCCCAGCGGACGCTTGCCGCGCCTACAACAACGGCATTCCCTGTGCACTACTTAAGGTTACTGCTCGGGGTTCAACACCACCTGACAAGGAGTTGCGTCAATGAATTTGTTGAGACGTTTTTTTCTTTTAAGCGCGCTTTTCGTTCCTGCGGTTTTGTTCGCACAAACTACTGGTTCGATTCAGGGAACCGTGACCGACTCCACCGGGGCGGTGCTTGACGGCGCCACCATCACCGCGACCAACCTCGCCACTAACGCGTCGCGCACGGCCACGAGCAATTCCTCTGGCTTTTACTCCATCCCCAATCTCGCTCCCGCTCTCTATACCGTGAAGTTTGAAAAGCAGGGGTTCACTGCCATCGATATCAAGAGCGCTACCCTGACCACCGCCCAGGTCCTCACACTGAATGCGTCTCTGAAGGTCGGCTCGGTGCAGGAGGTCGTCGAGGTCAATGGCTCCGCGATCGCGCCCGTCGAGACCGAATCCACGCAGCTCTCGACCCTCATCGGCAACAAGACGATCACCGACCTGCCGCTGCTGACGCGCAATCCCTACGAACTCATCCTGCTTTCGCCCGGAACCAACTCGAACGTCGACTTCACCGGCGGAATTTCCGTGAACGGTTCTCGCGACCGCAATAACAACTTCATGCTTGATGGCGTCGACAACAACGACACCTCGGTCCCCGGCGGTCCCAGCGGCGTGCTTTCGATCAATCCCGACTCCACCCAGGAATTCCGCGTTATCACCGACACCTTCAACGCGGAGTATGGCCGCAACACCGGCGCCATCATCGACGTCGTCACCCGCAGCGGCAGCAATGGTCTTCACGGCGATGCTTACGAATTCGGTCGCTACAACGCCCTCGGCGCGCGCAGCTTCTTCAACAACCGCCCCGATCCGCAGGATCCCTATGTTCGCAACCAATTTGGAGGTTCGCTCGGAGGTCCCATCATTAAGAACCGCACCTTCTTCTTCGTTAATGGTGAATTCCAGCGCTTCCGGACTACGCTGACCCAGCACACTGTCCTTCCGACCGCCGCGTTCAAATCCGGAGTCTTCACCACCGCGGGCCAGCAGGTCGACCTGACTTCCCCAACCGGCGCCAACAATGCGACCGGCCTGAGTGTCGATCCAACCATCGCCAAGGTCTTCGCCCTGTTACCCAGTGCCCCCACTGGCGACGTGATCGACGGGATCGCCGGTAATTACAACTTCCCAAGCCCTGACAACCTCAACGGGTATCAGTGGGTCGGTAAGATCGATCACAAGATCACCGACAAGCATCAGCTAACTCTGCGTTACGCCTACAATCACGCGATCGACAGTAACCCTTTCCACACCGAGTTTGCGCCCAACTTCGACGTCCTCGGCTCACCCTCCTATTCGCACGGCGTGTTCGCAGGTCTGGTTTCTACGCTGAACAACCGCCTCATTAACGACTTCAAATTCGGCTGGAACAAAGTCTTTGCCGGCTTCCAGAGCAACTGCGCCAGCATCCTCGACCCTGTCACTGGCGTCGACGCCTTCGGCTTTGGCCGCGACTTCACCTCGCCCGATGGATCGCTCGGTCTCGGCCCCTTCAACGCTATCGGATGCAACACCCTCGCCTATGCTCAGGCTCAGCTCCGCCACACCGGCACCACCAGCTACACCGATTCGCTCACTTGGGTCAAAGGAAATCACACCCTCAAGTTCGGCGGCGACTTCCGCGACGTCAACTCCTCCGGTTTCGATAACTTCCTGTCGCGCGACAACCTCGACTTCAATCGCTTCTCCGCTACCAACGGACAGGAACCCGCGCTCAATATCCCCAACGCCACAACGTCTGCGCAGGATCTCGCGTGGATGCTGGTCGGCGGTTCCATTTTCCAGGTCCAGGCCCAGTTCTTCGACAAGACCGGCACCCGCCAACCTTCCGACGACAAGAAGTTCATCCAGCACGAATACGATGGATTCGTTCAAGACAGTTGGAAAGTCCGCCGCAACATCACCCTCAGTCTTGGCCTCCGTTACCAGTTCGACGGCGTGCCCTTTGAGACCAAGGGCAATTTCTCCAACCTCCTCCAGAATGCCGATAGCTTCGCGACCTCTCTGTCATTCGCTGTCGTCGGTCCAGGCAATCCCAAGCGCGACATGTATAAGAACGACTACAAGAACTTCGAGCCCCGTATCGGGTTCGCATGGGACCCCTTTGGCGATGGCAAGACCTCGGTGCGCGCCGCCTATGGCATCTTCCATGACCGCATCTTCGACAACCTCTTCGGCAACGCCCGCAGCAACCCGCCCTTCCAGAGCCTGATTCAAAATGCCTTCAACGCGCCGCAAACACCGGGCGCTACGCCCTTCGCCGTCTCGACGCCTCCCGGACTCACTTACGTCAACGGCGACTACGCCGGGGGTACACTGCTTGCCACCAACATTCGCATGCCCATGAGCCAGAGCTGGAACTTTGGCATTCAGCGCGATCTTTCTCATGGCTTTGTCTTGCAGGCCACCTATGTTGGCAATCACAGCACGCGCGTCATCCGCAGTCTTGATGCGGCTCCGCCCGATCCGGCTCTGGTCGCTACCGCAATTACGGACTGCGTCAACGTCGGAATCTGCAGCCCAGGCGACCCGGCTGGAATTATCAGTGGTCCCATCCTGTACACGGGTATCACCGACAATAGTGGCAACCTGATCGTGCCTGTGTCCGTCCGTCAAACCGCAATTCAGACACCGGGTATCTTCTCCAACAGCATCACGCTCACCAACGCTTCTTCTAATTACAACTCCCTGCAGCTCCAGTTGCAGAAGGCGGCTTCTCACGGCTTGCTCTTCGATCTCGCTTACACGTACGCGCACGCCATCGACAACTCCAACGATCCGTTGAACAGCAATTCCTCGGATTTCGGAACTTTCCCACTCGATTCCCGCAACGCCGACACAGTCATGCGCGGAAACTCCGACAATGACCTTCGCCACCGCTTCACGGCAAACTTCTCTTACGAGTTCCCGTTTGGCCGCGGCAAGGCATACGTCAGTAACGGCGTGATGGGCCGAGTGCTGGAAGGCATACAGGCTTCCGGCATCGTGACCCTGCAGACCGGTCACCCCTACACCGTGTTCGTTCCCGGCGTTGACTACGCTCGCACCGGTGCCACGGTTGCCGTCGGCGCTTCCTGGCCAAATGTTGTTGGAAACCCGTATGCCAACTCGGGACCTCGTATCAACTCCAGCGGCGTGGCCACCGGAGCGACCAATTTAGACGCATTCACAGTGAGCACGCCCGCTTTCGGCACTCAAGGCGACGCGGGCCGCAACAGCTTCTTCGGTCCTCATTACTACGAGACCGACATCGCGCTCATGAAGAACATTCACATTACCGAGCGCTTCCGGTTGCAGCTGCGTTCGGAAGCCTTCAACCTGTTCAACCGCCCACAATTCAACCAGCCGGGGGGCATTGTGGGTAACGGTAACTTCGGACGCTCCACTTCAACCATCACCCGTTCCGACGGCACCACTTCCAACCGACAGATCCAGGTGGCGCTGAAACTTTCGTTCTAAAACGGCGCGTTAAGAAGGCGCGTTGAAAAACGAGTTGGAAAGGCATTGAAGAAGACGAGTGAACAACGCGTTGAATAAGAAGCGCTGAGGAAACTGCTGAAAGAGCATTGAAAAACTGTCGTAGGAACGCTGAAAAACGCTGTTACAAATTTGTCCCCGGCTTCGCACCTCGTGAAGCCGGGTTCTTTCATAGCAGGCGTCTACCTCAGAAGCTTGTCACCAGCACAAAAAATCCTGCCATCTCCAAACTTTGTCATCCTGAGCGAAGCGAAGGATGTGCTGTTTCCTAACTCCGCTACCGACCTCAGAAGGCATTTCTGCCACAGTCCCTAAATCCAATCATCTAAGGCCTAAGACCCGCCCCACTCCTGCGACAATATCCCTAATGTCCGGCACTCCGTCCGAACGCGTGCACTCCGGCACGAACCACGTGGGGGCGGACGCCCTCGTCTGCTCGGCGGAGCGAAGCTCCGCGGTGTTGAGACTCGGCGATCTCCTCATCCCCTCCACTCTCTTCGCTGTCGTCCTGGTTGCTTTTTGGTTTCTCGCCCAACACTTTTCCCTCAGCCAACGCATCGGCGGCTTCCCCAGCACCTTCATCGCCTTTGCCCTGATCTTCACCCCCTACTGGTTCTTCGCCTTTGGCGCCGCTGCTCTCCTTCGCCACTCTCTCTCCACCCGCACGCTTCGCGTCCTCGCCCCCGGACTCTTCGTCCTCCCGTACCTTGTTTATGCGCTTCCGCGCGCCGAATTCCGCGTCTCCTTCTTCTTCATCTTCCTCGCAGTACCGATTGGCGTCAGCGCCCTTTTCGAATTCTTGCCGCCCGGTGGCTCGCATCCCGCCACCCCAAAAATCACGTGGCAGGACGTCCTCGTCCTGGCCATCCTCGGCCTTCCCATCGAATTCAACTGGTTTCGCGCTTCCTTTCCTCACGAGGGCCTGAGTTCATTTCCCAAGCTGCTCATGGTCGATGCCGCGCTCTATGCCTTCCTCGTTGTTCGCCCGCTCAACGACGTTGGCTACGACCTCCGCCCGCGCGCTCGTGACTTGACCATTGGGCTTCGCGAACTCGTCTTCTTCGCGCCCGTCGTGATCGCTCTTGGTCTCGTCCTACACTTCATCACGCCTCACGGGGGACTGCCACCCGCCGCCACTGCCGTCTCCGCACTTCTGATCACCTTCTTCTTCGTCGCCATCCCAGAAGAGCTCTTCTTTCGCGGATTGCTGCAGAACCTGCTCGAAGGCCGCATCGGATACGTCCGCTCCCTCGCGATCGCGGCCATTGTCTTCGGCCTCTCGCATTTCAACAAGCCGGGACCCTTCAACTGGCGCTACGTTCTGCTCGCTACCATCGCGGGCGTTTTCTACGGACGCGCCTGGCGCGATCGCCGGCGCCTGCTCGCCTCCGCCATCACGCACACTCTCGTCGACGTTCTCTGGATCCTGTGGTTTCGTTAGGTCGAGAAGGGAGAAGGAGGTTCCGGATGAAGAGTCAGAAGGAAATTTGTAAGAAAATTAGATCAGAGAGATGCCCTGCTGGCTTTTATCCGACCGTCAGATGGGCGGTGAGAATGAATGCCATCTCACACACCGGTGCGAAGATAGCGAATCCGGTTATTGATCGGAATCGCAAGTACGCTCAACACTAGCACCGAGACCGTCCGAAAGTAGTACACGGGACCGAGAGCGCGAAAGTAGGGCAAGCCCTTGATCAGCGTGTCACCCACGTCCACCACGAACAGCAGCGCCAGAAGTCCGAAAATCCATCCCTTGCGCGAATAGAAGTAATCCTCAAAGCCTTGATAATCGCTCATGTCGTCGGGGAACAGCAGCGTGCAGAGCAGGTACAGCACGACGGCGTACAACGCGACGAAGAAGTAGAGCGGAAATGTCCATTGCGCCACGTTGCGCAGCCGGAACTCCCACCACCAGAAATGGATCATGTAGAGAAACAAAAAAAGCGCCCACAACAGATGAACCCAGTACACGCGAAATTGCCGTGGATGCTGCAGAACGCGAGCCAGGCCGCGAAGCAGTTGTGACACGCCGAGCCCCAGCACCACCGAGAACAGCACCCGTACATGCGAGTAGAGATCCATCGAAACTGAACTCAGCAAGCCGATTGAAGAGCGCAAGCAGAAGATGGAACGAACCGCGACTATTCCGCCGTCGTCAAGGCACCGATTGTGTCACAAGTTCATTGGTCTGGCGTTATACGCAGTCACTTTTCGAGTTCTGTAGCAGCGGGTCTGTGCCTTTGTTGAGAGGCGAACCCTCAGACCTGGCGCCTAACGCCTGACACCTGTTTTTTTGTCACCT
>Ga0210409_10002509_pt1 | contig 21740 bp, 17 predicted proteins | sample IncBWH17MmetaG_FD_161649 | JGI IMG/M metagenome (GOLD analysis project Ga0210409, IMG submission 161649) | Forest soil microbial communities from Barre Woods Harvard Forest LTER site, Petersham, Massachusetts, United States - Inc-BW-H-17-M | ecosystem: Environmental > Terrestrial > Soil >...
CAAGTGTTTGGTGTGTGCCCACGAGTTGGGCTTGCGCGAGCGCCTGGAACTCGTGCCTGCCGCGGCGCATCCGGTCAACCGCGACCGCGCGGTGGTTGCGCACAATCCGCTCGGCAAGATTCCGACTCTCATCACCGACAGCGGCACCGTGCTGTACGACAGCCGCGTGATTTGCGAGTATCTGAACAGCTTGAGCGATGGTCATTTGCTACCCGACGAAGGACCGCTGCGCTGGTCGGTGTTGGTCGATCAAGCTCTGGCCGACGGCCTGATGGACGCGGCCGTGCTCACCCGGTACGAGAATGCGGCGCGCCCCGAGACCTTGCGCTGGGCCGATTGGACCGCCGGACAGCTCGATAAGGTGAGTTGCGGACTCGCGGAACTTGAGCGGCGCGGCGGCCCTGCTGCCGGCCGCGTCGATATCGGCACGATAGCCATCGGATGCGCGCTGGGCTATCTTGACTTCCGATTTGCGTCGTTCGGATGGCGGGAGAAATGTCCCAAAACCGCGCAGTGGTTCGAGAATTTCGCCAAACGAGAATCAATGCACGCAACCCGGCCGCCGGCGGCGTGAAGCCTTATCAACGGATCGCGTAGTTAGCATTCAAACAAAAAAGGACACCCCCAAATGAACAAGACGCTCGATCTGGTCGTATGCATGGCGTTCGTCACCTGGCTTACGCTGCTCACAGCAAGCCTGATCAGAGCCAAAGGCTGGACAGCGGCGGGATTCCGCTTCGCGCTCGGAAATCGTGATAAGCCGCCCGAGGCGACGCCGCTGGCGGGTCGCGCGCAGCGTACCGCGATCAACACTTTGGAGAACTTTGTATTGTTCGCGGCCATTGCGTTGGTCGCGCAGGTTGCCGGCAACACCGATCCGCGGATTGTCACGGGAGCGGAAACCTTCTTCTGGGCGCGTATCGCTTACATCCTGGTCTACTATGCCGGGATCGTTTATCTGCGCACTGCGGTGTGGATCGTGAGCATCGTGGGGCTGGGCCTGATGGTGAGCGCCCTTCTATAGCAGTTGCGAGAAAATCGCGCGCGGGCAACGGCCGCTACAGTTCCCCGTAGTGATGCGGCTCCATGGCCAGCGCCGCGGCCTGCAGTTTTGCGCCGAACCGCATACGTGCGCCGAATCCGAGCAGCAGCAGGGCGAGACTGACGAGGCCGAATAGCAGCGGCGTTCGTTGCTCGGGAATGAAGGCCATCGCAACCACGATGCCGAGCATGCCGGCAATCGCCAGCATGGTTAAGTACGGATACGCCCACATGCGTATTTTCAACCGTGCCGGCTCATCGCGTTCCAATCTGGCCCTCAGGCGCAGTTGCGAAACGGCGATGGATACGTAGACGAATATTGCGACCGTGCCATACGAATTGACGAGAAATGCGAATACCGTGTCGGGTGAAACGAACGACATGATGACCGCGCCATAGCCGAACAGCGTTCCGAGCAGAATGGCGCGGTAAGGCACGCCGCGGCGGCTGAGCTTGGACAGACCCCGGGGCGCATCGCCGCGGCCGGTCAACGCGAACAGCATTCGCGAGGATGCGTACAATCCCGAATTCAACGCTGACAGCACGGCGGTGAGAACCACCGCGTTCATGATGTGCGCCGCTCCGGGAATGCGCATGGCATTCAGGGCGCTGACGTAGGGCGTGGATATTCCTGCCGAGTTCCAGGGCACCAGGCACACCACCAACAGGATCGAACCCACGTAAAAGAGCAGGGCGCGCGTGATCACGGAGTTCGTCGCTCTGGCGACCGCTTTTGCGGGTTCAGCCGACTCCGCCGCCGCGATCGTGACGATCTCAGCGCCAAAGTAGAATCCGGTGGCGGCAACCGCGCCCGTCAAGATGGGCAGTGGTCCCTTCGGCGCGAAGCCGCCGTGCGAGGTGAGATTCGCGACGCTCGCCGACACCCCGGGCCATAGGCCAAGGACATACACGCCGGCCACAACCAAGAATGCCACGATGGCCATGACCTTGATCGACGCGAACCAGAACTCGAACTCGCCGAACGATCTCACCGAAATGAGATTCGTCCCGGTCAGCAACAGCAGCAACACCAAACTGATCAGCCACGTCGGTTCGCCCGGCAACCAGAAGCGAACCAGGCCGGCGCCGGCCACGGCCTCGAGGGCCACCACGATGACCCAGAAGTACCAGTACATCCAGCCCGTTAGGAATCCGGCCAATGCGCCAAACCGAGGCTGATCGCTCCACGCCAGGCGCGCATATTCGTAGAAGGATCCCACCGCCGGCAGCGCGGCCGCCATTTCAGCGAGCATGCGCATCACCAGCACCACCAGCAGCCCCGTGATCACGAAGGAAAGCACGGCCGCGGGTCCCGCCGCCTTGATGACCACGCCGCTGCCGACGAATAAACCGGCGCCGATCACGCCGCCGAAGGCGATCATCGTCATGTGCCGCTCGCGCAGGCTGTGCCGCAGCCCGCCGGTTGGCGACGGATTGCCGGCAACTAGAATGGGCGGTCGCCGTTCACGGTGGCGCGATGCATGATCCGCCGCTCCGGCAGATAGTCTGCAACCGCATAATGTTGAGTGATCCGGTTGTCCCAAAAGGCAACGTCATCCACGCTCCAGCGCCAGCGGATCGTGAATTCGGGCCGTCCGGCCTGCGCGAACAGGAAGGCCAGCAGTGCATCGCTCTCGCGAATCCCAAGTTCATTGATATGGGTGGTGAAGCCATCGTTGACGAACAGGCTCTTGCGCCGTGAAACTGGATGCGTACGCACCACCGGATGAGTCACGGGCGGATGCTTGGCCACTGCGCGCTCGTAGCGCTCCTTGGAAGCAGGATCCGCGCCCCAACGGCCTGCCGGGAACGACTTGACCACCGAGTGCTCCGCGGTCAGACCTTCCAGCATCTTTTTCTGCGGGGCGGATAGGGCTTCGTAGGCGGCGAGGTTGCTCGACCACAGCGTGTCTCCCCCCACGCTGGGCAACTGCTTGGCGGCGAGAATTCCGGCGAGTGGCGGTGTTGCACTGAAGGTGACATCGGTATGCCAGTTGTCATTGTCGGGCAGAAACCCTTCATGCGTGTCGATGACCATGATCTCGGGCAGCTCCGGCAGCACCGGATAGATCGGATGGATGTGCAGATCGCCAAAGCGCTTGGCAAACCGGCATTGCTGCTGCGGAGTCACCGGCTGATTGCGAAAGAACAGAACCTGGTGTTCGACCAGCAGTTCTCCGAGGCGGTCAATCGATGCTTGCGGCAACTCATCGGCCAGTCTCACGCCCTCGAGAATGGCGCCGAGGGCGGGGGTCAGACGGGTCACTGTGATGCTCATGGAGGCATCATGCCAGCCGCCCTGATCTTAGGCTATCCTCGGGAACATGACTGCGCCCAAAACTGCCACGCTGCATCCCCAAGCCCGCGCCCTTCTTGATCTCATCGAGGAGCGCGGTGTTCCGCCGACCCACACCCTGACCCCGGCGGACGCGCGCGAGTTCTACCGCGAGCGCCGCTTCGCCACCCAGCCTCCGGCGCCGAAGGCGCAGGTACGGGACCTGTTGGCCGACGGGCCCAATGGGCCGATCCCGCTGCGTCTGTACCGTCCGATCGCGAGTTCCGATGCGGCGATCCTGCCGGTGCTCGTCTATTACCATGGGGGTGGTTTCGTGATCGGTGATCTCGACACCCACGATACGCTGTGCCGTGAACTTGCGAATCTCGCGGAATGCGCCATTGTTGCGGTCGATTACCGGATGGGTCCCGAACACCGCTTTCCGGCGGCGGTGATTGACTGCGCCGCCGCGACCCGCTGGGTGCGCGACCGCGCGGCGGAGTTCAAGCTCGATGCCGCACGACTCGCGGTGGGCGGCGACAGCGCCGGCGGCAATCTGGCAGCCGTCGTCTGCATCGATGCGCGCGATAAGGGCGATCTGTCGATCAAGTTCCAGCTGCTGATATATCCTGCGACGGACATGCGCCGCACCGCGCCCTCGCATGCGGAAAACGGCCAGGGATATCTGCTGACGCACGAGACCATGGACTATTTCACGGGCCACTACATTCCCAATCCGGCGCAGTTGAGCGACTGGCGTGCTTCGCCGCTGCTGCATGCGGATTTGTCGAAACTGCCACCGGCGCTGCTGCTGACAGCGGGCTTCGATCCACTGCGCGACGAGGGCGCCGACTACGCCAAGCGCCTCACTGCCGCCGGCAATCGGGCCGGCTATGTGCATTTTCCGCGGCAGATTCACGGCTTCCTGACCATGGGCAAGGTGATCGATGAGGCCAACACGGCGGTGGCGCTCTGTGCCGCGGAGCTGAGGCGGGTGTTGAAGCCATCGTGATTATCTTTGCCTCTCGAGTTGATACGAGAGATGCGCCTTGACCGTCGGCCATTCGCCGTCCACGATGCTGTATACGCAGGTATCCCGCAGCGTGCCATCGCGCCCCAGCTGATGCTGGCGCAGAACACCATCCAACTTGGCACCCAACCTTTCAATGCCGGCGCGGCTCTGTCGGTTGAAAAAATGGGTGCGAAATTCGACCGCGATGCATTTTAGCTGTTCGAACGCGTAGCTCAGCAGCAGAAATTTACACTCGGTATTCACCGCGCTGCGCTGCACGCGTTTCCGATACCAGGTGGCGCCGATCTCCAGCCGCCGATTGGCGGCATCGATGTTCATGAACGTTGTCATCCCGACGGCTTGGTTGGAGGATTTCTCGATGACCGTGAACGGCACCATGGCGCCACGCTGGTGCAGGGCCAGACGCCTGCGGATTTCCCCATCCAATTGGTCGGGCGTGGGAATGCTCGTGTACCACAGCGACCACAATTCGCCATCGTTCAGCGCTTCGATGAGATCATCATGATGCCCATGCGAGAGCGGCACCAGAGAAACCTCGCGGCCATGCAGGGAAACCGCATCGGCAAAATCCATGTTAGCGCCTCACGTCTCGATCCGATCTTGTTCGCCTTCGATATCCTATACTAGCGCACGAATATTTAGGCTCGGGAGATGACCATGGGCATCATGCGCGTACTCGCGGGGCGGCTTTGCGTGTTGGTGGGCGCGCTCGCAGCGCCTTGGCCGGCGGCAATGGCGCAGCAGGCGGCGAATCATCCCATCGTCCTGCATGCGGCGCACTTGCTCGAGGTCGGCTCCGGCCGGTTGTTGACGCCGGGGGAGATTCTCGTCGAGGGCGAGCGCATTTCGGCCGTAGGCTCGGCGGTGCGCCGTCCCGCCGGAGCCGAGTTCATCGACCTGGGGAGTACCACGCTGCTGCCCGGCCTCATCGATGCCCACGTACATTTGTTCCTGCACCCCGGTGCGGAAGACCTGCAAACGGTCGAGGAATCAGTGCCGCAGCGGACCATTACCGCAGTCCTTGCGGCCAGGGACGATCTGCTGGCAGGTTTTACCGCGGAACGCGACATGGGCACCGAAGGGGCGGGATCCGCCGACACCGCGGTGCGCGATGCCATCAACGGAGGCTCGATTCCGGGACCACGACTGCGGATCAGCGGCAATGCGATCGATATTCTCGGCGGCCATGAGGACGCCAATCGTTTCAATCCCGCGCAGCATGTCTTGTCGAACGCAACCTATGCCAACACGGCCGACGAGATCATTGCCGCGATCCGCGAGCAGCACAAGCAGGGGGCGGATTTTGTAAAAATCTATGAGACCGGTCGGGATGCAATGCGCGACGGCGTCCTGCAGACCCCGTACCAGTACACCGTTGCGCAGCTCAAAGCCGCGGTCGACGAGGCCGCCCGTGTGGGCGGCAGCGTTGCAGTACATGCAATGGGGGAACCCGGTACCTTGTATGCGGCGCAGGCGGGTGTGGCCTCGATCGATCACGCCACGCAGTTGAGCGATGCGACGATGCGCATCATGAAGGATAAGGGCATTCCGGCCGTGCCAACCTTCGCCATTTTCGAGTATTTCCTGCATCGTTCCGATGCCGCGGCGGAGCGCGAGGGGCCACTGTTCGAATACAAGATCAGGGAATTCAAAAAGCAGATCGCGGCCGGCATTCCTTTTGCCGTGGGTTCGGATGTGGGTCCCTTTCCTCATGGAACCCAGGCGCGCGAACTGGAGTTGATGGTCAAGTACGGCATGACGCCACTTGCAGTCCTGCAGGCCGACATGATCAACGGCGCGAAACTGCTTGGCTGGGGCGGCCAGATCGGAGAATTGCGGTCCGGCTACTATGCCGACATTATCGCGGTACCCGGCTCGCCGCTCGAGGACATCACGGTGCTCGAGCGCGTGGCCTTCGTCATGAAGGGCGGTGTGATCGAAAAAAGTCCGGCAGCGGCGCGCTAGCGGTCGGGACGGCCGCTCACGAGGTCAGCGTTCGATATACCTTGCTGAGTTCGCGCGGCAGCGCCGTTACATCGTCGATGATGAGATAGCGGCTCGGCGCGCACATGCGTCGCAAATAGTCCTGGCCGGCCGGGTCGATGGTGATGCAGAAATCCACGATGCCCGCGCGTTCCGCTTCCTGCAGGGCGCGCGCCGTGTCCTGAATGCCGTATTCCCGGTCAGTCCGATCGGCACCGTAGTCGTGGTCTTCAGGGTAGCCGTCCGAGACGATGATCAGCACCTTCATGCCGGCCGGCTCGCGGGCCAACTTGGTAATTGAATGACGGATGGCCGCACCCATGCGGGTGGAACGCCGCGGCTGCATCGCGCCCAACGCCGCCCAGGTGCTTGACCTAAGCCTGTCGGGAAAATCCTTGGCCACATGGAACTCGACGTTATGGCGGCCGTCGCCTGAAAAGCCGTAGATCGCGTAGTTGTCGCCGAGCGTCTGAAGCGCCTCGCACATCAATGCCAGCGCGTCCTTGGCCACGTCAATGACCCGCCGCTTGGGCGTGGAGACCGCGGCCGGAGACTCATCATGACCGCCATACAAATACAAACCGCTGTCAGGCGGTTGCGCGGCAGGCGCATCCACGGGGGCGGTCATGGCCGCAGCGGGATCGGGCAACGGAAAATCGGTGGATGCGCTCATGTCGACGAGAAAGGCTGCTGAAACATCCCGCCGTGCGCGATCGCGCCTGACATATAGATGCGAATCCGCATCGTGCCCGGTTCTTCTGTCGATCACAGTCTCAATCACGCCGTCCAGATCGAGCTCATCGCCGTCGCTGGTGCGCCGAACGCGCTGCCATGACAGCGGCTTGATGGACCCGAAGCGCCGCCGCACCTCCTTTTCAAGAGCAGCGTGGCGGCTGCGTACGCCGCCGATGAACCCGAAATCATCGCCGCGCAGCCGCTGCTCGTAGACCCGGCACCAGGCGGAAAGATAGGATTGCCGGTGAAAATCCCACTCATCGTACAAAAAACTGCGCGGCCCGGCGGCCACCGGCGCTCGGGCGATCGTCGCGGCCGCGTGCGGGGCGTCGCGGGCATCTGCCGCATCCCTCGTGCCGGGCGCCACTGTCCCTGGAGCCGCGTGAGTCTCCATTCCCGCAGCCGCGAACTGCCCGCCTGTGCGTCGCTTGGCTGAAGGGTCCGTCATCAGTTGGCCGCGATAATCGAACGCGAGCCCGGCGGCATCGCTGGCGGAAAACTCATCATCGTTCAAGGACTCCATAGAATCGCGCAACCGGGCGAATTCTTCCGGAGTTGTCGGCGTCACAAAGTGCCGCGGCAACCGGCGCAACAGGTTCCCGAGTTCGGCACAAATGCGCAGCGCCGCATGTGCACTGTCGGCCACCCGCGCACCTTGGCGTTGCACGACGGCGGCGGTGTCGATCAATTTCGCCAGCAATTCGCCGCGGGTTGAGGCCTGCAATGCGTCGCGCGCCGCCCCGAGCGAGTATTGCAGCAGCGCTTCGACGAGTGCCGGCACGGGCCGCATGGGCTGGGTTTGCGGGCGCAACGCCAGGGCGTGGGCCTGCACCCGATCAAGATCGTCTCGTGCCCCGGGATAACGACGCCGCATCGCCGCCTCGATCCGCATGTCCTCAAGGGTGCCGAAGACCCGGCGCAGCAGCGCCGGTCTTGGGTGTTGCTGCAAAAGGTCCGCAAGATCGAATTCGAGTGTGCCTTCGATCAAATAACCGATCTGATGGAGCACCGCGATCCGATAGGCGCCGAGGTTGTGTTCGCGCGCCGAGAAACAAGCGATGTCCGCCGGCACATGAATGCTTTCGCCATCGATGAATCGCTTGGCGCCGCCGCCCGTGGCTTGTGATTCGATGACCTTCACATGCAGGAATTTTCCGGCCAGCCCCTGCGCAAACAGGGATAGAAATCGCTGGATGTCGGTGAAGCAGACGCGGCCCGCGAGGTCCCGCGCCGCGGTGGCGGTCATGGCAGTATGACGTCGACGATGGCGCCGATCGCCCGCTGCACCTCGGCATCATCGGTGACGGCGCGCGCAATGGCGGCGTCGCAGGCGCGGCGTGGCTCGATGCCGCCGGCGGTGAGCTGCGCGGCGTAAATCAACAGCCGTGTGCTCACGCCTTCCTCGAAACCATGCTCGCGCAGATTGCGGATTTTTTCACCGACCAGCGCGAGGCGCTGCGCGAGCGCGGCGTTCACCCCGCTTTCATGTGCGATGATGGTCGCTTCGATTTCGATCGCCGGGTAGTCGAACACCAGGCTGACGAAGCGCTGGCGCGTGGACGGCTTGAGATCCTTCAGCACGCTCTGATAGCCGGGATTGTAGGAAATCACCAGCAGAAAATCCGCATGGGCATCGAGAAGCTCGCCGGTCTTCTCTATCGGCAGCACCCGCCGGTGGTCGGTCAGCGAATGGATGACGACGGCGGTGTCCTTACGGGCCTCGACAATCTCGTCGAGATAGCAGATGGCGCCGCTACGCACCGCGCGAGTCAGCGGCCCATCCATCCAGACGGTCTCGTTGCCCGACAGCAGATAGCGCCCGACGAGATCGGTGGCGGTAAGGTCTTCATGGCAGGCGACCGTGAGCAGCGGCAGCTCGAGGCTACGCCGCGCGCTGTCGCTCTCCCGGTAGAGGCGCCACGCCATGTGCTCGATGAAGCGGGTTTTGCCGCAGCCGGTGGGCCCTTTCAACAGCACCGGCAGGCGGGCCCGGTAGGCCGCCTCGAAAATCTGCACTTCGTCGGCAAGAGGTAGATACCAGGGTTCGTCAGTGAGCCGGCTTGCGGCGCTGTGGGAATCCATCCGGGAATCTTACCTTCGCCGGCAATCGCGCGGGTGACTCATTGCTCGAAAGTTGCGGTTTCGCCGTCGCTCCGCCACGATCTCGAGCCTCGACCTCATAGGAGCGGCGCGATGCCGAACAGTTTGCGATTTTGCTTAAGGTGGCTGCCGCTGCCGATGTTCACCGCCGCCGCTTTGATCGCGGCGCCCGATCGGGCTTGGTCAGCGCCAGGCTACCAGGTCTATGTGAGCAACGAGAGATCCGGGGATCTCACCGTGATCAACGGCGGCGACTTCAGCGTTGCGGCGACCATACCGGCCGGCAAGCGCCCGCGCGGCATTCACGTGAGCCCGGACGGAAAAACCGTGTACGTTGCCTTGAGCGGCACACCGATCGAAGCGCCGCCCCAGATCGACGCCAGCGGCAATCCGGTATTTGCCAGAAAGAAGGGGGCGGACGACGCTGACGATGATTCGAATGCCGACAAGACCGCGGATGGAATCGGTGTTGTGGATGTCGCCACGCGCAGTCTCAAGGCCAAGCTCAATGCCGGCTCGGATCCGGAGGAATTCGACTTGAGCAAAGATGGACGGCACATTTATATTTCAAATGAAGACACGAAGACGGCCAGTGTGATCAACATCGCCACCGGTAAATTGGAGCACATCATCCCGGTGGGCCAGGAGCCCGAGGGTGTGACGACGACCCCGGACGGCGGCCAGTTTTATGTGACTTGCGAAGCCGGCGGCGACATTTACGTGATTGAAACCAGGGGCTTTACGGCGGCGGCGCATTTCAAGGTGAACGGCCGGCCGCGCAGCGCCGCCTTCATGTCCAGCGGTGGAATAGGATTTATTCCTTCCGAGTCGGCGGGCGAGCTCAACATCATCGACTCCTCTACGCCCAAGGTGGTGAGTACCATTGCGCTGCCTGCCGGATCGCGGCCGATGCGGGTCAGGCTGTCAAGCGACGAAAAGAAGTTGTATGTCAGCAACGGGCGCGCCGGAACGATTTCCGTGTTCGATACGCACAGCTACCAGCTGCTCGACACCATCAAGGTGGGACCGCGTCCCTGGGGAATCGCGCTCTCGCCCGATGGAAAATTTCTGTTCGCGGCGAATGGCCCTTCCAACGATGTCTCGGTTGTCGACCTTAAGCTGAACAAGGAGGTGGCGCGGGTCAAAGCCGGTGCCAGTCCCTGGGGCATCGCCATAGTGCCCGGTGCGCCCGTGGCGCGGCCGCAGTAATTGAATGGACCTCACTGCGCGATGACGAATACCTGCTGCTCGGTGATGCTGCGGGTGAAGCCATCCTTGTAGGCACGAGCCCGCAGAATCGCGGTCTGCGTCAGTTTGATGGGTGATCCGTAGAGCGGGTCCGACCTGCCAGGCGTGCTGCCGTCCAGGGTATAGCGAATTTCGGCCCCCGGCTCAGTCACGCTCAGCGCGACATCCACGGACGAACGAAACGTGCCGCCCGGCGGCGACATCACCGGCGGACCCAACACGGAACGGCCGGGCATGCTCGCAATCCATGCATTCAGCAGCAGTACGCCGCGTTGATCAATGGTTTCGCGCGCCAGCGGCGGCATCTTGATGTCACCCGAAGTGTTCATGCGCATGTAGGCGATCGAGCGCCAGATATCATGCGGCGAAATCACTCGCGGCCTGTCGATACCCTCATCGATCAGCACGGGTGCATCGATGAGTCCCTGGCGCTCGAGGGGCGTGTCATAGCGCGCATCGAAAGCCGCCACCGTACCGCCGGGGCGGTGACATTGCGCGCAATTGGCGTCGAGATACGATCGCGCGCGGTCGTCCAAGGTGCGCGATGAGTCATCGGCAGCGGCGAGGGTCGGCAAATCGGCCAGCGCTTCGTCCTTAAGCGCCGGCGTCAACAGCCCGATGTGATTCCAGGCGCGCAGTTCATTGTCGGTGATCCCGGACGCATAGGTGAAGGGGCGATTCAGCTGCCGCGTTTTCACCCCAAGCACGCCGCCGGCTCGCGCGGTGTGGCATGTCAGACAGTCCTTGCGGCTGGGGTAGTCCCAAGTCTGGCGGCGCACGGCGCCGGTTGCCGACTTGATGGAAATATCCTCGGTCTCGCCAGTGCTGAGCAGATCCGCATCGCTGCCGTCCTTGCGCCATTTGTAAACCACGCCGTAAACGCCGCCGGCACTGTCGCGTACCAGCAGGCGGGTCTCCAGACGCCGCCTGGCGCCTGGGATCGCGGCGTCCGGTAATTCAAAAGTCTTCACGAACACGGTACCGGCGGGAAAACTCCATTCACCCGTGGGCGCAAACGCTATTTTTCCGCCGGGAATGGCCACCCAGCGCGACTTGTCGGCACCATCCGACCAGAACGGGACGATCAGTTCATAGGGAATGAGACCGGCGCTCGGAATCATTTTTTCGGTATCGCTAAAGGCTCCGGTTTGAGACAACAGCCGTGGGACTTGGCCGTCGGCGAGCGGCGGCATGTGCAAATAGGGCTGCGTCTCGATGCGGGATGCGAGGCCGAAGGGGCGATCGTATGGCGCGGGTCGCGTGCAGCTTGCGATGGCCGCGGCCAGCGCGAGCGTAAGACCAGCTGTTAACGCAGCCTTCGATCGGTACTTCTTCATGGAGCTCAATATATAGTACCGACATCAGCCACCAAAGCTCCACGAGTCACCATGAAAGCCTCACTACCGGTACTCCTCAGCGTCAACGGCGGATATGTCGATACCGCGGGATACCTTGCGCTGCACGGCTTGTTCACCACGCATGTGACCGGAAACTTTGTGACCCTTGGCGCCGCCCTGGTGCTGGGAACCAGCGGCGCCGTCGCAAAATTATTGGCGCTGCCGATGTTCTGCATCGTGGTGATCGCGACCCGGCTGCTCAGCGTGGCGCTGGCGGCGCGCAGCGCAAAAGCGGGAACCCTGGCGCTCCGCGTTCTGATGGGAATCAAGGTGGCACTGCTGACGTTGGGTGCCGGACTTGCCATTGGCCTCGGACCCTTCGAAAGCGGCGATGGGTGGGCAGCGCTGCTTACGGGAATGACGCTGGTTGCCGCAATGGCCACGCAGAATGCGATACACCGTATTCACATGAGCACGGCACCACCGACCACGATCATGACGGGAAATACCACGCAGATCATGATTGATCTTGCCGATCTGCTGCGGGGTGTTCCCGCGGAAGCGCGCAGCGCCATCCGCTCGAGATTGTCGCGAATGTCTGGCAGCGTGGCCGCATTCGCGGCCGGCTGTGCGGCCGCGGCGCTCATCTATGCCAAAGAGGATGTATGGTGTTTCTTGATTCCGCCCATTGTCGGGGGATGCATGCTCTGGCTGCGGGAATCGCGTGATCCCACGCCGCGATAGTGCACATGGCGATCCGCATAGCGGAATCACGCGTAGTGTTTGCCCCGCATTTCTCTAACGCTATACTGCCGGCAACAACAACGGGTACGGGGAGTTCTATAAATGCGTGGAGTTCTAATATGCGTGTAAGGATCATCGCAGCAATCAGTTTGCTGGCGCTCGGCGTATTGACACTCGACGCTGCCTACGCGCAGGCTGGCGGCGGCGACGACTATGGCAATCCGGACATCTGGCTGTGCCGCCCCGGCCGCAATGACGCGTGCACGGTTTCCCAAGAGGCGACGGTCATTGCAGCCGATGGGAAACTCACCCACGAGAAATTCGCTGCCGCCAAGAATCCGCCGATCGATTGCTTCTATGTCTACCCCACGGTCTCGGTTGAGACCACCGGCAATTCGGATCTGACCATCAATGCCCCGGAAAAGCGCGTGGTGAATGCGCAATTTGCGCGCTTTGCGGCCAAGTGCCGGCTATTCGCGCCGATGTATCGGCAAGTCACCCTGACTGCACTGCGCGCCATGATTGCGGGTAACCCGATTCCGGTAGACCGCGAATTGGGCTACAACGATGTGGTCGCGGCGTGGAACTACTATCTCGCGCATGACAACAAAGGCCGCGGCTTCGTGCTGGTCGGCCACAGCCAAGGTTCCGGCGTGTTGACGCAGTTGATCAAAAACGAAATCGATGGCAAGCCGGTGCAAGCCCAGCTCGTTTCGGCCATCCTGATGGGCACCAGCCTGCCCGTGCCGAAGGGCGCCGACGTCGGCGGAGCGTTCAAGCACATACCGGCGTGCCGTTCGAACCGGGAGACCGGCTGCGTCATTGCCTTCGCGAGTTTCCGCGTCACCGTACCGCCGCCGGGCAATTCCCGTTTTGGTAAAGCGCCGGAGGGCATGCAAGCGGTGTGCACCAATCCGGCCGCACTGGCTGGCGGCTCCGGCATGCTTGACGCCTACCTATCGCCCAGTCGCATTGCCACCGGGGCGGATGATGTGCCCGTGCCCTTCGTGTGGACCACGCCCGAAAAGCCGGTGACCACGCCCTTCGTCAAGGTGCCCGGGCTTTTGAGTGCGGCCTGCGTGGCGGACGAGCATGGCTCGTATCTGGCCGTGACCCTGCACCCGACCCCGGGCGGCGCGCGCACCAACGACATTTCCGGCGACGTCGTGGTCAATGGTCAGGTGCTCGAGGATTGGGGTCTGCACCTGATCGATGCCAATCTCACGATGGGGAATTTGTTGTCGGTCGTCGGCGATGAGACCAAGGCGTATCTGGCCGGCGTGAAGAAATAATTCGAGGCGACGCGTTCGCCTAACGCGCCGCGGCGCACTTCGACGGAATCGACGCAGCGCTCTCGGGTCTCTTGGCGGCGGCGCTCAGAACGCCCTCTGCGGCCAGTTGATCGAAGGCCACCTGCTGCAAGGCGCCCACCTGCGCGGCGGATAAGCCCAGTTCGAAACCCGAGCACTCTGCAGCCCCCAAGGTTCGCGGATCTTTGCCGGTAACGCTGCCGAACAGCACCAAAGCCTGCAGGTAATAGCCGTAGGTGCTGGCGTGATAGCCATCGTAGGTCCACAGATTGATTTTGCCGGCGTCGATTCCGTCGTATGGATTGGCGTCCGCGATCCCGGCGTGCATGGCTCGGACCCATGCATCGCCCACGGGTATGACTCCTTTGATGCCGGGCGCCTCCGCCGCACGGTTGTAGCCTTCACGAATGTCACGGGCCATTGCTTCGATGGATTTGCCGTACCACGCACCCTTGGGCTCGTACGTTTGATCGGCGCGCGGCCAGGTTGCCATCAGCCGGATTTCAACCGCGGGATTCTTGGTGCGCAGAAACTCCGTCATCTGCCGCGCGCTGGCGATCAACACCGCCGGGTCGCCCGGCTTTTTCGGATCCAGGGTGCTGAAGCCATGCATCACCACGGCGTCCCAGGGACGCTGGCCTATCACGTCGAGCTTGTGATCCAGGTGCCAGTCGATTCCGACGCCGGGTTGCGTTTCCATGAATACGTCGTAGGACAGGCCGGCTTGGGCGGCAAATGACTTGAACAGTGCCGGCACACCGCCCTGTCCGCTGCCGTTGAGATCGGCGATAGTGTCAGGACGGTAGTAGCGTACCGGCGAACCGTACGCAAAGGTGAAGCTGTTGCCGATGAACAGAATGCTGCCGGCGAACGCTGGGGCCGAGAGCGCAGCGGCCGCAACCAGCAGCAGCCCGAGCACGGCGGTCCGCTGCGCATGGCCGGGCCCACGATGTAATATCGAGATGATGTCGGTTCCCATGTTGGGCATGTTGCCATTTAGCACGACCCGGTACCAGATGGAATGAGCAGAGACGACGAAGATCGCATCTTGCACGGCCTGTACTACTATCGCGAGAGCATCGACGAGGATGTGCAGGTGTCCAGCAATGAGCTTCTATGGCTGGCAATGCATCCGCTGCGCGATGGCGCAGCCTGGCTGAAAGACGGCATGCTTCAATCCCTCGACGCTGCCGATTTTCCCGTCGACATCCGCGCGAAGCTCCTGACCGCAAAACTCGAGCTGCCGCTGCGCTACCTGCAATACCGCCGCTTGATCAAGTACGCGCGGCGCAGCGACGGTATGCTGTACGCGGCGGTCACGTTTGCCGGTGCCGACCGGGCCATACGCCTGCATACGCGGCGTGGCCGTATGGATCTGTGGTATCGCGAGAACAAGGATGGCATCGTCGGCGTGGCGATCACCATCCTGGTCTCGTTGTTAACCGCCCTGATCACGGTCCTGGCGATGATCAGGATGCTGAAACCCTAGCCGCGCATGGCGTGACGGCGCGCGGCGCTGCAGGTAATAAAGGCTGCATAGCTCCAGGCGAGCTGCGCAGCGGATCTTTGTTCCCCGGTCCGCTGGTCGAATTGTTCGGACAAGTCGCCGCTCGGCGGTGTAAATGCGCGCACCGTCTCCAGAAAGGCATCGCCGTGTTCGATCAGAGCACGCGCCGCGGGCAGGCCGGCGGCCGGGGTACGCGCCGCGGCGCGAAAACAAAACTCCGCCGCCGCCAGGGTCGAAAAGTAATAGGCGCCGCCCGAATAGTAGACATCCTTTGCATAACGCCCCATGGCCGGCGCGCGGTTCGCCACGCGGTCGCGGTTGATGGCGTACTCTGCATCGAATAGTGTTTCAAGCCGCGCCAACGTGGCATGCATTCGAGGATCGTGCACCGAATGAGTGTCGCCGCTGGCGGCGCTGTGCAGCGCGGCCATGATGACGGAGATATCGAGCTCCTTGGCGGAGGTTGCGTTCAAGTCCAGTATTCGCGAGCGGTAGAACTGCTGATCCTGCCGCCAGTAGCCGTCGAGCTTCCCTAAGATCTGCAACGTGTCGGCGCGGCAGGCGGCGGCGGCAGGTCCATCGCCTTGCTGCGCAAACCATTCCGCTCCGCCTTCCAGCGCCGCCGCCGCCACCCGAAGCGTGTAGTAGTGAAGCCCTTTTTCCTCCTCCCAAATGTCGAAACACGATTCGCGCCAATGCGCGCGGGTAAAGGTGAGATCTGACCGAAGCAGGGCGCCGGCAGCGCTGCCGAGCTCGGCGTTGGCGCCGATGTGCGGCAGCCAACGCAGAACGCTCAAGGCGCGCAGTGCCGGGCCGTCATTCTGCGGACGCGGCCAGCTCGAAATGTCCAGAGTGCCGTCGGGATTGACGCGCGTCTCGGCGCCGACGGCATCGCCGTGCACCGCGGCCAGATCCTCGTTGCTGCGCAAGAATTTACGGAAGTCCGGCGCGGTGGCGTCCCGCCAGCCCTGCGAGTCGCTCAAGGCGCGCCCATCAAGTTCGTGCAGCGACAGGCTGAAGTGCACGAAGTCGGCAAAATGCGTCAAGGAATCTTGCGCAGCTCGCGGGTCCTCGAAAAGCACGCGCAGTGCCTCGAGGGCCAGCGCCGAATCGCGGTACCAGTGAAAAAAATAGTCCGGATCCGGATCGTAGGATCCAAGCACCGGCGAGGCGACGATGGCGCCTTTGCGCGGCACGATGGTCTGTGCGAATCCCGGTCGTTGCTTGACAATCTTCAGCGGCGATACCGAGCGCTGCAGCGCGCTCGCGCTGTGCCGATACTGACGCTCTATCCAGCCGTCGAGCGATTCCATCAGCCGGACGGATCCTTGTTGATGTGCGGACCGGCAAAGGACAGCGCGCGAAGCCCAGTCTGAATTTCGGGTGCCTTCATGAACAGCTTCCACAGGAGCCCGGTACGGTGATTCTCGATCATGAGGATGATGGGCCCCTGGTCGATGGCGAGAAACGTGTCGGCGTACCAGTCCTTGGCCTCGCAGAATGCGTCGACGAATCCAAACCGGCCCCAGATTTTGGCGCCGTGGACCTTCAGGAAATGGCGCGTGGCTTGCAACGACTCCCGCGGCGAGTACGGCATGCTGGACAAAGCCGCGGTGGGTGAAATCGTGCCGTCATCGTTGTCGGGGGAGTGCGTTGAGTAGCCGTCGGCGCCATCGCTCGAGGTGAGGCCCCAGCAGGAGGAGCCGTATCCCCGCCACTTCAGCGGATTTTTTTCGCAGTGGGCGTAATTGACGCGAACATGGTGCAGGTTTTGTTCCCAATAATCGGCATAGCGGTCCTTCAAGCCCGTGGGGTCAATGGCGCAAAAGGAGTAGTGCGCAAAGTACAACGGTCCGCCAAAGGGAGCCCCGAGCGGCAGGGTAATGTCGTAATAAGTCCTGCCGTTGACGAAATTGCGACCTTCGGCAAAGCCTTGATGATAAACGGCGGGGTCAACGCGATAGCGCGGCGCCGAGGCCGCGAGCAGGTAGGTTATGAGGCATTCGTTCCAGCCGCGGATTTCCAGACCGAGCGCCCAGCCGTTGTTGGGGCTCCAATGCCAATTGAGCACGGATCGGCCGCGCGTATACCAATCCCATTCCACGTCGTTCCACAGATAATTGATCGTGCCTCTGACCTTGGATTCCGCGGGAGTATCGCGATCGAAATATTCGCGGGCACAGAGCAGTCCCATCATCAACAAGGACGTTTCCACCAGATCGCCGCCATCGTCCTTGCGCATGAAGGGAATGGTGGCGCCGCTGCGGCCGTTCATGAAATGCGGATAAACGCCGTGGTAGCAGGTTGCCCGACCGAGAAGATCCAGCATACGTCCGAGTCGCTCCAGCGCCGCGGCCCGCGATACCCAGGCGCGTTCCACGGCGACGATCAGCGCCATCACGCCGAATCCCGATCCGCCGGTGGCCACCAGATCATCCTCCGGTACCGCGCCGGTCTTGCAGCGGTCCCGCGCCAGGCCGCTGACCGGATGCGCGCCCTCCCAGAAAAAGCGAAAGGTCTGTCGTTGCACCGCTTCCAGCAGTTCATCGTCCGGCAATGCGGCGAGATCGGCGGGACTTGGGCGTTTGGGCATGCTAGGTACTCACTGCGAGGATGGCCGCGGCGGGCGCCGCCGGGGCGAGTTTGCGTGCCTGCGGGTCCTTGACCAAGTGCAGAACGCGCGAAAAGAAATGCTGCGCGTCGCTGCGGCCGATGTGCAGGACTGCCGTTTGCGCGAGATCCTTCGTGAACATGTCGATCACGAGTTCGAGCGCGTCATCCTCAAGTGAATCGAATACTTCATCGATCAGCACCCAGGGTGGGCCGTGCAGCCGCACGCGCGCAAACGCCAGGCTCTGTTGCTCATCGTCGCTCAATTCCCGATCCCAGCGCAGCGCTGTATCGAGCATCGGCACCAGCCGCTCCAACTTCAGTCGAACCAGCGCACCGGAAAACGCATCGCTCTCGTACTTATCGGTCGTCAATGGATAGGCCAGGACCTCGCGCAGCGTGCCGGGCGGCAGATAGGGAGTGCGGGGCATGTACATTCTTTCCTGGCCGGGAGAATGAATGACGGTCCCCGAGCCCCAGGGCCAGAGGCCCGCGAGGGCACGAAACAATAGCGTCTTGCCCGTTCCCGAATCCCCGACAACCAGCAGCCGCTCTCCGGTCTTAATTTGCACGCTCTTTTCCTGCAGCATGGTGCAGCCGCTCGGCGAAGCGATCTCTAGGTCGTAGAATTCCACCTTGCCATCCTCACCCGCCTTGTAGACGATGCGGCTTTCCACATCATGCATGACATCGGTGCCGATCACGGCCCGCCGGAAGCCTGCCACGCGCAGCAGTGTGGCGCGCCAATCGGCAATGGTGCTGAAATTGTCGACGAACCAGCGCAGCGAGGACTGGACTTGCACAAAGGCGCCGGAAGCCAGCATGAGGCCGCCGAAGGTGAGGTTGCCGGCGAAATACAGCGGCGCTGCGACGAGAATCGGGGCGACCAGTGTCAACCAACCGGAGCCGGCCGTAACCCAGGTCAGGTTGGTGAGCCCGGTCACGAGCCGGGCCGTTGCCGCGAGCACAGCCGCAAGATCCATGTCGATCCGTCGCTCTTCGTCCGGCTCGCCGGAGGCGAGTGCTATGGCGTCGATATGCTCGTTCACGCGCACCAGCGAAAAACGTAAATCAGCCTCCCTCGCATAGCGCTGCGCATTGCGGTCTACGAGGCTGCTGCCCACCCAGTAGCTCAAGAGCGATGCCGATCCCGAATACAGCACCGCCGCCCAAACCATATATCCCGGAATCGCGAACACCCGGCCTGCGACGTGGAAGCTAAAGTTATTCGACAGATTCCACAGCACTGCCACGAAGCTGCCAAGCAGAATCGATGATTGCAGTAGGCCAATCCCCAGATCGGTCGACAGCTCGGTCAGGTGGCGTGCATCCTCATGCATGCGCTGGTCGGGATTCACGCCCATTGGGCCCGCGTTGGCCAGACGGAAGGCCCTGCGGGGCACCAGCCAATTTTGCACCAGGTCGAGTACCAGCCCCTGGCGCAGCTTGATCTTCAGGGTTTCGCCCAGCCATCTCTGGCCCACATTGAGAACCAAAAGGATTCCGGCAATCAATCCAAAAACGCCCAACTGATCGAGGAATTGCGCAAAATTGCGATGCGACAGGGCATCATAGAAGGGCTGGTTCCAGGCATTCAGTTTTATCTGACCGTAGGTAGTCGCAGCGATGACAAGAAATAAAGCGCCCCACAACAGAAACAGGATGTTGCGTACCCGGGCCGCCCACAGCGCGGCCGCCATTATCTTGAGCTGCGGCAGGAGGCGCGCATTCTCGATTTCCTCTGCCTCTGCCGTGGGAGTCGCCGCGTGCTCCGGCCTGTCGTTAGTCATGCTGTTCTCTCAAGCGTTGTAATGGCGTCATTATCGGTCACGTTGGGATTGTAAGGGGTAGCAACTTGATGAATCGGGTCGAGAGCTTGATCGGCCGCATGACACTGGCCGAAAAACTGGGTCAGCTCACCATGACGGCGGCAGGATTCGCGGTCACCGGGCCTTTCATTGCCGGCGATTCGACCGAGTCCATCAAGGACGGCACGCTCGGCAATCTACTCAATATTTTTGGGGCGGACCATATTTTCAAGATGCAGCGGCTGGCGGTCAATGAGTCGCGCTTGGGAATTCCCCTGCTTTTCGGCCTCGATGTTCTCCACGGCCATCGAATCTTGTTTCCCATACCCCTGGGCGAAGCCTCATTGTTCGATTGCGAAGCCTGGTTTGAGAGCGCTCGGGAATCGGCCAAGGAGGCGGCCGCCGATGGTCTGGCGATGACCTTTGCACCGATGCTGGATGTTGCGCGCGATCCGCGCTGGGGGCGCGGCGCCGAGGGGCCCGGCGAGGACCCCTGGGTGGGCACGCGCTTCGCGGAGGCCAAGGTGGGCGGCTTTCAGGGGACGGTTCTTCGCCAAGCCGATGCGCTGGCGGCCGTGGCCAAACACTACTGTGGCTATGGAGCGGTGACGGCCGGCCGCGACTACGCCTCCGTCGACATCTCCGAACGCACGCTGCGCGAGGTGCATCTGCCGCCGTTTGCCGCGGCGGTGGGCGCCGGCGTGGCCGCCGTCATGCCGTCGTTCACCGATCTTGCCGGAATCCCCATGACGGCGAACAACGAGATGCTGCGCGGCTGGCTGCGCGGGCGTCTGGGGTTCGACGGCGTAATCATCAGCGACTTCAACGCCATCGCAGAACTCATTCGTCATGGATGCGCCGCCGATTTGTGCGAGGCGGCGACGCTCGCGCTCAAGGCGGGCGTGGATATCGACATGATGTCCGGCGCCTATCGGCGCGGATTGCCCCTCGCGCTCGACAAAGGACTCGTGGCCATGGCGGAGATCGACGAGTGCGTGCGCCGGGTGCTCACGCTGAAGGAGCGGCTGGGTTTGTTCGACGATCCCTTCGCCCGCGGTGCTTCGCCGGAATCAGCGGCAGCGCTGGCGCAGCGGCGGCAATTGGCGCGCTCGATCGCGGCGCGCTCTATCGTCATGTTGAAGAACGACGCGGACGCCTTGCCGCTTGCAAGTTCGGTACGGCGCCTCGCCGTGCTCGGCCCGTTGGCCGACGCGCCGGCCGAGATGGCGGGTCCGTGGGCCAGCGCTGCAGTGCCGGGGAGCCCGGTAAGCGTGCTCGCTGGCTTAAGCAGCGCGCTTCCGCAGGCCGAGGTTGTGCACGCTGCGGGTGTTGCGATAGACACCGAAGATGGCACCGGCATCGCCGCGGCGCTCGATCGATGCGATGGTGCGGATCACATCATCCTGTGCCTTGGTGAAGCCGCCGCCATGAGCGGCGAAGCAGCCAGCCGGGCGCGCCTTGATCTGCCGGGAGTTCAGCGCGCGCTTGCCGAGGCCGTCTTCGCGCGAGCCCGGCAGGCGCATCTCCCCGTCATTGTGATCTTGTTTTCGGGGCGGCCGTTGGCCGTGCCATGGCTCATCGAGCAGGCGCAGGCGGTACTCGCCGCTTGGTTTCCAGGCTGCGAGGCGGGTCATGCGATCGCGGATATTGTAACGGGAACGGTCAGCCCCAGCGGCCGCACGCCGGTGACCTGGCCGCGAGATGCGGGTCAGGTGCCGATTTTCTTCGGCGATCGCCCGAGCGGCCGGCCTTTCGATGCCAGGGATCGATTCACGAGCAAGTATCTCGATGTATCCAACGATCCGCTGTTTCCCTTTGGGTTTGGCTTGAGCTACGGGCGATTCGTGCTTTCGAACCTGCGCATATCCTTGGGCACGGCCGCGGAGCATGACACCCTCGAGATTTGTGTCGATGTCAGCAACTCAGGATCCAGGGAAGCTCAGGAAACCGTCTTCCTGTTCACGCGCGATGCGCTTGCCTGCATCTCGCGGCCACTGCTCGAACTCAAA
>Ga0210409_10002510_pt1 | contig 21739 bp, 17 predicted proteins | sample IncBWH17MmetaG_FD_161649 | JGI IMG/M metagenome (GOLD analysis project Ga0210409, IMG submission 161649) | Forest soil microbial communities from Barre Woods Harvard Forest LTER site, Petersham, Massachusetts, United States - Inc-BW-H-17-M | ecosystem: Environmental > Terrestrial > Soil >...
GTGGAAAGCACTGACTGGGTCCCCAGAACGTTTGCATCCGGCCCAGCCCACAAGTCGACTCGATAACCGGCTGCCCATTCACTTTCGTCGAGCGGCTTTTCGATGCGTACCTGAACCACGTCCAGGTTGAATCCGTCCGCCTTGCTGGGCGAATCGAACTTGTACGGCGGCATAAAGGTATTTCCGGTCCCTAGATTCCATTGGGCGGAAGTGTCCACATAGCCGCTCAAGGTGGTGGATGCCAGTGAGGTCAAGACCGAGCTGGGTTGTTCCTCAGCTGGCGCGCTTGACGCCAAGCTGACCATTCCAACAGCAGCCAGGGCGAGTGTCCATTTGTCAAACTTCATTTGTTCCTCCGGTATTTATGGTTCTCAATTTTGCTTTTAAACCTAGCATCTGAAGAGGGCAAAACCTGTTTGCCCTCGCACCAGGAAGTGGTGCACAGACCGGCATTGATAGCAGATGAACTTGCCTTGACAACAGGTTTCTTTATCCAATTTCAGCCAGGAAATGTACGGAACTGAGGCAGTTTTCGACTGTAGTCAGTTATGGAGGACCTTCGTAAGTCAGTCAACCACAAGGCCAAGAGTACGGTGTTCCAAACCGTAAGACTGCCTGCATCGGTATCCCGCACCTGCATCAATATCGTTAACGTTGCCATCAAAGCGGCTGACTCATTGGGTATCTACTGGAAGCTGTTTGGCACCACGCACGAGCTGGACCTGTGCTCATGGCTGAAACTGGAACAAACCCTGCTACTCCAATTCTCACCTAAATGTTTATCGTATTGTACAGCGCTGAAGTCCTGGTCCAGTCGAACTACCAAGTCGGTCAAATCTAAGCTATGTCTGCCTACGCCTACGTTGCTCGAGAAACGGCCACCGGCCGAGAAATTCGCAGTTCCATTGAAGCCGCGACGGAACAGGCCGCCATTGCTGCCCTGCTTAATCGCAACCTGTTGGTGGTGTCCATCCAGGAAAAAATGGGGAAAAAGGGCCGTACCAGTGGTGGCAAAGTTGCTCTAGCGGACCTGGTAGTCTTTACGCGTCAACTGGCTACGATGATCGACGCCGGTTTGGCCATGGTCCAATCGCTGCAAGCCTTGGCCGAGCAGACCACCAACAAGGTCATGCGTGATGTCATCCGTGATATCTGCACGCGTGTCGAGGGCGGGGATAGCTTCTCCGAGGCGCTCCAAAAGCATCCCAAGGCTTTCATCCGGCTCTACGTTTGCATGGTGTCGGCGGGCGAAAAAGGCGGTTTGCTCGCCGAAATCCTGTCGCGCCTGGCGGTTTACCTGGAAAACGCCGCCCGTCTGCGCAAAAAGGTCAAATCGGCCATGATGTATCCCACGGTGGTCAGCGTCGTCGCCATTTTGATTACTATTTTCCTTTTGATCAAAGTAGTGCCGGTGTTCGGGGAGATCTTTAAGAGCTTTGGCGCCACCCTCCCGGCACCCACGCAGTTTCTCATCGACCTGAGCCATTTCGTTCAAAAGTTCATCCTGTTGCTGGTCCTGGGCGGCGGCGGCGCCGTTTATGGTTGGTTTTACTTCATAAAAACGCCTGCCGGGCGCACCTTCTGGGACTCCTACCGTATCCGGCTGCCGGTCTTCGGCTCCATCGCCCACAAGATTTGCCTGGCGCGCTTCACTCGCACTTTGGCTTCCCTCATACGGAGCGGTGTGCCGATCCTTGAGGTCCTTCAGATCGTGTCCCAGACTGTCGGCAACGTAATCATGGAGCGGGCCATCAAGACGGCGGCGGGCGATATCGAACGCGGCGAGAGCATCTCGGCGGCCTTAGCCAAGCATCCCATCTTCCCGGTGATGATCATCCGCATGGTCACGGCTGGCGAGCAGACCGGCAAGATCGATAACATGCTGGAACGCATCGCCGATTTCCTGGACGACGAAATCGAAACGACCCTTTCCGGCCTGACGGCCCTGATTGAACCAATCCTCATCGTTTTCCTGGGCGTTGTGGTCGGCGGCATGGTCATTTGCATGTTCCTGCCGATCTTCAAGCTGCCGGAAATTGTCAGTCATTAGCAGCCGTTAGGGCTTATCCGGCACTTCGATGACATCCCCGTCCCGAAGCCAGAGGTCTGGGTAGCGTTCGGAACCCGAACAGTCGAAGGTCTGGTCCCAATTCTCGCCAGTACCAGGGTTGTGCCGTGTGACCTTCACGCGCGAGAGGTCGGAGGAGGTGCGCAACAGGCCCGAGTTTTCCAAGGCTGGAACCAGGTAAAATTGAGGCGGCGTGTAGTTGAAAGGAATGTTTCCACCGTAGCCCAATGGCCTGCGGAGATATAGTGTAAGATTCGTTGTCTGGCCTTTTACTGTGAATTCAACCTGGCGTCTAACGCAGTTCTCCAAATTAGTAAACGCGGCTACAGAGAATCCACTCCAATGCTCATCCAGCGCGTGGTCGGCTTCCGGGATCTCGACCTGATCGCCCCATTGCAGCCAGACGTCGCGCGAACAGTCTCCGGATTCCAGAATCGATTGCGCCGAAACCGAAATCCTGGTCCAATCTTTTCCGTCCGGTTTCGGTCGCCGGATCTCTATTCTGTCGAGGCTGGGAAAGGACAGTGCTCCCTGGATTATTCCGCTGCGCCGATCGTAGCCGGGAATTGGGTTTGGCCTGGAGTAATTGAGGGCGGAGACGAATCCATAATGCACAGCAAGCAGTTCGAGCAAAGAAAACCGGTTCACGTCGTTCGTGGAGCGGGAGAAAACTGTCGCAGTGTAGTTGGGAAAGCGGCGGACCTCGATACGGTCAAAGCGAGGCAGATCTTCGGAGGCGCCGTGCTCACGGAGCAGTTCGGCGATGCTGACGGGTTTGGTTGCAGGGGTTGGCGACCCTGGCGAGGCGGCCACGGCGCCAGGAATTGGCAGTGCAAATGGCACACCCACCGGAGCGGGCTGCTGCTTCGCGATATCTAAAGGCGTCGTCCCATTATTATCCCGCAAGTTGGGATCTGCGCCGTTGGCGAGCAACAGCGCCACGACCTCCGGATTCTGGCGCCGGACAGCAAAATGAAGCGCGGTCTGTCCATCATTCGCTTGAGCATTAACTTTAGCACCGTGTTTGAGCAAGAGATTCACCTCCCCGGTCCTTCCGGACATGGCGGCGAGATGGAGCGCAGTGGTTCCGTGAGCGAGATCCGCCGAATTCGGATCGGCACCATGCGTGAGCAGCATTTCCAGCGCTTGATCGACTTGATCGTTGCTTTGCTTGAGGTTCATGCTTTGCTTGAGGTTCATCACTGCCTCTAAAGGGGACTCGCCACTCTCCAGTTGCTGGTTTGGGTTCGCGCCGCCTTCCAGCAAAGCCGAGAGCGTCGGGGGATCAGGAAGCGCCCCGAAAACGAGTGGCGGACCGTTTGCGTATTTAGCATTAGGATCCGCTTTAAACTCGATCAGTTTTTTGACTGCCTTGGGATGTTTGAAAACGACCGCCTGTTCTAATGTGTGATTTACGTTCGGGTTCGCGCCATGGGAGAGCAGGAGGTCCAAAACCGTGACATTCCCTTGGCTCGCCGCGACGTTCAGGGCCGAATATCCGCCCGCGTTAGCGTCGGCGTGGGCGGCGAGGAGCTTTTTTACCATGTCCTCGTCGTTTCCCTGGGCGGCGACGGTCAAGGGCGTAGCGCCTTTAGCGTCCTCGGCATTTACGTCGGCTCCTTTCGCGATCAGCAAGTCAACCAGGCCGGCGTAACCTTTTAAACAAGCCACGTGCAACGGGCTCTGGCCCGCCTGAAAATCGTAGGTTAAGATATCTGCGGTCCGTCTCGTGTCGGCGGTTATCTTCGCATTAACGGGCGCGCCGGCCTCAATCAAATCTCTAGCGACCAACTCGTAGCCCTTTAGCACCGCCAGGTGAAGCGGCGTCACGCCAGCTTCATTTTTAACATCCGCCTTCGCGCCCTTGCTGAGCAAAAGGTCAACCATGGCTTTGTGCCCGTTGCCGGCGGCAAAATGAAGAGGAGTCAGATCCGGATGCTTGATGCCGTTCGCGACGGCGCCATTATCCAGGAGTAGTTTGACGACTGCCAGGTCGCCCCGGCGGGCATAGGTTTCGAGCAAAGTCTGACCGCTCTGGTCCGGGGCATTAATCAGGTCCGGGCTGTTCTTGATGATGGCCTGGACACGGCTGATTTCGCCAAGCTCGCCCATGATGACCGGGCTCTCCGCGGCCTTACTGCCAGAGTTTTCCTGGTTTGTGCCGGATTGGGCCGCCGGCGAGCCGCCGAGCGTCGCCAGATTTTGTCGGCTTAATGTGGCCAACGGCGCCTGGTCGGCGAACTCGCGCAAAATGCGTTGATACTGCGCGTTCGCCTCGTTGGTGCTGCCTTGTTTGCGGTAACATTCGCCTAACCGAAAGACTGCTGTGGCCGCCAGCTTGCGATCGGTATCGAAACGATCGATTAATGATTGGTACACCTGGATCGCAGCGCCAAGATTGTGATTCGCCTCCTCCTCGAACAGACCTTTCGAGAGCGTCGTGCTGAGATCGTCGGTGGCGGCAGAGGCGCCGAAAGACACCAGTAAGAGAACTGCTGCCAGGCCCATCGTCCATTTGAATTTGATTTCTGTTTTCATGAAAGCCTTAATCATTTTCTTTCAGTGTGCCCCTGCCGCAGTGAAGCGATTGTCATGGTTTTGTAAAAAGCCGCGAGTGCCTCACGCAAAGGGCGCCAAGGACGCAAAGAACCAGAAAAACCAGCCCGAAGGCGGCATTAGACCACGGATGGACACGGATGAACACGGATAAGAAACGAATTGCACCAGCCATATTGCACACCCAATCGGCGATTCCCTGTACCTTTTTAGCCGTACTATTATGCATGAAAGTCTCCGCAGCTTGCGCAAATCTTTTTTAACGTTTTAACGCTTCACGCTTTAACGTTTCAACGATTTGACCGTGGCTTCGCCGCGCCGGGCTCATCCGGGGTTAAGCCGCCCATTTCTAGTTTATACCCAACTCCATGAACGGTGGTAATCCACCGCGGCCGATCCGGGTCGCGTTCGAGTTTGCCGCGCAGGCTGGCGATGTGAGTATCGACCGTTCGTGTTGTGGGAAAAGCCGTGTAGCCCCACACTACGTCGAGGAAGCGTTCGCGCGAAACCGGTTCGCCCGGTGTTTCGGCCATCAACCGCAGCATGGCAAATTCTTTGGCGGTGAAATGGAGCTCTTTTCGGCGGCGCATGGCCGTCTGCCTCGTCAGATCGACTTCCACATCGCCGAGGCTCAGCTTGCCGGGAGCCTGCCCCTGGCGCCGGGTCCGGCGGAGCAAAGCCCGGATGCGCGCCAGCAGTTCCTCCGTGCTGAACGGCTTTACCAGGTAATCATCGGCGCCCGCGTCCAAACCAATGACACGATCCTCGATCTGGCCCTTGGCCGTAAGCATGAGAATGGGCACTGGAATCGACAAACGCCGCAGCTCGGCGCAAAGCGCGTAGCCATCGAGCTTGGGCATCATGATATCGAGCAGGATGAGGTCCGGCTTTTCGGCGAGCGCGCGTTCCAGGCCGCTCTCGCCATTGGCCGCCGTAAGCACGCGGTAGTTCTCGGCCGCCAGCGCATCCTGCAACGCCGTGCGCATGGGGAGCTCGTCCTCGATGATTAGGATGCGTTCCATGCCTAAAAAACCCGAAGGCCGAAGGCCGAAGTCCGAAGGCCGAATCCCCGGGCACCCGTTCTCCGATTCTCCTGGATGTTTCTGCCTCCATTTTTCTGCCGCCTCGCTGTACCCCTTGGTGTTAGCTCTGCGAAATTCGGATTTCGGATTTCGGGCTTCATTCGGCCTTCGGATTTCGGATTTCGGATTTGAGAGTCCCTGACTCTAAGGGCAACTCGATCGTGAACCGGCTCCCTTTCCCCAACTCGCTTCGCACCACGACACGTCCGCCGTGGGCCTCGACGACATGTTTGACGATGCTCAGGCCGATCCCCACGCCTTGGGTCTGACGCCGGAGCTCCGAACCGAGCCGATAGAATCTTTCAAAGATTTTCTCGTGCTCCTCCGCCGGAATGCCTTCGCCGTGATCTTCCACCCACAGCGCTACGCAAGCTCCGTTTCGCATTTGGCGACTGCCCTCCTCACTCCGCACTCCGCATTCCCCACTCCGCATTCCGCGGTCCCTCTCGCCGCTCCGCACTCCCCATTCCCCATTCCGCACTTCCAACCCCACCGCCACCGACTGGCCTTCGGGCGAATGCTTCACCGCGTTATCGATTAAGTTGATCACCACTTGCTGAATCGCCTTGCCGTCGGCCAGAAGTTGAAGCTGCGGGCCCAGGGCTCCGAGGTCCGCCACGACCAACGCCAGGCCTACCTGGCGCTCCGTCGCATAAGCCTCCATGAGCTTCACGGTTTGCCGAGCCAAAGAGACAATGTCGGTCGGCTCAAACTCGAATTGTTTGCGGCCCTGCTCGATTCTGGAAAAATCCAGGACGTTCTCGATGAGCGACGAGAGCCGCCGACATTCCTGGACGATGAAATGGAAATACTCATGCTGTTTTTGCGAGTCAACGATTTTCCCTCGTTCCAGGCTCTCGGCCATCAAGCGCACCGATGCAATGGGAGCGCGTAGTTCGTGCGAGACACTGGAAACAAAATTGCTCTTCAGTTCGCTAAGCCGGAGCTGGCGACGGAACGAACGATAGGCGGCGAGGAGTCCCACCAAAGCGGCAAACCCCGAGGCAAGGATGAGTCCACCGAAGAGAAGGATTCTCTGCCTCTGCCTGGCGAAAAGCAGTTGAGGATTGGTCAGACTGATCTGAACGGCGAATTGCGGTCCGCTGGCTGATCCCTCGGATCCTGGAACGAACTCACTGTGACCGATGGGTGGCGAATCTGAAACCGAGGATATCAGTACGGGCGCGAAACTCTCTTGCGCTTCGGCCAGAACGCCGGAAGCGGGATGACTCGCGGAGTTGGTCCTGCGTTCCGCCTCGGTGGGCGCCGATTCTATAGGTCGGGAACTCAGAGCCAGCAATTCATTTTCGAGGCGCACATTTATCCCAAGGTAATCGGGAATGGAAACTCCCAGATCCTGAATCGCCCTGGCGAAGCCCTGCTCGATGGCTGGTTTGGGGTAAACACGCACGGAGAAAACGCGGTTTGTTTGTTGGACTCTGACGCCATCCGAATTCCTCGCCGAAAGCTTTAGCTGCTCAGGTTCCGCGCGGCAGAACCAGCTACCGGTGGGGGCGGCGAGCCAGAAGTTAGTGGCAAGGGCCCCATTGAGGAACCAGCGACGGGAAAGGGCTTCGCCAAGGTCGTGCAGTCTTTGCTGGCTCGACCACACCGTGTGCGCCGCGCCAATCGAAATCTCGGACCTGTTGTCTTTAATAGCATGCGAGTCCACCAAAGCTTGGAACTGGGCTATCAACATGGGGCTAAGCACGCTCGGCTCGTCGAGAATCCAGGCGAGAATTTCATTCAAAAAAACGCCGGAGCCAGTTGAATCCGTTAGCAGGATGCGCTGGGCTTCGCCGCTTTGGCGAACCAGGCGGAGCGCTTCGGCGGCGACCAGGCTCAGGAGCGGCAAGCCGGACTCGGAAGGAACGGCCGCGTAATCCGCAGAAGCCCGTTGCAACGCCATCACGGCATTGAGTCCAGCCTGGCGGGTAAGGCGGGTCCGCAGCCAAACGAAATCCGCATTGGCCCGCCCCTCTAGCGGAGGTTTGCTGTTGAAGAATTCTCGAAGTTTAGCGTCCGAATTCGTGAACTCGGCCGCCGTCAATTCCGCATTCACCAGCGCATCCCAGGCCTGACGTTGCTCGGTGGTTAACCCCAGGAACCAGGCAGGAGCGCGGGGCGGTTGAGCGTAATCAGGCGGCCAAACCATGACTCCATCCGGCGTAAACGAAAGCCGGTTCGGCAGCGCCTCCTCCGGTTGCAGGCTCGGATTGGCCGCCCGCCATTCGGCTAAGCGCGATGCGTATGAGTCGCGGGGTGGAAAGTCGGCCTTTGCCAGATCCGACTGGTGTTTAAGCCACGTGAAGGAAAAAAGATCATAAGCCGCCAGGTGCGCCGGGACTCGTTTGGCCAGGCCTGAGGCCAGTTGGTTAGCCACGGCAGCGGCCCGCTGGCGCGCTTCCTGTTCAACCGCGGCCTTATCCCGCCGGATCGCCAGCAATCCGATCACCGACATGACGCCTACGGGCAGCAAAATGAGCACTCCCTGCCCGAGGAAGCTCGGTTTGCGGCGTGGACGTATGCCCAACATGACCAGCCTTTTGATGGAGTCGAGCCTAACGGAGCAAAGGAGAGCACTTGTCAGGGAATTGTAAAATCCCAAATGCACAACGCAGATTTTTAATCAGCTTTTTAATCTCCCAGTATCTTCCCAAAGCGTTTCATTTCGCGACGATTTCTTGTGCGAGCGCAAAATCCACCGGAAGGACGAGTTCCACGAGTCCCCATTTTGATCAGGGACTCGTGGAACTCGTCCTTCCGGTAGAGAGCCCAGGTTGCGCTCCGATTTAGAATTATTCCAAATATTGACAGCAGCGGTCAATGAGGTATGGTGCGGAGGCGGTAATGAACACGACTGAACAGAATGGGCGCAACGAACGCCTGAACGAGCACCTGGCGACCAGCGGATTTCGTTTTACCCCGCAGCGCGAGCATGTCTATGCTGTGCTCCTGCAGAAGCGGGATCATCCAACCGCCGAGGAAGTGTTCATCCGCGCCAAACGCGAGATGCCCGATATTTCCATGGCGACAGTCTATAACTGTCTGGACGCGCTGGTGAAATGCCGGTTGGCGCGCCAAGTGACGCTCGAACGCGGAGCGGCCCGGTTCTGCCCTAATATGCAGGAACATTGCCATTTTTATTGCGATCACTGCCAGAGTGTCTTTGACATCGGCCTGCCGAGCGGGGCTGGTGTTCCATTGCCGAAAGGCTTCCGCGCCGAGCGTTACGACGTGACGATTCACGGCCGTTGTCCGGCTTGTTCGACCGGCAAAAAATAATCGCATAGTCGCGGGCCGATTGACAGGTTTCAACCCTGTAACACTCTTAACATTTTAACTCACCAAGCGAACGCACAGACCAAAATGAGCACAGCGACAGAGACCATTGAGGGCCTGGTAAAAAAGGAATACAAGTACGGCTTTGTCACCGATGTCGAGGCCGACAGCGCCCCGCCGGGTTTGAATGAGGACATTGTCCGCCTGATTTCCTCGAAGAAGAATGAACCGCCTTTTCTGCTCGAATGGCGTCTCAAAGCCTTCCGGCATTGGCAAACGATGCAGGAGCCAACCTGGCCGCACGTCCATTATCCGCCGATTGACTATCAGAAGGCAGTTTACTATTCCGCGCCGAAGAAAAAGGGTGATGGCCCGAAAAGCCTGGAGGAGGTGGATCCGAAGCTGCTCGAGACCTATGAAAAACTGGGAATCCCGCTCAAGGAACGCGAGCGGTTGGCCGGCGTGGCTGTGGACGCCGTGTTTGACAGCGTTTCGGTGGGCACCACCTTCAAGGAAAAGCTGGCGGAAAAGGGCATTATCTTTTGTTCTTTCAGCGAGGCAGTGCATAACCATCCGGACCTGGTGAAAAAATACCTGGGAATGGTAGTGCCCTACACGGACAACTTTTTTGCCGCCCTGAATTCCGCAGTCTTCAGCGACGGCTCATTCTGTTTCATTCCGGCCGGGGTCAAATGCCCGATGGAATTGTCCACTTATTTCCGGATTAACGCAGCCAATACCGGGCAATTTGAGCGCACGCTCATCGTAGCCGAGGAAGGCGCTTCGGTGAGTTACCTCGAAGGTTGCACGGCGCCGATGCGCGACGAGCACCAATTACATGCCGCGGTGGTGGAGTTGGTGGCCCTGGACAATGCGCAGATCAAATACTCGACGGTGCAGAATTGGTACCCCGGGGACGAGCAAGGACGCGGCGGGATCTACAATTTCGTCACCAAGCGCGGTCTGTGCAAAGGCAAGAACTCGAAGATCTGCTGGACTCAAGTCGAGACTGGCTCGGCGATTACGTGGAAATATCCGAGCTGCATCCTGCTGGGAGACAATTCCCGAGGAGAGTTCTACTCGGTGGCTGTGACGAATAATTATCAGCAAGCCGACACCGGCACCAAGATGGTGCACATCGGCAAGAATACGCGCAGCACGATCGTGTCGAAGGGCATTTCGGCCGGACACGGCCAAAACAGCTATCGTGGGCTGGTAAAGATCCAAAAGAGCGCGACGAACGCGCGTAATTTTTCGCAATGCGATTCGCTATTGCTGGGCAACCAGTGCGGCGCGCACACCTTTCCCTATATTGAAACCAAGAACACCTCTTCGCGGGTGGAGCATGAGGCCTCGACCTCCAAAATCGGCGAGGACCAGATTTTCTATTGCAACCAGCGGGGCCTTTCGACGCAGGACGCCGTGAACATGATTGTGAATGGGTTCTGCAAGGAAGTATTTCGCGAGTTGCCGATGGAATTTGCGGTGGAAGCGCAGAAGCTCCTGGGTGTTAGCCTCGAGGGGAGCGTGGGTTGAAACGAATGAAAAACTTATTGGAAATCAAGAACCTGCACGCCGGAGTTGACGGGAAACAAATCCTCAAAGGGATCGACCTCAGCATCAACGAAGGGGAAGTTCACGCGGTTATGGGCCCAAACGGCAGCGGCAAAAGCACGCTGGCGGCAATTCTGGCCGGACGCGCGAGCTACGACGTAACTTCCGGCCAGGTGCTCTATGAGGGCAAGGACTTGCTCGATTTGGATCCTGAAGAACGGGCGCGAGAAGGACTGTTTCTCGCCTTTCAATACCCGGTTGAAATCCCCGGCGTTAATAGCACTTATTTCCTCAAATCCGCGCTGAACGAGATCCGCAAACACAAGGGACAATCCGAACTCGACGCGATGGAGTTTCTGACTCTGGTGAAAGAGAGAATGAAGGTTCTCGATCTCGACGAGGATTTGCTGCGGCGCTCGGTCAATGAAGGCTTTTCAGGCGGCGAGAAGAAGCGCAATGAAATTTTCCAAATGGCCGTGCTGGAACCCAAGCTGGCGGTGTTGGACGAGACAGACTCGGGGTTGGACATTGATGCACTAAAGATTGTCTCGAAGGGCGTCAATAAATTGCGCCGGACCGATAACGCGCAACTGGTCATCACGCATTATCAGAGATTGCTCAACTACATCATCCCGGATTACGTGCATGTCCTGGTCGACGGACGGATCGTGCGCACCGGTGGCAAGCAATTGGCCCTGGAGTTGGAGGAAAAGGGCTACGATTGGATCGCGGGCGAAAAGGCGGTAGCGGGGTAAGGCCGAAGGAAATCCGAAGCTCGAAACATGCAGCTAGTCTAGAGCGGACATTTCATACCAAGCGCATCCTCTCATTAACACCGCGGCTTTAGCCCGGTGCGACGACGCGCTTTCGACCGGGCAACTGTTTCAACAGTTTGTCTCCCTGTGGAAAAGCCGTTGAAAACGGCTCACTTGTCCCAACTCGCTTTTCACCGGGCTAAAGCCGCGGTGTTAATGAGATTCGGAGACCAGGTATGAATTATCCGGGGCAGCGTTGTCATTAACACCCCGCTTCAGCGGGGTGTATCAGGCACCGGGAAACGCCAACCGCTTTGGCGGTTTCTCGCCTGGGCCGGATTTCATTTACTATCCGCGTCATCCGCGGTTCAAAATTCCGGCGCTAAATTTCTTCGCAAGCTGCAGCAGCAACTTCTTTGTGGCCCAGGTGTTTCATCGATGGCGGTTGGCAGTGGGCAATTCGTGAACGAACATTGTCTTTATCATAACCCGCCCGCTGTCTTGTTCACGCCGCCAACACAGAAAGGTTTGTATGAAGATCCGCACTGTTGGTCAAAAAGGATTCACCCTGGTGGAAATCATGATCGTGGTGGCCATCATTGGCATGCTCGCCACGCTCGCGATTCCCAACTTCGTGAAGTCCAGGGAACAAGCTCACAAGGTGAGTTGTATCAGCAACCTGCAGCATATTGATGGCGCTGTCCAGTTGTGGGCGATGGAGAATAAGAAGGATCCCGACCAGGCAGTAACCTACAGTGACATTGGGAGCTACCTGAGGAATACCGTGTCCTGCCCTGCAGGCGGGACAACCTTTGCCGACAGCTACGAGTTGACGACGGTCGATGCCAAGCCAACGTGCCTTCGAAAACCCAACACCCATAAGCTGCCGCAGTGAGGGCACAAGTCCGTGGTAAGGACATCGCGCTGCGATGTCCTCGCCCGCGTTCAGCGAGCGGAACGAAACGCGGGCGGCATAACAAGATGGAGCAGGTTCGCGTGAGCCAACCGCTGCGCCGCTGAACGCGGCGCGGACGGCGCAGCGCACCGTCCCTGCTACCACCTGGGGTTGTGCCCGACACGTTTCCTCACACCCGAAGCCCGCGCGGGCTTCTTGCATTGCGTCTCCCCGACCGGTACGCTGCGACCAATGCGGCTGTTGGACCGTTATTTGTTGCGGGAATTGCTGGTTCCGCTGGGGTACTGCCTCAGCGGCTTTTTGCTTTTGTGGGTGACGTCGGATCTGATCAGCGAGTTGAGCGGCCTGCAGGAAAAGAAGCTGCAGGCGGTCGATATTGCGCAGTACTACCTGGTCAAGACACCGGAATTTGTCGTGTTGGTTTTGCCGATGGCGCTGTTGCTGGCCTTGCTTTATACGCTGACCAATCACGCGCGGCACAACGAGATTACGGCAATCCGGGCGGCCGGTGTGAGCTTGTGGCGGCTGTGCCTGCCCTATTTTGGGGTGGGCCTCATCGCCAGCCTGGCGGTGTTCTGGCTTAATGAGTTTTGCGTCCCACAGAGCGCCGATGCGGCCGAACAGATCCGCAACAGCCGCTTGCCAGCTCCTGCTGGGGCAGTCGGGCGCGACAAGGTGCTGAACCCTGGGATTACCAATGCGCGCGACGGCCGAAAGTGGATCATCGGCATGTATGACTTGCGCACGGGGGAAATGCTCCGGCCGGTGGTCCTCTCGCGGTTAAGTGATGGCTCGCATCTGGAACTGCGCGCCAGCCGCGCCGTGCGCCTGAACGGAATTTGGAATTTTTACGACGCTCTTGAATACGAGCGCCCCGCCAAGGCCGATGATCTGCCGGTCCTGCTCATCAAAACCAACGTCCTGGCGAAGCCCGAGTTTTCCGAAACGCCCGAACAAATCAACAGCGAGATCCAGCTCAGCACCGGCAATTCATTGACCAAAGCCCGGCGAGCCGACCTTCCGATTCTCGTCATTCTGAATTATTTGCGCCTCCACCCTTATCCTTCCCAGGCGGCGGCGCTTTATACCAAGCTGGAGGGGCGCCTGGCGACGCCGTGGACTTGCCTGGTGGTGGTGCTGATTGCGATCCCTTTTGGCGCCGGCTCAGGCCGCAGGAATGTTTTTGTCGGTGTGGCCAGCAGCATCCTCCTCTGTTTCGCCTACTTTGTGCTCCAGCAGATTTGCTTGGCCGCCGGCGCCGGCGGCAAGATGCCTCCCTGGCTGGCCGGTTGGCTGCCGAACCTGGCATTTGCCCTGGCCGGGCTGTATTTGACCGCCCGCGTGCGATGAGCTTTACTCTTCAATCTGAACTTCGGAAGGACGAGTTCCCACGAGTCCCGCCTCTTTTCAGAGAATGATCAGGGACTAGTGGGAACTCGTCCTTCCGAAAAGCGGAGATCAATTAAGAATTAAGAACTTAAAATTAAGAATTAACTTTGGACGAGCTCGCTGAACTGAAGGCCCGTTACGACCGGTTGAACTTGCTGCACCAGGTCGGCAACATCATTCACTCGACGCTCGATCCGCAGGAAGCCTTGCAACTCATTATCAGGGAAGCCGTGCGTCTCATGCGCGCATCCAGCGGTTCGGTCGTTTTGGTCAATCCGACCAACGGATTCCTGGAAATCCACGCTTCGCACGGATTGCCGGAACGAGCCGCGGAGCTAAGGCTGCGCGTTGGGGAAGGTATCACCGGTTGGGTCGCCCGCACCGGCAAACCGGCGCGTGTGGGCGATGTCAGTCGGGATGTGCGTTACATCATGCTGCGGCAGGACGTCCGGGCGGAACTCGCGGTGCCCCTGGAAGTCAATGGGGAATTGCGCGGCGTGTTGAACGTCGATTCCGACCAGGTTGAAGCCTTTAGTCCTGAAGACCAGGACTTGCTGGAGAGCCTGGCGCAACAGGCAGCCCGGGTGATCCACAACACCTGGCTGTACGAGCAACTCCGCCTTAAAGCACGTTTGTTCGAATCGCTGGCCAGCGTCAGTCAAACCATTAATTCGACTTTTAACCTGGATGACGCGCTCAATTCGATTACGCAAGAGGCTTGCGTGTTGATGCGCGCGCGGATGTGCTCGTTGATGCTGCTGGATGAGACCCGGCAATGGCTCGACCTGCGTTCCAGCCATGGCGCCGGCGAGGCTTACCTGCGCAAGCCGCGTGTCAGTGTCGAGGAGGGGTTGCTGGGCGTGGTGATCCGCAGAAAGAAGCCGCTCCAGGTTCCCAATGTCCAGACCTCTACTCGCTACCAGAACGTGGAAGTGGCCCAGCGCGAAGGTTTGGTGGCCCTCTTGAGTGTGCCGCTCCTGTTTAGCGGACAAGCCATCGGCACCCTCAATGTGTACACCGGCCAGCCCTATAGCTTTTCAAACGAGGAGATTCGTATTTTGTCCGCGCTGGCGGAACTGTCCGCCATCGCGATCGAAAAGGCGCGGCTTTACGAACGGCTGGTCGACGCCGAGGATCAGATGCGCCAGAACGAAAAGCTCTCGGCGCTGGGCTTGCTCGCCGCTGAGGTCGCCCACGAGATCCGGAATCCTCTCACGGTCATGAAGATGCTGTATCACTCGTTGGATTTAAAATTTCCCGAGGGCGACCCCCGCGCGAAAGATGCCGGCATTATTGGGCAGAAGATCGACCATTTGAACAAGATCGTGGAGCAGATCCTGGACTTTGCACGCACCACCGAGCCACAGTTCGCCCCGGTCAACCTCAACGAAATTGTCGAGGAACTCTGTCTCTTGGTGCGCCACAAGCTCAAGCATCAGAAAGTCCGGTTGGTGCGCACGCTCCAGCCAAATCTCCACCGAGTCCTGGGCGAAGCCGGCCAATTGGAGCAGGCCTTTCTCAATTTGATTCTAAATGCGGCCGAAGCGATGCCGGAAGGTGGAACGCTGACCCTCACCACTCGAACGGTCGCTCAACCCCGGCAACGAGGGCGTCCCTCGCACGTAGCCGTGGACTTCACCGATAGTGGGCCGGGAATGAGTGCCGAGCAACGCCGGCGCGCCTTCTCTTCGGTTCTAAGCACGACGAAAGCCAAGGGCACCGGCCTCGGATTGGCAATTGTCGCGCGCGTCGTTGAAACCCACCGCGGCCAGGTCAAGATCCGGTCGCGGCTGGGACAGGGAACCACGGTCAGCGTCGTCTTGCCATTGGATCCTTCGATTGAGCCGGTCGGGGCCAAGCCGGCTCAGTGACCTTGAAAAATTCAAATGCGAGCGTAACGTTAAAGCATGAAGGCAGCCCTGCTTCTGACGGTCACGGTCACCGCCTGCCAACTCGCCCTGGCCAACGATATCACGTTCACCAACCGCACGGCCACTTTCACTACCCTCGAAGGGCAGACCTACCGCGTGCAGTTGGTCCGCGGGGATCTCGACGGCCTCATTTGGCGTGACGGGGCCAGCGGGGGCCGAATCTGCTATACGAATCTCGCCCCCGACCTGCTGGAATCGTTCGGCATTTCGAGCAACCGCATCGAGGTTGCCCGGGCCAGGGCCGAGAAAAAGGCCATCGCAGACGCGCGCTATCGAGCTCAGCCAATCGCTGAGGCAAGGGCCAGATCGCAACCGCAAGCCACATGGACCAATGCAACTCCTTCGATGCCATCCTCGGACGCATCCTCTCTAGGATATGTGAGCAACGGCCTCGATGCCCGCTATAGTCCCGATTACATGTATCCGCACCTCCCTTTCTTTTATGGTCCGATTGGCCCCCCGGCGCCCTCCGCTCCCAGCGCTGCCACGGCTCCGACTGCCGGATCCGCGCTGAATGGCGGGACCGCACCGACTGCCGGATTTGTGCCGTCTGCAACGCCGGCGGCAAACCCTGCACCAGCGCCGAACGCTGGCCGGGCAGTGTCAGCACCCAGTGCCCCCCAGGCATTTTCTCCGCCGCCCATGCCCAGCAGGCGTCACTGATCCATACCCCTTGTTTGGTGGGGCGAGGCTCCCAATGAACCTCTTTCCCAGTCCATGCAATTGAACAGAAGTTAACGAAGAGAACGAAGGTTCCTTAGGGCAATCATTAATCTTTGAGGTCTTGGTACATCACCAAAAGCAGACTCTCGCGGAGAGTTTTACCAGTCGTTCATCTTACAAAATCCTTTGTTTCCTTTGTTTGCTTCTGTTCGATCCAGGTTGGTTCATTGTTACAATGAACCTTAAAAAAGTGTGTCTCCTGCCGAGCCCTGATCACGAGTTTCCCTTTGACCTCTCGCCACGAAGCGGCAGAACGCCGCGCCCCTCTTGACACGATTTACTTTGTGATACAAAGTAAATCGTTCAGACCTGCCAAAAACATTATGAAACGAAACTGGTTTAAAAGGTTCGGTTGGTTCTATTTCCCGATTTCACTCCCCGGGGCCATTGTGTGGCTGCTGGCGCTGGGCTTCTGCGTAACGGTATTTAGGGCTGCGGATCGGCATTCCCACTCAGTAAGCGACACGCTTTACGGCATTTTCCCATTCTTTGTCTGCACTTTCTTACTAGTCGATTGGATTGGGGACAGGGCGACGTCAACCCAGGGGAAACCGTGAACTGCATGGTGAAGGATTGCCTGGAATCTCTAAATCTCTAAAACACTCAAACTTAGAAAGTCGGCTTGGAGGAAGCCGGTGGAGTCTGCTTGCCGGGTTGCTGAGCCCTGAGGACGCAATAGCTGTTAAAGGCCCGGTGTACGTCCAGTGATGCGACTAAAGGCCTAAACGTGTTGGAGTCTGACAAAACAGGGCCAGCCGCATTAGTTGCGGTCAGCAGCCGACGTTGGGCGTCTTCCCCTGGCGACTGCACGCGATTCAAGCCATATAATGAGCTAAAATAGTCGTCCACTTCGACATTTGAGGTGAAGACAAGACCGTACGCCAGGGGTTCAAGCCGATCCGCCAAACTCCAACTATAAGGTTTCCAGCCCGGCTGGACACAGTTCTGGACCCATACCAAAACCGGGTCGATCCACCTGGCGGCAGCATGCCATAGCCAGGAAGGATGCTGCTGCCAGTCGAATGCGCAACAACACAGGTACTCCTCTCCTGGCGTGTTCGAGCCAAAATCCCAGGCTACACGGGTGTCGCTTCGGCTTGGCACGAGAGTGCGCCCTGTGGATGACGAGCGAGGCGCAGCGGCCGAAGTAGGATCCCTTTTAGATCTGCAGTCAAACCAACGGAGTTGAAACTCGATGGCAGTGGGTCCGGTATTGGAAACCAAAACAACCATGAGTCCATGCCGGCCATCCGCGTTTGTTGCAGTGCCAAAAACGGGAGCGGCCACCTGGAGCCAGTCGCCTGCGGGATAACTGTGCCGGCGGAATCCCATAAAGATGACCGCGCTTGTGAGGCAAAGAATCAAGCCAAGCAAAGCCCAAACTTTGGGTCGAAGAGATTTCATCATATCCAGGCGCGTTTGTGGCCGTCATCTTATTCAATCCAGACCAGCGTTTCGAGCAAATTAAAGGCGGGCAGACTTTTAGTCAGACTTTTAGTCTACCAGTATCTCTGAAATTCTTTTCATTGCGCGACGATTTTTTGTGCGATCGCAAAACAAGCCCATCTATCGGAGAGACGAGTTCGACCGAGTCCCCTTTTGATCAGGGGCTCGCAGGAGCTCGTCCTTCCGCGCAGAACATTCCAAAGATTGTTTTGTCCATTTGGAGTGGTTCGAACGACTAAACAGGTGGTGACTGATGAAGATAGAAGCCTCTCAACTGGTGGAACGAATAAGCCGCGGAGAACAGGTCGCGGCAGGTGACCTGATCGACTTATTCTATGAAAGGATTTACGCCTTCCTGCGGCGGCTTTGCCCGAACGAGGCCGATGCTGCTGACCTTACTCAGCGAACCTTCGGACGAGTCTGGCAGGCGCTTCCAGCCTTTAGCGGGCGCTCTTCGGTGGGTTCCTGGATTCATAGCATTGCTTACCATACCTACGTCGATTGGCGCCGCGCCAGCCACCATACCGAACCGCGCTCGCCTGAGTGGTGGGCGGAGTGCGCCTCGACCGAACCGGCACCGGATGAACTCGCGTCCCGAAACGATCTCGCCGCAACGGTGTACGCGGCTGTCGATCGTTTGGCTCCGGAACTGCGCGACACCGTTCATCTTCATTATTATCAAGAGCTCACCCTCCAGGAAACGGCCGATGCCCTCGAGGTCGCTACCAGCACGGTTAAATACCGGTTGCGCCAGGCCTTGAGCCAACTTGAAACGAAAATCACCCCGGTGAAGACCCTGAATCGTCCACCGGCATCCGCTAACGAAATATGAAAACCACCGAAATCGAGAACATTCTTCGCAGCGCTCCACAGCCCAAGCCGCCGGGTGACTTGGAACATCGGCTCAAAGCGCAGATCCAGAGGAGGCCGAGGCTCGCTGCGCAGTCGACGACTGTCCGGCCAGGCGCCTGGCTGGCGCGCTGGTGGCCAGCCTTGGCACCCACCGCTGTTTCCCTCGCCTGCGCTGCAGGTTTAACCGTCCAAAAACTAGAAATCGGCGGACTTAGAGCGAATCTTCAGCTCGCCGCGAATCACCCTGCTGTGGATGTGAACGCGCCCAAGTTGGCGGCCCCGCCTGAAAGCGGTTTTAGCTCCCAGGACGCTTCCAGTTCAGAGCAGGACGAGGTAACCCGCTTGAGAGGTGTGGCTGCGACCCTCAGTGCGGAGGTTTCGAAATTGGAACAAATGCGGGCTGAAAACGACAAGTTGCGCGTACAACTGGCCTCGCGTTCGGCCGGGGTATTTACGCCGCAGGAAACGCAGGCCTTGGAGGCGGCGCGGGACCGTGCGCTCAGAATCCAATGCTGTAATAATCTCAAGCAGCTCGGCCTGGCCGTGCGTGTCTGGGCGATGGATAACCATGAAATGACCCCGCCGAACGTCCTTTGCATGAGCAATGAGATGGGCTCCTTTAATATCCTGATTTGCCCGGCAGATACTGGCCGTCAGCCGGCGAAGGATCCCTCCTCATTCACAGCCGCTAATTGCTCCTACGAATTTCTGGCCCCCTCCTCTCCAGACAATGAGCCGGACCGGATCCTGTTTCGCTGCCCCATTCATGGAAATATCGGCATGTGTGACGGAAGCGTCCAAAGCGCTATTGGCAAGGAGCATCCGGATTGGATCGTGCAACGAGACGGAAAATACCTGCTGCGCCGCATTGAGCCGCCGGCAGATGCAAACAATCCAGCGGCGAATCCCTCCAGCCAAAGCCATTAGACACGGCTCCACTCTTTCATACCATGAACAAACGAACCGTTCTTATCCTGCTGGCGTGGGCTTTGTGCCTGGGAACCGTTTTTGGCGTCCTGCTTCAACGACAGGAGCTTCTAGGTCTGCGAGCTCAACAGGAACAGATGGCGGCGAACGCTACACAGGCACCGCAAGCCTCGCCACTTTCGGTGAACAGCAGGGAAATCTCAAAAACCGATGTTCCTTCGACAGACAGCGTTTCTCGCGAACTTTTGCGCTTGCGAAGCGAGGTAACCAGGTTGAACGCGCGGAAACGTGAACTGGCTGCCGTGACTGAAGACGGCGAGCGTTTGCGCGCCCAGCTCGCCGGCAGCCAGGCGAACCCGCAGACAGGCGTCCGGTTACCGCCCGGATATATGCGCAAAGGCGAAGCGCAGTTGATGGGATATTCCACGCCGGAAAATACCGTTCAATCGTTCCTCTGGGCTCTGCAGCATCACGATATCACGAACGTGCTCCGCGCGCTTTCCCCCTCTGAAGCCCAAAGCTTAAGCGCCCGGATTGGGTCGTCTAGCGAAATGGAAAAGGGATATTTTAAATCAATGGACTCGCTGCCCGGCCTGGCTATCCAAAGTCGGCAAGACCTTCCGGATGGATCGGTCGAGTTGCAGGTTGAATTTGGGCTCGGCGCGCCGCCCGAAAAGTTCCATCTGCAGCCGTTCAATGGAGAATGGAAATTGGAGACTCGTCTCTAAGATCCTCACCACGATAATGGCAACAAAGCAGTTGCAACTGTTTCCGGGTCCTGCCGTTCCTGGAACGACTGAATGACCGCGGCCAGCGAACGCCGCACAGTGCCCTCAAAAATGGTTCGTCCGGCTGCGACCACGCGAACCGGCCGGTCCAGATCCAGCAAGGTGTCCGAAAGCCGAAGGATCAGACGGCCCGTGCTTGGAGCTTCAATCGTGATGGTTTGGCCTTCAACGTGAGCGGCGTAGACTACATCTGCGCGAGTGGCGTCCTCCACACGCTCCAGCCAGTAGAATCGTCGATGCACGAAATCGTCGTTTTCCTGCCATACCACCCGTTTGGGCCAGGCAATCCTGTGCAAGGTAACCATGCGAGGGATCACCTCAGCTTCGCGGCCCTGCATGTTGTGCTCCAGACCGGGATAGACCGTCAGCCGATGAATGTAGCCTTCGGGGTCGGCGGCTTGGAGGGCGTCCATCCGGGCACTGAATTGGCGGACCACCACGTTGCGGTTGTACGCCGAGTCCTCCCCGCCCATGTAGAGAAAGAACGGCAGGTCGCGCAAGCCATCCGGGGTTACGCGATTGGGATGACCGGCGCACATGGCGGCGGCGGCGAAACGGTCGGCCATGCGCGGCGCCAGTTGATACACGCCGTCGCCTCCGGCCGAATAGCCGATGAGGTAAACCCGATTAGGGTCGACTCTGCGTTGTTGCACCATGTCGGCAATCAGCCGGTCGAACAGTTCGTCCACCCACTGGACGTGCCACATATCCCACGTGTTGGCCGGCGCACGCGGGGCGACGTTGATGCTGCCGGGCGGGAATTCATACCGGCCGTAATACCCTTTCCAGTTCCGGTCGTTTTCCTCCGCTGTCCCCTGGCCGCCGCCGTGCATCGTGATCCAGAGTGTATGCTTGCCACCGGGCGCGTCGCCAAAGGTTTTTTCCAACCACTTCAATGTTTTGCCGTTGAGCACGATTTCTTTTGCCGACAATTCTTCAGCGGCAGATGTGGCGCGAGTATTGGCAAAGTCGCGCCAAACCAAGCCGATGAGCCGTGGGACCTCGTTGCTGGAAATTGCGGGGTCAGGTGGAGGACCACGCTCGCCGGCCGGCCGCGTCAGCCACGTTTCCGCCTCCACAATCGCTGCCGGCACCGGAGCCAGTTGGTTCCAGTCAAAATCGAGCGTGTGAGAATTGGCGCACGAAGCGCACGGCACAATCTTTTCCCGGGCTTCGTTGCCGCGCACAAAGCGAAACACGACCTCCGAGGCGCCCTTGGGAAGCGTGAAGTCCGGCATGTCATTCAGATCGGCCGTCCAGGCGCGAGTCTTATCCCGGGCGAGCAGATCGTCACTGGAGGAGCGCATTTGGACTTCGGTAGCCAGTCTTTCGCCGCTGCCCTCACTCAACCGCACGTGCACCACCGTTTCGGTCGAATTAGTGGCCACCGGCAACGCGGCGTAGCGGGCCGATACATTCACGGCTTGCACTTCGCGTGAGGCCAGGTCCCAGGCCAGGGGGAAGTACTGG
>Ga0210409_10002512_pt1 | contig 21728 bp, 22 predicted proteins | sample IncBWH17MmetaG_FD_161649 | JGI IMG/M metagenome (GOLD analysis project Ga0210409, IMG submission 161649) | Forest soil microbial communities from Barre Woods Harvard Forest LTER site, Petersham, Massachusetts, United States - Inc-BW-H-17-M | ecosystem: Environmental > Terrestrial > Soil >...
GGGGATGAAGCTGAAGTCGAGATGGGAGCCACCGCGGATGATGATCTCCCCGCTGTCGACGCCGGCTTCGCTGTAGGCGTGCGTCTCCTTCGACTTGCCCTGGGGGCTGGGCAGCGAGGTGTTGGGCGTCGGCGGCAGGAAGTAGTCCGCGGACATTCCCAGGCCCGGCTTGGTGACGGGCGGGATCGTCCGGTCGGCCGGCGTGCTCGGACACGGCTTCTCAGCCGGACCGCCGCCGCTCGCCCCGGTTTTCTGGTTCGGATCTGGAGCGGCGAGGTTGTCCCAGCCGACCACCGCCTTCACGCGGGGATCCCATTGGGCGATGTAGGACACGCCGGCCGCGCCGTAGGAGTGCCCCGCCAGCCCGATCTGGCTGCTCTTCAGTTCGCGCCAGAAGGGGTTGTAGGCGGCGTCCAGGCCCTTCGCGACGCGTTCGTTCTGCTTGGGCGCATGGCTGGTGCCCGTTTCACAGCTCGGCACCGGCACGTACGGGCGCTTGGGAGTTGACAGGAAGAAATTGATCGCGTCCTCCGTGCCGTCGAAGAACGGGCGCCCGTCCGACTGGGCGGGGAACCCCTCCTGTTCGTCGGGCGCCTGCCCGAACGTATCGCTCTGGCCCTGTCCTTGAGGATCGAATGTCATCACGAGGTAGCCGTCCTTGGCGAGCGCCTGCGCGGCGTACCAGTACATCTGCTCATCCGCCTGCACCGAGCCATTGGTGATGACGACCCCCGGAAGCTTGGCATTTGGATTCGTCGCCGGGTTCACCGCGCTCCAGATGTGCGCCGAGATCGTCGCCCCGTTGCGGGCCGTGAACAGCACCTTGCGCACGCGTCCGTAGCCGTTCTTTTCCCAGTCGTACAGACGGACGTCGCCGGCGCAGCCGTTTTCGCCCTCGTAGCAGACGTCACCGGAGAAGTTGCGTTCGGGATCGGCGGCCTGCGCGGTCGTCGCTTCTTCGCGGTTCTTCAGACCCTGTTCGGCCAGCCGCTGCTGGTATCCGGGCGTGTCGTAGATCGCCTGACGCTGCTGGGTGATCGAGAAGTTTTCCGCCTCGAGCACCGGTTCGAAGCTCGTCGGCGGTTCTTCGTGTTCGGTCGCATGGGACGCGGCGGGCAGCGCGAGAGCGGAGATGAGGACGCAGAGGATCGCGGCCACGTGCCCCCTGCACGTGCCGATGCGTCTGCCTGGCACCCGTGGCTCACGGTGGGTGCCGGCCGTCCACAGACCAAGATCTCTCATGTCTCTCCCTTTCCCGTCCGTCGCAAACCCGCAGTCCGATGGGGTTACCCGCGTGGCCGTCCCGGCATAGCGGCGCCGGACCGAAAATACGAGCCGGTTCTCGTGCACATGCACAAGTCCGCGCCTCTGGACGCCGGCGGCATCGCGCCGCGCGGCCGCCCGCCGGCCCGGAAGCCGGCGGGCGGATGGACCCTGGCCGCCTACGGCAGGACGGCCTCGACTTCGGTGGTGAACTCGCCCTGGCCCGATACGTTCGGGTGGTAGCTTTCCGACAGCGGGTTGGACTGTCCGTTCAGCCACTCCGAGGAGGAACACACCTCATGTGGCAGGAACGCGTTCCTCGGGTCCACGAACGTGAATTTGTGGGCTTCGACGCGGCCTTTGATCACCGCGTCGAGTTTGTCCGCCGTTTCGTTCAGTTTCTTCTCGTTGGAGGACGTCAGGAAGTTGACGTTGCACGTTTTCCCGTCGGAGGTGAACAGGTGCGGATAGCCGAGCACCACCACATGTGCCACCGTGGCGCGCGAACGGATGTTGTTGTAGGTGGTGTCGAGCAGTGCGGGCAGCTTGTTCTGGATGAAGCTGTTGGCTTCGCTGATCGCGCCTCCGCAGGTGAAGTAGTAGAGCGCGCAGTTGATGATCACGTTGCTGAAGCCGGCGTCATTGCCGCCGATCGTGATCGTCACTAGGCTCGTGCCGCCGCTCAGCGTGCCGAGCTGTTTGCTGTTGACGTCAGTCGTCTTGGCACCGCTGCAGGCCTGGAAGCTCAACGTGTAGCCGCGGGCTGCGGCCACCTTCGGGCCGAATGCGTCCGGGCTGCGCGAGCATTCTTCGTTGTAGAACACGCGCGTTCCCACTCCCGAGGAGTACGAGTCCCCGAGTGCGACGTACTGCGGTAGCGCGGACGCTGCCGCGGCCGGCACGAGCACGCCCACGCACAGCACGGCAAGACCGACGATGCGACGCCAATTCCCCATTTTCCTGCTCCTCCTCTTGCATGAGTGCCGCTCGGGCCGCGCAGGACCGATCGCGCTTCCCCTCCCGCCGCCCAGAGCGCTTACCGGCCAAACCTAGCCGGGATCGATCTGAGCCGTCAACCGTCCGTCCGGCCGACGGTCGCCGCCCTCGCTCGCAGCCGAGGACGGGTCTCGAGTGCGAGCGCGGCCGGGACCATGTCCCCGGGAGCCGTCGCCGCCGAGCCCCTAGGCTGATGATGTCCAAATCGGACCGGTGGCCGCGACGTACTGGTTGAGGCCGCGCGTCGCGCGGCGAGTGCAAGCAAGGAGAACGTGATGTCCCAGTACATGATGTTGCTGTATGCGCCCGAGGTCGACGAGGCCGAGCAGGCCGAGCATGAGGCGGAGCTTCCCCTCTGGCGGGAGCTGAACGAGAGCCTGCGGGAGTCCGGGCTGCTCCTGGCGAGCGGCCGTCTGCATCCGGCTCCCAGCGCCACGACCGTGCGGGTGCGCGGCGGCGATGTTGAGATGACCGATGGGCCGTTCGCGGTGACGAAGGAGATTCTCGGCGGGTACTACCTGCTGGACTGTCGCGACCTCGACGAGGCGCTCAAGCTCGCTGCTCGCGTGCCGCTTGCACGCTATGGATCGGTCGAGGTCCGGCCGGTCATGGATATCAGCGAACTCGAGGAGTTGGCCGAGGCAGCAGCCGGGCAGGCATGAGCGGAACCGGCGAGCGGCGGCCGGCGGCGGACGACCGCGCCGCCGCCGCGGTCGCGCTGACGTTCCAGGAGGAGCGTGCGGCCGTGCTGGCGACGCTGATCCGCCATGTTGGCGACATGCAGCTCGCGGAGGACGCGGTGCAGGATGCGTTCGCGGCCGCCGTCAAGTCGTGGCAGCGCGATGGGGTCCCGGCAAACCCGGGAGCATGGATCACCGTCGCCGCACGCCGTCGCGCGATCGATCGTCTGCGACGTAATCGGTCGCTGTCCGATCGCGCGGACCGATTGGCCGGGCTGCTGCGGCTCGACGCCCAGGAGCACTCACCGGTGAGCGAAGAGGACGCCATCGGCGACGACCGGCTTCGCCTGATCTTCACGTGCTGCCATCCGGCGCTGGAGCTTGCGTCTCGCGTCGCGCTCACACTACGCGCGCTTGGCGGCCTCACCACGGGCGAGATCGCGCGCGCGTTTCTCGTCGCCGAGCCGACGATGGGCAAGCGGATCGTGCGCGCCAAGCGCAAGATCGCCGACGCTCACATTCCCTACCGTGTGCCGCCCGACGAGGAGCTGCCCGACCGCCTGCGTGGCGTGCTGCGGGTCGTCTACCTGATCTTCAACGAGGGCTATGCGGCGAGCGAGGGCGATCGCCTGGTGCGTGGAGCGCTCTGCGACGAGGCCATCCGCCTCGGGCTGCTGCTGTCCAAGCTGATGCCCGACGAGCCCGAGGTATGGGGGCTGCTGTCGCTGATGCTGCTGCACGACGCGCGGCGGGCGGCGCGCGTCGACGCGGACAGGCGCTACGTACGGCTCGAGGAGCAGGATCGGACGCTGTGGGACGAGGCGCGGATCCGCCAGGGCCGCCAGGCACTCGAGCGTTCGGTCCGGCTGAGGCGCCCAGGTGAGTACCAGCTGCAGGCCGCAATCACCGCGCTGCACATCGAGACCTCCGACGGCTCCGCTACCGATTGGTCACAGATCGCCGAACTGTACGGAGCGCTCGTGAAGCTCAACCCCTCACCTGTCGTCGAACTCAACCGCGCGGCAGCCGTCGGCTTCGCGGCGGGCCCCGAGGCCGGCCTCGAGCTGCTCGATCCGCTTCTCGGCGATCCCGCGCTCGAGCGCTACCAGCCTCTGCACGCGACACATGCCGAGCTGCTCAGGCGGGCCGGCGAGTCCGAGCGGGCCGCGCAAGCCTACGAGCAGGCGATCGCTCTGAGCGCCAACGTCGTCGAGCGCGTCGAGCTCGAGTGGCGACTGAAGACGTTGAAGGCCGACTGAGCGCTCACCACCAGGGTCAGTCGCGCCGGGCGGCCGCTGTCCAAATTGCGGCGCCTGCTGCGTCGGATAGGTGAAGCCGCCGTTTGGGGCGGCAAACCGACCTCTGGAGGAACCATGAGCAGCCGCATCGCATCTTCGCAAGCGCGCAGCCGCGACGGCGGCGCGCCGCACAAGACCTGGACCATCGTCGTCGCCTCGCTAGGGGTGTTCATGACCGCGCTGGACACGCTCGTCGTCACGACCTCGTTGCCGGCGCTTCGCGTTGACCTGCACTCGAGCCTGTCGAACCTCGAGTGGACCGTGAACGCCTACAACCTCGCCTTCGCGTGCTTCATCCTCACGGGTGCCGCGCTCGGAGACCGCTTCGGGCGACGGCGCATGTATGTGGTGGGGCTGTCGCTGTTCACAGCCGCCTCGGCCGCTGCCGCAGCGTCGCCTGACATCGGAACGCTCGTGGCCGCGCGCGCCGTGCAGGGCATCGGCGCCGCGATCGTCTTCCCGCTGACGCTCACCCTGATCAGCGAGGCCTTCCCCGTCGAGAAGCGCGGTACGGCGATCGGGCTGTGGGGCGGAATCACCGGCCTGGGCGTGGCCATCGGGCCGGTCGTCGGCGGCGCGGTCGTGGGCGGGATCAGCTGGCATTGGATCTTCTGGCTGAACGTGCCGGTCGGAATTGCGCTGATCCCGATCGCGGCCGGGCGGCTCACGGAGAGCTTCGGTCCGCGATCGCAGCTCGACCTCGTGGGACTGCTCCTCGCCGGCGCGGGCGCACTCGGCCTGACCTGGGGCCTGGTGCGCGCGAACGCCGCCGGCTGGGGCAGCGTCGAGGTGCTCGTCGCGCTGATCGGCGGGGCCACGTTCATCGCCGCCTTCCTCGAGTGGGAGCGCCGCGCGAGCAACCCGATGCTGCCGCTCGCGCTGTTCCGCCAGCGCACCTTCGCAACCGCGAATGCCGTGAGCGTGTTCATGTACGCCGGTCTCTTCGGGGCGCTGTTCCTGATGTCGCAGTTCTTCCAGACGGCGCTCGGATACTCGCCGCTGGGCGCGGGGGTGAGGTTGCTTCCATGGTCGCTGCCGCCGATGTTCATCGCGCCGATCGCCGGTGCGCTGGCGGACCGCTACGGCAATCGCCCGTTCATGGCGCTCGGGCTGGCGCTGCAGGCGAGCGGGCTCGCGTGGGTCGCGCTGATCGCAGCTCCTGGCGTGAGCTACGCAGAAATCGGCGTGGCGCTCCTGATCGCCGGCTCCGGCACCTCGTTCTGCTTCCCAACCGTCGCCAACGCGGTCATGGGCTCGGTTCCTCTGAAGGAAGCGGGCATCGCCTCCGGTGCGAACAGCGCGCTGCGCGAGTTCGGCGGAGTGCTGGGCGTCGCCGTGCTCGCGAGCGTGTTCGCGCGTCGCGGGGTCTACACGTCCCACCGCGCGTTCATCGACGGCTTCACCCAGGCCCTGTGGGTGGCGGTCGGCTTCTCAGCTCTGGGGTTCGTCGCGGCGCTGCTCGCGGCTGGCCGCAGGAAGGATCGGCACACGCTGCACGAGCTCACGCCCACCGCCGCGCTCGAGGCCGAGCCGGCGCGAGCCGCGTGATGGGGCTGGGCCCGAGCGGCTCGGCCGTCGGTGCGTCGCCGCCCAGACGAACCGCAGTTCAGGGTCGCCCACCGCGCCCGCGCCAGACGCCCGGGCGCGGCGTGTGTCGCGCGACCCTAGAGCGCTCCGGCTCAGCCAGCGGCGCGCATGAGCCGAAGGGCGAGCACCCGCAGATGCTCGATGAGCTCAGGCGGCTCGCGAACCTCGAAGTCGACGCCCACCATCGCGATCCGAACCGCAAGCCAACCGAGGTCGTCGTCACCCGTCCTGTACTCGCAGGTGCGCGCGTCGATCGGCTCGATCACGCCCCAGTAGGCCGGCACGCGGCTCGTGACCTCCTCGGCGGCGGCGTGCAGGATGACGAGCGCCTCGAATCGGTTTGGCGCCCCGATAATTCTCTGCTCGACGTACGTGGCCGCGTCCTTCGCCGGCAGCTTGCGCGGACTGAAGCGCACGCCCGTCGACGCCGGTTTGGCCAAGCGGTCTACGCGAAAGGTCCGCCAGTCCTCGCGGCGACGATCCCAGGCAAGGAGATACCAGCGGCGTCCATGGTTCACGAGCGCGTGGGGCTCGACCTCGCGGCTGGTGTCGGTGCCATCACGGCTTCTGTAGGCGAAGCGAACGCGCTCCGTGTCGCGGCAGGCGGTTGCAATGACGGTCAGATCTTGCGGGTCGACCGTCGGGCCGGCGCCCGGGAGCGTGAACGTAGCCGCTCCGAGCGCGCTGACGCGACGGCGCAGGTGCGCGGGCAGGACCTGCTCGAGCTTGACGAGCGCCCGCACGGCGATCTCCTCGATTCCCGTCACGGAGGCGCGGGCGGCGGTGCGAAGTCCGACCGCGATCGCGATGGCCTCCTCGTCGTCGAGGAGCAACGGCGGCATCGCGCTTCCGGCACGGAGCCGGTAGGCCCCGCCTGGGCCGGTGAGCGACCCCACCGGGTAGCCGAGTTGGCGCAGCCGCTCGATGTCCCGTCGGATGGTACGGACGGACACTTCGAGCCGGTCGGCCAGCTCGCTGCCCGGCCAGTCGCGCCGTCCCTGCAGCAGCGAGAGCAATTCAAGAAGTCGGCTCGAGGTCTGACTCATCGCAAGATCATCCTTCCGGTTATTGAGGACGGATCCTGACCTAAATCAACCGTAGGGTGGGCAGCAAGGCCAACAAACGAGAAGGGAGTAGCGATGCTTGAACGAGACGGATACCTGCCCGGCGTCCCATGCTGGGTCGATACCAGCCAGCCTGATCCGGATGCCGCGGTGGCCTTCTACAGCGGGCTCTTCGGATGGGACTTCGAGGATGCGATGCCGCCGGGCTCACCCGGCAAATACTTCATGGCGCGTCTGCGGGGCGCCGACGTGGCAGCGGTCGGGTCACAGCCCGAGGGCGGACCGCCGGCGGCGGTCTGGAACACGTACGTGTGGGTTGACAGCGCCGATGAGACCGCGGCGAAGGTGCTGGACGCCGGCGGACGCGTCCTGATGGATCCATTCGACGTCATGGACGCGGGCCGGATGGCGGTATTCGCGGACCCCGAGGGAGCCGCGTTCAACGTGTGGCAGGCCAAGGATCACAGGGGCGCTCGGATCGTCAACGAACCGGGCTCGTTGAACTTCAACGGGCTGAACACCCGCAACACCCGCGGCGCGAAGTCCTTCTACCGCTCGGTATTCGGGTGGGAGACGCTCGACCTCGACGGCGCCGAGATGTGGCGGCTGCCCGGTTACGGAGAGTTCCTGGAACGCGGCGATCCCGGACTCCGTAAGCGGATGGCGGAGAGCGGCGCGCCCGAGGGCTTCGAGGACGTCGTGGCGACGCTCAATCCGATCGCCCAGGATCAACGCGATGTGCCGGCGCATTGGAGCGTCACGTTTGCAGTCGACGATGCCGACGCGACGGCCGAAAGGGCCGTGGAGCTGGGCGGACAGGTGGTCGTGCCGCCCTTCGACGCACCCTGGGTCAGGATGGCCGTAATCGTCGATCCGCAAGGCGCGACGTTCATCGCGAGCAAGTTCGTCCCGGAGAACCGGGATCTCGACAGCCAGGTCGAGTCGACCGTCAGGGCCGCGTAGCGGAGGCTCGGCGACGAGCAGACGGCCACACGTCGGGCGAGGCGAGCGTCGGGGGGCGCCCGCCTCGCCTTTCGCCTCTCTGAATGGAGCTAGGGGGACTCGAACCCCCGACCTCCTGGGTGCGATCCAGGCGCTCTCCCAGCTGAGCTATAGCCCCGCGCACATGCGTCGGCCGGCGCGCGCACGGACAGGAAAGTCTAGTCGTATGCGACGGGGGCGCGCGCAGTATGGTTTGGCGGCGCAATGGGATTGCTCGAAGACGCCATCCGCGAACACTTGGAGCTCAAGCGCCTGCGGGGTGCAGATCCGGCAGAGGTCGCGCGCGAGCAGCACGAGGCCCTCGACCCACCGGCCGGTCAGGATCCGACCGCAGCGGCTGACGATCACGCGCCCGCACCCGCGCACGAGGCCGATGCTGCAGCTCACGGGCTCGACGACCAAGTTCCCACGACGGATGATCGTCCCGACGATGTCCCGCCGGCGCCCATCGCGAGCGACCTCTCGCAAGCCGGCCAGGAGACGGCCGAGCTCGACATGCAGGCGGTGCTGGCGGACGAGCCGACCGCCGCGGACCACGCGGTCCCAGCCGATTCGCCCCTCGCAGACGGGCTGGGAGCGCCCGAGGTAGAGGAGGACTCGCTGGAGTGGGAGGTGCCGCTAAGGCCGCCTCTCGATCCCGACTCACCGCACGGGCTCCCCGAGACCCACGACGATGACGCGCATACACCGGACGAGCACGTGCCCCCGGCGGAAGCCGGCGACCACCTCGAGGACGGACATGCCGGCGCCGGACCGAATATCCCTGGGCAGGGACGACTGTCGCTCTGACGCCGTCTGCCTGGGCTGGGCGACAGGACGCCCACGCCCGCTCGACGCGTGGCGCAGTCAGCGTTCGGAGGATTCATGTTTGGGCCCCCCGATTGAGGGGTACGGTGACGACGACAGATTCTGCGCACCCCTCTCGCAGGTTCTGTGAGTAGAGGGACCGCCATCCAAGCCTTCAACCTCCTCGAAGGAAGGACGGCGGCCCATTTGGCAAACGGCGCGCTCTGCCTCCGTCGGAGCGCGCCGTTTGCGCATTTAAAGCCCCGGCGATCGAGAGCGTTTACCACCGCGTCGCTCGGCCGTGGAGACTGGCACCGGCAGACACCATCGTCGCCGGCCGCGTGACGGGTCAGCTCGGCGACCTCCGCGCCGCGCGTTGGCCGCCCAGGGCGCCGCCGGTGAGCTGGGAGGCCGAATAGAATCAGGCCATCAGGGGCCATAGCTCAGCTGGGAGAGCGCCTGCTTTGCAAGCAGGAGGTCACCGGTTCGATCCCGGTTGGCTCCACCATCCTGCCGCTGTGTAAACCCTGGCCCCGAGAAACGGGGTCGGGGTTTGCGCTTTTCGCCCCCTTGGCTGGCGGCGTGACTGCCTGGAGGTGTCGTGGCTTGCCTAGGCGAGGCTCCCACGCCGACAGCGCTTCGTAGACGGGCGTTAGCTCCGCACTCTCGACAGTCCTCTGATCTCCGACCAGGATGCGCTTGAAGAAGGTCTGGTTGAGGAGGCGCCGCTCTAGGGGTGTGCTGGCTAGATAGGTGGCGTGAGGCGTGCTGGCCTTGGCGAGCGCTCCGTCGAGCGCGCTCTCAATGTCACGGGCATGTAGCTCGGCTTGCTCGAGCAGTCGCTGGACTCGGAGCTTCTCGCCTTCCAGTCGCTGCTGCTCCGACGCCAACACCTCATCAGAGACTAGTCCTCGGTAGGACAGCTGCACGACCCGTGCCTGGTTGTCCACGAGTCTCTTGATCTTGCGCCGGTGGCGCTCGATGTCCTGGGCAACGACAGCCGTACGCTCGTCGGCGTCGCGGTGCACGTCGGCCCAGATGGCCTCGCGCACTCGCGGGTCGACGCGAACGGTTCGGTAATGCTCGGCCACCGCTTCCTCTACCTCGTGTACGGCGTAGTGTCGGCTCTGGCAGCGTCCACCTTGGCGGCGGCTAAGACGCCCGATGCAGCAGAAGTACTCGTACTCTCCGCCATTGCCGCGGTATTTGCCGTAGAGCAGACGCCGACCACATTCTGCGCAATAGAGCGTTCCTCGCAAATAGTGCTCATGCTTGTGCGGCCGATCGCCGGCCACCGACCGGGCCGACAGCAACGCCTGCACGCGGTCAAAGGTGTCACGGTCGATCAGTGGCTTATGACGTCCCGTCACGCGTCGCCCACGGTAAACCACCACCCCGATGTAGTAGGGGTTGCGCAACACTTTCTGAATCGCCGTTACTCCTAGCGGGCGCGAAGGCACCCGCGGGGTCGGGCGGCTGCGTAGCCCGCGCGACTCGAGGTGGGCTGCGAGAGCCCGGGTCGTCCAGTTGCCGGTGGCGTAAAGGTCAAACGCCTCGTGGATGAAGGGAGCTCGCTCCTCGTCAACGATCACTGTACGGATATCCTGACCTGCGACGAGGGTCCGCTTGGAGAGGTAGCCGGCGGGCGGCTTGAAGGGAGTGCCACCGCTCTCGTGCTTTTGGCGCAATCCCTTCTTGATCTCGGTCGCAAGGTTGTTTGAGTAATACTCGGCGAAGGTCGCGAGCATCCCGTGCATGAGCCGCCCGGCTGGTGTCTCATCGATATTCTCACTGGCCGAGACCAGCGTGATGTTCATCCCCAGCAGACGCTCGTAGAGCGTCGCATCGTCGAGACGGTTGCGGGCGAGCCGGTCGACCTTGTGCACGATGAGATAACGGACACCGAGGGCAGGTAGCTCTCGCATCATCTGCTGTAGGACCGGGCGGTCGTCGCTCCTGGCGGACTCCGCCCGCTCGACGTATGCCTTGATGACTGTCGCACCGCGTGCCTCGCCCTCACGTTCGCACGCCTTGACCTGCGCCGGGATTGAGTAGCCGTCGCCGTCTTCGTCGCCGTCGCGGCCGAGCTGGCCGGTGCTCGATACTCGCGCGTAGATGGCCGCGGTCGCGGCGGGCTCATGGTCGTGGTTAGGTTGATCTGACAATGGGTTAGTTTGGCCCAAAACTCCCTCCTTCCTGGGTTAATTACGACTTGGCTTAACGATTTTCCCGTTAATGCGCGAGTTAAGCAACGTGTTAATTGGTGCGCGGGGTCGATCCAGGCGATTGCCCAGATCGACCCGCGATGGCTCAGTTCAACGCCTTCAGGCGTTGTGTGATGGCCTCCTTGCGTTCCTTAGCACTCGCCTTGAGCGCGTCGTACTCCGCCTTAGCCTCGTCGGCCCTCGTCCGAGCGACCTCGACCTCCCGGTCGATGGAATCGACCGCTCGCTCCAGCGCCGCCCTAGCGTCCGCCAGCGCATCATCGGGTGTCGTCTCGCGACGACGGGTCCGCGACGGTTTCGCGCCGTCACCCCCCTCGAGCTTGCGCTTGTGGGTGTAGTAGGAGCCACGGAGCGAGTCGAACGGCCGGCCCGTCTCCTCGGCCAACGCCTTGAAAGCGTCGGCCTTGTCGATCCCCGAGGCGATGCGTCGCTCGATCTCCTCGTAGGTCTCCTGTGCCTTGGTGGCCATGGGGTGCTACCTCCTTTGCTTGGGGTTGGATGGCCAGGTCGGCCCGCAGAAAGACCAAAAGCCCTTCCGCGGGCCGTGAGGCCATCCAGACCTCACGCCGACTCCCTCCGGGGTTTCCGTGCCCAATGGGTGATGCGGGCGCAGGCGACGTCTACGTACGCGGGCTGGCGCTCGATGCCGAGGAACATCCGATCCTCTAGTACGGCGGCGATGCCGGTGGTGCCGCTGCCGGCGAACGGGTCGAGCACTAACCCCCCCGGGGGCGCCACGAGCTTTACCAACCAGCGCATCAACGCGACTGGCTTGACGCACGGGTGCGTGTTACGCACCCAACGAGGGGGATGGTGCTTGCCGGTAAAGATCTGCACGGACTGAACGGGCAGCCCCTCGCAGCCCGCCTCGCGCTCCTGTCGAGACGCTTTGGCACAGTAGAACAGTCGGCTGAGGGTCTCCGGGAGCCGCTCGGCCGGACAGTCGCTGGCACACAATTGGTCGGTGCAACCGGGAGCGTGAGTCAGTACAACGTTGGCCGGCCAGTATCCCCTGCCGGTCGCGGCTCGTGGAACACGGGCGGCGTCGATGTTGAGCGCTCCGGTGTTGAAGACCCCTAGGTTGTCTTGGAGCCTGCCTTGAAGTGGCGCCCTGGCGAGCAGGACCGGCTCGTAGGCCGGTTTGAGGGTCGTACCGAGGCCGCCTGGCAGGCGCCGGGATTTGGGAAGGCCTTGGCCGTTCAGCCACAGCAGCTGGTCGCGGACTTCGAGACCGGCTTCCTCGACACCGGCCACCAATCGGTGGAACATCCGCGGAGCCGAGAAAACGAGCATGTGGCCACCGGGCTTGAGTACTCTCCGGCACTCGGCGGCCCATCGGGTTGTGAAGCGCTCGATGGCCTCCCCGTCGCTCAAGCGTTCGCCTCGCCTAGCGACGACCTCGTGGATATCTGCGCCGTCCCAAGCCTCGTCGTGGAAGCGGATGCCATACGGCGGGTCGGTGACTACGCAATCGATCGAGTGCGCCGGCAGCTTCGCCAATGCCTTGAGCGCGTCGCCCTCGATCAGCCCCCAGTTGCCGGCGGAGTCTTGGTAGAGCGAGAGCGTGGCGCGCGCGCTCACTTGCTCGCCTCCAAACTCACGTACTGGGCGGCGTCGTCGAACTGCCAGATCGTGAACAGGCGCCGGTCTGCCAGCGGCAGCTCGCTGAGAACCCCCTCGATCTGAAGAGCCCGATGCTCATCGGGTACCAGCCACAGCACTCTCGGAAACACGCCGTGCTCGCGCTGCTCACCGCCGGAACGGCGGTACGAGACGTAGCAGCGGCTTTTAGCGAGTAGGGCGCTAGGGCGTTGCGTGGCCATATCGACCTCGCAGAACCAGCGGTACTCGTAGACGCTGCCGGGAGCAGCGACCCGCAGGTAGAGGTCGGGCTTGACCACTATCCGTGACCCCATCGCCCCGAGGAAGGCCCGCCAGCACTCTGGCTCGGCCTGCATCTCAACGCATTCGACCTCGCCGGCCCGGTCGGCTTCAAACACCCGCACCGCCAACTCGGCCACGGCGAGGGTGTGGGCGATGTGTTGGTCGCCGGGTGCGCCTAACCGCCTGCGGGCTGGCCCGGCCAGCGTGAGCAGCCTGACGCCGGCCACGCCGAGGGCGTAGATGAGCGAATCGGAGCCCCCACGCGTGCCGCCGCGGCCGCGGCCCGGCAGCGGGTCGAGCACCCGCCAGTCCGCCAGACGCTTGAGGGCGCGACGACCGGCGCGGCCCTGCCGGTCGCCGTCGCCGTCCTCTTCCGGCCAGAACCGGCGCACCAGCTGGCGCCCGGTGACCAACCGGTACGCACCGACGAAGGCGAGGACGTCACGGTCCCGCCGGTTCAGCCCGGCCGCGATGCGCTCAAGCTGCCGCGCGGAGATACGAGAAGAACGGGCCGGAGGCGGGTCAGTCCGTGTCGCTATTTTCGGAAAACCCGGTCCTGAGCGGGGTTTTCTCGGCCTCGAAACCTGCGCGATGGGTCGGGCGGTAGGTCGGCTCACGTCGCCCTCCGAGTCCGGCCCACTGACTCACCCTCAGTGTCGTCGTCGGCCGCCTCGAGCGGTGGGCTGGCCTGTTGGGGCTCACTGCCATAGAGCGCGGCTGAGCGGTCGCGAATGGCGCTGGCCTGTCCCGTCTCCGGCCCCAGCGGCTCAGTCTGGCCGGTCACGACGGTTAGACCTCCATCGCTCGCCGCGATCCGCGCGCCAACCTGGAACGGCTGCAACCGAAGCAGGTCGGACTCGGTGAGCGGCGAAAGCTGCCGGGCCAGGCGCTGGGCCTCTTCGGCCGGCGCCCTGAAGCTGATGAAGCTGGCAGCGTTCCCGATCAGCGCCGAGCGCGTCGGCTCCGGGATACGGCCCAGGGTCTGGATGGCGACAGTGAGGCCGGCCCCGAGCCCGCGGGCACGCTCGGCCAGCAGCTCGAAGCCGAACGGCAGGCCGTTGGTCACCGTCGCCAGCTCATCGACGTAGAGGCTCACCAGCGGCCGCCGGGCCTGCGGGAGGGCAACCCGGGCCTCAATCGCGCTCCAGACCACGTACATCGCCACCGCGCCGATCAGCGCGGCACCGGCCTCCCCGAGGACGCCGGGGGCAAGCGAGACCAGCAACCACTTCCTTTCCGCGAGCAGCCGGGCGACGTCCAGCTTCGGCTCGGGACTTGCCAGCACGGCTCTAACCCGAGGACGGCTCAGCAGAGCTACGACCCGGGCCATCGGGGCCTGCACCACCTCGACTTTGGCGCCGGGAGACAGGGCGTCGTAGTTCTGCCACGAGGAGATCAAGAAGGGGTCGCGCAGTCGACCGATGGCGGCGCGGCGGTAGCGCTCCTCGGCGAACAGGCGGCCAATGTCCGCCAAGGTTGCACCAGGTACCTCGCTGAGGGTGCGGATCCCGAGGCGACCCCACGTCTCCGAGCGGATGCCCCAGTCGGGGAAGATCGACTTCAGCGCGCCCACCATCACGTCGGTCCGCAGGTCGGGGTCGCCGCCCCCGAGCACGTCGATACCGGGTGTCGGGCGGCTGCTGTCTCCGGGGTCGAGGACCACCACCCGCTCGGCGTGCTCCGGCTTGACCCGGCGGATGATCGTCTCGAGCAGGTCAGCCTTAGGATCGATCACCACCCCGGCATGGCCTTGCTCTACATCTGAGAGAGCCGCCGTGGTCAAGAGCGTGCTCTTTCCGGTGCCGCTTCCGCCGATGACGACCATGTGCAATCGTGCGGCCTGGAGGCTCAGAGCCACGGGCCGCTCGCCTCGTGACGTCTGACCGATGAACAGTCTGCGGCCGGTTCGTGGCACCTGGGCCGGCACGGCCAGCTCCCGCGCCGCTACCTCCACGCCGGGGATGGCGGCCTCACCCATCGGCCACATCAGGAGAGGAAGCAGCTCAAGCGTGCTGACCCACCCGCTCGAGCGAGTGGTGGCCGGCAGCGAGGCCAGGCTGCGGCTAGTTCGCTCGGACTTCAGACGCAATCCTGCGACCGGGCCGCGACGGCTGCGGAAGATGCTGGCCAGATGCCCGGCCAATACACCGGCGCGGTCGGCACGGCCAGCTTGGACGAGGGCCATCCCGGCGACTCGGAACCCAGCCGAGACCGTGGTCTTGTGTCGCCACGCACGCTCGATCTCCCGAGCAGCTCGGTCCTCCGGCTTAGGAGCAGGCAAGCGCCCTGGTGGGTCCGGGCGGACGGCCAGGCGGACGATGACGCGCTCGCCCGGCTGCGGCGTCAACTCCGCCAGCGTCCTCAACGTCGCCTCCGGGTGCTCGCCTCGAAGGACGCAGGGGGTCGGGACGAAGACACGAAGCACGATGCGGCTGACACCGTCATCTGCCTCGCGCGTCTCAGTTGCCCTCAGCGCCGGGATCGCGGCGGTCAGCCCCGACACGACCGAGGAGCGCACCGACTCGGGCACGAGCAGAGAGTGCGAGACGCCACTCGAAGTCATCGCGATCTCGAAGACGAGCTCGCTCCGGTCAGATATGCCGGCTAGGGCGCCTAAGGCCAGCTGGGCCGCGATCGGGTCGAGTTCTGCCGGAAACCGGAGCGAGTACCTGAGGCGGCTGCGGCGCATCCGCTCCTCCGTCAGGCGCTCGTGGGCGAAGATCGTCGCGAGCATGGCGCTACCCACACTGGCTGCGGCAACTGCCGGTACTAGCTCGCCGTTCACTGCTCACGCTCCCGCCGGGCATCTTTGTCCTTGGCTTCACGCTCGCGCCTTTCACGCAGTATTCGCTTGGCCTGAAGCCAATACACGAGAGCGAGCTGCTCACTGTCAATCTCGCTCTTTCTAATTCCTTTTACCGTAATACGTCGCGGCATAGCGGCTATACCCCCTTTCTCTCTTATTACATGATTGGCACCTCCGAAATTGGTTTCTGCCATTGTCCCTCGACGATCTATGTTCGGTCGTTGTTTGCTTCCACAGTTCTAAGCGGAATGAAACTGCGATTAATTGGCAGTCTTGACAGTTGAGTGCTAATAACACTATTGACGGGTGAGGTAGCGGACCAGGTGTAAGACGACGACTACGACTCCGACTACGAGGACGAGTGGTACCAGCGCCGAGACAAGGCGGCTGAGCCCGGGACCGACAGCGCCGAGGGCCACCAGCCCGACGATACCGAGCGCTATCAGCTGAGCCACTTTGTTCATCGGGGCTCAATCTCTATTAGTTGCACTCGGTGGTGGCGGACATCCTGAGCTCTGAGACGGTCGGCCATGACTTGTGTCCTTCCTTTGGTTGGATGGAATTGACGGTGGACACGAGACGCTTCTCGCGCTCGCCGCGGTGCCCTCGAGACCCGCCGGGTGACGCCGGGCGGCAGTGTGAGTGCCGACCGTGGCGTCACCCGGGAGGGTCGGGCTAGGCTGGGGGGTCTTGTGCCTGTCGGCGGAGCTCCTCATCCATGCAGACAGGAACGACGACCGTGCGCGCGACGCCAAGGCGCCATGCCATCTCAAACGCCTCGTCAACGCCGCTCGCCAGCCGGTCAAGCGAGAATACGATCAGGTAATCCAGCCGCGTATCGGCCAGACCCAGCATCTCGCGCAAAATTGGACGGTTCCGCACGAACGGCCCCGCGTCGATGAACTCTCGGATGACCTCGGCGCGGAGCAATGCCGCTACACAGCGGCAGAGCATACGCTGCTGGTCGATCGTCGGTTCGCCGAGGGGCTTGTCCGGGTCGGTCGGTCCGGGTTCACGCATGTAGATGCCCGCTCGATACACCTGCGGCATCTCCCGACCGTGCTCCTCGCCTTCTCCTTTGTTTAGCATTGTTGACTCCTTTCTTTGGGCCTCCTTTCGTTGTTGTTGTTCTCCCGAGGGGCCTGCCGGGCCCTTCATGGCAGTACCTCCTCCTGTGCCGCGACCGCGGCCCAGTGTTTGAGGCGCGCTCGCGCGATGCGCGCGTACTCGCGCTCCCGTTCAAGAGACAGCGCGCGGGCGAGCTCCAGTAGCCGGGTCGACGTCAGCCTCATCACCGTCCAATGCCACCAGCGGTCCATGGACGCGCTCACGATCCGCACGATGAGGTACAGGACACGGCGACTGTCGTCGGCACGAGCAGCCCGTGAACCAACCGCCCCAGCACCACGGCTGCGACGGTGCCGCCGATGAGAACCAAGATCACGCGCTCGACCACTACCGCGCGCCCTGATCGTGTCGCTGCGCGAGCTGATCCATGGCCGCTCCCAAGAGCACGCTTGTCGCGGCCTGTTCTGCGCGGTGATCCCGCTCGGCCCTATCGGCCTGCTGACCGAGCGAGCGGTAGTCGAGGCAGAGCTTCCGGAGAATCGCGTAGAGACGATCGGTGTGAAGCTGCAGGTCTTCGTTCTGGCGAAGCAGTCGCCGGCAGAGCTCAAGCAGACGCTGCTCGCGCTCAGTCATCGCGGCTCGATTTCGACTGCCGTGCCCTGGACGAGCCCGCCGCCGGCATCCTGGGCGGCCCGGACCATTTCGTCCGTGGTCGCCTGCCGGACCTCCTCGATCTTTTCTAATTGGTATCGGTGATAGCGGGCGTCCTCGGCTCTGAGGTAGTCGGTCATCACGCGGTCTTCCCAGCGCTCCTTGGCTTCTTGGTGCAGTTGCTTGACGACATCGACCAGGACGAACCACAGGAGGACGGCCCCGATAGCGATGTAGAACGACATAATTAGAACCCCGAGCGGGCAACGATGCCCGCGATCCCGATGGTTCCCGCATCAGCGATCGCCCGCAGGCGGCCTTCCGCGTGCGGCACGGCGCGGACCAGGGTCGCCTCTAGGCCCGCGATCTGGCTGGCGGCCACGAGTCCGCGAGCCGTCGCCTGCTCCACACGCTCGATGCGAAGTTGGTCGTCGCGCTTGGCGATCAGGGCCTGGGCTTCCTGGTGCTGGAGCGCCTTGTCGAGTCGGTCGCCCAGGCGGTCTGGGAGGAGAGTCCTGCGTTGTTGCAGCGGGTACTGGCTCATCGTTGCTCCCTTCGTTGGGCACCTAATGCCGAGACCCTTTCAGTCGACGAGCTGGGCCCACTAGGCACCAGGCCGAGAAAAGACACCAAACACGTCGAATCGCGCCTCCGCGCAACCAGCGGTCTCCGAAACTAAGATCTGCGCCGACGATGCCCTGGGACCCACTGTTTGACATCGGCTCCGTAATGGGGCGGCTCAGGCCCGTCATCGAGCTGCAGCGCCCGAGGACCGGGGCGGACTTCGCCGCAGCGCTGCCGCAGCTTGTGGCGCTTCCGCGGTACCACGATGCTGGTGGGCCCGACCGGCTCCTTCACGACCTACAGCAGGCGATCGACGACAGCCTCCCACTCGATCCCGACAGCGCTGTTCAGGACCGTGACTGGGCGCGCCTCATTTTGGGCTTGGATCAGCCGCACGAGTCCATCACGAGCCGACGACGGGATATCCCCGAGCCCAACGGTAGCGCGCGGAAGTATCGCGACCGCTTTGTCGTGCAATCCGCTCTTCACCGACTACAGCTCATGGCCCTTGAGGGCCCGCCGGGGTCGTCGGAATATGACTGCGGCTTCGAACTCCAGTCGGTAGAAGCGCGACTAACGGCTCGGACCCGATACCCGCTCAACCTTCGGCATCAGGTCATTTTGACCTTGCGGGCAGCCAGGGGAGGCCAACGGCTCGTCGCCCTTTGCTTTGGAGGCTCGATCAGCTTCACGTCGATATCTGCGACTGTGCTTTCCCCCGAGTCCCCCGCGGCTCAGCACATCGGCTCGACCGAGATCGTGGCGAACGATCCGCTGCTCCCGACCCACTTCTTCTGGCTTTCCTATCCGCCGGTCCCAGGGTCAACGCTAGTGTTGAGCGCCGACTTCGAAGAGATCCACCGCAAACCGTGGGCGCAGATTGACAGCCGTCTGAGACTAATCACCGGCGACACACCGGTCATCCGCTTTTCCGTTCAACCGCGGCGGTCATTTCGCTCGATTCAAGGCTTCCGGCTGGCGTCCGATGGCTCCGACCCGGTCGAAGATTTCCGCACAGGGCGTAAGAGAAAAGGAGAGTTGCCGCTCTATAAGACGGTTGCTCGGCGGGGAGACGAAGCCTTCGAATTGCACTGTCTTCCGTCAGACAGGTGCATCACCCATCAGCGCAGACACGTGAGCGCGAGCCACATTCCTCTCTAGGGGCGCCGTGACCTCACACTGTGCCAGAAATTGCCTTGCCAAATCAGGTAAGGGCGTGAGACGATGCCGTTGCGTCTGCTTCTAGCCGATTGGTCTGTGGGTGCAACGTCCACAGACCGAGTCGGCTAGAGCGTGGAGGTGAAGGTCAGATGGACGACAACACTACGACGACGTGGTGGCTATGGGATGCGACGTTGAATGACCGCGGCATCCGTGTCATTCTCGAGGTCAGAACCACCCTTCTAGACGGGTTCCGCGTTGACACTCCGATCGCCTACTTCGCGGAGTGCGACAGCGGAAGCGGAGTTGAGGGATGGATCGGCACACGCATCATGATCGACAACGAGGAGTTCGCGAGGCTCCGAGCATCCGGTGTCATTCAGCCCCTGTCCCCAACGTAGGTAGCGTCGGGTAGACAGATCAACGAACTCCCACAGGCTAACTGGCCACAACTTGCGGCTGACACTCGCTGCGTAGCCCTCCGAGTTGCCGCCCTTGCCTGCCCGATGCGGCACGCACATGACCAAGCCGACAAGCAGCTACCGGCCCCCGCCACTCATCTGAGCGTCCGGGGGCCGTTTCCTTTCGGGCCCAACAGTCGAACGCTCGTTTCGAATAGCCAGGAAGCGAGAGGGTCTGTCCCACTCGCGGCCGAACCAGTAGAGGCGAATCGCGCGGCTGTCAACGCGCCCGCAAAGCCCGCAAACGTCAGCGTTGCCATCAGAATACGCCCACACCGAACCGAGGGCAACGATCGTGTGCTTGCGCTGCTCGTCGGGATACTGCCGACCGAACGCGAGCAACTGAGGCAAGGTGGCCGGCCGTAGCCCCGACACTCCAGTTCGCGCATGATGTCGCCGGTCTCAACTTCGCAATCGAGATGCACCACCACCGCGTCGACGCGAGCTGGGCCCCAGCTCACCGGGAAGTGCTCGTCGGTGACGCCCTCGTGGACGTAGTTGTAGCGTCCCAACTTCACCATCTCCGCCAGCGAATCGGCGTAGATGATGGTTAGTGGGAAGCTCTCCGTCTCAACATCGGGGCGGCCCCGAGTCGCGCGGCCCTTCCGGCGCGCCTGCGACCAGCGAACCCGCTCAACCTGCGCATCTTGCCTGTGCTCGCGCGAACCTTTGTTCCGCGGGCAGCCGCCAGCTACCGCGGCTTAGTCGCTAGCGTGACGCTGACCCTGCTTCCCGACGGAAGGACTGCCTTGGCGTTCGGCTGCTGGCGCACCACCACAGGTCTCCGCTTGCCGCGCGGATGGTGCGGCCGTGTCACGCGGCCCAAACTGCAATGAGCGCGGGCTAGGAGCTTCCTCGCCTGGACGAGCGTCTTCCGTCTGAGGTTCGGCACTACGCATTTAGCGACCGGCGCTGGCGCTGTCGACGACGGGGACGGCGGCGGATGGCCCGGCAGCGGAAACGTTGTGACAGAGCCTGCCAGCGTGATCCGCCCGATCGCCCATCCTCCCGTAAACCAGATGTTGCCGTCGGGCCCGGCCGTGATTGCTTCGGCCATGACTCCGGGCGGTAGCCCGGAGGGAAATTCGGAGATCGCACCGGCCGGGGTCATGCGCAGGATGCGCTGGCCGTCGGCGAGCCAGAGGTTGCCGTCTGGGCCGCTGGTGATGCCGACGGTCCTAGGGTAGCCGCCGCCCACGTGGAGCCCCGGCACGGGAATGGCACTCACCGCGCCCTGCGGAGTGATCCTCCTGATTTGGAGGGAGTTGGTGGCCCGCGTGTCGTAGGTCGCCCAGAGGTTGCCGTCGGGCCCGTAGCCGAGCCCCTCGTGGAAGGCTCCGGTTGGAGGAACTGGCAGGAGGCTCATCTGTCCATCGGGCGCGACTTTCACGATTCCGCGTTCCGTGAGCATCCATAGGGCACCGCCGCCGGCAGCGATCTCACGTGGTGCGAGTTCGTACTGGGACGCGGAGCTCAGTCCCGGCACCAGGCTGAGCGGAACGGGAAACTCCGTGATCTGACCTGTCGGAGTGATCCGGGTGACCCTGATCTGTTCACCCGTCCCGCTGACGTCGTCGGGGGTGAACCAGATATTTCCGTCGGGGCCGAGGGCCATCCCGCCGGCTTCGTAGCGAAAGGCGTTGACCGCGCCTTCCGGCGGCGGGAAGAACGCCTCCTGCCCGGCCGGTGCGATGCGTGCCAGACCGGGGTATCCCCCGAAACCGCCGTAGCTGCTCCCGCCGACATCGGCCCAGAGGTTGCCGTCCGAGCCCGGCGCAAGAGGGCCGAGTGGGTAGCCGAGGCCGACTTCGCTGATCGCTCCCGCCACCGAGACCTTGTATAGCCCGGGGCCTCCATTTCGCCAGGCCGCCCACAGGTTCCCGTCGGGGCCCGCCGTGATGCCGCTTTCAACAGACCCAAGCGACCGTCCCCAGGCCGGCGCGACCGCGAGCATCGTGGCGAGCAGAGCGGCGGCCAGTGGCAGTCCCAGCCCCGTGGCCAATCGGCTGACAACTGGCGCTCCAAGACCCGACTTCGACCCGCGGTCTGATTCCTCGCACGGCCGTTCGCGCGCACACCCGACGCCCATCTCGTTGGCTCCTCTGCTGGCTTGCTAAGGAGAGCCGTCCGTTCGCCTGCTCGGGACGGTTGGCTCTACTTGGATGTCATCGTCCGGGAACAGTAGCGGGTTGTCCCGGGATTTGTCTACCCGGATGTCATTGCGCCCTGAGG
>Ga0210409_10002513_pt1 | contig 21724 bp, 18 predicted proteins | sample IncBWH17MmetaG_FD_161649 | JGI IMG/M metagenome (GOLD analysis project Ga0210409, IMG submission 161649) | Forest soil microbial communities from Barre Woods Harvard Forest LTER site, Petersham, Massachusetts, United States - Inc-BW-H-17-M | ecosystem: Environmental > Terrestrial > Soil >...
AGTGACGGGCCCTTCGGAACAGCCCAGGAGCGCATGACGCCGGCGACCTCCAGGCGGAGATCGAAGTGGTGCGTCGTGGCAGCGTGCTCCTGCACGACGAAGCTCCCGGCGCTGACGCCGCGAACCGCGAACTGCTCATGGCCCTCGACGCGAACGTCCTGAACGTTCAGCTCGGCCACGGCAGCGCCTCGCGGACCGTGCTGAAGGAAGGCGACGAGCGCCTCGACGGCCGGCGATGGGCCCTCCGCGTGCACGGCCAGGGTGCCGTCGTCGGCGTTGCGCACCCAGCCCAGGACGCCGAGCTGATCGGCTCGCCGTCGCGTCGCCTCGCGGAAGCCGACGCCCTGGACGGCACCGGCCACGCTCGCTCGAACCGCTCGGGTGGCAGGCTCCTCGCCAGGCTGGGAGGCCCCCCGGTCACGCCCGGGATCGACGGAGTGCGGTTCGCGGTGCAAGCTGTGGCCAACGATGCCACACGCGGTCGGTTGGTCGGGCCTTGCACGCGCCAGGCGGCCCGCGGCTGCGCGAGGTGCAAGACTGCCGCCTGTGGAGCGCTGGGATCTGAGGCGGCTCGCGTGGAGACCGCACAACCCCGAGATCCTCGCCTCGAGCGAGGAGGGGCGGGCGATCGTGCTCGACCTTCCCGCCGGCGAGACGCTGCAGGACCACCAGGTCCACGAGGGAGCGTGGATCATCGTCGTCGCCGGCGCGATCACGGTCGCCGATCAGAAAGGCCAGCTCGTCGAGGCTGATGCTGGCGTCCTCGTGTACCTCGCACCGCGTGAGCGCCACGAGGTGGAAGCTCTCAGCGACGCGCGTGTGCTGCTGCTGCTCACGCCGTGGCCGGGACCCGGCCATCCGGGAACGATGACGCTCGAGGAGAAGGCGGACGTGCGCGCGCGCGCAGCCGATCGCGCGGACTGAAGGCGTGGCCCCGCCGGCGGCCGTGATCTTCGACCTCGACGGCGTGCTCGTCGACTCCGAGACCGTATGGAACGAGGCGCGCCGCGCGCTCGTGCAGGAGACAGGGGGTAGCTGGCGCGCGGATGCTCAGCGGGCGATGATGGGGATGAGCTCGCTCGAGTGGTCGCGCTACATCCACGAGGAGCTCGGCGTTCCGCTTTCCCCGCACGCGATCTCACAGGCGGTGGTGGACCGGCTGCAAGCTCTCTACCGCGAACGGCTGCCGCTGCTTCCCGGCGCCCGCGAGGCGGTCGCTTCGCTCGCATCGCGCTGGCCGCTCGCGCTCGCGTCCTCCGCCAATCGCCCGGTCATCGCGCTGGTGCTCGGGCTGGCCGGCCTGGAGAGCTACTTCAGGGCGACGGTCTCATCGGAGGAGGTGGCGCATGGCAAGCCGGCTCCGGACGTCTACCTGGAGGCGGCTCGTCGGATCTCATGCGAGCCGGCTCGCTGCGCGGCCGTGGAGGACTCGGCCAACGGTCTGCGTGCGGCCGCATCGGCCGGGATGAAGGTCATAGCGATCCCCAACCAGCACTTCCCGCCACCGGAGCACGTGCTCGCAAAGGCGGACGTCGTGCTCGCGTCGATCGAGGCCCTGACGCCCGCGGTCGTGAACGCGCTCGACGCCTGAGGGCCTGTGCCAGACTGGCGTGGGCCACCGTGACACGAAGCGTCTTCCTCTTTCTGACCGCCTTCCTCGCCTGTGGGGTCGAGATGGTCGAGGCCTTGACGATCGTGCTCGCGGTCGGCGTGACGCGAGGGTGGCGCTCCACGCTGATCGGGGCGGGTGCCGCGACACTCGCCCTCGCTGTCCTGATCGGCGCCCTGGGCCCGGCGATCTCCTCCGTGCCGATCGACACCCTGCGCCTCGTGGTGGGCGGCCTGCTGCTGGTCTTCGGGCTCCAATGGCTGCGCAAGGCGATCCTCCGCGCCGGCGGGTACAAGCCGCTTCACGACGAGGCGGCCGCATTCGAGAAGGAGCGCGCGGAGGCAGGTGAGGCGAGCCGCGGCGGACCATCGACACTGGACTGGTACTCGTTCACCGTGTCGTTCAAAGGAGTCTTTCTGGAGGGCCTCGAGGTTGCGTTCATCGTGATCACCTTCGGTGCCGCACAGCACAACGGCGTGGCGACCGCCGCCGCGGCGGCCGCGGCCGCCTTCGTGATCGTCCTCGGCGCGGGCGTGCTCGTGCGGGCGCCGTTGAGCCGCGTGCCGGAGAACACGCTGAAGTTCACCGTGGGGCTGCTGCTGACCACGTTCGGCACGTTCTGGAGCGCAGAGGGCGCCGGCGTGTCGTGGCCCGGAGAAGACGGCGCGCTCCTCGCGATCCTGGGGCTGCTGCTGGTGACCTCGCTGGCGGCGGTCAGGCTGCTGCGCCGCGAGCGCGGTCTTCCGCGCCTCTCACCGGTGCGGAGGGGGGGAGAGGCATGAGATACATCGGCGCGTTCCTTCGCTTCTGGTACGACTTCATCGTCGGCGACGACTGGGTGATCGCGTTGGGCGTCCTCATCGCGCTCGGGCTGACCGCGCTGATCGCCGATCGCGGCGTCACGGCGTGGTGGGTGATGCCAGTGGCGGTGATCGCGCTTCTCGCCACATCCCTGCGAAGGGCGTTGCGAGAATCATCCAGCGATCGCGCTGAGCGGCCGGAGCCCTAGGTCAAACGCGAGGTTGACCTCACCGCCCGTACGTGCGAGGCGGCCGCAGGGCGGATACGGGGTCCCGGCGCGCGAGGGCTGGTGGAGGACTGAGCCTGCGTAGGATGTAGCAGTGCCGCCGGAGCCTCCAAGCGACAGCGCCAGCCAGACCGACACGCACCCGCCGATGCCGCGGGACAAGCGGGGCTGGCATGTGTCCCCGGCGCCCGACGGCCGGGGCATGCCCGAGCAGGCGCCGAGCGGCCCGCCGGTTCATCGCAGGCAGGGCTTCCTGTGGTTCGTTCTCGGCCTGCTGGCGCTCAACTGGCTCTCGCTGCTGTTCTTCCAGCCTTCCACGTCCCAGCCGCGGGTGACGATCCCCTTCAACCCCGTCTTCCTCCAGGACGTTCAGGCCGGACAGGTCAGGTCGATCTCGACCAAGGGCGACACCGTCGAAGGCACGTTCACGACCAAGGTGCGCTATCCGCCGAGCAGCAAGAACGCGACGCCGACCACCCATTTCAAGACGGAGATCCCGTCGTTCTGGAACGGCAGCGAACTGTCGGCGCTCCTCAGGTCGAAGGGGGTGCAGATCAACGCGAAACCCACGACCAGCAGTCCGTCTCTCCTTGCCGAGCTGCTGCTCGGGTTCGGGCCCACGCTGCTGATCGTGGGCCTGTTCGTGCTGCTCGCCCGGCGGGCAGCGAAAGCCGGTGGGGCGATGGGCGCGCTCGGAAACTTCGGGCGCTCGCAGGCGCGGCGCGTGGACCCGGAGAAGATCCGTGTGACGTTCGAAGACGTCGCGGGCATCGACGAGGCCAAGCGGGAGCTCACCGAGATCGTCGACTTCCTGCGCAATCCGGAGCGCTACGGCCGCCTCGGCGGGCGCATGCCTCACGGCGTGCTGCTGTCGGGCGCGCCCGGCACCGGCAAGACGCTGCTCGCGCGGGCCGTCGCCGGTGAGGCGCACGCGGCGTTCTTCGCGATCTCGGCCTCGGAGTTCATCGAGGCGATCGTCGGCGTGGGGGCCTCGCGCGTGCGGGACCTGTTCGCCAAGGCCAAGGAGGCCGCTCCGGCGATCGTCTTCATCGACGAGATCGACGCGATCGGGCGCTCGCGTCAGGGATCGGTGTCGGTCACAGGGGCCAACGACGAGCGAGAGCAGACACTCGACCAGATCCTGACCGAGCTCGACGGCTTCGAGCCGGCCGAGGCGGTGATCGTGCTCGCCGCCACGAACCGGCCGGAGATCCTCGATCCCGCGCTGCTCAGGCCCGGGCGCTTCGATCGTCGCGTCACGGTTCAGGCCCCAGACCGTGACGGACGGCGCCAGATCCTCGAAGTCCACACCCGCAAGATCCCGCTGGCGCCCGACGTCGATCTCGATGCGCTCGCTAAGAGCACGCCGGGGATGGTCGGCGCGGACCTTGCGAACCTCGCAAACGAGGCCGCGTTGCAGGCTGCCAGGCAGGGCCACGAGAAGGTCGAGATGAGCGACTTCACGGACTCGCTCGAGAAGATCCTGCTCGGCTCGCCACGTGGCATCGTGCTCGCTCCGGCGGACCGCGAGCGCACGGCCTACCACGAGTCGGGGCACGCCCTCGTCGGCATGCTCACCCCCGGCGCGGACCCCGTGCGCAAGGTCTCGATCATCCCTCGGGGCATGGCGCTCGGCGTAACCCTCTCCACGCCCGACTCAGACCGCGTCTCGTACTCGCGCGAGGACCTCGAAACGAAGATCCGGGTTGCCCTCGGGGGCCGCGTGGCCGAGGAGGTCGTGTACGGCACCATCACCTCGGGCGCAGAGTCCGACATCCAGCAGCTCACCCAGATCGCACGTCAGATGGTCGGGCGCTGGGGGATGAGCGAAGCCGTCGGACCGGTCGCGGTGCTTCCGCCGGACGGTCAGGGGCCGCTGTTCCCCGGCGTCAGCGAGACCTCCGAGGCGACACAGCGGCTGATCGACGATGAGGTCCGAAGGCTTGTCGACAGCTCGCGCGAGGAGGTTACCCGCCTGCTGGTGGATCATCGCGACGCGCTCGAGAACCTTGCGCAGGCCCTGTTGAAGTCGGAAACGCTCGACGCCGTGGATGCCTATGCTGCGGCCGGCGTTCCGGCCGAGGGGCTCAGCGAGGCGGACCGCACCGCGGCGACGCCAAGCTGAGAGGCGGCCCGCCAGCCGGGTCGCGGCCGCGGCTCACAGAAGCTCGGCGGCGGCGGGCCCGGGCGCCGACGGCTCCCGATCGGAGGCACGCCGCAGCGGAAGGGCGGGGCGGGTCGGCTCTGACCGCGCCTGCGTCGCCGCCTCGCGACGCGTGACATCAGGCGCGGCGCTCGCGACGGCCTGCGAGGCCAGTGGCACGAGCGTCGGGACGGCCGGGGGCATGGCGGTGATCGTGGCGCCCGCCCGCCCGCGCTCGATACGCAGCAGCACGGTGCCGGACGCGCCGGCGATGTCGAACGCGTGCTTCATCGCCCGCGCCATCGCGGGGGCAGGGATCCGGCACGCGTCGATGAAGCGCTCGACCTCGCCGCTCGCGAGTTCCCTGACGTCCGCTTCGAGCTCCTCGACGTGCGCGCCTGCCCTGGCCCCCGCCTCCGGGGCCAGGATGCACGCAGCCATGTCGTCGGGTGTCTCCCGAGCAGCGGCTCGCACGCGCGCGAGCAGGTCCGGCGCCTGCGCTCGCGGATCGAGCTCGCCGAGGATCTGCGCAAGCCGCTCGCGCCCCAGCAGACCGTTCTCCAGGCGCGCCTCGATGAGGCCGTCGCTGAAGAAGCAGACCTCCGATCGCGGCGGAAGCGTGAGCGTGCTCTGACGGCGGCCGGTGGGCATCGTCCAGCCGACCGGCGCAGAGGAGCAGATCGTCAACGGCGCCGGGGCCGCGAACCCGCGGAAGATCGGGGGAGGATGACCCGCCAGCGAGTACGTGAGCCGGCTGCCGCGCCGGTCGTAGATGCCCACCGCGACCGTCGCGAAGTACTCGCCTCGAGGTTGCCCGAGCGCTCGACCTGCGAGCGCGAGCGCCATGCGCGGCTCGAGACCGGCCTGGATGTATGCCCGCAGGGTGTAGCGGATCAGCGCCGCCTGGCGGAGCGCCTCGTGGCCGTGGCCCGCGACGTCGCCGAGGATCACGGCGACCTTCCCCGTCGCCGGGACGAACACGTCGTAGAAGTCTCCGCCGGCGGCCGGGCCCTCGGCCGGGCGGTAGGCGACGGACACCGTCAACCCACCGAGCCGGGCCGGGATCTCCGGCACGAGTGCGGTCTGCATGAAGCCCACGTCCCGCAGGAGCGAGGTGCGCTGACTCTCGAGCCGTCGGGCGCGAAGCGCCGCGACCCTCGAGCGAACACCGAGCCATAGCGCGAGGATCAGGAGCGCCGCGATGATCGGCTTGCTCCAATCGGGGACGGGAAGGGGCAGGGGAATCTGCCTTCCGATCGCGTCCAGCGGGTTGCCGCTGCCGTGCGTGCCGGACCGGTGTGCCGGCCGGCCGGTGACGGGGTGCAAGGGGCTCGGCGAGGCGACGCCGCGATTAGCAACGGACGGGGCCAGGCCCGAGACGCCGTGGGTCACGGTACGCCGCGCGGGCGCAGGCACTTGCGTGGAGCGTCCGGCTCGCGACGAGTGGCGCAGGGCAGCGGGCGCCGTCTGTGTGCCGGCCGGACGCGGGCCGGATGGCCCGGAGGCGACCGCCGATCCGGACGCCCTGGCGTCGTGCGCGCGCGTGGGAGGTTCAGAGGATGGCGGGGAGCCTCCGGCGAGCGGGGGGAGGCCGACAGGCGGGACGCCGCCCGGAGGTGGGACGGGGGTCGGGACCGAGCCCGCGCCCGGGGTCGAGACCGTCACGGGTGGGGTCGACACCGGCCCGACGGTGGTGCCCGGCACGGACACGGTGACCGAGGGGACTTCTGGCACCGGGACTTCTGGCACCGGCACACCCGTCGAGGGTAGGCCGACGGTGGTGGTCTGGGGCAGCGTGGTGGTCGGGAGCGACACCTTCGGCAGGGCGGAGCCCGCCGTCGGCGCCTGGGCCAGGCCGACGGCGCAGGCGCTCACCAGCATCGCGGCTGCAAGCGCGAGGCGCATGCGTCGCTGCGTCGTCATGCTCGCCGCCCCGTTCCTGTCCCGCGCACGCGTTCACCTCGAGAACGTCATGAGATGCATCGTCGAAGACGTTGGCTGGTCGCGCACGTTCATCCACCGATCAGTTCGATCCAACACGAGCTTATTTGCGCGAGATCGTCCCATACCGGTCGCGGACAAAGAGATGAGAGCTGGCGCCCAAGCCAGGGGGCCGCTCGCGTCAGCCGGCGGCAGGCCTGTAGACGGTCACGACGGCGGCGCCGCCGAGACCGATGTTGTGCTGCAGCCCGACCTTCGCGCCCTCGACCTGGCGCTCCTCGGCTTGCCCGCGCAGCTGCCAGCAGAGCTCGCTGCACTGCGCCAGTCCGGTGGCGCCCAGCGGGTGACCCTTGGAGATCAGGCCCCCGGACGGGTTGACCACCCAACGTCCACCGTAGGTCGTCTCCCGAGCGTCGACGAGCTCATGGCCGTGGCCCTCCTCGGCGAGCCCCAGGGCCTCGTAGGTGATCAGCTCGTTCGCGCTGAAGCAATCGTGCAGCTCGACCACCTGCACGTCGTCGGGTCCCAACTGCGCCTCCTCGTAGGCCTGGCGCGCCGCCTCTCTGCTCATGTCGTAGCCGACGATCCTTATGCAGTCCGCGGTCTCGTCGAACGTCGAGGAGAGGTCGGTGACCATCGCCTGGCCGGCGATCTCGATCGCCTGGCCGGAGAGCTCGTGCTCCTCGACGAACCTCTCGCTTGCGACGAGCGCCGCGGCGGCGCCGTCGGAGGTGGGCGAACACTGCAGCTTCGTCAGCGGGTCATGGATCATCTTCGCGCCCTTGATGTCCTCGATCGAGTACTCCTCCTGGAACTGCGCATAGGGGTTGTTGACCGAGTGCTTGTGATTCTTCCAGCCGATCCACGCGAAGTGGTCGGGCGTCGAGCCGTACTTCTCCATGTGATCGCGTCCGGCGTTCCCGAACATCTGCGGAGCGAACGGCGACTCCTCGGGCGGGCGGATCTCGAACATCCTCGACATGTGCTTGTCCATCGCCGACGTGCGGTCGGTGTACTTCATCCCCAGAGAGCCGCGCTCCATCTTCTCGAAGCCCACCGCAAGCGCGCAGTCGACCAGGCCGCCCTTGACCGCCTGGCGCGCGAGGAACAGGGCGCTCGAGCCGGTCGAGCAGTTGTTGTTGACGTTCACGACGGGAATGCCGGTCAGGCCGAGTCCGTAGATCGCGCGCTGACCGTAGGTGGAGTCGCCGTAGCAGTAGCCCGCGAACGCCTGCTGGACGGACTCGTACGGAATGCCCGCGTCGGCGAGCGCCCGCGATCCCGCCTCGAGTACCCAGTCGGGGTAGTCGCCGTCCTTCGTGCCGGGCTTGTCGAACTTCGACATGCCGACGCCGATCACGTACGTGCGGCTGCTCATAGGTGCTCCTTTCCCTCGCGGGCCCGCCGTGTCGAGCCCTGCTGTGCGCCGTTGAGGGAGGGTACCCACTCGAGCCGCTCGCGCGAAGCGCCAGTCCCGGGGCCGCGAGCTGCCGACCCCGGGGCTGGCCATGCCTCTCGTTATCGCGCCCTACGGACCACCGGCGCCGCTTCCGGGACGTTGGTTGGCGCTACCAACGCTCTTCGGCGATGAAGTGCGCCGTGCCACCGCCGCTGTTGAACAGGTAGCCACGCCCGAACTGCGAGGGGAAGGACTCGGTGTTGCTCGTCGAGAACGAAACGCATTTTTCATACCAGAGGACACCATTCGCGTTCTGTAGAAAGATGCAGTAGCGGTTGTTCGTGCTGCCCGTGTACGCCCCGACGAAATAGGTCGAGCCGTGAGGCACGCCGGAGACGGCGCCCCCGTTTCCGAGGTATCCGTTGTAGAAATATTCCGAGCTTGCACTCGCCGTCGGAGCTGCGAGCGCCGCGCTGACACACAGCGCTGCGAGCGAAGTGAGGAGCGTCTTCTTCATCTTGAGCCTCCTGGGTTGGGTTTTCTAGTGCCCCATCCCGCCGGCCACGAACGCCAGCCCTTCGACCGGCCGCTCGACGGTGGCGGAATAAGCGTTGTCGGTCACCGGAACGGTGAGCGCCCGTCCCCCGGACAGGCGCAGCGTCACCGCGGAGATCTCGCGTGGAGCGACCCCGGAGACGAGCCAGCGCGCGCTGCGGCCGGCTGCGCGCTCGATCTCCACCGCTCCTCGCGCGAGGCCGGCGGCGGAGCCGCACGAGGCGCTGACCGAGTGGTAGGTCGCCGAGCGTGGGCCGAGTTCAGGGCGGAAGGACAGGACGCAGATCCCGCCGCTGCTGCTGCGCGCAATCCAGATGCGCGCCCGCCCGAGACGAGCGAGCTCTCGCGCCGACGCGATATCCGGTTCGGGGGCGCCTTGCGGAGCGGAGCCCACGAGCCGGCCAGTGCGCCGTCCGGCCTGCTCGCCCACCCAGAGAGGCCGGGTCCTGCTGGTGGCGGCAGCACGCGCCCGGGATGGCTCGACGAGACCGATCCCGCTCGGACCCTCTCGCCGGAGGGCGGGGTAGTCGGCGTAGGTCGCCGGAGGGGTCAGAGCCGTGAGCGCGCCGCCGCGAGGCGCCACGGAGTTGCCGCAGCCGGCCGGCAGCCATGCAGCGAGAAGCAGCGTCGTGGGAAGCGCTCTTGCCTTCATCTGAACGGCGGTGATCCTGGGTGGTGAGAGTCCGAGAATCGGTCAAATCGTTCTCATCGGAACAGAGACGATCAGATGCGAACGCCGCGACGGGCTGCCGAGGCTCCATCACGTGTCGAGCGCTCCTTCCAGCTGCTGGCGCAGACGCTTGAGCCCGCGCGTCCGCTCGTACCAGAGGTTCGCCTCGTCGACCATCAGCGCCCGCTGGACCTTCGAACGCCAGCGCGCCGCACCCTCCTCGCCGGCGAGCGACAGCTGACGTGCCGTCGCGTATCGCGTCACGGCCGCCTCGGCTTCACGCCTGCAGAGCTGCTCCTGGCGACGCATCTCCCCGAGGATCGCCCGCAGGTGCTCCTCGCGCTCCACGTATTTGAGCTTCGCGCGCAGCGCGTCGCGCCGCGCGGGCACGACGGCGGCCGAGCTCCTGAGCCACGCCCGGAAGTGCTCGACGCCGCCGCTCGTCGTCTCATACAGGTCCAGCGACCGCTCGCGACCGCGACGCGCCACGCGGACGAGCCCGTTCTCCGCCAGAGCCGGCACGCTCGTGTGGGCCGAGTTGCGCGGCCATTGACCCCCGGGATGCTCCTCCCGCAGACGCACGCCGAGGCCGGCGATCGTGTCGGGTCGCTCGATCAGCAGACCGAGGATCGCGATGCCGGTCGGCAGCTCTCCCGGTCGCGAGGGCGCCACCGTCAGTCGCGCGCCCGCACGATCGGGGCGAGCAGGCCGCGTGCTCGATACGCCGAATCGAGCTTCGCGACGGCGAGCGCGTATGAGAGTCGCGGCGGGCGTCCTTCGAACGTGACCGCGAGCGACCCCGAAGCGCCGGGCAGGGCGATCACGCTTCCGAGTGGCCGGCCGTAGCGGTCTCGCGCGCGCCTGGACCAGGGCGGCAGCGTCCACGTCAGAGGAGTCCCGGCCGCGAGGCTGGTGCTCCACCTCAGCGTCTCCCCGCGGCGGGTGGAGCGCTCGGTGAAGGAGACCGTTCCGTGCTCCGTCGGCGCTCCGCTCACGGTGATCTGCCGGCCCGGGCGAAGCCATGCGGGGCTCGCGCCCTCCAGCAGCGAGACGCCGCCGGCGCGGTCGGCGACGAGCATGTTGCGAAGCAGCGCCACGTAGTCGCCTGCGAAGGTGCCGTGCGGTGCGAGGTTCACAGGGGAGGAGCGAGCGCCGAACGGAGCGATGCCCCACTCCCAGCCGCCGTCGGTGGCCGTCGTGTGGGCGAGCTCCGAGTACAGCCCGGCGACGGCGTCGGCCCGGTCGCCTGCGGCGAGCTCGGTTTGGAAGACGCTGAAGCCGAGATAGTCGTGCAGGCTGCGGCCGCCCGCGTAGGTCGCGAGCCCCTCGGCGAAATGAGCGCGCGCCCACGCCAGCGTGGAGCTCACCGCGCGCGAGTCCGCCGGCAGCACCGGGACCGGGTACGAGGCGTGGTAGTTGCCCCAATCCCGGCCCGCTTGCGAGTCGAGCACCGGCGGGATGTGCCCCGCTCGCGCGGTGGCCGCGGCGATCGCGCGCTCCAGGGAGGACTCGAAGCGCCGATCGAACTCGCGCCAGAGGCGGGCGAGGTCCTCGCGTCCGGCGAGCTTCGCGGCGTCGATCGCCGCACGCAGGCCGGCCGCGGCCCACAGGTCGTCACCGGTTATATGCCCGTATGCGAGCTCGTCGTCGTGGGGGTTGCTGGGCGGCAGCAGCCCCAGCGGATCGGCGCTCGTCACCGCGGCGAGCCAGCCGATCGCGGCGCCGATCCGCCCGAGCTGGCCGGCGGCATACGCCGGCGCTCCCGCGAGACGTGCGTGCTCATCTAGCACCCACAGCGCCTGGCCGAGCCCGTCATACTGGCCGGCCCGGCTGATGAAGAGCCCGTCCGCTTCCTGGAAGCCGTCGAGGAACCCGAGGTTCTGCAGCGCCTGCGCATGAAGGCCCGCGAGATCCAGGGCGTAGGTGTCGATCGAGGCGTCGCGTAGCCAGAAGGCCTGGTACTGCAGCTTGTTGGACCCCTGCACCCAGCCGGAGGCACTCAGGTAGCGGGAAGCGAGAATCTCACTGATCGCGGCCCGGTAGGCCTCGACGACCTTCGGCTCCGGCAGGCTGATCGTCATCATGCCCGCCTCCTGCGCGCTCCAGATCCGCGCGAGCTCGACCCGTGCCCTGCTTGCGGGAACCGCGTCGAGGATCCTGTCGGCATTTGGGCCGGCGATGGGCGGGCACAGTGGAATCTGCCAGGTGAGCACGACGCGTCCGTGGGGTCCCAGGGTGCTTCTGAACAGCCTCGCTCCGTGCGCTTCGCTCGGCGAGGCGCCTCCCGCACTCCCCAGCGGGCGGCTGGCGACGGCCGGTCCGCGGGCGAGCAGCACGCCCGAGCTGATCAGATCCCGCCCCTGCGCTCGATAGCGCAGCGTGGCGGAGTAGGGCCGGCCGGGCTGGTCGTAGAGCCCGTCGCGCCCGCCCGTCACAGGCCGCTCGTAGCGGTAGGCCCCGGTGATCACGCCATGCGGGCCCCTGACCTGCCGTCCGCGTGTGTACGCCACCGCGATCGCCAGCGACGCCTGGCGCGAGCGGTTGGTCTCGTTAGTAGCGGTGAGCGTGTCGTAGGCGACCGGCCGTCCGGCGACGCCGACCGCGTAGACGGTCTGCACGTAGCGCACGCCTCCCGCGAGCACCGTGCTCGAGAGCAGCGGCAGCCCGGCGTCGGGGAGGACCCTGGTCGGCTGCCTCCAGGCTTGCAGTCGGGGACCGATTCGCAGCTCGTACTCGGCCCAGCCCGTGTAGATGTCCCCCTCCGGCGTGATCTCGGCACCGGCAAGCATCCCCGGGACGGCCAGCTGATCCGTCGGCGCCGAGAGAAATCCGGTGAGCGGAGTGCTGGATGCGGCCGCGCCGCTCGACGCAGACCAGCACGTCCCCGCACATGCCGCCGCGACCGCCGTGAGCATCGGGTGCAGGCTGCGGCCCGCCACCAGCCGGGATACGAGCTTTCGCGGATCGTCGGGCGTCCGTCCGACCCGCGGTTGTTGGAGCCGCCTGCAGCGCATGGTCTTCCCGCCGGCGAGGGGGCGGGCGGGAAGAAGCTAGTGCAGACAATTGTCTGCGGGGACATCTGTTTATCACTGCCCATCGCCAAGTCCGATGCCGAGATCTCAGAGCTCGCGAAGCGCGAAGCGAGGCGGACCTCCTGCCGGAACGATTCCGCGCTTCTTGAGCGCTAGAGCCCGAGCGCCCTCGCGCCGGCGAAGACGTCCACGAGCAGCGGGTGGCCGGAGCTGAGGAGCACCCCGCCGGTTCGGACCGAGTAAGGGAGCGAGGTGCCGGCCGTGCCCGTGTCGGGCAGCGCGTCGAACGTCGCCCAAGCGGCCGCGGCCGAGCCGATCAGCAGCTTCTGCGGGGGACGGCCGCCGGCCGGCAGCACCTCGACGCCGACTGCTCCGGTGAACGCGCCGCTCGCGAACGGGCTGTCCGAGAGCCGGCCGCCCGCGTCCAGATACAGGCCGGGCAGCACCCGCGAGCCGCCGCCGTCAGCTGCGAGCAGTCGCTGCAGGGCGCTGGTCACGGACAGGCCGGCGTATGGACCGACGCTCTCGGCGTCGTCGGAATGGCCGTGCCCGAAGCGGTCGTGTGCTCCGTTCTTGCTCGTGCTCTCGTAAGCGAGCCACGGCTGCTGGTTGACCTCGCCTTCGGTGCCGACGAAGTTGCCCGGCGGGAACAGGTAGCCCGCCATGTCTTCGCCGAGGCCGACCAGGAAGCGGTACGGCCGCGTCATCTCGGCCGACACCCACGGCGTCATCGGAAGGGGAGTGCCGCAGAAGAAGCTTTCGCTCGACGGGTCGTAGCAGTTTGTCGGGAACGGCATCTGTGCTTCGTCGATCGGGCCACGAACCTCCGTGAACGGGAACACCTCGCCGGGCGAGTAGGCGAGCTGGATCGGCCCGAGCGTGAGCACGGCGACGTCGGTCTTCAGCCAGTTCGCCTGTGCTTCGACCGAGGCCCCGGGCGCCTGCGGTGACGAGGACGCGGCACCGCTCGGCGTCGACGTCTGGACGCTGCAGGCCGGGTCGGAGTAGCGCGGGCGGTCGGGGAACAGGCCGGCCGCGTAGGCGGCCACGAAGAGATTGTTTTCGAGGGGCACGCACAGCGATTCCTGCTGGCTCTGCAGCGATGTCGGGACGACGGTGCGCCCCACCGCGAGCGCCGAGGCTGCGGCGTCCGCGACGCTCTGCCCGTACGCCGGGATGAACGCTTTCGCGTCCGTCACCGGGGTGCCGGTAGATGGCTCCGGATAGACGCTCGAGCATCCGTCCGGGTTTCCCGGCACGCCGTGCAGGGCGCCGGGTGTGCGCAGCACCTGGGTGCTCTGGGGCTCGTAGACGGTCGGTGTCTCGACGCTGCCGACCATGCCCGCGACCTCCATGCCGACGCTGCCCGGCCAGCGGGCTTCGAAGGCGCTGCGCATAGCGCCGGGCCAATCGGCCGAGAGCGTCGAGATGTACGAGGGGACCCCGGAGAACGCGAGCGTCTCTGCGTGGGTGCTGACGTCGGCGAGCGTGAAGATCACCTGCCCGCGCTGGTCGCGCGCCTGCATCACCGGCATGGACTGGTCGTCGATGTAGGGGTAGGAGGACCAGCAGCTCTGCGTGTTGGACGGCATCGAGCCGATCGCCACGTCGAGCGTCGCAGCGCGGCGGGCGGCGTCCGCTGCGAGCACCGCGCCGGCGACGCGGTCGACCAGGAATTCGAGGTAGTACTCGTCCACGCCGCTGCTCGTCGCGGTCGGCGTCGGCGGGTGGTTGGGCAGGTCGCTCCCGTCGGGCCCCCAGAGTCCGATCGGGTCGGGCGCCGACTCGTCGTGCGTGCTCGACACGAACACGCCCGTGAGCGTCGGATCGAGCTGCGCGACCCTCGCGCGAATGCGGTCGATGGTCACGTTGAACAGGCCGATCGAGTCAACCGCGACGACCGCGACGCGGCGCGTGCCGGCCTTGAGCACGATCGCACGGGCCGCAGGCCCGTTGCCTGCTTCGACCGTCGTGGGCCAGTGATTCTGGCCACTCCCACCAGCGATGTAGGGCGCCTCGTACCGACCCGAGTGGTCGGCGTCGCAATACGGGTCCCCGGGCGCGTAGCGTCCCACCCCATAGAGATCCACGTAGGGCTTCTCGAACGCGAACCGCCGTGGTCCGGGCCACAGCTGGGCGACCTGCGCGATGCTCGTCGCGCACGCCGGAACGAACGCGCCGTCGGAGGCTTCGGTGTATGGCGGCGGTGTGATGTCCGCGCTCGCGGCGCCGGCCTGGAACGACGATGCGGCCCGAGCGGGCGCCGTCGTCGATGCGAAAGCGGCCACGATCCCGATCGCGATGGCCGTCCGCGCCCGCCCCCAGGCCCCTTTCTCCGTGCGGCGGCACACGATCAGCATGGGGTAGCGCCGTCGCCCTAGGGTACGGCCACGCTGGCCGCGGGTCCGATGTTGCCCGCATTGTCACGGGCCTGGATCGACAGCCGCCGCGCGCCAGCCTGGAGCGAGACTTCGGCGCTGAACGGTGTTCCGCCCGCCGCGGGCGCAGCGAGGCCGAGGTCCACGAGCCTGCCGTCCACCCGCGTCAGGTAGGAGGCCGGGGTGCCACAGGGACCGTTGTCGCCGGGCGCGGTGAACGCGAGCCTGAACCTGCCTCCGCCGAGCGCTGAGAGCGTCAGGTTGGCCGGCGCGTCCGGCGGCGTCCCGTCGTGGTTGTAGTTGCCGCTGTCCTGCTGGTCGTGACGGAAGGTCGGCCACTCGCTCTGGCAGGCGGGAGCCTGCGTCTGCCACTCGAACAGGTAGCCCTCGCGTGTCATGTCGGCCATGCGGCCATCGAACGACAGCGACGCCGGCGCGGCCAGCCAGCCTCCGGTCTGCTTCGGGAAGCCCGGGACGTCGAGGCCCGTGGCGCCGTCGTAGGCATGCAGCAGTCCGAGGCCGGTGCCCGCCACGATCTGGTTGCTCGGCAGTTCGGGGTCGACCTTGGCGACGTTGTTGGCAGACAGGAACTGATAGTCGTCGGTGATCGTCGGAAACGCCGGAAGCGTCGCTCCGGTCAAGCCGTCGAACGCCCCGATCAGGTGGTTGTAGGGGAAGTTCTGCCCGACGAGCAGCAGGTTGGCCGCCTGGCCGAGCGACAGCTCGTACTTGACGACGTCGGGCGTGCCCGTTGCGAGCAGGTCGCCGATCGAGGCGGACTCGAACAGGTTCAGGGCGGCGGTGCGGTCGGTGGCATCCGACCCGGAGCCGAACGCCGGTGGACCGGTCTGCTGCATCGTGCGCAGGACCTGTCCGGCGGGGCTGAGCTCCTCGAGCGCACCGCCCGTCGCGGACGCGACGATCGCCGTCTGGCCGCCGAGCCTGGCGATCGCGGCGTCCTGGCCGGGACCCACGAGCGGCAGGACGTTCTGGATGATGCCCGGCATCGCCACCGGCCAGCCGGGCATGATCTTGCCGGTCGCGCCGTCGATCGCGTAGAGACGGGCGCTCGAGCCCGCGGCCGATGCGGTCACGCCGGCAAAGCTGACATCGCTGCCTGACGGCGGCGCGCCGTAGACCTCGTTGCTCGCCACCACCACGTCGTCGTGGCCGGCGCCCGAGAGATCGCCAACCGCTGGGTCGTTTATCGACTCGGCGATCATCTGCTTGCCGGCGGCGGCCTGCGCCGGGTCGACGAGCGCCACCGGATAGCCCGGCACGGGGGTTCCGTTCGCCCGCCACGCGTAGAGGTGCCCGTCGAGGCTGGGCTCGACGATGTCCGGCTTCTTCGTGAAGCCTTCGAGGTGCGCGAGCGCCGGCGCCGCCAGGAATCCGCACTTCGGATGGCTGCTGTCGGTCTCGAGCGCCGGCCCGCAGAACGCCGGGTTGGAGGACACCGGGAATCCGCTCACCGGCTTGCCGTTCCCGTGCCATGCGTACACGTGGGTCCCAGCCGCGACGATCACGTCGCCGGCCCCGGTGCCGCTGAGATCGGCGATCAGCGGTCCCCGCGGAGGCTCGCGCGGCAACCCCAGCGCGGCGAGGCCGGGCGAGCCCGAGTGCCCGAGCGCCGCCTGCTCTGTTTCGGTGCGCACGGGCCAGCCGCGCAGCTCCGCGCCGCCCGGCTCATACGCGTGTACCAGCCCGTCCTCGCTGGGGACGATCAGCTCCTGGATGTTGTCGCCATTGAGATCGGCGTAGCGCGTCGGCGATTCGCCGCCGGTTCCCAGGCGCTTGGGGTAGCCCGGGCGGAGCGTCGGATCGTTGAACGTGTCGAACACGCGACGGTCGATGCCCGTCAGCGGGATGCCCTGCCCACTCACCTCGAGCTGCACGGTGAACTCGTGCTGGAACGGGTTCGCCGCTCCCGGCGCGAAGGTCGGTCCGCCCGCGTCGGGCGGCACGACGTAGGTCGCGAGCGCCTGGCGCACCGCTGCCAGGTCGATCGAGCCGAAGTCCGTGACGGTGCCGCTCGATTCGCCTTCGCGCACGGTCGTCCACGTCGCCGGCGCCTGGCCGGCTCCCCACATCAGCTTCCAGTGGAGCTGTCCGGCGCTGGCGAACCGCGCGCGCGCGAGACCCGTGATCTCGGCGTTCGCTCCCGTCAGCGGGGCGTACCAGTCCGGCGAGTCGATCACTGCCTCGGGCGGGATGTCGCCGCTGAGCACGGCGCCCACGGCCGCCCCGACGTTCGCCCGCCCCCAGCCGAAGTGCGGTGTCCACTGCTCGTCGCTCGGCAGCGCGGGGTTCGCGCCCAGGTCGGCCACGCCGGCGCCTTCGGTGTTGCCGGTCAGGGCCCGCTCGGCGGTCTGCTCGAGCAGCTCGCGAACCTCGTCGGGCCGCAGCGGGGTGCCATGGTCCAGCCCGGCGCTCGCGACGAGGGCGGCCGCGCCGGCGGCCTTGCTCGTGTTGACCGAGCCGGTTGGACCCTCCATCGCGATCGAGCTCTTGCCCCCGTACTGGGTGGTGTTGGCGCCGCGGAAGAACGTGCCGACAGGGGCATTGGAGCCAAGGCACGGGGGCTGTCCCGTCGCACCGCACAGCTTCTCGCCTTCGACCCACTGGCTCGAGCTGGTGCCCAGGCCGACCGTGTCCGGGACACTGCCCTGGATCAGCATCGCGTGGCCGTAGTTGGCCGGGTAGTTGTGGTTCCCGGTGTTGAGGTCGTCGCCCGAGAACGTCTGGACGACACCGTGGTCGTAGGCGTACTGCGAGGCCGCCTCGGCGAATGCGGAGTGGTAAAGGCTGCCATTCGCCCCCTCGACGACCCTGGCGCCGTTGTCGGTCGCGTACATGATCCCGAGCGCGAACGTGTTCGCGTCGGAGACGAACGTGTCCCAGGTACGCACGGGCATGAGCTGGCAGTGGGGGCAGACGCCGATCGAGCCCTGCCCGTCGTTGCCCTGCTCGGCAGCGTCGAGCGCACGGCCCGTGCCGTGATGGTGGGCCGCGAAGTAGCTCGAGAGGTCGGCCGGTTCGTTGTTGTTGTCGAAGAAGTTCCAGCCGGCGATGTCGTTGGCGAAGCCGTTGTTGTCGTTGTCGAAGTGGTGGCCGGGGACGCATTGCAGGATCTGATGTGTGGAGGAGTCGATCTGGCATGCGCCGAAGGCGTGGATCAGGTCCTGGGCGGTGATCAGCGCGGGCGGGCCCGTGCGGCCGCCGTAGGAGAGGCTCACGCGCGGGTCTTGGGCGTAGTCCTCGACGTTGACGACGCCGTCGCCGTTGAGGTCATAGGTGCCGTGCGTGTGCCCTTCCGCGTCCTCCGGGTAGGGCAGCTCGCCGGTGTTCAGGTGGATCTGGTCGCGCAGCCCGCGCTCGCCCCAGACGATGCCCGTGTCGAGGATCGCCACGACCGCGTCCGCTCGGCCCCGCTCGGCCTTCCACGCGCCCGCCGCGTTGAAGCCGGCGACCATCGGCCTGCCGGCATTGGGGCCGATTGCGTAGATCGCGTTGGTCGTGAGCTGGGAGGGGAAGCCGAACAGGTCGAATCGCTCGTCGTAGAGGTTGGAGGAGCGATTTGGCGGAGGCTGCTGGGTGTCGGGCTCGGACTGGTCGTAGCTTGGATCGTTCGGCGTGTCGTGGCGCTGCACGCTGCCGTAGCCGAACTGCTGCGAGGTTTCCTGGGAGCACGGGTTCTCAAAGCCGCCGCAGCTCGCGGCCCCGGCGTCGACCGACGCCAGCGTGCCGCCACTGGCGGCCATCAGCATGGCCGCCACGATCACGGCCCGACGTTCCCGCCTCCCGGCGCGTCTCACACCCTGACTCTCCCCCTGATGGAGGGTGCATCTACCCTTCCCGGCCCGGCGTGAAACCCGGCTGGCCAGGTCGGTGTATGTCCGTCCGTAGGATCCTCGCTTCCCCGCAAATACGGCAGTCCCGTCATGCGCGAGGAAATTCCGCCTGGTAACGCTTCATGATCCGTTTCCCCAGCACGGCAGGAGGTCATCGAATGACACAGGCGACACCGCTGCGCGATCTCGAGCCCCGTCGCGAGGAGACGCAACTGCATGGGCGTCGAATCTCGTATCTCACAGCCGGCGAAGGGCCGGTGCTGCTGCTGATCCATGGCATCGCCTCCGACAGCGAGGCTTGGCGCGCGAGCCTGCCGCTCCTCGCACGGCGCGCGACCGTCATCGCGCCGGACCTGCCGGGTCACGGATCATCCGGCAAGGGGCCCGGCGACTACTCGCTCGGCTCGCTCGCCTGCATGCTGCGCGACCTGCTGGTCAAGCTGGGCCACGAGCAGGCGACGCTGGTCGGGCACTCGCTCGGCGGCGGCGTGGCGATGCAGTTCGCCTACATGTTTCCCGAGCGCACCGAGCGACTCGTGCTGGTCTCGAGCGGCGGTCTCGGACGGACCGTGAACCTGCTGCTGCGAGCCGCGACGCTACCCGGCTCGGAGTTGGCGATCGCTCTGACGATCGCGCCGATCACGGCGCTGGGGCGCGCGAGCATGGCGGCATTGCGGCGCGTAGGACTGCGAGCGGCCCCGGACCTCGGCGAGGTCGGTCGCGGCTTTGCGACGCTTGCCGACGGCGAAGGCCGTGCGGCGTTCCTCGACACGCTGCGCTCGGTCGTCAACTTCAAGGGCCAGCGCATCGACGCGAGCGATCGCCTGTATCTCGCGGCCGGGATGCCGACGCTGGTGCTCTGGGGCGAGCGGGACCCGATCATCCCGGTCGGCCACGCCCATCGCGGGGCGGCGCAGATGCCAGGGAGCCGGCTCGTCACGTTCGAGGACTCGGGCCACTTTCCCCAGATCGACGACCCGCATCGATTCGCCGCCACGGTACGCGCGTTCCTGGACGAGACCGAGCCTTCATGCCTGACGGCCGAGGCGTGGAACCGGTTGCTGCGTGAAGCGCCACTGGCGGCGGGCGACGGTGCCGCTGCCGGGGGCGAGCTGGCGTAGCTCGCGCGCCGCCGGCGCCTCGGGCGATCGCGTCAGTCCTCGTTGACCGAGCTCGGCGGCGAGGCGCCGACCGGGCGAAAGCCCTCCTGGACGACGTGGAGGCTCAGCTCCGAGCTCCGAACCAGGAGATCGGTGATCTTGGCCTGGTAGTCGGCGAAGGCCCGCGAGCCGTAGTGCTCGTCGACCGCGGCCTGATCGCGCCAGCGCTGGACGACTACGAAGTGCCCGGGGTCGTCGAGCGTCTCGGCGAAGGCGTAGCTGATGCAGCCGGGCTGCTCCCTGACGCTCGCCTGGGTCGCGCGCATCAGCTCCCTGACCTCCTCGCGGCGCGGAATCTGTGCGTAGATGTCTCCGAGGCCGACGATCACTCAGGGCCTACTGCAGGTATTTCTCGACGGTGTCGGCGTCGCGCTCGCTCGCCTCATCGGGATCTCCACCCGCGTCGCGGCGTGCCCTGCGTTGGCGCAGAAGATCCCAACAGCGGTCGAGCTCCACCGAGAGGTCTTCGAGGCGCTTGCGATCGTTGGCCAGCGCCTCGTCGCGGACAGCGTCGCCCTCCTCGCGGCCCTGGAGCGCATGCTCCTCGTGAACAAGCGCCTCGATGCGGCTGAGAATCGACTGGTCGTCCATGCTCCTAGGCTATCCAAGTGCACGTTGTTCGTCGCGTGGCGAGGGAACCCGCCCGGTCCGCGACGTGCGGTGAGCTTCAGCGCTGCTCGGAGTGACCGCGCAGGGCCAGCCCGAAGGGACTCCCCTCGGTGTCCCTGCAGATCGCCCAAACCTCTCCAGGGTGCACCACGCTCCCGCCGAGCGACCGTACGTGCGCGAGCGCGCTCGCCATCTCCTCGACCTCGAAGTAGGGCAGGGAGAACGTGTCTCCCGGACCGCTGCCGCGTTCGTGCACACCCACGGACGGCTGATCCGCGCGCGTCTGCCATCCCGCTCCCTCGCTGCGCGGCTCGAGCGCGACGCCGAGGAGGCCGGCCCAGAAAGTGCGCGCACGGCTCGGGTCGTCGGCCGGGAACTCGACGAGGGCCAGACGTGAGGTCATTCCCTCACGTTACCTGCCCGTTGGCGCCCGGCGGGCGCCGGGCGCGGCAGCGTTCGGCGATCCGCCTAGTGGGCCACGGCGACGCTCGCCACGAGCGGCCTGCGCTCCTGCTGGAGCGTCCACAGCCGTTCTCGGTGATCGGCTGGCTTGTGCTCGGTGGTCTCGGCATCCGCCAGCGCCCATGCGATCCGCTCGATCAGCTGGCCGGCGAAGTGATTGCTGGACAGGTCGCTGGTGGCGATGCGCTCGTCGAGCATCACCAGCACGTCGGGCTTGTCTACCGGTTCGGTCGTAATGAGAATGCGGGGCATCGTGTCCGTTCCTTGAAGAAGCTGTCGGGGAGAGAGGTGAGACTATTTCGCGGGCTGATGGGGAACCCGTGGAGGACATCCTCGCGCGCGCGCAGCTTTCGGACATTGGACGCAGGTCCCAAATCGTCCGTCGCTGTCTGGACAGAGGGTCCAGGCATGCTCGACGCGCAGTCACCCCGGACGGCGCCACGGCGGCCGATACGATGGGCCGGCGCCAGCGTGCCTCGCTCATGTCAGAACAGCCAGAGCTGATCGACCTGCTGCACCTCGGGCGTCCGCGCGTCATCGGAGCGTGGCGGGTGGGGGAGGTGATCGTCGATCCGGGACCGAGCAGCTGCCTGGAGAATCTGCTCCCGTTGCTGGAGGGCCGTCCGCCGAGGGTCCTGGCGCTGACCCACATCCATCTCGACCACGCGGGGTCGAGCGGGTCGCTGTTGCGGCGCTTCCCCGACGCGGAGCTCTGGGTGCACGAGCGCGGCGCCCGGCACCTGATCGACCCGACGAGGCTGCTCGAGAGCGCGACGCGGCTGTACGGGCCGGAGATGGAGCGCCTGTGGGGCGAGGTCCTGCCCGTGCCGGCCGAGCGGATCCGGGTGCTCTCGGGTGGCGAGTCGCTCGGGCCCTTCCGTGTCGGCT
>Ga0210409_10002515_pt1 | contig 21715 bp, 24 predicted proteins | sample IncBWH17MmetaG_FD_161649 | JGI IMG/M metagenome (GOLD analysis project Ga0210409, IMG submission 161649) | Forest soil microbial communities from Barre Woods Harvard Forest LTER site, Petersham, Massachusetts, United States - Inc-BW-H-17-M | ecosystem: Environmental > Terrestrial > Soil >...
AGGTAATCGTCGGCGCCCAGCTCCAGGCCCTTGATGCGGTCCTCGACTTCGTCGCGCGCGGTCAGGAACAGCACCGGCGTGGCGCGGGTCTTGCGCAATTCGCGGATCACCTGCCAGCCGTCCAGGCCGGGCAGCATGACGTCCAGCACGATCAGGTCGTAGTCTTCCGAGGTGGCGCAATGCAGGCCGTCGGCGCCGCTCTGCACCCAGTCGACCACGTAGCCGGATTCGGTCAGTCCTTTGCGCAGGTATTCACCGGCCTTGGGTTCATCTTCTACCAGCAGGATACGCATGTTTCATCCTTCTGTTGTCTGGGTTGAACCCCGATTATCTGCTAAAACCCGGCGGTGTTGGATTACAAAAGCGTAATCCGGCCGTCACCGTCCCGTTTTCCTCTGCTTCCTACACTTTACGTCAACGATCTGGCCAAAGGCAACGGCTGGTCGTTAAGCCCCTTTAATTTTTTGGAGATTGATATGAATGCTAAACAATTGTTTTCCGTCGCCGCCTTGTTGGCCGTTTCCAGCGTCGCGATGGCGCAAGCCCCGGCTGCAGAAAAGCCGGCCGGCACCGTCTCTCAGAACGCCGGCGCCGAAACAAAAAGCCGCACGGACAAGATGCAAGCTCAGCCGGACGCGAAAAAGAGCAGGTCTACCGCGCACGATCACAAGGAAGACGGCCCTAAGAAGACTATTTACTCAGGCGCCTGATCGGCCGTTCCGGCTTGTTTTTTTTGGAGTAGAGCATGCACAAGTTCTTCTTGCCGTTCGGTTTGGCGGCGCTGGTATGCCAACCGTCTTTGGCGCAGGATGTGGCGTCAACCCGGACAGCGGGATCGCAAGCTGCCATCAACTATAAGTTGCCGCGCCTTGCCAGCGACGAGCTGGCGGGGCAGCTGACGCTGCAGCAAGCTTTGCTGCAGGCTTTCAAGAGCAACCCGGAACTGGCTGCTGCTGCGCTGGAAGTGAAAGCGGTCGAGGCATCCATCTTGCAGGCGGGCGTCAGGCCCAATCCGGAGGTCTCCGCCTTGCTGGAAGATACCCGCAAGGCGACCCGGACCACCACCCTGCAGCTGAACCAGAAACTGGAGCTGGGTGGCAAGCGCGATGCTCGTATCAAGGCGGCCGAAAAGGGCCGCGACTCAGCGCAAGCGGATTACCTGACCAAGCGCGCCGATATCCAGGGCGCAGTGGTCAACGCTTATTTTTCCGCATTGGAAGCGCAGGAAAATCTGCAGTTGCTGCAGGGTTCTTTGCAGCTGGCGCAGCGCGCCAGCGAGGTCGCGGCCAAGCGTGTCGCCGCCGGCAAGGTAGCGCCTATCGAAGCGACCAAGGCGCGCGTCGCCGAAGCCGGGGTGCGGGTGGAGCTGCAGCAGGCGAACAGCAGCATGCAGATCGCACGGCGTGCACTGGCGGCAACCTGGGGTGACGCGGTGCCTGATTTTCTTGCGCTCGACGGCCATATCAATGTTCTGCCCGCACTGCCGGACCTGGCAGTCTTGCTGGAGCGCCTGCAGGATTCCCCCGCCTTTGTGAAGACGCGGGTGGAAGTCGAGCGCCGCCAGGCGCTGGTCCAGCTTGAGCGCAGCGCCCGTATTCCGGATGTCACCGTCAGCATTGGCGGCAAGCGGGTGGAAGAGAGTCGGCTAAACCAGATGATTTTCGGGCTGTCGATACCAATCCCTGTGTTTGACCGCAATCAAGGCAACCTGCAGGAAGCCTTGCAGCGCGCCGACAAAGCGCGCGATGAGCTGCGCGGCGCCCAGCTGAAGCTGGGCGGCGAACTGCGCGACGCTTATGAGCGGCTCAAGCAGGGCCGGGAACAGGTTGGCGCCTTGCAAAGCGAAATCCTGCCGGCCGCACAAGATGCCTACGATATCGCCACCAAAGGTTTTGAGCTTGGCAAATTCAGCTTTCTGGAAGTCCTGGATGCACAGCGCGTGCTGTTCCAGGCCAGATCGCAAGCGCTGCGTGCGCTTGCGGAAGCCCATCGCGCCGCCACTGAGATCGAGCGCGTGGTAGGTGCTTTTCCTTCAACCGACTCTTTGTAAACAGCCGACATGAAAATCAATTTGAGCAAGAGCAACGCTAGCACCGCCATTTTCGTCTTGCTAGCGGCCATTATCGTCCTGGTAGCGGGCGCACTGTATTGGAGCGGCGCCAGCGGAACCGCTCAGGAGACCGGGGAAGATGCGCACCGTGACGCGCTTGCCCATGCCGACGGCGAACATCACGGCGAAGCGGCGGCGGAAAAGCACGGCCATGCCAACCAGCATGACGACGGCGAACACCATCCGAAGCCCGAGGCCGCCAGCAAGGGACCGCATGGCGGCAGGATGTTTACGCAGGATAAGCTGGCGCTGGAAGTGAACATGGCGGAAGCAGCGGGAGAGGCGCGTTTCCAGGCATGGCTGTTCAACGACGGCAAGGCGCTGGCGCCGGATGCTGCCAAATTGACGCTGCAACTGGCGCGTCCCGATGGTGACGTGGAAAACATCAGCTTTGTCCCGCAGGACGGTTCTCTCAGCAGTAGCGTAGTAATCGCTGAGCCGCACGTGTTCGACGCTAAATTCCAGCTGCAATATGGCGGGCAGAAGCTGCTGGCGGCTTTTTCCCAGGAAGAAGGGAAAATCGAACTGAACGAGGCGCAGGTGGCGGCCTCCGGCGTCAAGCTGGAAAGCGCGGGTCCGGCGCGGGTCAAGACGGCTATCACCTTGCCGGGCGAAATCCGCTTCAATGAAGACAAGACCGCACACGTGGTGCCGCGCCTGGCGGGCGTCGTCGAGCAGGTAGCGGTCAACCTGGGGCAGCAGGTCAAGCAGGGACAGCTGCTGGCGGTGGTGGCCAGCACCGGCCTGGCGGAACAGCGCAGCGAACTGCTGGCAGCGCAAAAACGCTTCACCTTTGCACGCACTGCCTACGAGCGCGAAAAGAAACTGTGGGAAGAAAAGATATCCGCCGAGCAGGACTACCAGCAGGCGCGCCAGGTCATGAACGAAGCGGAAATCGCGCTGCAGAATGCACGGCAAAAGCTGAACGTGCTGGGCACCGGCGCAGGCAGCGGCAACGCCCTGAACCGCTACGAAATCCGGGCGCCGTTCAGCGGCCTGATCACTGAGAAACACATCGCGCTCGGCGAGGCGGTAGCCGCCGAGGCCAGCATTTTCACCATTTCCGATTTGAGTACCGTATGGGCCGAGATCATCGTCCCTGCCAAGGATCTGAACCTGGTGCGGCTGGGCGAAAAAGTCCAGATCAGTGCCACCGCCTTTGAATCGCGTGCGAGCGGCAGCATCTCCTATGTCGGCGCCTTGCTGGGCGAACAGACGCGCACCGCCAAGGCCCGCGTCACCCTGGCGAATCCAGACATGGCGTGGCGGCCTGGCTTGTTTGTCAATGTCGAGGTGGTGGCCAGCGATGTCGAAGTAGCGGTGGCGGTGCCGCCGCAAGCGATACAGACACTGGACGACAAACAGGTGCTGTTTGTGCGTATCGCCGATGGCTTCATGGTGCAGCCGGTGAGTACCGGCCGGGCCGACAGCAAGCAGGTGGAGATCGTCAAGGGGCTCAAGGCGGGTGCGCGTTATGCGGCTGAAGGCAGTTTCGTTCTCAAATCGGAACTCGGCAAGAGCAGCGCCGAGCACGCACACTAAGCGCACTCTAAGGACCGGACCCCATGTTTGAACGCATCATAAGATTCTCGATCGAGCAGCGCTGGCTGATCATGCTGGCGGTGTTCGCGATGGCTGCACTCGGCATCTACAACTACCAGAAACTGCCTATCGATGCAGTGCCGGACATCACCAATGTGCAGGTCCAGATCAATACGGCTGCGCCGGGCTATTCGCCGCTGGAAACCGAGCAGCGGGTTACCTTCCCGATTGAAACGGTGATGTCGGGCCTGCCGCAGCTGCAGCAGACGCGTTCGCTGTCGCGCTACGGCCTGTCGCAGGTGACCGTGATTTTCAAGGACGGCACCGATATCTATTTCGCCCGTCAGCTGGTCAATGAACGTATCCAGGAAGCCAGGGGAAAACTGCCGCCCGGTGTAGCGCCGGCGATGGGACCGATCTCCAGCGGCCTCGGCGAAATCTATCTGTGGACGGTGGAGGCCAAGGACGGTGCAAAGAAGCCTGACGGCAGCGCTTATACGGCCACCGACCTGAGAGAAATCCAGGACTGGATCATCAAGCCGCAATTGCGCAACGTCAGCGGCGTCACGGAAATCAATTCCATCGGCGGCTACGCCAAGGAATACCAGGTAGCGCCGCAGCCGGAAAAGCTGGCGTCGTATGGCTTGACCCTGCAGGATATCGTCACCGCGCTGGACCGCAACAACAGCAACGTCGGCGCCGGCTATATCGAGAAACGCGGCGAACAGCTGCTGATCCGCGCCCCTGGCCAGGTCAGTTCGATAGAGGATATACGCAACATCATCCTGGGCAATGTGCAGGGCGTGCCGATCCGTATCCGCGATGTCGGTGAAGTGGGCATCGGCCGCGAATTGCGCACCGGCGCCGCTACCGAGAACGGCCGTGAAGTAGTGCTGGGGACGGTTTTCATGCTGATCGGCGAAAACAGCCGGGCAGTATCGCAGGCGGTCGACCGCAAAATGGTGGAAATCAACCGCAGCCTGCCAGCCGGGGTCGAAGCCATCACGGTATATGACCGCACGGTGCTGGTCGACAAGGCAATCAATACCGTCAAGAAGAATCTGCTGGAAGGCGCCATCCTGGTGATTGCGATCCTCTTCATGTTCCTGGGAAATATCCGCGCCGCCATCATCACCGCAATGGTGATTCCGCTGTCGATGCTGTTCACGTTCACCGGCATGGTGCAGTACAAGGTGAGCGCCAACCTGCTTAGCCTGGGCGCGCTGGATTTCGGCATCATTATCGACGGCGCAGTGGTGATCGTGGAAAACTGCGTGCGTCGCCTGGCGCATGCGCAGGCGCATCACGGCCGCCCCCTGACACGTAGCGAACGCTTCCATGAAGTCTTTGCCGCCTCCAAGGAAGCACGCCGGCCCTTGCTATTCGGCCAGGTCATCATCATGGTGGTCTACCTGCCGATCTTCGCCCTCACCGGCGTCGAAGGCAAGATGTTCAACCCGATGGCCTTGACTGTGGTGATCGCCCTGGTCGGCGCCATGATCCTGTCGATTACGTTCATTCCGGCGGCGGTGGCCCTGTTCATCGGCAAGCGCGTGTCGGAAACCGAAAACTTCCTGATGCGTGGCGCCAAGCGTTTCTATGCGCCGGTACTGGAGTGGGTCATGCAGCGCAAAACCCTGGTGCTGAGCAGTGCGCTTGCCGTGCTGCTGTTGTCCGGGGTGCTGGCGACGCGTCTGGGCAGCGAATTCGTGCCGAGCCTGAACGAGGGCGATATTGCGATCCAGGCCCTGCGCATCCCTGGCACCAGCCTGACGCAATCGCTGGAAATGCAAAAGCAGATCGAAAGCACGCTGAAGCGGCAGTTCCCTGAAATCGAGCGTGTGTTCGCTCGCAGCGGCACGGCGGAAATCGCGTCGGATCCGATGCCGCCGAATATTTCCGACGGCTACATCATGCTCAAGCCGGAAGATAGCTGGCCCAAACCGAAGAAGACGCGGCTGGAGCTGCTGGCTGCGATCCAGCAAGCCGCCAACGATGTGCCTGGCAATAACTATGAATTTTCCCAGCCGATCCAGCTGCGCTTCAATGAGCTGATCTCTGGCGTGCGCAGCGACGTCGCGGTGAAGATCTTCGGCGACGACATGGCGGTCCTGAACGCCACCGCCGACAAGGTCTCGGAAGTGCTGGGCAAGATCACAGGCGCGGCGGAGGTGAAAATCGAGCAGACTTCCGGCTTGCCGATGCTGACCGTGAATATCGACCGCGACAAGACCGCCCGCTACGGCCTCAACGTGGCCGATGTACAGGACGTGGTTGCGACCGCGATCGGCGGCAAGGAAGCCGGCACTTTGTTCCAGGGCGATCGCCGCTTCGATATCGTGGTGCGCCTGCCGGAAGAACTGCGCAGCGACCTGGAGGCGTTCAAGCGTCTGCCGATCTCTCTGCCGCGCAGCGCCGGCGCAGAAGGGCGCACCAACTACATTCCGCTGGCCGAGGTAGCCAGTCTGGAACTGGCCCCGGGACCCAATCAGATCAGCCGCGAAAACGGCAAGCGGCGGATCGTGGTGAGCGCCAACGTGCGTGGCCGCGACATCGGTTCCTTCGTGAGCGAGGCCGAGACCAGGCTGCAACAGCAGGTCAAGATCCCGGCCGGCTACTGGACCAGCTGGGGCGGCCAGTTCGAGCAGCTGCAATCGGCTACGCAACGGCTGCAGATCGTGATTCCGGTGGCCTTGCTGCTGGTCTTTACCTTGCTGTTCGCCATGTTCGGCAACGTCAAGGATGGTTTGCTGGTGTTCAGCGGCATTCCGTTTGCCCTGACCGGCGGCATCGTCGCCCTGTGGCTGCGCGGCATTCCCTTGTCGATATCGGCCGCGGTCGGCTTCATTGCGCTGTGCGGGGTAGCGGTGCTGAACGGCCTGGTGATGATTGCTTTCATCCGCAGTTTGCGCGAAGAAGGCCGCGGCCTGGATCTAGCGATACGGGAAGGCGCGCTGACCCGTTTGCGGCCGGTATTGATGACGGCGCTGGTGGCTTCGCTCGGCTTTGTGCCGATGGCGATCGCCACGGGCACCGGCGCCGAGGTGCAGCGGCCGCTGGCGACGGTGGTGATCGGCGGCATCCTGTCGTCGACCATCCTGACTCTGTTGGTGCTGCCCATCCTGTATCAGTTATTCCATCGCCGCGACGAGGACGATCCGCAGCCGGCCGGCGAGGAGACAGCTAGGCAGCTTTGAAGTGATGGACAACCGGTTTCCCGCCTGAGTGTCCCCTTGGGTTTACGCGCCTGGATTGTCATCCAGGCGCTTTTTTGCGAGAGCTTTAATCCTCAGGCAAAACTGCGGGTCAGACGCGTTTCCTGACGCAGTCGATATAGGCGGCGCCGTCCGGCGGCAAGCCGCTGCGCTGCGCGTTCCAGATCATCTGGCCCAGGCATTCCATGATCTGATGATGAGCCTCGTGCTCGGATTGCAGCCGTTGCGTCAGGGCTGTCGCCGCGGCCTTGATCCCCGGCGGCTGGTCGATCGAGATCTGTTCGGCGATCGACAGATGCATCGACAAGTGCAGGAATGGATTGGTCTGGCCGTTTTCCACCGAGTAGTCGGCACCCAGTGCGGCGTCGACATCTTTCAGGTCGTCCGAGTATTCAGGATGCTGCGCTAGCCAGTCGCTGGCGATGGCTTCCAGCGGCGTCAGGATTTCGCCGGTGCGGTGCTTGCGGTAGGTCTCGCAAAAGAAGCGGCGGACATCGTCTTGGGATGGATTGAACATGAGGTAAGTCTTAGAGCCTTTGTTTATGCGGTTTTGCGAAGATTGTCCAAAATTCGTCCAAAATTCTTCCAAAATGAATATCGCTATTTTACAGAGACTTCCTGATAAGCGGTCCCGCGTAGGTCGTCATAGATGGCCGTTGTTTTAGCTTCTTTGTGCCCCATTATTGCTTGCGCGAAGTCGGCACCGTATTGTTCTTTATATAATCTCTCTGCTAAAGAGCGAATCTCGTGGAACGTTACTGGGGTTTTTCCTTCGCCTGGCAATACATTGGCGAATCCACGCGCCGCTCTGAACGCATCTGAAATTCCTTGAGGAGAAGTCGGGTCACCTGGCTTATTTATGCCTCTGTGTCGAACATGATGAACCATGTATTTGCTCAGGATGTTGTCTCGGCATTGCTTTATGACATCATCAATCGACATCGCGAAAGCGGTCAAATGTACATTCGTGTCAATTTTTAGCTTCGTGCGACCGCCCCCTTTTCTTTGTGCCACATATAGAAAACCGTCCCTCGCGTCGGAAAACAGCATATTGGCAATATCGTCGCGGCGCTGCCCTGTTACCAGAGCGAGATCCATTGCATTTTTTAGCCACGGTACGGCTTTTTCCCTTATGAGCAGGAAATTTTCCAGCGTCATACGATCCCGAGTTGGATTATATTCAGGAGAATAGGTAACAGAGACTGGATTCTTGCCTGCCTCTATCAGGCCCTTTGTCTCTGCTGTTCGAAAAACATCAGAAAGCCGAGAACGCATATTTATCATGGTGGCGGCACCCCGCACACCCTCTAACGATTCGAGATAAGTGGAAATCTGTTGAGCGGTAATTTTATCGACTGGCATCCATGCGAAGTCGCAGCGTGAAAAGTCAGCAAGGTAAATTTGTCCGATGCGAATTGTACTTTGAGCAGGACTCTCGCGCTTGATCCACAAGGGCTCGTATTGCTTTAGCCATTCGCCAAAAGATACTTGAGGTTTTCCGGTTACCCAATCGACTAATGATGATCGCCCCATTTCGAGTAATGCGGCGTTTGCCAGACGAGCTTCTCTGAAAGCTTCAGCACGATCGCGGCCCAGTCCTTTGGTTTTATTGCTTTGAGGGTTGCGATACCAAAAATATCCGTCAACCTTGCAATATAGATTGTCCGGGAATCCTTTCCTGTTCGCACTTCTACGTCTCGCGTTCATTTGCCGCCTCTATATTCTGCAGTTGGTTTAACAAACCAGTTTTTCCCGACGATCTGTGGTCTCGGAGATATTCTTCCTTCGTGCACCCAGCGATGCAGCGTATTAGGATGTGGCGCAAACTCTCCAAACATAATTTCTGCCCATTTTTTTAACGGAACAAGTTTTGGCTGAATTGTTGTACTCATTATTTCGCCTTATGGGTAATACGCCGAAATTCCGTAACCCGCGCCCACGGGTTCGTAGACCAGCTTATGCAGGGTGCCATTACCTTCGCGATGCGGATCAGATCTTCGGCCGGAAGCCGAAATAAATCTTGGTAAACTGGAAGTTGAAGGAGTGGATGCCAATAGCCCATTACGTTGCCTCCTGAGTATGCATGGCCGCGTCAATGGCATGGCGCAGCGATATGCCCTCTGCAATTAGCACTCGATTCCGATCATAGAAGCTAGTTTTTATCGGGGAGCCTCGCGGACCACACTGCCATTGCAGCGCGTGGATGTGCTCCTGCGCATCAAGCCAATCTATGCGCAGAGTGTCATCGCAACCTAATCCAGTTGCAGGATAATTTCCGTGTTGCACGACGGCTTGGCCGAATTCAGTAAGCTCATAGTGCTGCGCATGCGTTCTACGGATGAGACCTATGCATGCAAGGCGCTGGACCATCGATGTGGCGATATCGTAGCCTTCACCATCTTCGAAACAATCCTTCAAGCGACGCAGCGCTACAAATTCGTCAGGCAAAATGGTAATCATTGTGTTTTTTCTTTCCCCGCTTGGGATTGCATGGCGACATCAATGGCTGCTCGGGGATTCTCAAAAATACCAGGCTGCGTTTCGTCAATATTCGGCCACAATAGCCAGAAGCCCCTCTTAGCCTCGCCGGACACCGTTTTTCCACCATGGAAGACAACAGCTTTCTGATCGATCAGATAATCGAGGCGCTGTGTATCCAGCAGGTCGCCGTATATGGGTCGAGGCGTAGGTTGCTCGGCAGGCGCTACCGTTTTTTTTGTCACCTTGGTTTTTCCAGCGGATCTGGCCGTCTCTAAGTGGCCCGCGAGTACCTTCCCCGCACCGCTGCCGTGTTTTTTTACGACCACAAGAGCGACGTGAGCGGCGACTTCTTTACGCGTTACCATGCCTTGCACATCGCTGTTGGACTCTGCTAGTGTCAGCATCTGTGATACGTAATTCGCAGATTTTCCGACCTTTGACGCTACTTCTTGATTTGTCCAGCCGAATCCAATTAGTTTGCGATACTGCAAACCTTGTTCCAGTGGTGTAAGTGGCTTACCCTGTGCACTAGTGAGCATGTGGGCGATGCGTTCGGCGTCATTGCCACGGAATTGGCGCGCATCGATCCGCACGATTTCTACGCCCTCGGCGATTAATTGTAGGATTGAGGTGAGACGATGATGGCCGTCGACCAGAATGATGCGACCGTCTTCGACACGAACAACCAATGCATCCAATTCCGCGCCTGCCTTGATGGACGCTTTGATGGAGTCAACGTGTTCCTGGTCGATTGGGCGTCCATTGAACCCCGGTTCAATTTCTATGATGCGTGGATCAACCTGGAATCGTGTGGTTTTTTGGATACCGTCGATCTTTCGTTCGGCTAGTACCTTTAATGACACTGCTCCTGACATATTTTCAGTCATCTTGTTTTCCCTTATCCGTGTTGATTAATTGTCTGACCACTTTCCAAATGGTTGGCATTGGTTGTGTTTTTACTAGTATGAAATGGCTGTTGATCATGATAAGTTTTCTTGTGGAAACTATTTGTGGAGAATAAATGCCGCAATTCGAGACGGTGCACGAAGGGCACAAGATTAAAGTCGTGAGCGCGATCGTCGGGGGTGGTAAGTGTCGTTGGGCCGTTTTGATTGACGGGATATTGTTGCGACCACCCGTGCTTGAGCCGTCCGATAGCTGGGACATTGCCTGTGACCAGGGAATTGCGTTCGCAAAAGGTCTTGTCCATGCCGGTAAGTAATTCATGCTTGTAATGCAATTGCAAGATTGGGTTTGGAAGAACTGCCTTTTGGCAGCAGGGGGAAATATGAGACATAATTTTGAATACAAAGGCAACTATTACTCGGTCGACGTTTATGAGGGGAAGGAAGGGCAATGGACGTGGTCTTATCAAATTGAGAGTGGGCCGACTTGTACATGTAGAGATTTGCCACTGGATAATGAAGAACTTGCGCTTATCGACGCTAAGCGCAAAGTTAAATGGATAATTGATCATAAAAAATGACTTTGCCATCCTCTCGATTTTTCGCTCGTGGGCGACGTTAGATTTCATATCAGTGCTTACCCGATGCCTGCCAACGCTTTAATTTCCTTGGTGGACATGCCGGTAAACTCGTGCAGCTTCACCAGCAGCATGAAGCCGAGTGGCTGGACACCATTACGAATTTTGCTGATAGTGGGCGGGGTGATCTCAAGCGCACGGCACAGAGCGGCATCGTTCTTCAAATTGTGCTTTTGCAGCACGACATCCAGCATATAAGCGACTGTATATTTCTGCGATTGGGTTTCCATGACGTTCCTTTTCATTTGGGGTGATTGCGAGAATGGGATAGGGCGTTACGCTTCTTGCTTTAACAGGGTGCGAGTACCGTCGCTGTGCATGGGGCTGACGATGGCGTCAAATTCCATTTGCTCAAGAAGGCGCGCGGCGCGGTTATAGCCGATGCGGAGGACGCGCTGGACCAAAGAGATAGAAGGCCGTCGCTGTTCGCGCACAATGGCAACAGCTTGGGCATACAGTGGGTCCACGCCCTCGCCGAAGCGTATGAGTTCGGTTCCAGAGTGACTAATCGTCGCTGTTGCGCCATGCGCACAGAGGTGACTCTCGAACTTAGCGACGGCGGCATGCACCTGGCCGTCAATGTTTGGTGCAGGGCTGAATTCATCGGGCGTTTCACCGCCGAGTGCAAGCACCAGATCGCCCAGCATCTTGTTCAGTTCGGCCGTCATCAGCACCATGTCGGAGTCGAAGCGCTCGTCGTCATTCTTGCTGCTGGTGTCGTTGCTTTCCTTCAGCACGTCTAGCGGCGCGACGCGCTTGATCGCCAGCGATTCGGTCAGCACGAACGAGATATGATCTGCCCAGGTCATTGCCAGTCGAGTGCACTGCTTGCCGGCAGCGATGTGGCGGCCTGTGTCGTCCGCTTCCAGTGAGTGACGGATATAACGGACGGTGGCCTTGCTTTCGCCGGCGGCGCGCAGTTCGGTGTCCTGGTCGATGGTGAAGCCGTGCGGTGCTTCGTCCGAGGCCAGCCAGTTGGTCATCGAGGTCAGCGGCGAATGGGCCGTGCGCAGGCCGGAAATCTGCAGCTTGTCGACCGAAGCCAGCAACAGCTTCAAGATTTCTTCCGCTTTAGTTGAGCTGGCGGCATCAATCACTAGCCAGCCGTTGACCGGATCGATCCAGACCCAGGTATTGCGCCGGATGCTGAAAGCGCGCGGCAGCAGCTCATCGGTGATCTGTTCCTTGAGGTCTTTCAGCTGCTTTCGACCCGGCGCATAGCCTTGCTGCTCTTCGATCTCGGCGGCGCGCGCTTCGGTGACCTGGTTGACGACAGTGGCCGGCAACAGCTTTTTTTCTGTACCCAGTAAGATCATCATCTGGCGGTTCACGCTGTGCACCAGCATGCCGTTGTCGCGCGGCGACAGCCAGCCCTGGCTTTGCAGTTCCAGGCTGCTGCACTTGGCGAAGGCTTGCGGCGCCAGGAAGGATTCCAGCTGTTCGGTCGAAATGGACCATGGTGCGGGAATTCGGTATATCTGAAGGTTCTTAAACCACATACTATTAGTGTCCGTTTTTGATGTGTGGGTATTTGTCGGCTATTGCATCTTCAGCAGGCCGCGATGATTCGCCTGGTGCGTCCGCCATGCTTCAATCGTTGCCTGCGCCGCAACCATCTTCCAGCGGTGGACTTCATCCAGTTCAATCGCGGTACGCATGGCTTCCAGGTGGGCGATATATTCAGGACTGGAGTAGGCGTCACGTTCTTGGGCAGTGAGGGTCTTCTCGGAGCTCGCGGCCATACAGTTGGCCTTGATCGTTTTCCGAAACTCTTCCATGTAGATACGATTGGCACGGGAGATCGCGGCCTCGCCGGCCTGAAACTGTAGAAAATCGAGGGCTTTCTGAGCGGCTTCGTCGCTGAAGTTATCTGTTTTTGTGTAGGTCATGATGTGCTCCTGTTTAAATGCGGGATTACTTGCGGCGGGCAGTGATGCCGGCCTGCGGGAAGGCGCGAACGCCATCAATCTTCATGTTCGCTTTCAGCGAGGTCGCCATTTGCTTGATCGGCGTCATGTTCGCTTGCAAGAACGTGATGTATTGAGGATTGGCCGCCACAAACTTGACCAGAGTCAGCAGGTCGGTGACTTCGGCGGTCCAACGCTCTGAAGTCGACACGCCGGCAATCTTTGGCGCCGCGCTGGCGACGACCGGCGCGGTCATGACGCTGGCGATGGTTTGATTGAGCGTGACGCGCGCGTGGGCTACTTGGGCATCTGCGTGAGCCGCTGCTTGCACCTGGTTGGCGGCGAGTGCTTCAGCACTGGCCTTGTTTGCTGCCTCGGTATCGCCGGCCGCGGTAGCTTCTTCGGCAGCCTTGGTAGCAGCTGTCGCTTTCTCTGCTGCGGCCTGGGCTTCACGAACCTTCTGGTCTGCCGCCGCTTGCTGGTCGCGGGCTTCACTCTCTAGGCGCAAACGCTCTTGCCGGGCCTGTTCGTCGGCGATGCGCTGGGCTTCAGCAGCTCTTTTCTTTTCGGCGGTCACATAGTCAAGCATGAGTTTTTTGAGAAATGCGATGCCGGCTTCGCAACGTTCAATCGGGCCGCGGAAAAGGTCCATGACTTCCTTCTTCGATGCATCCATCGGGCGAGTGATCTTGAAGCGTTGCTCAGTCAGGTCGTCAACCTTGCGCTGCAGGTCCGTCAGCTCCTCAACGGCAATCTCGTACATGGCCGGCGAATTGATCGTGATTGAATTCGCGACGGCATTCACGCTATCGGCGACTTTTTCCAATGCCGCCTTCTGAGGTAGAGCGGGTAGGGCGGCGGGGCGAATTTCTTCAACTAATTCCATGTTTGTCTTTCCATTTCCGTAAAGTTAAAAGTGATATAAAGGCTGCAAAGTCTGTCGGGTCGGTATAGGGCACCAGCCGGTACGTCCCATCGGGGCGCAATCCTAAGGCGTAGCGGTCCACGATTGCCGCGTTTTCCAAGTTATGCGTTGCCTGGTAGGCGGCGAGCTGAGGACCTATCACTGGTCCCAGCGTCATCATCTTCTTGATGTCGAGGACAGCACGCCGGCCACGGACTGAGCCTGTGCGGTCGGACGTGCCGCAATAGCAATGAAGCGGGTGATACATGCGCTTCTCAATGGTGTCCGGAACAAAGCCGGTATCGGCGCGAAACTTCTTCCAGCCCACTAGATACGGCAGCATTTCTGGCGCCAGACTTTCCTCATCAAGATCGTCCAGGTCGTGCAACTCGGTCATGCGATGGACTGCTTGACCAAGCAGTCGGGCACGCTCCAATGCTTCGGGCGGCACCATTGAGTAATTCACCAGAGGGCTGAGAATCTGCGTCACGCTTGGCACAATCTCACCGTGCCAGCGGTACACGTGGCTAGGTTCGTCGAAAGTAAGCATCAGGCCGCCGGGTTCTTAATCCAGGCCAGAACGTCATTGAAATTGGCGTTCGTGATATCAGCCATGGCAAAGCCGAACTGCCTTTGGATGTCGTTCGAGCTTAGAGCGGCTGTTTCCAGTTTCATCTTGAGGTAGTCGAACTGCGCTTCGGAGAGCGGCGATTCATTCTTCGGCTCTTGCAGCGGTAGCTCGTCCGTCTTTGGCGGCGCAACGCTTTCTGGCACATTGGCCGGTTCAGCCGCCTTCGCCGACTTGGATTGCGGCATCTTCGGAGGTGCAGCTGGAAGGTCTGCATTCGCGAAAGCTTGTTCCGGCGTCGTGTCACCTTCTTTAATAGCTGTCAGAATGCCGCGCAAGGTCACGAGCTTTTCAAGGCCGATATCATCTGTACCTGACACGCCCAGCGTTGAGCAGATCTGTTCTTGCGTCACGCCGTAGGACTGAAACGCCTTGATGGCGTCGGCGCGCCGATTCGCCAAGGTCTTGAAGTCGCCCATGACGGTGGCGCGCGCCGCGTCGTACATATCGGCCCAGAATGCCTTCGGTACACCTTTCAGAATGGCGTTACGAAGCGCGATAGAGCAGGCCGCGTTTGCAGTCACACCGATCATGTCGGCGTTGTAGCGCTTCCCACGGCTGTCTGTAATACGCCGCTGCACCTCGTAGGTGATAGCAACGTTCTTCTCCAGATCATGGAAAACACCTTGCGTCGTCACAAACTCACCCTGGTCACTAACGACACGGGCGCCGGCGCGGCTATTGCCCCATGCTGACGCGATCACTTCGGCAAAGCGGGCGCTCGGTCCTTCGATGGTTTTTCCTGCGCGGGGCAGGGAATAGATGCACTCGCCGGCCACTTTCTCGGTCAGCGTCACCATCTGCATGGCTTCGTCACGAAATTTCTTGATGGAACGAGGAAACCTATGTGCGGTCGTGACCTGCTGTTCGATTTCCGACTTGTTCAGCAGCGCAATCGTGCCACTTTCGATCGTCATGATGTCTTGGACTTCCATGTAATTACCCTCGATTTATTGATTTGGTGACGCTAGGGCGTCGTGAAGTGAACAGGCGCTGTTACTGGCTGCGCTTCAGTTCGGTTTGGCACGCGCGGCGAAATGCCATTTTGCTGTTTTCGTCGTCAGGCCAGCCATGTGCCTCGCAGAGATCTCGTAGCGTGGGAGCGGCATAGCTGTCATCGTCGTTACAGATTGCATAGGCGGAGAAGACAAGCAGAAAGAAGCAGCTGGCGAGTAGCCAGGCGGCTAATGTGGCGCGGCTCATTGCTGCACCATCACAGTGACGCCAAGCGCGCCGGCATCGTAGGCCGCGTCCATCAGCGCATTGCGGTCACCGATGCCGGAGTAGGTTTCAGTACCGCCGTCTTGTGTTTTGATCGTGATTTGGAAGCTCATGCTGGCTCCTTGTGCGCATCGCGCATGTGGTCTGGCAATCCTGTCGGCTTGACCTTGCGCCCGCAAAAAGTGCATTTGGCTTTTGGCTTTGGCGGTTGATAGGCCGCTGCATTGGCCTTTTTTTCGTCGGTTCTGCACCTGCGGCAGCTGCATGGAAAGCCAGGCGCATCTTCGTTAAGAAACACGCCGCAGCCTTGGCAAAGCGTCCCATCCAACATCATGTCTGCTACGTCGCCCATTGGAATTTCCCTTGATTAAGTTGCGCCGATCTTGATCGGAATTCACCGTCAAGCCATTTGGTTAAAACTTCTTGAATGCAACAATATTAAAGTTTAACTTGTATTTAATCAAGTTAAACTTGTAAATAAATTTGAATTTCTTGCAAAATTTCAAGAGACGAAGCCTTGGTAGGGGGCTGCTTGTAATTTAAGGGGGTGATTTACTGTGTAAATGCCGTCAGTCTTCCCGGCGCGCGACGTGATGATCCAAATTTGGGCGATGAACTATCACCTGGATGTCGATGGGCGTGGGAGATCAATTGCGTGCTCGGCAGTAGGCTAATGTTTCTAAATCGGGGGGAAGATGCCCCAGCCGGAGGTGGGGGCTTATTGAAAACTACAACTGCGGATTGTGAATTTGATTCTGCTTGAGTGTCGGAAATTAAAAGTCGGTGCTGCACCAAACCTTAAGAATGCGGGCGAAAACCTCGAAGTCCATATCAGGCTTGATCGTCCATTCTTTGTAGGCCTTGTTTTCCGATATCGCTACAATTCCTTCGCCCGGGATTCGCTGGAGTCTCTTGATAAAACCTTCGTCGCCAACCCTAAAAAAATAGACAGAATCGAATTCGACCGATTTAACTCCTCTATCTACGAGGAGTGGGTCGCCCGGATTAAACATGCCTCGCATTGAGTCACCAAAGCCGGTGACGATAGCTAAATTATCAATTCCTGTGTGATGCTTTACATTTTTTTGAATCCATTCAGGGCTTACGTGCCAGCTCTGAATTACCCCTGGTTGGTCGCGCAATATGACGCCATGGCCCATTGCTCCACCTGTGTTGTATTGCCGAATTTCTATTTCCTCCGATTTTTCTTTGTAATCACGAATCGAAATCACGACAGGTTCTCCCGTATCTGCAGGTACGTCTCCCCCATACACTAGAGCAGATTCAGTAATGCCGAAATATTGAGCAATTAACTCCAACCGCCCTTTTCGCGGCATTAGACCTTTCGTGATCCATTGTTGGACTGCTTGAGGCGAGACCCCGCAATGCGTAGCCAGCGCGGTCATATTGCCGCTGTCTTTTGCATCCAACAATTGTTTGAGCCGATATTTGAATTCCATAGATTAGGAGTGTACAAGCGTGCCTTGTAAATAGCATCTAAAGAAATACTTGTAACAATACAAGTTAAACTTTAAAATAATGCTATGAAAACTTCAATTGAGAAAGCTTGCCACATCGCTGGCGGACAGACATCGCTGGCGCGAATTCTTGGTGTAAGTCCCCAGGCAGTACAGCAGTGGGTTACGAGAGGGAGGCCGCCTTCAGGGCGCTGTATTCCAATCGAGAACGCCGTCGCCATGGGAGTGACTCGTTTTGATCTTCGGCCAGACGTGTTCGGCAATTCTCTATAGGGAGAGTTGCTATTTTATTGCGCATATCTCTTCTCATATAACCAGGCTGTTCCACATCCATTTTGAGTTCGGCAAACAACCTTTGCTGGCCATCTGCAATTTTTATTTTATTTCCCATAGCTGAACTGTAACTGCAATTTTGCAAAACAAACACCACCGAAAAAAGGAAAACGTTGTGAGTAGAAGGCAAGCTTATTTAAAAATGATCAAAGCATTCCCCGGCGGTTGGGACGCGATGGCTGCTGCCATGGGCATCACTCGTAACGCATTGGAGAATCGAACCTATGAACGCCAGGGGCAAACAATGAGCGTCGACAAGGCAATGCAGATGCAAGTTTTTTCAGACACTGCGCTTTTTGCACAATGCATCGCAACTGAAAGTGGCGGCGTGTTTGTCATGCTGCCGGCGCCACATGAAATCGACAACGAAGCGCTGTTGAGCAAGTTCAACAAGCTGTATGCCCACATAGGTTTGTTGTCGCGCCGCTTCAACGAGGCGACTGAAGATGGCGAGATTGATAAGCGTGAGCGAGCTGACTTGGCTGCGATAGGCGATGAGATCAGCCGCCATACCCAGGAGCTGCTGGCGCTGACATTTCGCATTTACTGCCGTAGTGACGATGAGAAGGTGGAAGCGTGAGCGAACCCATTACGTCCATCGCCGGCATCATCCAGCATGCGCATGAAGCGGCGGAGCAGGGCAGGCTGGCAAGCGCCTGTCGGTATCCGGTCCATTCTGAGGCCGCTGAGCGCTGGCATGCTGCTTACCACGCGCGCCGGAAAGAACTACTTGAAATGGCGGCTGCATGATTCCTGTGTCTGTAGGTGATCCACGGCATGCGGCTGATCGCTATGCCGAACGCACGGCGAAGATGGTTATTTTTAATCATGCCCAGCGAGTCTGCAAAGGGGCATGCCGCAAGAGAAAGAGTGTCGGGCAGTTCGCGCGCGGGGATGATTTGTGCAAGACGTGTAGGTTGCGCGCATGACTATTCGCCACGTTGTATCCGTATCCGGCGGGAAGGATAGTCTTGCCACATTGCTGATCGCGATTGAGCGCTTCGGTAAAGCGGCAATCATTGCTATTTTCTGCGATACCGGCAATGAGCACCAGGCCGTCTACGAATACCTGGACTACCTGGAGCTGGCGCTGGATATCAAGATCATTCGCCTAAGGGCGAATTTCCATGCTGAGATCGCTAGTAAGCGAACGTTCATCGCGCGCGACCGGCGCACGCGGCGCGAGTACGATACGGCGCCAGTATTCGAAGCAGACGGAAAAACACCGATCCCGAAACGCGATGGGCGCGGCCAGATTGTCCTGAACAAAAAAGGTGAGCCGATCCAGAAAGTACGAAAGATCGGATGTGGTCGATTGTCCCGTTGGACCAACAAGGCTAAGCGCCGCGCATTAGCTGCGTTGCATCCTTCTGGCAATCCATTCCTTGACCTTTGCATGTGGAAGGGACGCTTCCCATCTCGAAAGGCACAGTTTTGCACCGAGCAGCTAAAGCGCGATATCGCCGTGTCGTTCCAGCTCGAACTAATCGCGCAGGGTTACACCGTGGTTTCCTGGCAAGGTGTACGCCGGGACGAGTCAGCGAAACGCCGGGATGCGCTGAAGTTTGAGGTTGTCGGCGGCGGCCTATATATCTACCGTCCGTTGGTGGATTGGTCTGCCGACGACGTGTTCGCATACTGTGCAGCAAGAAAACTTCAGCCCAATCCACTATATCGCCAGGGCATGCATCGCGTCGGTTGCATGTATTGCATCAATGCCAGAAAAGAAGAGATTAGAGAGGTGGCTGTCCGCTTTCCGGAGCATCCGGCGCGGCTCGCCGAATGGGAGGAAATCGTTTCTCAATGCAGTAAACGAGGATTTTCCACGTTCTTTCACAAGGTCGATGATTTGACCGGTTCGCCATCTTCGATTTTCTCGCGCTGCAAAATGGAGACGGTCATCGAATGGTCGCGCACCACGCGCGGCGGCAGACAGTTTTCCCTGCTGGAGCAACTGGACGAACCCACCGCGTGTTCTTCCGCGTATGGATTGTGCGAATGAGCGCCCCTTCACGCCCCGTCTTGCGATACCACGGCGGAAAATTCCGCCTGGCGCCGTGGCTGATCAATTTCTTTCCTGCGCATCGCGTGTATGTAGAGCCCTTTGGTGGAGCTGCGTCTGTGCTGTTGCAGAAGGAGCGTAGCTATGCCGAGGTTTACAACGATCTGGATGGGGAAATTGTCAATCTGTTTAGGGTGTTGCAGAACCCAGGTCAGAGTGCCAAATTGGTTGAGCTTCTACGCCTGACACCGTACGCGCGTGCGGAGTTTGACCTGGCGTGGCAGCCCGCTGCTGATCCCGTTGAAACAGCGCGTCGTACCGTTATCCGCGCTCAAATGGGCTTTGGTTCTGCTGGCGCCACCAAGGGAAGTTCTGGATTCCGTATTGATACCGCTCGGCGGTATAGCACGGCGATGATGGACTGGGAGCGCTACCCGGCGTGCCTACCGCCGATCATTGAGCGCCTGAAAGGCGTACAGCTAGAAAACCGTCCTGCACTGGACGTGATTCGCAGTCAGGATAAAGAGGATGCCCTGTTTTATGTGGATCCTCCATACCTGCACGACACCCGCGTGATGCAAGGCAGCACACGCTATTACCGGCACGAAATGACCAATGACGATCACGTCGAATTACTCTCGCTTCTGTCTGAGGTACGGGGAATGGTGGTTCTCAATGGCTATCCGAGTCAGCTTTATGACGACGCGTTGCCAGGTTGGGTCAAGCATTCTGTTTCGGCGAGAGCTAGCGCAAATCGGGGAACTACCCTCCGTACGGAGGTCGTTTGGCTGAATCCTGCGTGTGTTGCAGCGCTTGCCGCCGAAGAGTCGCAGCAGCGGATGTTTGCATGAAGCGCAGTCCCATGAAGCCTTCCACAAAGCCAATGCGTCGCACTGCCATGTCGCGTGGCCTGACCGGTGTGCTGTCTTGCTCGTCCTTTCAGCGATCCGCGAAACCGAAGAAGCCGATCAAGGCTCGGCGCAAGCCGTTGACCAAGATTCAGGCATCGGCCCGCGACCAGGAATGCACATTGCGATTCCCTGGCGTTTGCAACTACCGCACCGACACGACCGTTCTTTGCCACTCCAATTTGCTGGAGGACGGCAAGGGCTATGGCATTAAGGCACCAGATGAAAAGGCGGCATATGGCTGCTGTCGCTGTCATGACGTCTTGGATGGGCGCGCCAAGCGTCCAGTTGGCATGAACTACGAAGTAATGATCGATTTATTTTATAACGGCGTGGCGCAGACGAATGACATTCTGCGCCGCCTGGGACTGATGGAGGCAATTTAGTGAGTGTTCGTATTATGTCGATGGTGTTTGAACGCTATCAAAACGGCGGCGGCGAGATGCTGCTTGCGCTGGCCCTGTCCGATCATGCCCATGATGACGGGACCAGTATTTATCCCTCCATTGAGCAATTGGCTTATAAAACACGGCAATCGGCGCGTACTGTGCAATACCAGTTACGGGCGATGGAAAAGAGTGGATGGCTGATCCTGATGAATTTTGGGAATGGTGGCCGTGGCTCCCGCCGTGAGTATCGTATTTCCCCTGATTGGCTGAAGGGTGCAAATATTGCACCCTTAGCTAAAATTCCCATAGGAGAAGACTCTGTAAAGGGTGCAAAAATTGCACCCCAAGAAAATAAGGGTGCAACTGACGGTCAAAAGGGTGCAGCCCAAGGCACAAAGGGTGCAACTGACGGCGCAAAGGGTGCAAAGCTTTTGCACCCACATATAACCGTCACTAACCATCATGAATCATCAGAGAATCGTCAGGACGCTCGCGGCAAGCGCTTGCCCAAAGACTGGACCTTGTCGAAAGCTTTGGGAGATTGGGCGCTGGAAGAGCAGCCGACCTGGACGCCGGAGCATGTTCGCCGTGTTGCTGACAAATTCCGGGACTACTGGGTAGCCGTTGCCGGTAAGGCCGCAAGGAAGACTGACTGGCCGGCGACCTGGCGCAACTGGTGCCGCAACGAGAAGCCACTGGTGGCCGGTAAGCCTGCCGGGCAAGGGGCATGGTGGGCAACCGACGATTCCGTGATGGCCAAGGGCGCTGAGTTTGGCCTCAAGCCGCTGGCAGGCGAATCGATGTCAGCCTTCAAGGGCCGCGTCGAAGCGACGATCCATAACGGCGGCCAAGTACCGCCCCCGCCGCCAAGCAGGATCACGTCAACGCGCCGGAAAGCAGATGACGCGCGCGGCACTAAGCCGAATGGCCTGAACTTGAAAGCATTGCTTAAACCGAAAGGGCGGCCAGATGACTCAAACTGAGCGCGACAGTGTGAACTTGGAATCGTCTCATTCCGCTATGGTGGTGACTTTCATCGTGGATGGTCAGCCGG
>Ga0210409_10002516_pt1 | contig 21714 bp, 22 predicted proteins | sample IncBWH17MmetaG_FD_161649 | JGI IMG/M metagenome (GOLD analysis project Ga0210409, IMG submission 161649) | Forest soil microbial communities from Barre Woods Harvard Forest LTER site, Petersham, Massachusetts, United States - Inc-BW-H-17-M | ecosystem: Environmental > Terrestrial > Soil >...
ATGGCGTCGGGTAGCCAGATGTACAAGGGAATTTGCGCTGATTTACCGGTTGCGCCCATGAACAGCAGCAAGCAGGCAATGGTCAGAGTGCCGAACTGCCCCATAGCATCCGGCTGCATGGTTGCTGCTTTATCGAAGAGCGTGTTGAAGTCCAGCGTGTGAAAGGTGCGGAACAGCAGGAACATGCCGAGCATGAAGCCGAAGTCACCGATGCGGTTGACGATGAAGGCTTTCTTTCCGGCATCGGCCGCGGATTTCTTGAAAAAGTAAAACCCGATCAACAGGTAGCTGCACAGGCCGACACCTTCCCAGCCGACAAAGAGAAGAACGTAATTCGCCGCGAGCACCAGGATGAGCATGAAGAACATGAACAGGTTCAAGTAGGAGAAGAAGCGGTAGTAGCCTTCTTCGTGAGCCATGTAGCCGGTGGAATAGATGTGGATCAGGAAGCCGACGCCGGTGACCACCAGCAGCATCACCACTGTGAGCTGATCAATCTGCAAGTCGAAACCAAAGCGCGCGTCGTTGTAGGCAACGATCCAATCGAAAAACTGTTTGACGAAAGCATGATGATCGGCTTCGTAATAGCCGAGAAATTCGCGCACGGCTTCGATCGCGCAGATAAAGGAGATGCCCGTGGAGCCCAGCGCAACGCTATTTACCAGGCTCTTGGACCACTTGGAGCCCAGCAAACCATTCAGCGCCGCGCCGATCAACGGCAGCAGCGGGATAACCCAGAGATTTTCTAGTATCGGCATTAGAGTTTGAGAAGATCCACGCGTTCGACGTTCAACGACTTGCGGTTGCGTGCCGTCAAAATAATGATGCCCAGGCCCACGGCTGCTTCCGCCGCAGCCACGACAATCACAAACAAAACGAAGACTTCGCCATCGGGGCGACCGAGAGCGCGGCTGAAGGCCACGAACGCAAGATTCACGGCATTCAGCATCAGCTCAATAGACATGAAAATGGTGATGATGTTGCGCTTGAACACGAAGGCCACAACGCCAAGCCCGAAGAGAATGGCGCTCAAGATCAGATAGTAGCTGGTCGGGACCATATCAGCGCTCCCTCTGCGCAAGAACGATCGCGCCCAGGATGGCTATCAGGATCAGGAAGGAAGTGAGCTCAAAGGGATAGACGAACTCGCGAAACAGCATCATGGAAAGTGTTTTGGTGTTGGTCAGTGTGCCTTCGGCCGCGGCGGAGGGCAGCGGTTGCCCGGAATGTAGAATGGCGGCGGCGATGAGTCCTGCGATGGCCACTGCCAGCGGAATACCCGCGATATTCGCCAGCTTTGAGAAATTGGTGTGTTCTTCTTCGCCGGCGTTCAGCAACATGATGACAAAAATAAACAGCACCATGATTGCGCCGCCGTAGACGATGATTTGCACCGCAGCGACAAATTCGGAGCCCAACAGCAAGTACAGCCCGGCCAGCGCAATCATTACGACGATCAGGGAAAGCGCGCTGTGAATGGGATGCCGTTGCACGATCAGGTTCACGGCTCCCAGAACCGCGATCACCGCCAGCACGAAGAAAATGATCAGCGCCGGGTTCATCGGGGCATTCTCCAGAGCATCACGGCACTGGTTACCACTACGTTGGCGATGGAGACCGGCAACAGGAATTTCCAGCCGAAGGCCATGAGTTGGTCATAGCGGAAACGGGGTAACGTGCCACGCATCCAGATGTAGAAGAAAAGAAACACGAAGACTTTGGCGACGAACCAGAACGGTCCTTGAATGAAGTGGTTCAGGTCCGGAATTAGCGCCAACGCCACGCCAATCAGGATCATTGCGGTGCCGATGCCCGGAATCGCCAGACGGCCAATCATCGTTTCGTAACCAATGCTGTTGTAAATCGCATACGCTCCGAGGCAGAACAACACCAGGGTCGGCAAATATTCGGTAAAGCCCCAGGTGGAAGGGAAGGGCGAGAGCCATCCACCGAAAAACAGGATGGTAGCCAGCGAGGAGATGGTGATCATGGCGGTGTATTCGCCGATGAAAAACATGGCGAACTTCATGCTGGCATATTCGGTGTGGAATCCAGCGACGAGTTCGGACTCCGCTTCGGGAAGATCAAAAGGGATGCGGTTGGTTTCGGCAATGGCCGCGATAAAAAAGCAGGTGAAGCCGACAATTTGCGTGAAGCCGTATCCGTGGCCGACGCCGATGATGTTCCAGCTCAGCAAGCCGAGGTCTGGCGTTTGCTGCTGGAGGACGATGCCTTTCAGGCTGAAATCCCCGGCGATGAGGAGCACGCCTACAACCGAGAGCGTCAACGCCAGTTCGTAGCTGATCATTTGCGCGGAGCTACGCAGGCCGCCGAGCAAGGAATATTTGTTGTTGGAAGCCCATCCGGCGAGCGCCACTCCGTAGACGGAGAGCGCGGTGATGGCGAAGAGCACCAGGATACTGATGTTGACATCGGCGATTCCAAAATTGGTGGTGTAGCCGAAGATGGTGAAGTCCGGTCCGAAGGGAATTACCGCAAGGGACGTGAGCGCGAGCATCAGGGTGATAAATGGCGCGAGAAAATAGGCGGTTCGGTCCACGCCCGTCGGCATGGGATCTTCTTTCAAAATAAACTTCAGGCCGTCGGCCAGTGGCTGCAGCAAGCCGAAGGGGCCGACACGGCGTGGTCCCCAGCGGGCCTGGATGTGCGCGATGACTTTGCGTTCGAGCCAGGTTAGATACGCGTCCACCGTCAAGACGATGAAAACCAGGATCGCGATCTTGACGATGGCCGCGATCAGGAACGCATATTGAGTGAGAAATGCGGTCACGGCTTGGCTTCCGCCTCCGGTAAGGATTCCGTCGCTTCCGGCAAGGAGTTCATCATGGTGCAGAAACGGCCGAGTGTTCCGCTGGTGAACAAAGTATCGTTGGCGGAGCGGATGAGCTGCAGCGGCACATCGTAAGGCGCGTGGCCATTTGTCGAGAAGGGAATCTGCACGGCTTCGGCGCCGCCAGTGAGCAAACCGGAAAGCTGTACATTGTAACCTGGCACCGTTTTGCGAATTTCCTCGAACACCGCGGCGGGATTCTTGAAATGAAAGGCTTTTCCCAGGCCGATTTTCTCGAGTTGATGGGAGAGAATGCGCAGAAGATCGAAGTCAGAACGCGTGCCCATGATTTCGGCGGCTTTGTGCAGCAGTTGAATTTCGCCGGATGTGTTGGTGACGCTGCCGTCCTTTTCGTAGGCCGAAGCGGCCGGGAAAACCACGTCGGCTTGCTGCGCGGTTTCGGTGAGGAACATTTCGTGGACGGCCAGGAATTGCAGGCTGCCGCGACCGGCACCAGCTTTGCCGTAATGCTCGAACGGATTCGCGCCGACTACGTAGAGTCCCTTGAGTTTTCCGGACTGCGCTGCTTGGACCATTTGTGGCGTGGTTAGGCCGACTTTATTGGGGAGCTTGGCGCCCCAATGGCGCTCCAGCGAATTGACCGCTGTTGTGTTGTCCAGATAGGCGTAACCGGGCAGGCGATCCGGGAGGACGCCCATGTCGGAAGCGCCGCGCGAGTTTGAGTAATCGCCCAAGGCCATGTAGCGACTCTTGCCCGGCAATCTGGAGCCGAACTCGACGAGTTGCGCGATGGCCGCGCCGGTAATCTCCGAGCCGAAGACGATGGCTACATCCGATTCGCCTTCGAGCGCCGAACGGAGTGCTCCGAGTTGTTCCGCCGCGCCGTCACCGGGATTGCCTTCGCTGTTCAGCAGCCAGTGCACGGCGGACGCTTCTTTGCCCTCGCCAACCTTTACGAAATGCGCAGCCTTACGTTCCAGCTTGAGATCTTTCGCGTTGATGACGAAAAGCTTGGTGTTGAAATGCCGGATGCCTGCGCGAATCTGCCAGCCAACGAGCGGATTCTGATTGGAGGGATCGTTGCCTATGAGCAGCACGGTCTGCGATTTGTAGAGCTGCTCCATCGTTAGCGTGGAATCCGCCGCGCGCTCGCCCAGTGCGGTGATCAAACCGGTGTAGTCCGCGGTGCGGTGATGATCGATGTTGTTGGTGCCGAAGGTGGCGCGCGCCAGTCGCTGCAAGAAATAATTCTCTTCATTCGAAGTGCGATTAGAGCCTATGAAGCCGACGCCCTCGGGCCCGCCTTCGGCCAGTGCGTCCTTCATGCCTTGGGCTGCGACTAACGCGGCTTCTTCCCACGAAACGGGAACCAACTTGTTGCTTTTGCGCACTAGCGGCTGCTTGATGCGCTCCGGATGGTGCGTGAAATCGAAGCCGAAGCGGCCTTTCACGCACAGGAAGTCGCCGTTGATTCCAGACAAGTCGCGATTGTTGGCGCGGAGAATCTCGTGGTTCTTTACGCTTAGCGTGGTCTTGCAACCGTTAGAACAGTGGGTGCAGATGGTGGAGACATACTGCATTTCCCAGGGGCGCGTTTTGTAGCGGTAGGTGCCGCTGGTGAGCGCGCCGACCGGGCAGATGTCGATGCACATGCCGCACTCTTCGCAATCCAGATGATCGCCGCCGTTGGGAATGATGATGGAATTCGCGCCGCGCATGCCCACGCCCAGCGCCTTTACGTCCATCCCTTCGTCGCAGACGCGTACGCAGCGGAAGCAGAGGATGCAGCGAGGGGCGTCGTAATAGACAAGTTCCGACCATTTTTCTTCCGGCCGGTGAATTTTTTCTTCCACGAAGCGGCTGGTGTCCGCACCGTAGCGGAAAACCATGTCCTGCAACTCACACTCGCCGCCTTTGTCGCACACCGGGCAATCCAGCGGGTGATTGGTGAGCAGGAATTCCAGCATGTACTTGCGGGCGTTGCGGACTTGATCGGAAGTGGTGCGCACGACCATGCCTTCGGTTGCGACCAGGGTGCAAGCGGTCTGGAGCTTGGGCATTTTTTCGACTTCGACCAGGCACATGCGGCAGGCGGCTTGCAACGTCAGGCCTGGGTAATAGCAGAACGACGGAACTTCGGTGCCGAGGCGGCGCGTCGCTTCAATGACCAGCGTGCCCTGCGGAACCTGCACGTCGCGGTCGTCGATTTTCAGCGTGATGAGTTTCGTGTCTGCCATGGTCCTATCGCGTCCCGACAAGCGCTTCCGCGGACTTGTGTGCGCAGCGGCCTTGCAAATGGTCTTCGAATTCACTGCGAAATTTTTCTACGATGCTGATGGTCGGCATGGCCGCGGCGTCGCCAAGTGCGCAGAAAGTGCGGCCCAGCATGTTTTTAGAAAGATTGTTGATCAGGTCGATGTCTTCCGGCCGCCCGTAGCCGGCATGAAAACGTTCCAGCATCTTGCGCAGCCAGGAGGTTCCTTCGCGGCAGGGAATGCACCAGCCACAGGATTCGTGCGCGTAGAAATGCATGATGCGGCGGGCCAGGTCGACCATGCAAGTGTCTTCGTCGAAGACCACCATGCCGCCGGAGCCGAGCATGGAGCCGGCTTTGGCCAGGGTGTCGTAATCCATGGCGATGTCGATTTCGTCGCCCGTCAGCAGCGGACACGAACTGCCACCCGGGATTACAGCTTTGACCTTTTTGCCGCCTGGGACGCCACCGGCAACTTCGTCGATGAATTTACGCATGTTCATACCCAGGGGAATTTCGTAGATGCCCGGCTTGTTTACGTGGCCGGAGATGCAGAGCAGGCGCGTGCCGCCGTTTTTTGGCGTGCCACGCAGCGCGTAGGCTTCGCCGCCTTCGAGGATGATCGCGGGAACGGAACTAAGCGATTCCACATTGTTGATAACGGTGGGGCAGCCGTAGAGGCCAACGACAGCAGGGAAGGGAGGCTTGATGCGCGGATAGCCGCGCTTGCCTTCGAGCGATTCCATCAACGCGGACTCTTCGCCGCACTCGTAGGCGCCCGCGCCGGTGTGGGCCAACAGGTCAAAATCGAAACCCGAGCCAAGAATATTTTTGCCGAGGTAGCCGCGTGCGTACGCTTCCGAAATTGCTGCGTCCACGATGTCCAGAACGTAGCGATATTCGCCGCGAATATAGATGAAGCCGTGATGCGCATTGATGGCGCGTCCGGCGATGATGGTGCCCTCGATGAGTTGGTGCGGATCGAGTTCCATCAGCGGACGGTCCTTGCAACTGCCGGGTTCCGATTCGTCAGCATTGCAGATAATGTATTTTGGCTTGGGAGAATCCTTGGGCACGAACGACCACTTCAAACCGGTGGGGAATCCCGCGCCGCCGCGTCCGCGGAGGTTGGACTTTTTCACTTCGTCAATGATGGTGTCGGGTGTCATCTGCTTCAGCGCTTTGTCTAGCGCCTGGTAGCCGCCGGTCTGCAGGTAGACATCGATCTTCATCGAATCTTTTATGCCCCAGCGTTTGCTGATCAGCGGAGTTTCCAAGGGATTGCGTTCGGGGCGCAGCGCTCCGGTAATTACCGGCACTGGCGCGGGCTTTTTGCCCTTGTCGAGTTCTTCCACCAAGCGATCGAAGCGCAATGGGGTGATGTTCTCGTGATAGTCGTAGTTGATTTGCAGGGCAGGCGCGCCGGTGCACGCGCCGATGCACTCGACTTCTTCCAGGGAGAAGACGCCGTCCGGGGTAACTTCCTTGTGGCCAATTTCCAGGCGCTTTTTGGCATGCGCCAGAAGCTCTTCGCCACCCCGCGCTTTGCAGGAAACGTTGGTGCAGATCTGGACGTGATATTTGCCCCAGGTCTTGCGATGCAGCATGGAGTAATACTCGAGGGTTTCCTCGACCTGAACAGTGTTCAAATCCAGGCGGCTGCCGATTTCGGAGATGATTTCGTCGCTGATGTGGCCGTATTCGTCCTGCGCGTAGAGCAGCATCGGGATTAATGCGCTGCGCTTGACCGGGTAGCTGGTCTGCAGCTTGTCGAATTTGGCGGCTAGGGTCGGTGAAAGTTGCACGATTATCTGTCCACTTCTCCTAGAACGATATCGATGGTGCCGATGCACGCAACAGTGTCGGAGATCAGCTCACCTTCGACCATGAAGGGCAGCGCCTGCAAGTTAATAAAGGAAGGCCCGCGGAAGTGTACACGCAAGGGCTTCGGCGAGCCGTCGCTGGCGATGAAGCATCCCAGTTCACCGCGGGGAGACTCGACGGCGACGAAGGCCTCTCCGGCCGGCGGCGAAAAGCCTTCGGTGAATATCTTGAAATGGTAGATCAGCGCTTCCATTTCGGTTTTCATTTTTTCGCGCTGTGGCGGCACAACGCCCGGGGCGTCGGCTCTGATTGGTCCGTAGTCGGTAATTTTTGCCATTGCCTGGCGGACGATCTTCACACTTTCGCGCATTTCTGCGACGCGAACCAGGTAACGCGCAAAGCAATCGGACTCGGTGCGGGTCGGAACGTTGAAGTCGAACTCTTCGTAACTGGAGTAGGGGAACAGTTTGCGATTGTCGTAGGGGATTCCTGCTGCACGTAGGCCCGGCCCGGTGGTGCTGAGATCGACCAACTCTTCCGGAGACAAATAGCCGACGCCCTTTAATCGGCCTTGCCAAATCTGGTTGCCGGTCAAAAGCTGCTCATATTCATCGATGCGCGCGGGCATCATGTCCAGGAAGCGCTTTACCATTTCGCGCCAACCCGCTGGTGGATCGAGCGCCAAGCCACCGATACGGATATAGCTGGTCATCATGCGCTGCCCGGCGAAGCGTTCGAAAATCTTCAGAATTTCTTCGCGCTCGCGGAAACAATAGAGCATGACGGACATGGCGCCCATATCTAGGGCGTGGGTTCCGAGCCACACCAGGTGCGAGGAGATGCGCTGGAGTTCAACCATCATCACGCGGATGTATTGAGCGCGCTTGGGCACTTCCAGGCCGAGCAGTTTTTCCACCGCCAGGCAATACACCAGATTGTTGCCCAGCGGATTCAGGTAGTCCATGCGGTCGGTGAGGGTGATTACCTGCGAATAGGTTTTGTCTTCGCAGCTCTTCTCGATACCAGTGTGGAGATAGCCACAGTCGGGAACCGCGGTGACCACGTTCTCGCCATCCAGCTCCAGCAACACGCGCAACACCCCGTGCGTGGACGGGTGCTGCGGGCCCATATTGAGGACCATCGTCTTCGCTGTGCCGACCGCTGTTTCAACCGTTGTCATTGATTATTCTCATCCACTAAAACAGGAACCCGTTACCGCTTGCCCTCCACCGGGAAATCGCGGCGCAAAGGCGCTCCTTCGAATTGGTCCGGCAAAAGAATGCGGCGCAAATCGGTGTGACCCTCAAAACGAATGCCGAACAGATCGAAAATTTCGCGCTCCAGCCAGTTGGCGCCTTTCCATACGGGCATGAGCGAATCCACAATTGGTTGCTGGCCGCTGACGCTGGTGCGCAGGCTGATGCGCTGCACACGGGGAATGGAAACGAGCTGGTAGTTCAATTCAAAGCGCGGTTCGACCGGGAACCGGTCGACGCAGGTGGCGTCGCTTAAAAGATTGAATTGCAGCTTCGGATTACTTTTGCACTCCTGCGCCGTGGCGCGCAGCAGTTCCTTGGGAACGACAATCGTGGTTTGTCCACGATATTCAATCACTTGCGATACAGCTTTGGCGTTCCATGCGCGGAGGTGTTCAACCACAACACCAGCGCTTTCTTTGGCAACCTGCGTCACGTAACAATGATCCTCGAGGGGCTCGCGCTACTTCTTGGCCGGATGCCAGTCGAGCGCGCCCTTCTTCCAGAGATAGATATATCCGACCAATAGAATGGCCACATAAATCATCATTTCTATGAAGCCAAACCAGTGGGTTTCCGCGTTGCGTGCCAGATCCTTGAAAATAAACGCCCACGGATAAAGAAAAATGGCCTCCACGTCAAAAAGGATGAAGACCATGGCTACCAGGTAAAACTTTACGGAAAAAGGTTCGCGGGCGTCGCCAGTCGGAGTGATTCCGCACTCGTAGGGCTGCGATTTTGTCTTGCTCGGGCGTCTCCAGCCAATCACGGTGGAGACGGTGATCAGCGCGGTAGCCAAAAATGCGGCGACAAGCAGGTGTATTAGTAGGGGAACGTACGCTTGTAGGCCAGAGGAGGTCATAGGCGAAACGGTATAATAGCGAGTGAGACGCCACCCGGTCAAATGCTCCGGTAAAAATTCCGAAGCGGTGATTGGTTTGTACGGAACCGGGCGGCGACGCTGCGCGGCGTACTACGGGTGCTGTGATGGTGTTCGGCCACAATACGAATATTAAAATGGGAGCGGTAACCTTCCACGTACAGACGGAAGATCGCGGGGAGTATCACGGACTGATTGATACGACCGTCTATTTTCAGGGGAGGGTGCTGCATCGAAGGACGAATAATTATTTTGATTTGCTGCCGCTGGATGAAGACCGCGAGCAAGCGCTAAAACTGCGGCTGGATGAGCAGCACCGGGCGGTTTTGGAAGAAATCAAGAACAACAAGCTGCAGTTGGCGATTCCGCAGGTGAATCCAGTTCCCGCAGCCGCGCAAAAGCAAATTGTTGCGGAAGCCCCCGCCGCTGCTTCTCTAAATTCTTCGGCGCCCGCGGCCGTTCCACGGAAGCTTAATCTGGAATTGACGAACGCCAAGAGTTGGCTGGCAGGCAGACGCGCCACGCTGCAGATTTCCGTGCACGAAGAGAATGGGGATCCGGTGCATGGCGCGGAAGTGAGGTGGAAGTGGACGGAAGCGCGGACCGGCTGGCGTATTCGGCGGAAACCGGGTTGTACGGGCAGGTACGGATCGAATTTGATATGCCGCGCATAACGAGCGTTGAGCCGGCCATGGTGGTCAATGCGAAAGAAGGGCTAGGCAGCGGGCATTTGCGGTTTGCTTTGCGGGCCAGGCCACGAGTGCCGGCTAAGTAGGGTTTGTTTCTTGTTTGCGGATGAGGATGGGCGAAGGCTTCTCGGCGTACAGATCTTGCTAGCACTTCAGGTTGAGATCCTTCTCCGGCGAAAGGCCCCGGCACCTCAGGATGACAACGGGTTTTACGCGTAGCTAAAACTTGCAACTTGAAAACCGCAGGGTGCGTGCGGCACCCAAGGAAAAAATCGTCGGACCTAAACGCCGTTTAGGATGTGGCCCATTTTGCGGCGTTTGGTTTGGAGGTAGCCGCGGGAGATTTTAGAGATGCGCGGTTGGCAGGGGACTCGCTCGGAAACGTGGATGCCGGAAGATTCGAGTTGCCGGACTTTGTCTGGATTGTTGGAGAGCAGGCGGATGCGTTTTGCGCCCAGCTTTTTCAGGATTTGCGCGGGGAATTCGTAGTCTCGCGCGTCGGCCGCGAATCCGAGCGACTCGTTGGCCTCGACCGTGTCCATGCCGCCGTCTTGCAATTGGTAGGCGCGCAATTTATTCATCAGGCCGATGCCGCGCCCTTCTTGTGGTAGGTATAGAAGAATTCCGGCGGGGGCTTTGCCGATTTTCTTGAGCGACAATTCCAGTTGGGCGCGGCAATCGCAGCGCAGCGAGTTCAGCACATCCCCGGTGAGGCATTGCGAATGCACGCGCACCAGCGGTGCTGAACGTCCCTTGGCGACATTTCCACGCACGAGTGCTACGGCTTCGTCCTGGGGGCCGCGTCCCTTGAATCCATAGATTGTGAATCGACCAAAGCGGGTAGGCAGCGCGGCGTGGGCCACCATCTGCAATCTGTTTTGGCGTGCAGGGCGGGAGTTTTTCGAGTTTGATTTTTTTGGCATCGTTAGATTCAGTATAGCAAGCGTGTTTGCCTGGGTTGTCTCGTGGCGGTCAAAAATCTCCCGCCTCGGAAGGCGGCCGCTACATAAGATAAAACCCGCACCCTGAAAATCGCAGGATGCGGCACCCATCGTTTGCGTGTTTTGCGTGTCGGCTGCCTCGGCGCGCGACTTTACATTGCGGCCTCGATTGGCTAGCGTTAGCGAGCGATAGAGCGAGGATAGAACTGAGATGCGCGAAGTACTTTTCACGCTACTTTTGAAGGTGGGTGTGGCCTCGTCCATCGCCGCTCTCTTGGCCCGTTGGAATACATTTCGTCGCGTGCTGTTCACCGAGCAGCGGGATCCCGACCAAAAACTAAAGCTGATGCTGTTCATGACACCACCGCTGATCGTTGGTGTCACACTTCGTTTGCTTTTCCCGGCATATCGTTTCGCAGACCTTTCGTTGGAAGGCGCATTTCTGATGGGGTTGTTGGGTGGGCGGGTGGTCGGGCCGATCGGCGGCGCCATCATTACCATTCCGGCGTTGATTGGACACGAGTGGCTAGCGATGCCCGCTGCGGCTACCGCGGGATTGCTCGGTGGCCTAATTCGCCAGGTGATTCCCGACAAGGAGGCGCTGTGGAATTTCGGTCCGTTCACGTTTCTGAATATTCCCAAAGCGCTGGTGCGCATCGTCAGCGATTCGCAACGGATGTGGGAGATGTTGCCGCTGTTCACCTGCGTCGGGCTGGAAATTGGCCGAGTCGCACTGGTGATGGCGACCAAGCCGAAATGGCTGTTTGCGATTGATCCGCACTGGGACTGGGTGCTGTGTTTGGTGGTGATTGCGACGTTGATGTCCGTCGCCGCGCCGCTAAAGATCTGGAATAACACGCGCATTGAGATGAACCTGGAACGGCACCAGCAATTGTTGTTGCGCGCCAGGATGGATGCGCTGTCCAGCCAGATCAATCCACACTTTTTGTTTAATACATTGAACACGGTTTCGGCGCTGATTCGCGTGGACCAGGACTCGGCGCGCGGCGTGGTGCTGAAGTTGAGCAATATTTTGCGGCGACTGCTCCGCAAGCATGAGACCTTCGTTCCGCTGCGCGAGGAGCTTTCGTTTATCGACGACTATCTGGATATTGAGGTGGCGCGTTTTGGCCGCGACAGCCTGGAGATTGTGAAGGAAATCGATCGTGGGACGCTGGAAACGTTTATTCCCAGCATGCTGCTGCAGCCGATTGTCGAGAACAGCTTGAAACACGGGCTTGCTCCCAAGATCGATGGCGGGCGGATTCTGCTGCGCACGGTGCAGCGCGATGGCCGGCTGCAGATCGATATTCAGGATAATGGCGTGGGAATCTCCGAAGAGAAGATGCCGCATGTGTATGTGGAGGGCATTGGGTTGAGCAATGTTCGCGAACGGTTGCGTGTTTTGTACGGGACGGATTTTACGCTCGACATTCAAAGCCGAGAGGGGCAGGGAACCGTCATCCGCATCGATGTGCCAGAAATGGTTCCGGTGATTCCGGAAGTGAGTTTGTTTTGACATGAGAGCGCTTCGCCCGGCCCTGTGGGCACTGGCTGGGCCGGAACCGCAAAGCGGCAGCTAGTCGCCGCACTCCAAAAAGTGCTTGACAGCCTCCTGTTGTTACTGTATGTTCTGTACATACAGAAATGAGCGACCAAACCAAAAGTTCACTTACACCGGTAGCCCAAAAATTCATCCTGCATTGGGGTGAAATGGGCACCAAATGGGGTATCAACCGCACCGTAGCGCAGGTGCATGCCTTGCTGTTTCTCTCGCCACACCCGCTGCCGGCTGACGAGATTTCTTCCACCCTTTCCGTGGCGCGGTCGAACGTCAGCACCAGCCTGCGCGAACTGCAGGGCTGGGGCATTGTGCGTGTGGTGCACGTGCTGGGCGACCGGCGCGATCATTTCGAGACCACGAAAGATGTGTGGGACATTTTCCGCACCGTTTCCGAGGAGCGAAAACGGCGGGAGATCGATCCCACGCTGCGGGCCCTGGGTGAGTGTGTGCAGGAATTGAAGGATGCCGGTCCGAGCGAAGCCTACACGCGCGATCGGCTGGAGAGCATGTTGGAATTTGTGACTACCATGAGCGGGCTGTTTGAAGAGATTTTGCGGATGCCTATCGGAGCGTTGAAGGGCGTCGGTAAGTTGCGCGGCAAAGTGATTACCTTGTTGGGAAGCGATAAGAAGAAGGCGGGATAACGAGATTTGCGTTTTTGTGGAGTTGGGAGGCCAGCCATGATTTCGTTGGCGAGCGAATATACCGATGGAAAAGGGCGCCATGCTAAAGGCTGGCTCTTTTTTGACGCGGAATGCGGATTTTGCATTCGTATTGCACGATGGGTAGCGCCTATTTTGGCGCGCCGCGGATTTGGCGTGGCGCCGTTGCAGGATTCCCGAGTGGGAGCATTGCTGGGAATGAGCCGGCAAGAGTTGCTTCTAGAATTGCGGTTTTTGTTGTCGGACGGCAGGCAATCCGGCGGGGCCGATGCGGTGCTTGGCGTCGCCCGGGAAATCTGGTGGCTGCGTCCGCTTGTGTGGATTTCCAAATTGCCGGGCGCGTTGCCGCTGTTGCGTGAAGGATATCGCTGGGTAGCGGCGCGGCGTAGCTGTTCCGCCAGCGCTTGCGCGGCAACGCATTCTTGATTCACAGGCCCGGGCTTAATTCATAGACCTGAGGTTCACCGCAGAATAAAACGAGGGTAAAGGTGTGTCAATGCGCCTTAATCAGCTCTGGGAATTCTCCGGCACGACGGACCGTACGACTTATGCGCTGATCGGTGTCATCGCCTTCGCGATCAAGTCCAATATCGACCGTATCGTCGCCATGTATTACTTCCGGCGCAGCTGGGGTGTGCTGAATTACTGGTTTCCGTTTCATTCGAAAGTAACGCCAGGAGGTGTGCATGGCAACGACCTGGCACTAAGCCTGACGCTGCTGGCGATCAGCGTGCCATTTATTTACTTGGGAATATGTCAGACGGTGCGGCGATTGCGCGATTGCATGTGGCCGCTGTGGCTAAGTGCGCTCTTCTTTGCGCCGTTTGTGAATCTGTTGTTCTTTTTGGTTCTGTGTATCCAGCCGTCCAGGACGACGCTGGAGATGGGGCCAAGAGATGCTATTCAGGCGCAGCGGCTTCAATTGGAGTGGAACGATGGAAAAAAGTGGACCGCTGCGCTTGTCTCGATTGTGTCGACGGCGGTTCTGGGTATCGTGTTCTCGGCATTGGCCACGGCATATCCCGCGGATTACGGCTGGGGGTTGTTTGTCGGTCTACCGTTCTGCCTGGGGCTCTTTGCGACGCTGGTGTACAGCTACAGCGCGCCGAGGAGTCTTGGAGAGTGCATGAGCGTCGCGGTGCTTCCGGTGGGTTTAGTGGCTGCGGCGCTGGTGCTGCTGGCGTTCGAGGGCGTTATCTGCCTGGTGATGGCTGCTCCCATAGGGCTGGGACTTTCGGCGCTGGGCGGTTTGGTGGGCTACGCGGTGCAAGATGGTCGTTGGCGGATGCGGGGACGGCCTGCTGTTATGGGAGTGGTGCTGTTGATTGCGCCGATATGGATGAAGCTTGACCCCTGGTTGCAGGGAGAGCCGCCAGTCCACAGGGTGCAGTCATCGATTGAGATCAACGCTCCGCCGGAGATTGTCTGGCAAAAGGTTGTGGCGTTCTCGGAGATTTCTTCGGAGCGCGAACTGATCTTTCACAGTGGAGTTGCTTACCCGCTTCGAGCAACGATTGTGGGCCATGGACCGGGCGCGATCCGGCGCTGCGAATTTTCCACTGGCGCGTTTGTGGAGCCTATCGAAGTGTGGGATGAGCCGAGGCTGTTGCAATTTTCTGTGACGGAAAATCCCGCGCCAATGGAGGAACTGACTCCCTACCACCACGTCGAGCCGGAACACCTGAAGGGCTATTTCGTCTCGAAGAAAGGGCAGTTCGAGTTGACGCGCCTGGATGGCAATCGCACGCGACTAACTGGAACTACCTGGTACACCGACAACGTCTGGCCTGCGGGGTATTGGCAGGTGTGGTCGGACTACATTGTTCACCATATTCATTTGCGGGTGTTGCGGCACATTCGCACGGAAGCGGAAGGAGGCTCAGTCCGGTAAGCGCCCTAGAGGAACGGGTTGGAGATCGTTACGTTTCCGAACTCCGGTCCATCCAATCGAAGATAGTAACCCGCAGGATTCGCCTGGTTGCGGCCGTTTCAGGTTAGGGCGGCGGAATCGGTTAGGCGCGGGCGGCGGAGGATTGAGAGAGGATGCGTTCGTAGTAGCGTTCGTACATGGGGATGACGTCGTTGGCGCAGAACTTTTTCTTGGCGTTGAGGCGAGCGAGTTGGCCCATGGCGCGACCGCGGTCCGAGCGGGAGAGGAGATCGATGGCATATTTCGCGGCGCGCTGGACTTCGCCCGGCTCGACAAGGTAACCATCAACGCCGTGGTCGACAACCTCTGGCACGCCCCCGACGTTTGTAGCGATGACCGGGACTTCGCAGGCCATGGCTTCGAGTGCTGCGAGACCGAAGGATTCCAGTTGCGACGGGAGCAGGAAAAGATCGGCTTGGCTAAGTTTGCGCTGGACTTCGTTTTGCTGTCCGAGGAATAGCACATCGTTCTGGACACCTCGCTTGCGCGCGAGTTCTTCGGCGGGAGCGCGGTCCGGGCCGTCGCCGACCATCACGAGTTTCGCGGGCATTTTTTCACGTACCAGCACAAAAATCTCGACGGCATCGACGATGCGCTTCACGGGACGGAAATTCGAAAGATGCATCAGGATGGCTTCGCCATTTGGCGCCCATTCTGCCCGCAAGCCTTCGTCGGGAGTACGGCAGTACAGCTCGCAATTGACGAAGTTGGGGATGACCTCAATGGGGCGCTGGATGGCGAATTGCTCGACGGTCTGGCGCAGCAGGTATTGCGAAATGGAGGTGACTCCATCGCTCTGTTCGATGGAGTAACGGGTGATGGGAAGAAAATTGGGATTGTTGCCGACCAGGGTGATGTCCGTGCCATGCAGCGTGGTAACGAAGGGAAGTCGCCGACGCGGTGCGGCCATCTGGCGGGCCAGCAGCGCGCTGACGGAGTGGGGAATCGCATAGTGAACGTGAAGCAGGTCGAGTGACTCCTTTTCAAAGACCTCGAGCATTTTCACCGCCAGGGAAAGCGTGTAGGGCGAATGATCGAAGAGGGGATACGAGACTACTTCGGCCTGATGAAAATGGATGTGCGGGTCATCGCGCTTCATGCGAATGGGCGGGGCGGATGTGATGAAGTGGATGTCGTGTCCGCGAGCGGCAAGCTCTTGCCCTAGCTCGGTGGCGACAACGCCCGAGCCGCCGTAGGTTGGATAGCCAGTAATGCCGATGCGCATTCGCGTTTCCGGGAATCCTTAAGTGTTTCGGGGTCCAAAATCGAACCCGCGTAGTCTGGTACTGCTCTACGAGAAAAATGCTGCTCCAGTGGGGCTCACGGACGGGGACGTGAGAGGCTAATAACAAAATGACGTAAGATGTTGCCCGGCATCGTACACCGATTAGACGCTAGAGCGGGGAATATCGTGACACGCCCGGCAGGTAAAACGGAAAGGTAAACGGATGGCGCGGAAGAGCGGCAAGATGCAGGGCCGGCAAAAGAGCAAGCCGCAGAGCATGACCCAGAAAGAAGCGACGGAACTTGTGCGGCGCCGGATGCGGGAAAGCAAGGCCACGGAATTTCTAGGGTTCGATGTGGAGAGTGTGCACGATGGCCGCGCGGTTCTTCGGCTGGATGTGCTTGCCCATCACAAGCAGGTGCACGGGGTGGTACACGGAGGGATTCTTGCGGCCCTGGCCGATACTACCGCCGCTATTGCCGCGTATACGATTCTTTCGCCTGGCACGGAAATCGCCACACTGGAGCTGAAAATCAACTATCTGGAGCCGGTTCCGGGAGGGAGAGTCTTGGCGGATGCAAAGGTCCTGCGCAAGGGACGGAATTTCATCGTAACGGAGTGCGACATTTACATTGCGAATGGCTCGCTGGCGGCCAAGGCGATTCTTACGTTTTCGGCCGCGCTCGGGCAAGCGTTGGATAAATAGGGAATCGACTAATCGAAACAGCGCTCAGGTATCCGGTTCACAACTAGACCAGGACAGACCTGCGCGGAAAAACAAACGTCAAAACCCGCACCCTCAAGATCGCAGGGTGCGGCACCCGCCGAAAGTGCGAAATCAAGACGGGCGGCCTAAAGCCGCCCCTACAAGAGCGAAAAGTCAGATGGTTTCGGTTTTGGATTTGCCGCCGCTAGCCTGTACTACTCTTCGCCGTTGTGTTCGGAACCTTCGCCGTCCTTGGCGACATACTTAATGAAGCGCTTGAAGATCATCAAATTCGGCGCACCTTCGCGGGTGAGCTTGATGCAATCGCGGTCATACCACTCGATGATGCCGCGGAGTTCTTCACCCGATTCCAGGGTGACGAGCATCGGGGTGCGGCTCTGCATCTGCTTTACCCAATAAAAATTCTCGGCGTGGGTAATTTCCGCGGGCGCGGGTTTCTTGCTGGGCACTGGCCCGTGATTCTGCGCACGCGGCGGCAAAGACTGTTCTTTGGCTTCCCCGAAACTTGGACGGAACATCCGGCGGTTAACCATGACTTCTCCTTGGGGTAAAAGAGGTTTATATATCACCTAGGATGCAAGGGGCGGTGATTGGGTTTCGTTGATTATGACGGGTTCTAAGAAAGAACGATAGGGATACTGCATTCCTATTAGGGGAGCGCTGATTGGGATAACGAGGCGGCGAAAGCGTCGAGTCCCAACTGGCGATTCAGATTGCGTCGCGCTCCGGCGGCAATCTCATCGATTCCGTTGATGGCATGCATCACCCATTCCGATGTGACATTAGCAGCGAGTGTGGTGAGTTCCTTGGAAAGATGAGGATTTCGCAAGGAAGGCGACTTTGCGCCGGAGGTGATTTCGAGTAGGTCCGTTAGTAGTCCATAGAAAATGGCCAAGAGATCTTCGAAGGGGGATTCGCGATCCTTGGCCAAGGCCGAGGTTTCGGCGAAAAGTTGCGAGAAGCCATGGCCCTGAGCCGCACGCTCCAGCAACCGCAGGGCCGCACGGCGTTTTTCTACCGCTTCCTTGAGGTCGAGCTCCATGGCTAGACCGGGGCTGCCTTCGGAAAGCTGTGCGGCAAGGCGTAAATCGGCAGGTTTGAAGTCCGAGCGCTCTTTCAGCAGGGTTTCTACCTCCGCCTGGGGTAGCGGAGCGAAGTGGAACTGCATGCAACGCGACACGATGGTGGGCAGAAGCGAAAAGGGCGAGGGCGCGGTCAGAATTAGCGTCGCGGAACCGGGCGGCTCCTCCAGGATCTTCAGGAAAACGTTGGCCACATCCCAGCGCATGGTTTCCGCGCCATCGATTATGAAAACCCGTCGCCGGCCCATGGGCTGAAAATAAGCGGCACGTTGCACGGCGCGCAATTGGCCAATGCGAAGCATCGGGCGGGCTACTGGCGTTTTCAGCCTTACGGGGTCGGGCACCAGCGCCCAGACGTCGGGATGAGATTGCAGGATTAGCGGAACGCGCTCGACTGTGGCGGCGTCGGCACTTTCGCCGCGTTCGGCCAAGCCCTGTTCGATCAGTTTTTCGGGATCGGCTAGCTGCGCGATTGCCTTGCACGGCGGGCACTGGCCACAAAAGTCGTCTGGGAGGCGTTCGCAATTGGCGGCTTGCGCGAACATCCTGGCGAGCGTGAATTTGCCTACGCCGCGGGGGCCGGTGAATAGGAGCGCGTGAGGTACGCGGCCGGTGCGCAGCGTGCCACGAAGGGCGGTTACGATTTTGGAGTTGCCGAGAAAGCCCGCAAACCCTGGGGCGACGCCGGCTGGCGGATCGGGCTGAACGGCCATTGGCTAGCGCTTCTCCTGTACCGTCAGTAGAGGCTTTACCGCGTCGAGCACTTCCGCGGCGATATCTTCGGGCAAGCGCAGCGAATTTGCCGCTGCGTTATAGCACTGGATAGTTGCCCAAGGCCGTTGACGCGAAAGCATGTCGTACATTTCCGCGGCTTCGGCCAGGTGGCCGATGCTACTCTCCAGCAGATCGTGCTTTTCCTTGGTGTAATCCCTCTCCACCTTGCGACCGATGAGTTCCTGGGCTTGCTGTGCGGGGACCCGCAGATAAAGGATCAGGCTTTCGCGAGGCATACCGTAGATGTTGTATTCGAGGTGTTCGATCCAGTTTAAAAACTCCGCACGCTTCGGGGCGGGCGCGCGCGCAACCTGATGAGCGAGGTTTGAGCCGATGTAGCGATCGACTAGGACGATCTTGCCGGCTTCGAGCGCAGCGGTAATTCGCTGTTTGGCTTCGAAGCGGTCGCCGGCGTACAGCAGAGCGGTGAAATGCGGATCGACGGTTTCGAGCTGGCCAAACTCCCCGTTCAGGAATTTTCCGACCATGCGGCCAAACCAAGACTCGTATTGCGGAAAGCCTGTCGAATAGACGGGGAACTTTTCCGATTTCAAACTCTGTTCCAGGAGCTTTGCCTGCGTCTGCTTGCCGCTTCCGTCGATCCCTTCAAATGCAATAAGTAAGCCGCGTGTGGTCATGTGCCCGGTGGTGCATTGGATTGTTGTGTTCGGGGCCGCCGAGAGTGGGGGTCGGACAGCGCCCTTCGCTGGTTTGCAAGGATACAGCATACAGCGCTTTTGGCGGGAGGGTTTTACCTCCAGCTACAGAAACGTACATGGAATTCGTTACTGTGCGGCGGGGTTTACGGAAAAACGATTTGTTACGAGAGGATTGTTGGCCACGGGCGTGCGGATTAGCGTGCTAGGATTTTGGAGGGTACGAGGTGTTTGAAATCCAAAAGACGCCCGCCTCAGCAGGCGGCCGCTACACAGGTTCCTCCGTACTATGATGCGAGAGTGATGCAGGAAACTACGATCCGGAAAAATCTGGAGCACGTTCAGGAGCAGATTGCTGCCGCAGCGCAGCGGGCTGGCCGACACGTCGATGAGATTACATTGATCGCGGTGTCTAAGACGCATTCCGCGGGAGCGATTCGCGAGGCTTATGAGGCTGGACTTCGACACTTCGGCGAGAATCGTGTGCAGGAGTGGGAAGGGAAACGTGGGCCGCTTGGGAATCTGGAGGCCACCTGGCACCTGATTGGTCATCTTCAAAGTAATAAAGCGGCGCGGGCGGCGAAACTGTTTCATTGCGTTGATTCCGTCGACGACGCGAATCTGGCAGACAGGTTGAATCGTGCCCGTGCGGAAGCTTTGGGCGAATCCGCCGGGCAGGCAAAGCTGCGGGTGCTCATCGAGGTTCATCTCAGTGGCGAAGAGACCAAGAGCGGCGTTTCGGAAGACGAGCTTCCAGGTCTCGCGGAAAAGATTCTGGGTTTGGAGCAATTGCAATTTGCCGGATTGATGTGCATTCCTCCCTATCTTGCCAATCCCGACGATGTTCGGCCGTATTTTGCACGCTTGCGAAACATGCGCGACGGATTGGAGGCACGCTTCAGCCGTCCTTTGCAGGTTTTGTCGATGGGAATGTCGCACGATTTCGAAGCCGCAATTCTGGAGGGTTCGACAGAAGTGCGTGTTGGAACGGCGCTGTTTGGTACCCGCGAGACGCCGACTGGAATCTAATCGCTGCGGTCTAAAAAGTTTCAGAGCTATGAGGAGATCCGGTGAGCCTGTTTAGTCCACTTAAGTTGCGTGGCACGGAGTTCAAAAATCGCATCGGCGTTTCGCCCATGTGCGAATATTCCGCGAAGGACGGGCACCCGCAAACGTGGCACCTGGTGCATTTGGGAAGCCGAGCGGTTGGCGGGGCGGCTGTAGTGATCGCGGAGGCTACTGGCGTTCAGGAAATCGGGCGTATTTCGCCGCAAGATACGGGGATTTATCTCGATGCGCACGTGGATTCGTGGCGGCCTATCGCGCAATTTATCAAGGAACATGGCGCGGTTGCCGGAATTCAACTGGCTCACGCGGGACGCAAGGCCAGTACGGCGGTCCCGTGGCGCGGCGGGAAGGGAATTGCGGTGTCCGAAGGTGGCTGGATTCCGGTGGCGCCGAGTGCCGTGGCGTTCGATGACGGGTATATTTTTCCGAAGGAATTGAGCATCGGAGAAATCGATCAGGTGGTTGCGGATTTTGTGAAGGCTGCACAGCGAGCGCTGGCCGCAGGCTTTCAAGTTCTCGAAATTCACGCGGCGCACGGCTATCTACTGCACGAATTCTATTCTCCGTTGAGCAATTTTCGGAAGGATGAATATGGCGGTAGCTTCGAGAATCGCATCCAGTTAGTGTTGCGCGTGACCGAGGCAGTGCGCGAAGTGCTGCCTGAAAATTTGCCGCTGTTCACGCGCATCTCCGCGACCGATTGGACCGAGGGTGGATGGGACATCACGCAGAGTGTTGAACTCTGCCGCAAACTGAAGGCGTTGGGTGTGGATCTGGTGGATGCCTCAAGCGGAGGAAATGTGCCTCGCGCCAAAATTCCGGTGGAAGCGGGATATCAAGTGCCGTTTTCCGAAGCGATTCGACGCGACGCAAGCATCGCTACCGGCGCGGTGGGGATGATCACCGAACCTGCGCAGGCAGACGCCATCATTTCCACGGGTCAGGCGGACATGGTTTTTCTGGCGCGCGAACTGCTGCGCGATCCCTACTGGCCGCGCCGGGCCGCACAAGTTTTGAATGTCAAAATTGAGCCACCGGTGCAGTATCAGCGGGCGTGGTGAGCGGTGAGCTTTCTGGAAATTTCGGAAGATATCGCGCGGGGAACGGTGTGTTTTGCGGTGCGGGTGCAGCCGCGCGCGAGCCGCGACGAGGTTGCGGGGACGCTGGATGGTGCGTTGAAGATTCGTCTGTGCGCTCCGGCCGTTGAGAATCGAGCGAACGAAGCGTTGGTCGAGTTCCTTGCCGGCGTTTTGAAAACGCCAAAGTCGGCTGTTAGAATCCTCTCCGGCGAACACGGTCGCAGCAAGCGGGTGGAGATTTTCGGGGTAACGCGGCAGCAGATTCTGGATTTGCTGCGGGCGGAAGCGTAA
>Ga0210409_10002517_pt1 | contig 21708 bp, 22 predicted proteins | sample IncBWH17MmetaG_FD_161649 | JGI IMG/M metagenome (GOLD analysis project Ga0210409, IMG submission 161649) | Forest soil microbial communities from Barre Woods Harvard Forest LTER site, Petersham, Massachusetts, United States - Inc-BW-H-17-M | ecosystem: Environmental > Terrestrial > Soil >...
GTCGAACCCGGACGAGCGCGCCTTCCTCGCGTCGATCTCGCCTTACGCGCAGCTCAAGCGGGGCGTCAAGTATCCGGAACCGCTGATCTGGACCACCACCAAGGACGACCGGGTCGGACCGCAACACGCGCGCAAATTCGCAGCGCGCATGGCCGAGTTCGGCAACCCGTACCTCTTTTACGAAGTGGTGGAAGGCGGGCACGGAGCGGGCGCCAACCTTCGTGAAACGGCGCGCACCAACGCCTTCGAGTGGACCTACTTCACCCGCAAGCTGGTCGGGGAGTGATGATGCGATGGTGACCCACACCGGTCGGATTCGTCTCGACAAGTGGCTGTGGGCAGCGCGCTTCTTCAAGACGCGCTCGCTGGCCAGCCAGGCGATCGATCTGGGCCGAGTGCGCATCGACGGCGAACGGATAAAGCCCGCGCACGAAGCCAAGGTCGGCGAGATGCTCGACCTTCAGGTCGGCGACCACAGGCTGCAGGTTGTGATACGGGCATTGTCGACCCAACGCGGGCCCGCCAGCGCAGCGCGCGAGCTGTACCTGGAGACCTCGGACAGCATCGCACGCCGCAAGCTGCGCGAAGAACAACGCGCTGCCGAGCCGGCGCAATCGACCAAGGGCAGACCGACCAAGCGCGACCGGCGGGAGCTTGGCAAGATCTTGCGCGGCTGAGGAAGGCGGCGGCCTTGGAAAGGTGTGCACCATGAGTGAGATGACCGAGCTCTTTTCGCAACTGACTCTGGGCGTGTACGTGGTCGGTGTCGCGCATGGCGAGCGCCGCGACGCCTTCACCGCGGCGTGGGTGATGCAAGTGTCGTACGACCCATTGCTCCTGGCCGTCAGCGTCAATCCGGACAACGCGTCCCACGCTATCCTTCAGGCCAGCGGCGGCTTTGCAGTGAGTGTGCTGAAACAGGGCCAACTCGAACTGGCACGGCACTTCGGCACCCGATCCGGGCGAGGACAGGACAAGCTCGCAGGCATTGCCTGGCGGCCGGGTCGCGAGGGTGCGCCGGTTCTACAAGAGGCTCTCGCGTACTTCGAGTGCGAGCTCGTCAATCGCATGCAAGCCGGTGATCATGAGATCTCTGTCGGTCGCGTGATCGGCGGGCAGATTCTCGACCGTGATGCCACGCCGATGAACTATGCGGAGACCGGCCCGATGGACGGGAGCAGCACGCTTTACCCGGCATCGTTCTAACGCGAGCGGATTGCCGACGCCGGACTCGACTCGAGGCCGTGAGCGCGCCGCACTACCTCGTCATCGCGCGCCGCGCAAAGTAGCTCGCCGCATCGACCGCCAGCACCAGCGCCAGCATCGCCAGCAGGATGGTGGCGACGCGCCCCATCTGAAACAGCGCCAGGTGGTAGGACAGCAGCTGGCCCAGGCCTCCGGCGCCGACCACGCCCAGGATCGAGGCGGCCCGGATGTTGTTTTCCCAGCGGTACAGCGCGTACGACACCAGTTGCGGAGCGACCTGCGGCAGCGTGGCGTACAGCAGCACCTGCGCGGGGCCGGCGCCCTGCACGCGCAGCGCGAAGGCCGGGGCCGGCGGTGTATTTTCGATCGCTTCGGCAAACAGGCGACCCAGCACGCCGGTCGTGTGCAGCGCCAGCGCCAGCGTGCCGGCCATCGGGCCCAGGCCGGCCGCGATCAGCATCAGCGAGGCCCACACCAGCTCCGGCACCGCGCGCAGCGCGTTCAGCAGCATCCGGGTCGGAACGCGCCACAGCGCGCGCGCATGCGTGCGCGCCGCCGGCAACGCCAGCAGCAGTCCGAACAGCGACGCCAGCAGGGTTCCGAGGGCCGACATGGCCAGGGTTTCCGCGGTCGCCAGCGCCACCTTGCGCACGAACGGCGGCGAGGTGTCGGGCGGGAAGAATTCGGCGGCAAAACGGCCCATCGAGGCTGCCGAGCCGCGCGACCAGAACGCGCTCCATTGCAGATCCAGGCTCCAGAAGCTCGCCGCCACCAGCGCCAGCGCGGCCAGCAGCACCCAGCCGGTGCGCGCGCGCAGCGCGATCAGCCGGGCCGGCAAGGCCTCGCTCGGGCGGGCGTCGTGATCGGCGTTCATCGCAGCGATTTGCGCAGCCACGCGCTGGCCGCATCGGCCAGCGCGACCAGCCCGAAGAAAACCAGCAGCATGGTGGCCACCTCGTTGCCGGCCAGCATCTTGAGCGAACTGTCCATCTGCTGGCCCAGGCCACCGGCGCCGACGAAGCCCAGTACGACCGAGGAGCGGATCGCGCATTCCCAGCGATAGATCGCATACGACGTGAGCTCGGGCGCAGCCTGAGGCAGCAGGCCGTAGAGGAACGCCTGCAGGCGCCCGCTGCCGTTGGCGAGCAGCATCCGGGTCGGGTGTGCGTCGCTGCTTTCCAGGATTTCCGCGAACACCTTGCCGAGCATGCCGCCGTAGGTGAGCCCGATCGCCAGCACGCCGGCGGTCGGTCCCAGGCCCACCACGCGCACGAACACCAGCGCCCAGACCAGCTCGGGCACTGTACGCAGCGCCACCATCAGCGCGCGCGTCGCCTGCCGCACCGCGAATGGACCGGCCGCCATCCGCCCGGCCAGACTGGACACCGACAGCGACGCGGTGGCGATCAGGGCCAGTGGAACCGCCACCAGCAGCGCCAGGCTCACTCCGGCGGTTGCGATTGCGACCGTTCGCCAGGTTTCACGCGCCACCGTGGCCAGAAAGTCGGCATTCAAGGCGGGCGGCAGGAAGCCGGTCAGGAAGTGCGCCGTCACCCGCAGGCTGCGCGCCTCGAGCATCTGCCACGGCCGAAATTCGGTCAGCACCAGCAACGGCCACAGCAGCAGCAGCGACACCGCCAGCCAGGCGAGCCGGCCCGGCAAGGCCGGATCGCGCCGGGGCAGCGAGCGCGACGGCGAGATCAGCGTGACGGGGTCCGTGGTCATGCGGGACCGATCTAGCGCCACATCATCGGCACCGCGGCCGATCCGGCCAGGTCTTCGGGGCCGAGCTCGGGCGGCGGCGGGACCGGCGGGGTGTGCGCGTACAGCCAGCGCAACTGCTCGGGCGATACCTGGGAGCTGGGCGCGTCGAAGCTGACCGTGCCGTCGCGCAGACCCACCGCGCGCGGAAAATTCGCCAGCGCCAGCTCGACCTGGTGCATAGAGACCACCAGCGTGATCCCGTGCAGCGAGGCCTGTTCGCGCAGCGTCTGCAGCGCGCGCGCGGCCCGCACCGGATCGAGCGAGGAGAGCGGCTCATCCAGCAGCCACAGTCGCGCCGGTGCCAGCAGCGCCCGTGCCAGGCTGACGCGCTGCCGCTCGCCGCCGGAGAGCCGGTCGACCCGATCGAACAGCCGATCGGACAGGTCGAACGGCGCCAGCGCCGCGCTCGCGCGGGCGATGTCCAGCGGAACCAGCAGCGAGCGCAGGCTCGCGGCCAGGCTCATCGCCGGCAGCCGCCCCGCCAGCACGGCCGTCACGACGCGCTGGCGCGGCGGCAGCGGCGGAACCTGAGGCGCCAGGAACAGGCGCCCGCGCAGCTGCCGGCGGCGAGCGGCGCCGATCGACCACGGATCCTCGCCGTCGAGCAGGACCCGCCCGTGCTGGGCCCGCAGTGCGCCCGCGGCCACCTGTAGCAGCGTCGTCTTGCCGGCACCGGACGGGCCGACCACGACCACGTGCTCGCCGCTGCCGATCTGCAGGTCGACCTGCTGCAGCGCCGGGCGTGGCGCCGACTGCGCGCCCGGATACCGGACCGACACGCGTTCCAGCCGCAGACTCGGACCGGGCCGGCCTGAGTTCACGCCGCGGTTCACAGCAGGCCGGCGCTGCGGGCGGCGGCCTCGATACCCTGATAGTTCTCAGGCCGGGTCGGAACGAAGCGGGAGGCCCGTTGCAGGCCCAGGATTTCCTTGCCTTCGGGCGTGTCGGGCGTCAGATCGAGAAACGCCTGGCGCAGCTGATCCCGCAGTGCCGCCGGCATCTTCGCGCTGACCGACCAGTTGTAGTCGTAAAACGTCGGCGTGGTGTAGAACACGCTGACCTGGGCCGGGTCGACCTTGCCGTCGGCGACGAACTTGTCCCACACCGAGATGTTCACGGCCCCGGCGTCGACCTTGCCGCCGGCCACGGCCGCGATCGTGGCATCGTGCGCCCCGGAATAGCTGACGCGGCGCAAGTCGCGGTCCGGATCGATGCCGGCCTGCAGCAGGTAGCTGCGCGGCATCAGGTGCCCGGAGGTGCTGGACTGCGAGCCGAAACTGAAGGTGCGCCCCTTCAGTTCCGCCAGTGTGTGGATGCCGCTGGCGGCGCCCGTGATGAACACCGAGCGGAAGTTCTGGTCCTCGGCGCGCTGCACCAGTGGGATCACCTGCCTGCCCGAGCGCACGCTGGCCTGAACGAACGTGAAGCCGCCGAACCAGGCCAGGTCCACTTTGCCGTTGACCAGCGCTTCGACGGCGGCCGCGTAATCGGTCACCGGCGTCCACTCGACGGGCATATTCAGGCGCCCCTGCAGATACCGCCCCAGCGGCGCGAACTTGCGGGCCAGCTCGGTCGGCGCTTCATCGGGTATCGCTGTGACGCGCAGCATCTGCTGCGCCTGGGCCACGCCGGAGCCGACGCCAGCCAGGCTGATCAGCGCCAGAGCTGCGACGGCGGCGGCGAAAGGGCGGCGCGACCGGACCGGACGGTTCATGTGGTGCTCCCTGCAGGCTGCGCCTGAGCGCAACTGCGAAAGCCGCCGAAGATATCATTTCGGTCGGGACAGAAGAAGTTGCGGTAGCGCGGATGGCGCAGCCGCGGGTGGGTGGCGAACGAGCCTCCCCGCAGCACTTGGCGCGAACCGAACCACGGCAACGAGTAGTCGCGATACGGATGCGGCGCAAAGCCGGGGTAGGGCTCGAACGTCGAGGCGGTCCATTCCCACACCTGGCCGAAGCGCATGGGTGCGGTGGCCGGCGCCGCGGGCACCGTCAGCGCCGCCGCCTCCCACTCGATCTCGGTCGGCAGGCGCCGGCCGGCCCAGCGGCACCAGGCCTGCGCCTCGTGCAGCGTGACGTGGGTGACAGGAGCCCTTTCATCGAGCGGCGTCCATCGACCGAACCGGCACTGCTCCCAGCCGCCCGCGGCGGGCCGCCAGAAGCGCGGCCAGCGCGCCTCATGGCGCGCGCGCCAGTCCCAACCCTCCGTTGTCCAGTAGCCTGGCGCCTGGTATCCGCCGGCCTCGATGAAGGCCGCGAAGGCGCGATTGTCGACGGGCGCCCGGTCGATGCGGAAGCGCTCCACGTCGACCCAGCGCGGCGCGAGCTCGTTGTCGAACGCAAAATCGCCGTTCACCGAGCCGAGCTGGAAGCGCGTCGCATCGAACGTGAGCTCAGGCGGTTGACCCGGATCGGCCGTGGACGGTTCGATCTGCGGGGCGACCTCGACCGGTATGCCCAGCGCGTTGCCCATGTAAATGGCCGCCTCGCGGTGCATGTCCTCGTGCATCAACGCGAGCCAGGCAAAGTAGAGCAGCCCACGTTCGCCCCCATCGGCCTGCGTGAGCACGCGCAGCGACTGCTCCAGCGTGCGCGACAGGTAGTCGCGTGTGGAGCCCGCGCGCGGCAGCGGCAGGTGCCAGCGTGTCGAATGCTCGACCCGGCTCGAGTCGTACAGCGCATCGGCCTGCGCCAGGCTCGATGCGGTGCGTGCCGCCTCCGGTTCGGCCGCGACGCCTCGCAGCCGCTGCGGATTGCGCCCGATCCAGTATTCCTGGAACCAGCCGACGTGACCCAGCTCCCACAGCGGAGGATTGACCTCAGGCGAATAAGGGATCTGCAGCTCGCTGGCGCGCAGCGCCTCCTCGAAGGCCGAGAAGGTGCGCAGCGTGTTGCCCCGGGTGTCGAGCAGAGCGGCGCTGAGCCGCTCGCGGTCGGCGCAGCGGATCAAGGTCGGGTCATCGACGGTCGGCATGCGCTATAACACTCGTATGGGTCGGCCCAGTGCAATCATCATCAGCCCCGCAGGGCCGCAAAGCAACAACGGTAATTGGCGCACCGCGCAGCGCTGGGGCCGGATGCTGGCGCCGGTCGTGCGCATCACGATCGCCCGACGCTGGGAGGGCGAGCCCTTCGATCTGATGATCGCGCTGCACGCCCGCCGTTCGGCCGACTCGATTGTGGCGTGGCAGCGGGGCCGCGCGCAAGCCGCCTTGCGGAGCCAGCGGCCGCTGATCGTCGTGCTGACCGGCACTGATCTGTACCGCGACATCCTTTCGGACCCGCGGGCGCAGCGCTCGCTGCAATGCGCCGATGTGCTGGTGGTACTGCAGGACCAGGCGCCGGCGTCGCTACCGCGCCCGATGCGCGCCAAGACGACCGTGATCTACCAGTCGGGCGGGCGCCGGCGCACACTGGCCAAGACGCCACGCCACCTGCGGGCCGTTATGGTCGGGCATCTGCGCGAGGAGAAGTCTCCGCAGACGCTGTTCGACGCCGCCCGGCTGCTGCGCCAGAGGTCCGACATCCGGATCGATCTGGTGGGAGCGGCGCTCGATAAGGCCCTGGCGCGGCGGGCCGTGGACACCGCGCGCGCCTGCCCGCAGTTCCGCTGGCTCGGCGCCTTGCCGCACGCCGACACGCTGCGCCGGATCCAGCGGGCTCACGTGGTCGTCAACGCCAGCTCGATGGAGGGCGGTGCACACACCGTGCTGGAGGCGGTGCGATCCGGCACGCCGGTGCTGGCCTCACGCATCCCCGGCAACGTCGGTATGCTGGGAACGGACTATGCGGGGTATTTTCCCTGCGGGGATGCGGGCGCACTGGCACGGCTGCTCGAACGTTGCCGCGACGAGCCCGGCCTGCTGGCCGCCCTGCGCCGGCAATGCCGTGCGCGGGCTTCCCGGTTCGAACCGCGTCGCGAACAGCGTGCGCTGGCAGCCCTGGTTTCACGCCTGCTGACCGCCGCTCGCAGCACCACGGAGAAGTGATGATGGCCACGCCCGATACCGGATCTGCCCCCGCCAGCGGGTCCTCGCCGCCGCCCCGACTGACGAGCCTGTCGCACGGAGGCGGCTGCGGCTGCAAGATCGCGCCGGGCCTGCTGTCGGAGATCCTGCGCACGACCGCGCGCCTGCCGGTCCCGCCCGAGTTGCTGGTCGGCATCGAGACCGCGGACGATGCGGCCGTTTACCGGTTGAACGACGAGCAGGCGCTGGTCGCCACCACCGATTTTTTCATGCCGATCGTCGACGACCCGTACGATTTCGGCCGCATCGCCGCCACCAATGCGATCTCCGACGTCTACGCGATGGGGGGTCGGCCCATCCTGGCGCTGGCGCTGGTCGGCATGCCCATCAACACGCTTCCGGCTCACACGATCCGGCGCATCCTGGAGGGCGGCGAGGCGGTCTGCCAGGCCGCCGGCATCCCGATCGCGGGCGGCCACAGCATCGACTCGGTCGAGCCGATCTACGGGCTGGTCGCGCTCGGACTGGTTCACCCGGATCGGGTCAAGCGCAACAGCGAAGCGCGCACTGGCGATCGCGTGGTGCTGGGCAAGCCGCTGGGCGTGGGCATCTACTCGGCAGCGCTGAAGAAGGAACGCCTCGACGCGGCCGGCTACGCGAACATGATCGCCGCCACCACCCGGCTGAATACGCCCGGTCCGGAGCTGGCACTGGTCGATGGCGTGCATGCGATGTCGGACGTCACCGGCTTCGGCCTGGCGGGCCACGTGCTGGAGATCGCGCGCGGGTCGGGTTGCCGGATTCGAATCGACTGGGCGCGCGTTCCCATGCTGCCGGGCGCGCGTGAGCTGGCGGCGGCCGGATTCGTCACCGGGGCCTCCGCCCGCAACTGGGCCGGTTACGGCGCCCAGGTCCGCCTGCCGCGCGATTTTGCCGACGTCGAGCGCGCGCTGCTGACCGATCCGCAGACCAGCGGCGGGTTGCTGGTGACCTGCGAGCCGCGCGCGCTGCCGGACGTGCTGGCGGCGTTCAGACGCCATGGCTTCGAAGCGGTCGCCGAAATCGGCGAAGTCGCCTCGGCCGACGGCGGACCGCCGCTCGAGGTGCGCGCCGGGTGAGGGCGCTCAGTCGGTGAACTCTCCTTGGCCCTTCGGGTACTGCGCTTCCCACTCGCGCCCGTTGACCAGGCCGATGCTCATCTGCTCGACCGTGCCCGGATCCAGGCAGCGGGCGTTGATGCTGAAGCCATCGGGGTGCGAGCGCGGCACGTAGAAGGACTTGACGCCGCACACCGAGCAGAACAGGTGCTTGGCCGTGTGGGTGTTGAAGCTGTAGGTGCTGAGCGACTCGCTTCCGGACAGCAGCCTGAAGCGGTCCGCGGGTACGACCAGGTGCAGGTATCCGGCCTTGCTGCAGATGGAGCAGTTGCATTCGGAAACCCGCAGCCTGGCCGGCGCGATCACCTCGAATCGGACCCGGCCGCAGTGACAACCACCCGTGTGCGCGATCATGCGTTCTCCCGTTCGCCCGAGCCGCGCTTGCGCCAGACGCTGGCCAGCCAGGGCTGCTGGTCACGCGGCAATCCGGTCGGCCGGTAGTAGTGTTCCAGTTCCACGAAGGCCGCTTCGGTCAGATAACGGCGCCAGGCGGGCAGATCGTGATATGCGCCGTAACGGCCGCGGTTCCAGCCTTCCTCGTTGTGACCGTGCGGGTTGGAGCTGAACAGCACGCCGCCCGCCTTCAATGCGGCATGCAGTTGCCGCAGCACGCGCGGCAGCTCCTGGGACGGTACGTGGAACAGCGACGCGTTGGCGAAGATGCCATCGAAGCGCTCCCCGGGCAGATCGAGCTTCAGGAAATCCTGCTGCCACACTTCGCAGCCGGACTCGGCGCGCGCCATGGCGGCGAACTCGGCCGCGCCCTCCAGGCCGATCGCGGTGTGGCCCAGCCCGGCCAGGGTTGCGAGGTCGCGCCCCGGTCCGCAGCCAAGATCGAGAAGGGTGAAGGGCGGCTCGCCCCGGATGTGGCGCAACAGCGCTTCGATGTTCTGGCGCACGTCGTGATTGCGCGTGCCGGCGCGAAACTCCTCGGCCCGCTGCTCGTAGTGCGCCAGCGTGGTGCTGACGATCTGTTCCAGGTCCTGCGGCGCCAGCATGCTCCGACCTCGGGGGCGACAAGGCGATTCTAGGCCACTGGAAATCGCGCTTCGCGCCCATATCTTGGAGGGTGTCGCCGGCGGCTCGACCGGCGTTGAGCCAGGAGCACACGATGAAGAAGGTTCTCAGCGTTCACAGCAGCCCCCGCCCGCACTGGGTCGGCGACGGCTTTCCGGTGCGGTCGCTGCTGTCGTACAACACGCTGGGCGAAAACATCAGCCCGTTTCTGCTGCTCGACTACGCCGGTCCCGCCGAGTTCAAGCCATCCGATCGGCCGCGCGGCGTCGGGGAGCATCCGCACCGCGGCTTCGAGACGGTGACCATCGCCTACCAGGGCGAGGTGGCGCACCGCGATTCCACCGGCCGGGGCGGAGTGATCGGCCCCGGCGACGTGCAGTGGATGACCGCTGCCTCGGGGATCCTGCACGAGGAATTCCACTCGCCGGCCTATACGCGCCGGGGCGGACCTTTCGAGATGGTGCAACTGTGGGTCAACCTGCCGGCCAAGGACAAGATGTCGGCGCCGGGATATCAGCCCATCGTCGAGCGCGACATCCCCAGCGTCCCGCTGGCGGGCGAGGCCGGGACCGTGCGCGTGATCGCAGGCGAGTACGACGGTCACGCCGGGCCGGCCCGGACGTTTTCGCCGGTCAACGTGTGGGACGTGCGGTTGCGCCAGGGCGGCCGCGCCACGCTGCGGGTTCCGTCCGGCCATACGGCCGTGGTCGTGGTGCTGCGCGGCACGGTGCTGGTCGGCGACAGCGAGGTCGTGCGGGAAGCCCAGGTCGCGCTGCTCGAGCGCGAGGGCGGTGAGGTGACTCTGGAGGCCAACAGCGACGCGACGCTGCTGTTCCTGGGTGGGGAGCCGCTGAACGAGCCGATCGTCGGCTACGGTCCCTTCGTGATGAACACCGAGGAGGAGATCGAACAGGCGTTCGAGGACTTCCACGCCGGGCGCCTGGGCGAGCTGGCCGCGCTGCCGTGAGTCACTGCAGCCCGTGGGCGGCTCTTAGAGCCAGGTAGCCGCTGAAGAGGAACTCGATGCCGATGCACATCAGGATGAAAGCCGACAGGCGCAGCAGCACCTCGACGCCGGAGGCGCCCAGGAAGCGCGTCAGGTTGCTTGCGAAGCGGTAGGCCACGTAGATGCTGGCGCCGATCGCGACCAGCCCGCACACGGCCCCTACTCCGTACAGCGCGAAATCGGCCAGGTTGAATCCGCTCATGGGTTTGCGGCTGCCGATCGATACGGCCACCGACATCGAGCCCGGCCCCACGGTGAGCGGCATCGTCAGCGGATAAAACGCCCCGGCGCGCTGCATCGCTTCGGCCGGAACCTGCTGCGAGGGATGGTCGGACCATTGCTCCTGGCTGAGCAGCTTCCAGCCCAGTGAAGTGACGACCAGTCCGCCCGCGATCCGCACCACCGGCAGTTCGATCCCGAAAAAGACGAGCAGCCACGGGCCCAGCACCATCGATCCGAGCAGCAGCGCCAGGCCGTTGATCGCAACCTGCCGCGCCAGCACATGCTGGCGGGCCAGCGGCAGGTCGCGCGTCAGAACGAAAAACAGCGGCGCACCCTCGATCGGGTTGACGATCGGGAACAGCGCGGCGAAGGTCACCAGAAAGGCGGCAGCGAGCGTGTGCATGGCGGCAGGCGTCGTGGCGGAGCGGTCAGCCGCGCATTGTCGCCGCTTCCGGGCGGCGCGCGAAGCCCCGGACGAGACCCATCGCCCGGATCGGCTGGCTCAGGCCAGGTACCGGTTCAGCAGCGCCAGCAGGATCAGCAGCACGACCCCGGTGCCCAGGCTCCAGCCGATCAGCTTTTTCTCGACCGGCAGCAGCGGCTCGACCGGGATCTTCTTCAGCTCTTCCTGGATGCCAGGCTCGCTCATGATGGCTCCGCGCTCGCGCCTCAGGTGGTCGCCAGCGGCGGTTTGACGCCGGCGAAGAACAGCCACGAAATGAGCAGGCCCACCCAGATGATGAATCCGAACAGGCTCAGCGCATACACCGCGACCAGTTTGCCGATGCCCTCCTGCCACAGCTTGCGGAAATTCGACAGCACGCCGATCGAGAAGAACGTCAGCACGAAGAAGATGACCCGGAACACGTTGGCCTGGCCCGCGGCCGACTTCAGGCGGCCAACCCCCTCGGGCGAGGCGCCCCAGGTGAGCAGCAGCACCACCGCGAAGGTCAGCAGGTAGCCGATGATGAACTTCGGAAATCGGTCCCAGATCTCGCGCGCCCGGGCCTTGTCGGTCGACTCGACGTTGATGTGATTGGTCCAGATGTACGCCAGCAGGAACGCCCACAGGCCGATGAAGACGTCGATGAACACCTTGATGGTGGCCGTCGTGCCCAGGATCCAACCCTTCTGGTAATTGATGCCCTCGGCGGCCGCCCTGGCCGTGATCAGCGCTTCCGCAATCGCGCCGCTTGCCACCGCGGCGCCGTCGGTCTTGACCGACAGGCCCAGCCAGGCCCCGGCCACCAGCGGCTCGTGCGACAGGAACGCCTGCGCGGCGAACGGCAGGATCAAAACCTCGACCACCGCGAAGATAACGACCAGCGACGACACCAGAATGGGAATGGCGGGGCGCGCGCGGATCGCGCTGCCGGTGGCGATCGCGGCTGAAACCCCGCAGATCGAGATGCCCGAGGCGAGCGGAGCGGCCCACTCGCGGCTGAAGCCGAACCATTTCCGCGCGATGTAGTAGACGACCGCCCAGTAGATCAGGTAGGCCTCGACGATGGCCGCGATCCCGCGCAGCAGCAGCGAAGAGGCCAGGCTGAATTTCTCGGCGGCGGTGACGGCGACGAACCCGCCCAGGATCACGATCGCGATCTTGATGTACAGCTCGGGCCGGATCGCTTCCTGCAGCCACCCGGCGAACCGGGGCAGTGCGTTTGCGACCACCAGGCCGGCCAGCAGCGCGAGGATGTAGCCGCCTTCGTTCGTGAGCTTCAAGGACCAGTCGATTCCGAACTTCTTCAGGTCGGCCGGCGTCGTGACGGCGAAGTGGGCGTAGCTGCCCGCGAACCAGCTCAGGTACGCGATCGCGAACACGACCGTGAAACGGATGGCGAAGCGGCGTGGGTCGATACCGAGCGAGATGGACCCAAGCGTCAGGACCAGCACCAGCGCCAGGTAGGTCGTCACCAGCGCGCCCGCCCCGCCCAGAAAGGCATAGCCCTTGGACACGGGGGAGAGCGCCTTGGCCGGATCGACCCAGACGGCCGTGGTGACGGCCCAGCCGACCAGGTCGACGCCGGCTGCGCTGGCCAGGGCCAGAACGAACACCAGCAGGCCGATCCAGAGCGCCAGGATGTCCTCGTGGCTTCCGGTCGGGCCGGCACTGCCGGCCCGGCCGGCTCGCGCCGCCGTCTGCACCAGGGCGTTGGTTGCTTCAGCCATCGCGGCGTCCGATCGGACCTGACACGGTAGCAAGCGTGGGCGCCGGTCGGAACGAACAATTCCTCATATTCATATTGCGCGCGGCCCTCACCCCCTCCCCTCTCCCGCTTGCGCGGGCGAGGGGCGATCAAGCCTCGCAAGTACGTAGGTAGTCCGCAAGGGCACGCTGTATCGCCCCTCGCCCGCGCAAGCGGGAGAGGGGAGGGGGTGAGGGTCGCGCCGCTCAGGGAGGGTTCAGTTCGGCCCGGTGCAGCTTGATCGCCTCGGCGACGATCGGCTTTAACTGCGGGGCGCCGTCGCGATCGAACTGGGCGTACAGGTCGCGCCGCATGCGCGGCTCCCAGAACCGGTGCAGGTGGGTGGCGATGTTCCGGCAGGCCTCGTCGCGGTCGGGGTAGGCCTCGAAGAAGTCCCCGATGCGGTTGGCCATGTGGATCAGGTTTTCGACGTCCATGGGATTTTCGGACTAACCGGCCGCCGCCGGCGCCATGCGCCAGGCGTGCGAATAAACGGAAAACTCGTTGCCGCGGGCAAAGCCCACCAGCGTCAGGCCGCATTCGTGCGCGATGCGGGCCGCCAGGCGGGTCGGCGCCGAAACCGCGACCAGCGTGGTGGCGATGCAGGCCGCCTTCTGGACCATCTCGACGCTGGCCCGGCTGGTGACGACCACAAACCCGGGCTGGACGTTGGCGCGCGTGCGCAATACCGCCCCGATCAGCTTATCGAGCGCGTTGTGCCGCCCGACGTCCTCGCGTACGACCTGGGCCGCGCCTGCCACGCTGCTCCATGCGGCCCCGTGCACCGCGCCGGTGGCTTTTTGCAATTGCTGGGCCGCGACCAGCGACGACAGCGCCCGGCAGATCGCATCGGGCAGCAGGCGCGGGCCCTTTTGATCCAGCTCCGGCAGCGGCCGCAGCACCTGCTCCAGACTCTCGGCGCCGCAGATGCCGCAGCCGGTGCGGCCGACCAGCGTGCGGCGCCGGCTCTTCAGGCGGGCGAACGCTTCCGAGGTGATGTCGATCGCCACCGTGATGCCGCGCCCCGACGCCTGCGCTTCCACCCCGTAGATCTCATCGGGGCCGCCGACGATGCCCTCGCTGACCGAGAAGCCGACCGCGAAATCGTCCAGGTCGCCGGGAGTGGCGAGCATCACCGCGTGCGATACGCCGTTGTACTCGAACGCGACCGGCACTTCCTCGGCCAGCAACGCCCGGCGCACCTCGATCTGCCCGTCGCGGAAATGGATCTCGGTGGCCGCCTCGGCCGCGGGCGGTGCGCTCTCGGTCGAGTCCGGCAGCGGGCAGGCGCCCGCCGCTCGCGCACCCTGCTCGGCATTCACAGCGGTCACCGTTGCCTGCCCGCGAGAACTACTTGGCCGCAGCGGTCGTAGCGCGCTCCTCGTACAGGCGCTCCTGCGTCTGATTGAAGCTCTGGTAGGCGCGCTGCCATTGCGAGGGTTGCTCGACCGGCGTCACCTGGACCGCGGTGACCTTGTACTCGGGGCAGTTGGTGGCCCAGTCGGAGCTGTCGGTGGTGATCACGTTGGCGCCCGATTCCGGGAAATGGAACGTCGTGTAGACGACGCCCGGGGCGACCCGCTCGGTCACTGTGGCCCGCAGCACGGTCTGCCCGGCCCGGCTTTCGATCCCGACCCAATCGCCGTCGCGTATGCCGCGCTCCTCGGCGTCGTGCGGGTGGATCTCCAGCCGGTCCTCGTCGTAGAAGCGCACGTTCTCCGTGCGGCGCGTCTGCGCGCCCACGTTGTACTGCGACAGGATGCGGCCGGTCGTCAGCAGCAGCGGGTACTTGCGAGTGACCTTCTCGTCGCTGGGAACGTACTTGGTCAGCAGGAAGCGGCCCTTGCCGCGCACGAACTCGCCCACGTGCATGATCGGCGTGCCGTCCGGGTGCTCCTCGTTGCACGGCCACTGGATGCTGCCGAGCTCGTCGATCTTGGCAAAGCTGACGCCGTGGAAGGTCGGCGTGAGCTGCGCGATCTCGTCCATGATCTGCGCCGGGTGCGCGTAGTTCATCGGGTAGCCCAGCTCGTTGGACAGGCGCTGCGTGACCTCCCAGTCGGCCAGTCCCGCCATGGGATCCATCACCTTGCGCACGCGCGAGATGCGCCGCTCGGCGTTGGTGAAGGTGCCGTCCTTCTCCAGGAAGGAAGAGCCTGGCAGGAACACGTGCGCGTACTTGGCCGTTTCGTTCAGGAAGATGTCCTGCACGATGATGCATTCCATCGCCGACAGGGCGCCGGCCACGTGCTGCGTGTCCGGATCCGACTGCACGATGTCCTCGCCCTGGCAGTACAAGCCCTTGAAGGTGCCCGACAGGGCCGCGTCGAACATGTTCGGGATGCGCAACCCCGGCTCCGGCGAGATCTGCACGTTCCAGGCCTGCTCGAACAGGGTTCGAGCCGTGGTGTCGGACACGTGCCGGTAGCCTGGCAGCTCGTGCGGAAACGAGCCCATGTCGCACGATCCCTGCACGTTGTTCTGGCCGCGCAGCGGATTCACGCCCACCCCCTCGCGCCCGATGTTGCCGGTGGCCATCGCCAGGTTGGCAATCGCCATCACGGCGGTGGAGCCCTGCGCATGCTCGGTCACGCCCAGCCCGTAGTAGATGGCCCCGTTGCCGCCGGTCGCGTACAGGCGCGCCGCTCCCCGCACCTTGGCGGCCGGCACGCCGCTGGCCGCTTCCAGCGCCTCGGGCGAGTTTTCCTCGCGCGCGACGAACTCGCGCCATTGCTGGAACGATTTGTCCTCGCACCGCTCGGCCACGAAGGCCTCGTTCACCAGGGCCTCGGTCACGATCACGTGCGCCATCGCAGTGAGCACGGCCACGTTGGTGCCGGGCCGCAGCTGCAGGTGATAGTCGGTCTTCACGTGCACGCCGTCGACCAGGTCGATCCGGCGCGGATCGAGCACGATCAGCTTCGCGCCCTGCCGCAGGCGCCGCTTCATGCGCGAGGCGAACACCGGGTGGCCCTCGGTCGGATTGGCGCCGATCACCACGATCACGTCGGACTTCTCGACCGACTTGAACGTCTGCGTGCCGGCCGATTCGCCCATCGTCTGCTTCAGTCCGTAGCCGGTGGGCGAATGGCACACCCGGGCGCACGTGTCGGTGTTGTTGTTGCCGAACGCGGCGCGCACCAGCTTCTGGACCAGGTAGGTCTCCTCGTTGGTGCAGCGCGAGGAGGTGATGCCGCCGATCGAATCGCGGCCGTACTTGGCCTGCAGCTCGCGCATGCGGCGCGCCCCGTAACTGAACGCCTCCTCCCAGCTCACCTCGCGCCATGGGTCCGAGATCTGGTCGCGGATCATCGGCTTGAGCACGCGGTCGGGGTGGGTCGCGTAGCCCCAGGCGAAACGGCCCTTGATGCAGGCGTGCCCCTCGTTGGCGTGCCCGTCCTTGTACGGCTCCATGCGCACCACCTGTGAGCCCTTCATCTGGGCCTCGAACGCGCAGCCCACGCCGCAGTAGGCGCACGTGGTGACCACCTTGTGGTCGGGCTGGCCGAACTGGATGATCGACTTTTCCTGCAGCGTCGAGGTCGGGCAGGCCTGAACGCAGGCGCCGCACGAGACGCACTCGGACTGCATGAAAGGCTGGTCCTGCCCGGCCGAGACACGCGATCCGAACCCGCGCCCCGAAATGGTCAAGGCGAACGTGCCCTGGATGTCTTCGCACGCGCGCACGCAGCGGTTGCACACGATGCACTTGGACGGGTCGTACATGAAGTACGGATTGGATTCGTCGGCGGCATCCTTCAGGTGGTTCTGCCCCTGGTAGCCGTACCGCACCTCGCGCAGTCCGACCGCGCCGGCCATGTCCTGCAGCTCGCAGTCGCCGTTGGCCGGACAGGTCAGGCAGTCGAGCGGGTGATCCGAGATGTACAGCTCCATCACGCCGCGCCGCAGCTGGGCCAGCTTGGGCGATTGGGTGACGACCTTCATGCCGGCCTCGACCGGGGTCGTGCACGAGGCCGGATAGCCTTTGCGGCCCTCGATCTCGACCAGGCACAACCGGCACGAGCCCCAGGCTTCCAGCGAGTCGGTGGCGCACAGCTTCGGCACGATGACGCCCGCCTCGGTGGCGGCGCGCATCACCGAAGTGCCGGCCGCCACCGTCACCTCGCGGCCGTCGATCGTCAGCGTGACCGCGGCGCCTTCGCGCTTGGGCGTGCCGTAATCGGTGTCGTCGTACCCGAGCGGAACCATCCGCGCGGGATCGTACGAGGCCTCAGGCGACTGCGGCTGGCTTCTGCGGGTTTCGACGACTTGCATGATCAGACCCCTTCTGAAAATCCTCGGGATAATGGTTCAGCGCGGACAGCACCGGAAACGGCGTCATGCCGCCCATCGCGCACAGCGAGCCGCTCACCATCGTGTCGCACAGATCGCGCAGCAGCGTGATCTGGCGCTCGGTGTCCTGACCGGCGATGATCTTGTCGATGACCTCTTCCCCGCGCACCGCGCCGATCCGGCACGGCGTGCACTTGCCGCACGACTCGAGCGCGCAGAAGTGCATTGCGAAGCGCGCCATTTTCGCCAGGTTCACGGTGTCGTCGTGGACCACGACGCTGCCGTGGCCCACCACGCCGCCGAACTTGGCGTAGGCCTCGTAGTCGAGCGGGATGTCCCAGTGCGACGGCGGCACGTACGTGCCCAGGGGACCGCCGACCTGGATCGCGCGCACCGCACGCCCGGACGCGGTGCCGCCGCCCCAGTTGTCGAGCACCTGGCGCAGCGTGACGCCGAAGGCCACCTCGATCAGTCCCCCATGGCGCACGTTGCCGGCCAGCTGCACGGTCAGCGTTCCGCGCGAGCGGCCCACGCCGAAATCCTTGTAGAACGAGGCCCCGCGCGCCAGGATGATCGGGACCGAGGCCAGGGTGACGACGTTGTTGATGGCGGTCGGCTGCCCGAACAGCCCGTTGATGGCCGGCAGCGGCGGCTTGGCGCGCACGATGCCGCGCCGGCCTTCCAGGCTCTCGAGCATCGCGGTTTCCTCGCCGCACACGTAGGATCCCGCCCCCACCCGCACTTCCAGATCGAAGCGGCGTCCGCTGGCCAGGATGTTGTCGCCCAGATACCCGGCCGCGCGCGCCGCCTGCATCGCCTCTTCGAGCGTGTGCACCGAATCGGGATACTCGCTGCGCACGTAGATGTAGCCCATCTCGGCGCCGACCGCCAGGCCCGCGATGGTCATGCCCTCGATCAGCACCAGCGGATCGCTCTCCATCACCAGACGGTCGGCGAAGCTGCCCGAGTCGCCCTCGTCGGCGTTGCACACCACGTACTTCGGGGTGGCCGCTGCGCGCATCGCGGTCTGCCACTTGATTCCGGTCGGAAAGGCCGCGCCGCCCCGCCCGCGCAGTCCCGATGCGGTGACCTCGTTGACGATGGCTTCCGGCTGCATCTGCAGCGCGCGTCGCAGGCCGGCAAAGCCTTCGTGCCCCACGTAATCCTCGACCGACACCGGGTCGGTCAGGCCAATGCGCGCGAACGTCAGGCGCTGCTGCGATTTCAGGTACGGCAGTTGCTCGACCGGGCCGATCGAGAGCGGGTGAAGGGCGGCGGGGTCCGGAAAGCCGGCGTCGAACAGCGCCGCCACGTCCTGGGGCTGAACCGGGCCGAAGCCGATCCGGCCCGATGCGGCCGCGCACTCCACCAGCGGCTCCAGCCAGGCGAGCCCGCGCGACCCGTTGCGCACGATCCGCAGCGGCAGGCCGCGCCGCTTCGCCTCTGCCGCAATCGCGTCGGCCACTTCGTCGGCGCCGACGGCGCGCGCGGACGAATCGCGCGGAACGTAGACGGTTGCGACCGCGCTCATCGGGCCTTGCCCGGTTCGAGCGCGCCGATCAGCTGATCGAAGCGCTGCGGGGTGACCCGCGCGTACACGCGTTCGCCGATCATCATCGAGGGCGACGAGGCGCACAGCCCCAGGCAGTAGACCGGCTCCAGCGAGAAGCGGCCATCGTCGGTGGCCGAATTCATCGCGCACCCCAGGCGCGACTGCGCATGCGCCGCCAGCGCCTCGGCCCCCATGCTCTGGCAGGCTTCGGCCTGGCACAACTGCACCGCATGCGCGGCCGGGGCGTGCTGACGGAAGTGGGTGTAGTAGGTGATGACGCCGTGCACTTCGGCGCGCGACAGGTTCAGCCCGCGCGCGATGGCGTCGACCGATTCGGGCGGGATGAACCCCAGTTCGTGCTGCACGTCGTGCAGCAGCGGCAGCAGCGCTCCGGGGCGTGTTCGATGTCGTTCCAACGCCCGCTCGACCGCGCCTTCCACGTCGAGGGCTGCCGTGCTCATCCGGCCTCCGCGGGGTTGGACCCGGTGCCCGGAAATTGGTGCAGAATATGCAAAGTCATGCCTATTAGATGCGGTCGAGCCGACGGGATTCGGCACTGCGGATAACCCCGAACACTACACCGGCTGTCGCCGCACTATCAATAAGCAAGACGCTTCATATATGTGGCGTATTTCGATTCATCCCGAATGGGTCGTTGCGCCGGCCGGCGGTCACCCCCATCCGCTGCCGGAGCTGCTGCCGCTGCTGACCGCCATCCAGAATTCGGGCAGCATCGCCAACGCGGCGCGCACTACGGCGATGTCGTACCGCAGGGCGTGGGGAATGCTGCGGCGCTTCGAGACCGAATTCGGCGCCCCGCTGGTGATCAAGACCCGGGGTCAGGGTACTCGCCTTTCCGCGCTGGCCGAAAAGCTGCTGTGGGCCGACCGGCGGGTTGCGGCGCGCCTGTCGCCGACGCTCGAAAGCCTGTCGTCCGAGCTGGAGGGGGAGCTCGAGTCGCTGCTGGCGCCGGCGCGCGCCAGCCTGCGGGTCAACGCCTCGCACGGCTTTGCGGTGGCTGCGCTGGTGGAGGCGCTGGGGCGCCAGAACGTGCCGGTCGAGCTGAAATACCGCACCAGCACCGAAGCGGTGGCCGCGCTGGCGCGCGGCGAATGCGACCTGGCCGGCTTTCACGTGGCGGAAGGCCCGCTTCAGAAAGCGTCGGTGGCCCCGTACCTGGCCTGGCTCGACCCGCGCCGGCACGTGCTGATCCACCTGGCGCATCGCACACAGGGGCTGTTCGTGGCCAGCGGCAACCCCAAGCAGGTCAGCTCGCTCGAGGACCTGGCGCGCCCGGACCTGCGCTTTGTCAATCGGCAGGTCGGCTCGGGCACGCGGGTGCTGGTCGATTTGCTGCTGGCGCGCCATGGCATCGACCCGGCCCGGATCGTCGGCTATGAAAACACCGAATTCACGCATGCGGCCGTGGCCGCCTACATCGCCAGCGGAATGGCCGACGTCGGCTTCGGCCTGGAGGCCGCGGCGCGCCGTTTCGGCCTGGATTTCATCGCGCTGCTGCGCGAGCGGTACTTTTTCGCGTGCGAGGCAGCGGCCGTCAATAAGTCTCTGTTGCGCAACGTGGTGGCGCTGCTGCGCGGCGAAGAGCTGCGCGCGGTGATCGATGCGCTGCCGGGTTACGACGGGCAGCTCACCGGCACCGTGATCGAGCTGGAGCAGGCCTTTGGCACCGGCTAGCAGCGCGGTGGAACTGGCGCGGCAGGTCGGCCGCGGGCTGGCCTCCGCCGAGCAGACAGTGCGCAACTACGTGGACGCGGTCGCAACGGGCGACGGCGCCGTTCAGGCTTTTGCCGCGTTCGATCCGGGCGTGGCGATCGAGTCGGCGCGGGCCGTGGACCGTTCGCCGGTCAAGGGGCCGCTGGCCGGCCTACCGGTCGCGGTCAAGGACGTCATCGATACGGCGCAGTACCTAACCTGCTACGGGTCACCGATTTACCTCGGGCACCGGCCGGCGCTGGACGCGGCGTGCGTGGTCCTGCTGCGCCGGGCCGGCGCCCTGGTGCTGGGCAAGACCGTCACCGCGGAGCTCGCAACCTTCACGCCGGGACCGACCCGCAATCCGCATGCGCCCGGGCACACGCCCGGCGGCTCGTCCAGCGGATCGGCCGCCGCGGTGGCGGCCGGCATGGCGCCCCTGGCGCTGGGTACGCAGACGGCCGGCTCGGTGATCCGGCCGGCGTCGTTCTGCGGCGTGGTCGGCTACAAGCCGTCGGCGCGGCGGGTGGCGCGTTCGGGCGTCAAAGTGAATTCGGACACGCTCGATGAAGTGGGTCTTTTCGCCTCGTCGGTCGACGATGCCGCGCTGCTCGCATCGGTACTGGCGCAGCAGCCCGAGTGGGCGGCCTTGCCGGCGCAGGGGCGGGCGGGAGCCGCGCCGGATATCGGCTGGACCCTGACCTCGCGCGGCGAGCGGCTCGAGCCTGCGATGCGACGCGCCGTCGAGCGGGCGGCCGAGCGCGCCTGCGAAGCCGGTGCGCACGACCACCCGCTCGTCTGGCCCGCGCCGTTTGACCGCCTGTTCGAGGCGCAGCTCGCGATCCAGTTGGCCGAGACGGCTCGCGCGCTTGGGCCCGAGTACGCGTATCGCAGGCCCCAGCTGTCGGTGCAGTTGATCGAGGCGATCGAGCAGGGACTGCGCATCACGCCGGATCAGTATGCCCAGGCTCTGCTGACGGCTCGATCCTGCGCGGCTTCGCTGGACTCGCTGTTCGCAGGCGCCGACGTGATCATCGCGCCGAGCGCGGTCGGCGAGGCGCCACCCACTCTGGCCAGCACCGGCGATCCGCTGTTCAATCGTCCGTGGCAGCTGCTCGGCTGTCCGATGATCGGCCTGCCGTTCGGCCGTGGCGCGCAGGGCTTGCCGATCGGAGTCAGCGTGATCGCGCGGCCCGGTCAGGACGCGCGGCTGATCGAAGCAGCGGCCTGGCTGGAGCAATGCTGGCAGCGGCGCGCAGACTGGGGAGCGCGTGCCGCTTAATGGGCGGCCGGCAGCATCGCGATCCCGGGGAAGAACAGGTAGCACGCGACGCTGATGATGATCAGATAGACCAGGATCACCAGGCACCAGCCGAAATTGTGACGGATCACCTGGCCTTCGTTGCGCACGAAGCGGGTGGTGGACACGCCCACACTCGCGGTCTGCGGCGCAATCGGCTTGCCGATCTCGGCACCGACCGAGTTCACCGTCGGCAGCAGCAGCGGCGGAAAGCCGAGGATCTGTCCCACCAGCGCCTGGAATTTGCCGAACATCGCGTTGGTCGAGGTGTTGCTGCCCGACAGCGCCACGCCGATGAAGCCCAGGATCGGCGCCACCACGA